>Ga0307508_10000480_pt1 | contig 48239 bp, 30 predicted proteins | sample 9_EM_MG_FD_203089 | JGI IMG/M metagenome (GOLD analysis project Ga0307508, IMG submission 203089) | Populus trichocarpa ectomycorrhiza microbial communities from riparian zone in the Pacific Northwest, United States - 9_EM | ecosystem: Host-associated > Plants > Roots > Unclassified | place... | reverse complement strand
AAAGTCAATTGAAGTGGGCGTAGGCAGTACACTGGGAGGATTGGCATTGATAATTTGCCTGGGCGCTTATTTGGGAAAAATACTGGAAGTCAGCGGCGCTGCAGAACAAATTGCATCCACGCTTATCAGGGCTTTCGGGCAAAAATATATTCAATGGGCGGTATTGCTTACAGGCTTTTTAATGGGCATACCGTTGTACTATAACGCGGGCTTTATCATCCTGGTTCCGCTGGTGCTGGTGCTGGCCAAAAAAACGGGATTGCCTTTGCTGTATATTGTTATTCCCATGGCGGCCTCCTTAAGCACTACCCATTGCTTTTTGCCGCCGCACCCGGGCCCCGTGGTGCTGGTAAAAGCATTCAATGCCAACATGGGTAAGGTGCTGCTGTATGGGATAGCGCTGGCCATTCCGGCTGTTATCATTGCCGGGCCTTTATTGGGCAGGGTGTTAAAGAACGTTGCAGGAAATACCACCGGTCTTTTTTCATCCGCCGTCACGGCAGATGAAAAAAAGCTGCCCTCCGTTCCTGTAAGCTTTATACTGGCATTAATGCCGGTGTTTTTAATTACGCTGGCTGTAATAGCTGATCATTTTTTACCCGGCGGACATATCGTTAAAACGGTTTTATTGTTTACAGGCGACAGCGTCATCGCCCTCCTGATTTCGGCCCTGCTGGCCGTTTATTGTTTAGGTATCCGCGCAGGCAAATCAATGGCGCATATGATGAAACTATTAGCCGAATCTATTTCGGGTATTGCCATGATATTGCTGATTATTGCGGCGGGTGGGGTATTAAAGCAGGTGCTTATCGACAGCGGCACGGGCGCTTATATTGCCGGCTTCAGCAGTAAGTGGCAAATGCCCCCGCTATTATTTGCCTGGGTGATAACCGCTTTATTAAGGGTAATGATTGGCTCGGCAACGGTAGCCGGTATTACGGCGGCAGGCATCATTGCGCCATTAATTGCCGCCAGTCATGTTTCGCCTGAGCTGATGGTGCTGGCAGTGGGCGCCGGCAGCGTATTCGGTTCTCATATCAACGATTCGGGGTTCTGGATGTTTAAAGAATTCTTCCAGCTGTCTTTACCCCAAACTTTAGGTTCGTGGACCATTATGGAAACGACTATTTCAATCATTGGTCTTATTGGCGTGCTGGTATTGAATATGATAATATGATTACGGCAGCGCAAACGCCATAACATATCCCGCTGCGTTCTTTTTATTGCCGCCTACCGATACGGCAATATACTGCCTGCCTTTCCAGCTATACGTGCAGGGAGTTGATGAACCGGGGCCCGGCAATACCGTTTCCCACAACAGCCTGCCGTTGTCTTTGTCATAGGCACAGAGCTTCCTGTCTTTGGCGCCGGTTATAAATACCAGTCCGCCGGCCGTTACAATCGGGCCGGGCAATCCCGTCAGGCCCGTGGGCCCCTCTCCTTTTTGCTGCAAGGCGCTGTCGTTGCCGGTGGGTGTTTTCCATACATAGCTGCCCGTGCTGAGATCAATGGCATGCAGCACACCCCAGGGAGGCCTGATGGCCGGACGATCATCGGGGCCTTTCATCGGTGCATACGCCAGTACATTCAGGTACATGGAAGCGGTATCGGCGAGCGCCGGTTTATTCTGCCGGATTTCCATCAGGTCGGATTCCGACGGCGAAAAAGTATCGTTGTTGAACAGGAATGAAACAATCGCTTCTTCCTTTCCCTGTAACACGGCTGCAAAAGGCGGCATCTTTCCCCCGCCCTGCCGGATCTTAGCAAGCGCCTGCGGCCGGGTCATTCTTTTATCGATGCCTGCCAGCGCAGGATACAGCGGTTCGTCGCCGGTCCTGTCTTCCTTATGGCAACCGGCGCAATAGTTCATATAGATCGCTTTGCCCGAAGAGAATCCGGGCTTACTTTGTATGCGCCCGGTCGTTATCTTTTTCAGCAGGCTTATCTCGGGAGCGTTATTCGATTTCAGGTAAAGGAGATGCGTAGCGGGATCGTACGCAGCTCCGCCCCATTCGGAACCGCCAATTGTTCCGGGCACATTGAGGGTACCCCTGGTGGAGGGCGGCGTAAACAATCCTTCGTACCGCAATGATTTGAACTGCCGCACCAGGGAGTCGTGGGCCTGCGGCGACCAGGCAGCAAGGTCTGCTTCCGTTAGGTGCTGCAGGGCATAGGGCTCCGGTTTCAGCGGAAACGGCTGTGTAGGCCAGGCCGCTTCTCCCGGCACATCGGAAGCCGGCACCGGGCGCTCTTCTATGGGAAACAGCGGTTCGCCGGTTTCCCTGTTCAGCACATACAGAAAACCCACTTTGGAAGCCTGGGCTACAGCATCGATGCTTTTACCCTCCTTCAGTACCGTTACCAGGTTGGGCGGGGCGGGAAGATCATAATCCCATAAATCGTGGTGGATGGTCTGAAAATGCCAGGCATGCTTACCCGTTGCCGCATCGAGCGCTACGACGCAATTGCCATAGAGGTTCTGCCCTTTGCGATCGGCGCCATAAAAATCATACGAAGGCGAACCCAGCGCCAGGAACACCAACCCTCTTTTTTCATCGAGGCTCATGCCCGACCAGTCGTTTGCGCCGCCTGCATATTTCCAGGCGTCTTTAGGCCAGGTTTCATAACCGGGCTCCCCGGGTTTGGGAATGGTATGAAAGGTCCATACCAGCTTTCCGCTCCGCACATGATACGCCCTGATATAACCGGGCTGCGCGCCATACAGTTCGGATACTTCATTGCCGATGATGAGCAGATCGTGGTATACGATGCCGGGCGAGGTAGGCTTGATGGAAATCGTGGCGGGATCATCACGGACACCAATGTTCATGCTCACGCTGCCATCTTTTCCAAAGGAAGGTATCGGTTTACCGGTACGGGCATCCAATGCAAAAAGCTGATCGCCGCCGGTAAATAAAATCCTTTTATCGTTGCCGTCCTCCCAGTAAGTAACGCCGCGGCTTACGCCGCCGCCTTCCCCGCCGTTGAAAGGATCGAAAGACCATAGCTGCCAGCCGGTGGCGGCAGAGATAGCATATACCCGGTGCCGCGCCGAGGTGAAGTACATAACACCGTCTATTTCGATGGGATTGCATTCGCTGTTGGCAAACCGCGCACCGGGGGCCGCGTCTGCCGGGTAAAAAGTCCAGGCTGGTTGCAGCGTATGTACATTCTCTTTATTGATTTGCTGCAAGTCCGAATAGCTGCTGCTGGATGCATCTGCTTTATACATGGCCCAGTTGCTGCTTTGCGGACCGCAGCCTGCGCAAACAAATACAACAGGCAATAAAAGCGACAGGCGGTTTTTTTTGCCGGCAAAATATACACAGGGATCAGTAGCTGCCATACAGGTGAACTTACCGATTTTTCATGAGCCGGCCAACTGCTGTTCCAGCATTTGTTTGTAAGCAGCAAACTTCTGCTTGTTGAAATGTTCCGCAGTTCTGATGGCCAGGCCGGTCAACTCGTTCAGCTCGTGGTTCTGAAATTCTTCATTTACGAAATAGAAATAATTTTTGTCGGAAAATGCCTTTAACGCATCATGGAGCTCTCCGTCATTGGCCTGCGAAATCACACCCGCTTCCATCATTACGCGGTACGCATTTTTCAATGCGGGCTCCTGCGTTCCTTTCAGACTATAAACAATGTTTTTTACCTGTTCAAGCGTAAGGCCGCCTTCGTATAATGGTTGAATCGTCTCTAACAGCGTGTTGACCAGCCCTTCATATGCATCATATTGACTACTGGTGGAATTAAAAACACGGTAGCCGTTGCGCACCGATTCTTTATCGGCGGCCCTTGCAAGAAAGAAACGGTAGGCCTCTTTATCAAGCGCCTGCTGTTTTGCCTGCAGCAAGGCAATATCCTTTTCCAGTGCCTGGATAACCGTATCAATGTCTTTCAGGGAATATTTTACACCATCGAAGTCGAAGCTGGTGACTTCCAGGCGCCGGTCTTTTATCGCTTTCACCGTGTCAAGGTCTTTTGCCATGCCGGTGATGGAAGACTGAAGCTGTGCCGTCTCTTCATTAAAAATCATTTCGAAGCTGCCGTTGTCCGTTGTACCAGGCTGCGCTTCCACGGCTTGCAGATTCCAGTCTTTTACCTGGATATAGCGGTTGTCGTAAAAACCTTTATAAGCCTCCGGCAGGGCATATGCCTCTTTTTTTCCCATATACCATGATTCGAATTCATGCCTATCGTATTCCTGTGCGTCCTCCTTTAATGCGGCCTCACGGTAGAGGTCGCTGGTTAATTTTTCCTGCAGAATTTCCGGCTTGTCAAACAGGAGCCAGGCCCTGCTGTCGTCTGGAGCGGCCTCTAATTGCAGTTGGTCGAGGTGATCTTTTCTTTCAGCCAGGGTAGGATGACTGGCCCACTGATCCCTATAGTTAATACGTGATTTGGAAAACGATTGTATAAAGCTGAATGATATTTCGGGAAGCCCGTTTTTTAACGGCAGCCGGTGTTCCCTGGCCAGCGATTGCAGAACGGTAAGCTGGTTAGCAAACAGGTTTCGGCTGTACCTGTTTTCCTTAAGCTTATCGCCTGCATTGCCGAGGGCCGTACTATAGCAGCTTGCCGCCACTTCAATGCGACCCAGCGCGCTGACGAGATTGTTGCCCCCCGATACACAGGCGGCCACAGTATCGGCATGAAATTCCATTTCGCGGCTCAGTCCCATGTAATTCCTGTTGACTATTTTGTACATACCGCGCAGTAGCCATTGGATGCCCTGGGCAATTTTGACGGTAATGCCAGCAAAGACGCTAAGATAGCCGTGGAGGTTTCCCCAGGTATTCAGAAATGCGGTATAGCTATTGTTCTCGTACAGCATGTTGTGAATAACCTTGTTCACATTATAAGTAAAGCTTCCCAGTTTCATGCTTTTTTGGCTAAAATGTCCAAATTCATGGGCCATCACAGCTTTGAATTCACTGGTATTAATACTATTAACCAGCCCCAGCCCGATTTCCAGGTTCTTACGAACGGGCAGGAACATGCTCCAGAAACTCGAATTATAAAATACGCAGGCATTGACATCGGGCGACACAAAGATTTTCTTCGGAAAAGGGGTCTGAGTCTCCTGTGTGAGGCGCCGTATAAATGCAAACAGCCGGGGTTGTTCCTCTTCCGTGATCTCGACGCGCCGGGAATTTTCGTCCTTAGCTACGGCAAAGATGAATTTAACCAGGAATACGATGACAGAAATACCGACGGCCATCAGTCCCAGTCCGATTATCAGGACGATGATGCGGGGCATAGCTATCATAATGGCTACGCCCAGCCAGCAGCAGAAAATAGCCAGGCCGATGGCTGCCAGCACCAGTAAAATATAGACGAGGGCAAACAGGATGATGGCGGTGATAACTGCGCCGACTTGTTTTCGGAAGGCGGGGCTGACCGCCAGCTTCTCGGGTGTAACGCCTGCCGGCGCTAAAGGGTATTCGCTATTTTCCATGGCGGGGTATTGTAATGGTTAAGGGTATACAAGATTACAAAAATTAAACATTCCGGCGGACAAAAAATAACCCCGGCGGGAACACCGGGGTTGTATTATAAAAACTGCAGAAAGAACACAAATCTTAGTGGATAAGGGTGATGCTTCCCTTGCGCAACAGGTTTGTTCCGTCTACCAGCTGCACCCTGATGGCGTATATATAAACGCCAGACGGTTGCATCCTGCCTTTGTAAGTCCCATCCCATCCATCACCCGGATTGCTGCCGGAAAATACCAGTTCGCCCCATTGGCTGAATATTTTCATATCCATGGTGCTTACCAGGTTGCTGTATATTTTGAACACATCGTTTTTACCATCGCCATTGGGGGTAAAGCCGCTGGGTATATATACATTGGTAGCAAGGGTCCTTGCAGAAAGTGTTGCCGCTGTACTTGTTTTACAAACAGGAACGCCCTGCGCTACCACGGAAAAGCCAACGATTTGCGTGGGCGTAAGACCTGTTACGGTATGTGTAGTGCCCATGCTGCCCGAACCGGGAGCGGTGTACGTGCTGCCGTCTACCGATACCAGGTATCCCGTAGCGCCGGCCACCGGCTGCCAGGCAAAGCTGAGGCTGTTTTCGGTGCGGGTGGTGACGGTAATCGCCGGCGCTGTGAGCGCGGTAAATTGGGGAATGGCAACGGTGGTCATACTGCTGGTACAGGTGCCATACGTGGATGTTACATAATAACTGGCAGGAGGCGTAACCGCCGGCGTGGTATAAACAGCGCCCGAATCCAGCTTGCTGCCGCCGGTGGAAGCTGCATACCAGTAATAGGTATATGCTGCATTGGTGTTTTGAACCGTTAGTTTGGAAGTGCCGCCGGGACAAACAGAATCGGCTACCGCCACGGGCGCCTTCAGCGTATCGCCGGCAAAGGTAAAATAATCATTGCTGTTCAGCGTAAGCAAAACATACCGTTTCCCGCCAGCCGTTGTAAGCGGGTAGCTGGTGGTAGCGCCTGCCGGGAAAGATGCGCTGGAAGAAACAATCAAACGTGTCAGGCTGTTTTCTATAGCGGCGGTGTCCGCTGCAACAATCACCTGGCCGATGCCGCTGCCTGTTTTCTGCACTTTCCATATTCTTGGCATCTGCATGACACTGCTGCCGGCAGAGCAGCCCTTAAGTTTTTTCGTCAGTCCGTTATCACCTGCCAGCAGGAAGGATTTGTCGGCGGTAATGGCAGCGCTATTGACCGTATTCGCATTCGGAAATACAACCCCGGCCGAACCATTGTATATATATATCAGCGAGCTATCGTGTACCGATTTGGATTGTTTTTGCAACAGGGCCGAGGAGTCGTCCCGCCCGATACCGGTTATATTATTGATAAAAGCAGCTTTGCCGGTCGTATCCCAGAAAATGGTTCCATCGGCGGCGGTGTAATTGGAACTGATAAGGGTAACGCCGTATTTCAGCGCCAGGTAAGACTCTACCTTGTTGACCTCCGCATTTGAAAGCGTCGTATTATAGGTGATGACTTCGGCTATCCCGCCATTGAATGATTCGGAAGTGGCGTTTCCTCCCAAATAGAACCCCGAATTGACAGCGGGGTTATAAGTGCCGTCTGCGTTGTTTGTCAGCGGAACGGCTGTTCCATTCTTTCTGCCGCCATAAATACTGCCGTTTCCTCTCGAAGTAATGATATAGCTTGATTCCAGCGGCGCCGTAAGGGGCACCAGTGATTCATAATAATCGGCGGTATATCCCAGGCCGGAAGAGCCGGTTTGCATACGGAATCCCGGTTTTACCTGGTACCGGTAGCTGCTGGACGCCATATAGGTAAACCCGGTAGGTCCGCGGCCGCCGTACGTGTTACAAACCATAAAAACAGTTCCGGCAGTTCCCAGCAGGTTGTTGCTGGTGTTGGTCGAGTACAGGTAGGTACGACTGGCGGCAATGAATTGCACAAAAGGATTGAAGTTGAAATTGCCGAAGCTGGTGGTGGCTGCCTGGAAAACAGGCTGATTGCTGCCGGTGCCCTGGCTGAGGGAAATGCCACCCAGTTCGCTATTCCATGCGGTTACATTGCCTACGGGCGCAGAGGTATTCATTGTGCCGCTCTGCGTAGTATTTGCTTTGAACCAGGCGCTGAACCCTGTTGAAACACCACCAGGTTTGATTGTTTGCCCGTGAAGCATCGCGCCGGTTAGTAATGCGCTTATAATAGGAATGGCTGACTTTTGCAGTAAGGATCGTTGGGGAAATAGCATAGATTTTCTCATTTTAAGAATTGTTTACAGTTAGCAGTCTTGGAGCGGCAAGTACATCGTTTCTACTTGCCTGTATATTGGTTTTTCTATTTTTACCGGAGTAAAACCACCCAGCCCTTATAAGGACTGGCGCCGGGTGTGCTTGTAATGACATAATAATAAGTTGCCACCGGTAGCAGGTCGCTTTTATAACGGCCATCCCAGGGGCTGCGATACCCCTTGCTGCTATAAACAGCCTGTCCCCAGCGGTTGAATACCTCCACCGTACAATCGGGGTACCCGCTCAGCGCTTTTATTTCCCACCGGTCGTTTATCCCATCCCCGTTGGGACTAAAAGCATTGGGTATATCGAGTGTTTTATCGGGAATGACCATATAATATTTTTGGCTGAGGCTATCCGTACATCCATCGATGGTAGCATACAGGGTAACGGTATAGTTACCCGGCCGTGTATACTGGTAAACAGGATCGGTTGCGGCCGAGCCATTGCCATCGCCGAAAGTCCAGTTGTACGATACCGCATTTTGCGACAGGTTGGTAAAGCTATAGGTAGCCAGCCGCAATTCTACCGGTGTATTGGCGCCCGGTACGGAAGAAAAAGCAACAACCGGCGGTGTCGCTGTATTTATCATGTTTCCCATGGTAAGCGTATCGTAGCATTTGCCCTGGCTGGAAGCGATCAGCGTTACCGTATAGGAGCCTGTAGCGATATAGGTATCTGACGGGTTGGTTGCTGTGGAGGTATTTCCGTTGCCAAAGGTCCATTGATACGCATCCGCATTTGCCGACTGGTTGGTAAAATGTACTGCCAGGGGTATGCATCCGCTTGAGGGGTCTGCGGTAAATGCCGCCAGCGGGACCGGGATAACGGTAACGGGCAATGTGGCATTGGCTGAACAGGCGCCGTCTTTAATGCTGAGGCGTATAAAGTCGCTGTTTGTGTACTTAACTTTGTAAGGACCAAACCCACTGCCGCCGGTTACTTTTCCGCTACCCCATTTCCAGGTGGCCGTTGCCGTACTGCCGGCCGTACCTGAAAAAGAAACGGTAACGATATCGCCCGCGCAAAAAGAGACATTGCTCAATGAAATACCGGCTATCGGCTGCGGTGACACCACTGCTTTTCCTGTACTTACCACAGACACGCAGCCGTTCTGCACCACCTGCAATTGCAGGTTATAGGTACCAGGGTTGCCGAACACAATACTGTAAGGCCCGCCCGCGCTGCCGGTTTGTACGGAAGCACCTGCAAAATTATTCCAGTTATAGCTGGCCGTTGCCGGCGCGCTGCCGGTATAGGTCACTGTTTGTGCCGTGCCAACGCAGACCGTATCGGGACTAATGGCAAAAGCCGATGAAGGCAGTGGCTTTACAGCGACCGTTATGTAAAAGGTGTCGGCGCAGCCGCCGCCTGCATCGCCGATAACACTATAGGTAGTTGTGTCGGCAGGCGTAACCAGCAGGCTGCTGCCGCTTTGCCCGCCGGGTTTCCATGTCAGTGTATTCACCGTACCCGAAATGACCGAGGCGGTGAGAGTGACCGGCGTTCCCGGGCAGACACTGGTAGCCGATGCGGCGGCGCTCACATCGGGCACCGGCGGCGTTAGCAGTGTAACGGGAAACGTGGCGGCGCATCCGCCATTGCCGGTAGTAGTCAGTATATAGTTGCCGCCGCCCAGCCCGGAGGCGTTGCCGCCGGTTTGCACCGGTGTGCTGTTCCAGCTATAAGCGTAGGGTGCCATGCCGCCTGTGACGATGGTGCTCACGCTGCCGCCATTGGGTTGCGAACAGCTGGGTTGTACCACCGTCATCTGTACTTGCAGCGAATCGGTGGCAAACGTAAAATAGTCGTTGCTGTTGAGCGCCGCTTCCGCGTATAACTTAGTACCTGCCTGCTGTACCGGGAAAAATACCGTGCCGCCGGAAGGGAAAAGCGGGTTAGATGATACCAGCAGGAATTTTACTGCCGCATGAACATCGGCGGCATCCGCGGCGATGGTTACGGTGTTCACCGTTCCTGTTTTCTGCACTTTCCATACACGGTTCATGCGGGCTATTTTACCGTTGAACAGGCACACGGCCAGGTTCCTGTCCAGCCCATTGTCGCCGGCCAGCAGCACCGATTTATCATTGGCAAAGCCATTGGTATTGTCTTTATTCATCGCGGGAAAAACGCCGCCGGTTGCGCCATTGTAAAGCGATACCAGCGCGCTGTCGTGTACCGACCTGGATTGCATTTGTGCGAGCGCCGAACCATCGTCGCGGCCGATACCGGTAATATTATGCCCGTAACCGCTGTTGGCAGTCGCATTCCAGGCGACCGTTCCATCAGACAGGGTGTAATGGGTGGGGCCCAGCGGCAGGGTAAATGTGGCGCCCTGGCTTAATGTAATGCCGTATTTGATGGCGAGGTATGTTTCCACCTTGTTTACGTCGGCATCCGCCAGGGTGGCGTTATAGGTAATTACTTCTGCAATGGCGGAGGAAGATGACTCGCCGTTGCCCGGGGCGCTGAAGCCGATGCCCAACCCGTTGCCTACTGCGGGATAATATATACCGCCGGAACCGAGCACCGTGGTATCGGCATTGCGCCGGCAGCGAAAAGCGGCGCCTGCCGAGCGCGAGGTAAGTAAAACTGCCGACTGCGGCTGATAGGTAATAGCCGGTATGCCGGCGGGATTGAGACTGGTGGCGGTGGGATTAAGATCGGCAATATACCCGCTGCCGGCAGATACTCCTGTCTGGATCCTGAAATCGGCTTTAGCCTGGTACCGGGCGCCCGTAGCGGGCGATATATAAGAAAAGCAGGTGCTTGACGTATAACCAGCTTCGCGGTAAGTATTCAATACCAGGAAATAGGTGCCGTTGTTGCCAAGCAGCTCAGGTGTGGAGCCCGTATTGACCAGGCCTCTTACCTGCGAGGTGGCAAACTGCAGGCAGGGATTAAAATTGAAATTGGTGCCGGTATTCCAGGCGGCCACAAACAAAGGCCTGCTGGAAGCAGTGGATTGGGTAACGCTCAGATTTCCCAGTTCGCTTTTCCACTCACTTACCTGGGTGCCCTGGTTATTATCGGGCAATACATTGCCGGGCTGGGTATTGGCCTTGAACCAGGCGCTCAGGGTAGAGGATACGCCACCGGGCGTTTGCGCCGCGGCATGCATGCAGGTGGCTGCCAGCAAAAAACAGCCGGCCGCGGTTCTTAATACCAGGCAGGTAAAAAACCAGCGGGCGGCACAGTATATTGCTTTGCTGCAGCGACTCATAAAAACATGGTTTATTTCTGTTGAAATATTAAACAGGCTGTAACATGAAACGGCAATGGTTTTTCCTGGCAACAGGATTATCAGACAGGCATAGCTGAGCGTAATGGCAGGCTGGTATCGTGTATCGGTCCTTACTGTAAATACAATGACTTTTAAAAAAGGGTGGGTAGAAATTCAACGTATCTGTAAGAAGAAGGGCAAATAAAAAACAAACTACCGGGGTCTCTCTGAAACAACTACAATAGCATAGATGAAAAACTACAGTAGTAAAAAAACTACACGGCTGTAGAAAAGTTATTCCTAATTTTATCATGTACCCCGGTAACTAACCCATAAACACCGCCAGGGCAAGCATCTCCTAATCAACGCTTTAAAAAAGGAACCTATGCAGCCACACCAAATTCTGATTGCCGACGACCATGCCATCGTGAGAAAAGGGCTTAAAATTCTGGTAAATGAGCTGTTTCCCGAATGCACCTGTGATGAAGCCTGTAATGGCGACGATATCTTCTTTTTAATAAAGAAAAACAATTACAGCCTGCTCATTCTTGACATCAACATGCCGTTTACGGATTCCATTTCGCTGGTGACCAATCTTCTGGTGTACCAGAAAGACACCAAAATACTGGTGTTCAGTATGAACGCGGAAGACCTGTATGCAAAAAGGTTCCTGAAACTGGGCGCAAAGGGATATCTCCATAAAGAGACCAAACCCGAAGAAATAAAAAAAGCCATCCTGACCATACTGGAAGGTAAAACCTATATGAGCCAGCAGCTGAACGACCGGCTGATGAATGAAATACTGAAGAAATCGACCGACAACCCGTTTGAAAAGTTATCCGATCGCGAACTGGAAATTGTCAGGTATTTCTTATTGGGGTATTCTGTAACCGACATCAAGAAAACGCTCAACATACATGCCTCTACCATTGGCACTTATAAAATGAGGCTTTTTGAAAAGCTCAAGGTAAAAAATGCGCTTGAGCTAAGTAAGTTAGCCGTTCTGTACAACATGAACTTTACAGAGAAGCAAGTCTGATGGTAACGGTGGTGCCTGCCTGCGGCTCGCTTTCAACACTGATGCGGCCACCGAGCTTTTGAATAAACTGCAGGATAAAGAGATATCCAAAAGTGGGCGTTACCTTATTTATATCGCCGTATTCCATCAAGGCTTTTATGCGTGCTGCCGGAATTCCGGGACCGGTATCTTTTACCGTTATGTAAACAGCGCTCTCGTCGCGGAAGGCGGCAATCGTTACCCCTCCCCTGCGGGTATATTTCACCGCATTGTCTACCAGGTTGCGAACTATGATGGAAAGTATATACTCGTCTGAAAATACCGCGAGCCCTTCGGCTATATCACAGGCAAAAGATAAATTTTTCCGATGCGCCATTTCTTTATAAAAAGAAGATACCTGCACAAGAAATGTAGTCAGCTCAATGGGAGTCCTGTTTATTCCCCAGCCTTGTTTCTGGCTGTTGTACCAGGTCAGGAAATCGCTGCTGAAATGAGAAATTCTGCCGGCGGATTCCTTTAACTGGAAAAACAGCTCATCGGTTTCGGCGGCCGACAGCTTATTATAATTACCATACAAGTGATCAATAAGGAAAATATGCGATGCCAGCGGCGATCGCAAATCGTGTACTATCAGCGAAATGAGTTTTTCCCGCATGATAGTACTTTGGTTCAATTCATGGGTTCTTTGCTCCACCTTCTCCTGCAGGCGCCGGTTTTTACTGAGCAGGATGCGGGTTCTTATTTTAAAAAGGATAAACCCGGATACCAATACCAGGAACAGCAGCGACAAATAGAAGACCCGGGTATTGTACCAGTAGGGAAGCACTTCAAAGTCAATGCTGATGGTGGTGAACTTATTTTTGCCCCACCCATCTCTTTTACGGATGACGAGGGAATATTTGCCATAGGGCAGCCTGTTGATAATTATCCGGCCGTCGGCATTCACAGGATACCATCGCTCGCCGGCAATGTTGAGCTTATAAGCAAGGTCCAGGTTATCGCTCAGCCCATAAAAAGGCGTTGTTACATCCACAAAAATGCGGTCAAAATCCGGCTTTAGCTTAATCGGCCTGAGGTAATGGAGGCTATGGGCGCCTACCTGGAAATTATCGATAAAAATACCGCTGGCCGGCAGCTCCGCCTGTACCCGGTCGGGGTTAAAGTAAACGATACCATTAAGGGAGGGGAAATAATAAAAGCCTTCTTTATCCTGTAAGGCGGCAGGATTGCATCCACCGTTAAATTCATTGGTATTGAACCCATACGATTTATCGAAATAATAAAAGTAGGTATCATTTATGTCGCGGCTTACCACGAAGCTGTCGAGATCCATTTTACGCACTTTAAACAAACCATGGTTGGTGGTGATCCAGAAAAACCCTTTCCCGTCTTCGAGGAAGGTATGTGTATTGGCCAGGTGTTTTTTTGCATCCAGCGGAAGATGTACAAACGTCCCGCCGGCATATTTATAATACCCGTTTCCATACGTACCAATCCACTTACTGCCGTCTTTTGCCTTATAGATGCAACGGGCATCTACATTTGGCAGAAGCGGTGCAGGGTTTAATCGCTTTTTAGCGATATCAAATGAATACAGGCCGTTTCGGGTAGCTATCCACAGGATGCCGGGTTCGGCTTCCGCCATGCTTTCGATGGTCATTCCCAGGATATGCGGAAACAGGTCGCTGCGAAACAATAACTTATCGTCTTTTACCTCAAACAAGGAGAAGGCGGTACTGACCCACAAATGACCGGCATGGTCTTCCATAATACAGGTCGATATATCACCCAGGAAAATACCGCTGTCGGCTGCCCGCCGGTTGAAATTACTGTCGTACCGGTATAAAAAATTCTGCTTACTTGACCATATCGATTTATCGGCAGCGGTATAAAAGCAGTTCCTGTCGGGTTTGTCCTCACCAAACAACTTATTCCCCCTGGCGCCGGTCCTGTCGAAGATGCCGTTGCTGGTGAGTATCCTGTTTTGGGGAAGCCCGCACATGGCCATAAATACATTGTCATTGAGGTTCTCACTGTTGAACGTCATGGTATTAAATACCCGTTTGGTCACCACAAACAGCCCGGCGTTGAGGGTACCGATAAACAAACGTCCCGCCTCACTATCGTATTGAATAGCATTGGCTTCGAGCCTATCCAGGAAAAACAGGTTTTTAAACAGCGGTTCGGCTTTCAGCACATTGTTTTGCAGGCTAAGCCGGTAAATATCATTGTAATGCCGGCATAACAACAGGTCGCCCTTCACATAGATTTGCAGCCCGGTGGAGGAAGGCCGCGGCCGGAAACCGGCAAACAATTTTTTGACGGATTCGTCTATCGTCACAGGGATTTCGCGTCCATGCCGGAAAAAGTACAGCTTCCCGTTTTCACCGGGAAAGCAGAATATATCATCTATAAAAAAGGAGGAAACAAATTGTTGTGCCGCATTCACGGGCAGTGGGAATACCTCGGCGGTGATATTATTGAGATAATAAAAAGTGTTCTTGTAGCGAACCACCAGCTCATGATCGTTCAGCAGCTCTATAAGCGATGATTCACATAGCTTACTCAGCAAAGCCGTGTCAACACCGGGGGCTTTATTCAAAGAATAGTGGCTGTACAGCCGGGTGAAATCAAAAATACCATTTGCCCGGTTGCTGACCGATTTATAGGGCAGCCGGCTGCTGATGGTATCGATATTCGTTTCGGAGGAGATTCGGTAGATTTCTTTCCTGTCGTAGGAAGAGCCAATCAGCAGATCATGGTCGGGCGTTTGTGATAAAATGGCAAACCGGTTTGATTTCAGCAGGGGCGTATTGGAGGTATTAAAGACCCTGAACCGCTGGCCGTCAAAGCGTACCAGCCCGTCTTCGGTGGCAATCCAGAGAAATTTTTTCTGGTCCAGCAGCAAATCTTTGGCGCTGTTCTGCGGCAGCCCGTTTTCACTGTTATAATGCCGGATCACATAATCGCCGGAAGAATCCCAGGCAGCTTTCCCGGTTTCATTTTGTGCGCCACCCCGGCAAAAAATGAGGATAAAAAAAAGGGTCCAGAAAAAATACCGCATGTTGACTAAGTAAAAATTCAATTCCTGTTGTACTATATTTTGCCGTGAAGAGAATCAATTTGCACAGGACTTAGTTTAAGAAGGATGGGCAGGTTTAAGGCCGGCGTATATAGCAAGTATTGGCCGGTCTTAGGGCAAGATACAAAAAAGCAGGAAACAGCGCATAAATACCTTGGCCGGCCGGGGCCGCCGCCATACGTCCCACCTGGCGCCGCCACTGGCAGCCAGCGGCTTTCCCATTAGGAAAAAAAGAAATGCCGTTGGGAAATTACCGGATTTATTATTACCAGTTATTGGCTAAAATCGTTTTGGCAAGCGACATTTTCCACCCATATCTTAAAATACAGCCATCATGAAAAAAGCACCTTATCTTCTTTATGCCGTTATCTGCTATCTCATCTTTTTTGTAACGTTTTTGTACCTGGTGGGCTTTGTGAGCAACCTGCTGGTGCCCAAGTCAATTGACACGGTAAGCGGCCAGGAACCTGCCTCCCTTTACGTACGCGTGCTTATCGACCTGGGCCTGATGAGCCTGTTTGCCATTCAGCACAGCGTCATGGCAAGACAGGGCTTTAAAAGAAAATGGACCAGGATTGTTCCGGAGCCGATAGAAAGAAGCACCTATGTGCTGTTTGCCAGTGCAGCAGTGATCATCCTGCTTTTTTTCTGGCAACCGCTTCCTTATACCATATGGGATATGGCCGGTACCACCGGCGGCTATATTTTGCTGGGGGTAGCATTTCTTGGCTGGGGCATCGTTTTGCTCAGCACATTCCTTCTCAACCATTTTCACCTTTTCGGTTTGCACCAGGTATATGACTATGCCACCAATAAAGAACAGCCAACACTGCGATTCCGAACGCCTTTTCTGTATAAAATGGTAAGACACCCGCTTTACCTGGGTTTTCTTATCGCCTTCTGGTCTGCGCCCGTCATGACCGCGGGGCATCTTTTATTCAGCCTTGGTATGACCTTTTACATTTTTATCGGCATTTACCACGAAGAAAAAAACCTCGAAAAATTGTATGGCAGCGATTACCAGCAATACCGGCAAAAAACACCGCGCATCCTTCCCTTTGGCAAATCGAAGGCGCCTGTTAACTGATGCCGCTATCGATCAGCTCATTTCGTTTCTTCCTTTTTTGCCAGCAGCGCTTCCAGGTTTTTCCTGCCGGCGCTATTGGCGGGATTGAGCAACAGCGATTTCCTGTACATGATGATGGCCTCCTCGCTTTTACCGTCTTCCCGCAGCGCATCGGCATAGCTGTCATAAGAGTTGGCGCTGTGGAATAAAACAGTATTTATTTTAAACGCCTCCAGCGCCAGGGTCTTGTGCCCGGGAAAATCGGATTGCTTACCCAGCAGATCGTATCCAAGCCTGTTTATCTCCAGCTCGTCTATGTAGTAATGGGCCGTATCGTCTTTTAACGCATTAAATTTTGCCATCGCATAATCGGCGCCCCTGTTCACCAGCGCCTCTCCATAGACCCTTGCCAATGATTTTGTCAGCGGGATATTGCCCGGCGGCTCGTTGTTGATGATGCGTGACACCACGCCTATCTTTTGAAAAAATGCAGGCGATTCGTTGTTGTCATAAAAGATAATCGTTTGCTCTTTGGCGAGGTTCTTGAACAGCATGGCTACCACGCCGATGATATGCCCGTCGTGAAATACCCGCTTGTTATTGGACGAATCGTCTAAAATATTCCAGCCCAATCCGTACCACCTGCCATTCCCCATACGGGCCGGTTTGCCATTGCTGAGCGTTGCCGGCGTAAATGCTTCGTTCAGCAACGCGGGACGGAGCAATTTTCCTGCGGTCAATGCATTGTCGAAGCGCAGTAAATCGGGTAAGGTGCTTACTACATTAGACGGCCCGCGGGTACCGCCTAAATTATAATGTGTGTATACCTTGGTATGATCCAGCGAATCCACGTTTTTATACTCCGTCATATACATAGCAGGAATAATGTACCGCGGCGTATTGCGTGCGCCGGCGCTCCGCACCCAGGTGTTTTTCATACCGGCGGGAATAAAAACATAATTCCTGAGATAAGCGGCAAAACCCATCCCGCTGACCTTTTCCACCAGTTGGCAGAGTACGATATAACCCATGTTGCTATAGGCAAATTTACTGCCCGCCTCAAATCGCAGCGCCCCTTTCATGGCCAGCAGGTGGGCATAGGCTGTTTCATTGGTAATAAGCTCATCGGGGTGCTGTTCTATATAAGCTTGCTCGAATTTTTCCAGCTCCGGCATTCCCGATGTGTGTGACAGCAGGTGCCTGACGGTTACATTGGCATAAGGGAAATCGACAAGGTATTTTACCACCGGGTCGTCTAACCCTATCGTTCCTTTTTGCGCCAGCTGCAACACAGCCAGCGCCGTAAATGGTTTGGATACCGAGGCCAGGTTAAAGGAAGTGGTATCGCTGTTTAAAATTTTCTTTTCTACATCCGCATACCCAAATGATTTTGTATACAGCAGCTTCCCTTTCTCCGCCACTAGTATGCCGCCATTGAACAGCTGGTTTTGCGCCATCACCGATAAAAACGAATCAAGCCGTTCTGTTACGGGTTTCTGGGCAAAGCAAGGCATGGACATTGAGCCTGCTATACATAGCAGCAGGCATCTTGAAACAGTTACCGGTTTCATACGATGGTATATTTAGCAGGTGATAAGTTTAGTACAGATCTTTTTTATCCATGCAGATGCCGCTGCCGCGTACCTGGTTGGGACCGTAATAATATCCCAGGCCATCGGGTCGTGCATACCGGCGCCTGAATAAAACACGGAGCGTATCGGGCATTTTCTTCCCGTCTACTACAAAGTGGCGGCTATCGAGGGCAAACCACGAAAGGCTGTCCTTATGGATAATTATCTTTTCTTTTACCAGGTCATCTATGATATGCAGCATGGCTGCCTTGTCTTTCTTTACGGAAGAATCAGCTCCGGGCGCCGGCTTTTTCTTACCACCCTGCTGCGATGGCTCCACTACCTGTACAGCCGCTATTTTTTTGGTGACAGGCGCCACTATTTCTTCACCAGCCTTCAGTATAAGACTGTCTGCTCCGCTGCTTACCAGTACTGCCCCGCTTTTTACGCTGATGTGGGTGCCGCCCGGAATAGTACGAATATCGAAAGCCGTGCCCAGCACCTTTACCGTGATCCCGTTCACATATACTGTAAAAGGCCGGGCGGTGTTATGCATCACCGAAAAGAAAGCGCCGCCCTGCAGGCGCAGCACCCGGTCGCCCCGGGTAATCCCGGTTTTATAATCAACCGAAGCATGCTTATAAAGTGTAACCGTTGACCCATCGGGCAGGGTGTTTGTAAGCGCTGTATTGCCCGCCTGTATCGTTTGCCAGCCATCGGTTGCAATGGCGGGCGTCTTAGCGGGGCCGGCGGGTTGGTTTTTACTGATGCGCTCATTCTTATTTCCTTTTAAAGCCGGTTCCCGGTACTTATTCAACAGAAGATAAATACCACCTATACAAATAACGCCCGCCAGAATAGCCGCTACCCTTCCCATACGAAACAGGCTATATACCGCAGGTCTTTTCACCGGCGTTGTTTCTGCTGCCTGCAACCGCTGCTTTAGCCGCTGCAGGGCCTGTGTCGTGGAAGGAGCCGGGAGCAGCGCCCTGCGCCCGCTGATTTCCCAGGCAGTCCTGAATTGCTCATACCGTTTCCGGTGTCCTTCTTCCGCTAAAAGCCATTGCTCTACCCTTACCCGCTCGGGGGGAGCCGCTTCGTCTAACAGGTATTTAATTAACAGGTCGTCCATATCATTCACGCGTTATTCTAAAAAATCAGCCAGCTTGTTACGCAGCTGTTTCAATGCCTTACCTACCTGGGCCTCCACGGTTTTTACCGAAAGGCCGAGCTGTTCCGCTATCTCCCGGTATTTCAATCCGCCAAAGCGGCTTAGCTGGAAAATAGCCCGGCACTGGTTGGGCAGCGCATCCAGCGCCTGCTTCAGCTGTGTCTCCAGTTCGCCCAGCTCCACCCGCGCGGCGGCATGTTCCGCCACGGGCCGGTCGCTGCTGTGCAATACATGCCTGCGGTGCGTTTTGCTGTTCTTCTCACGCCGCAGCCAGTTCATACATTCATGGTAAACGCTGCCGTATAAATAAGCCCGTACGGAGGTATGCACCTGCCATTGCGCCCGCTTTTCCCATATCCGGCAGAATACCGATTGTACCGCTTCTTCGGCCATCGCTTCATCCTGCAGTACGGAAAAGGCATATGCATGCAGCCTGGCAAACCAGTCGGTAAATAATTTATCAAATGCCTGTTCGTCGCCCCTGGCGATGGCATTTATACAACTGAGGTCGGTCGATTCCAAATTGCCGGTTTAAAATGTTCCCTGGCATACCAGGCGCTGTATATAAGACGCGTGAGACTCACTTTACCCTTAGGCAGCAGAAAAAAAAGACAACAAAAAACCCGCTTCGCAGCGGGTCAACTATCTTTTCATTGTTTTGTTTATGCTTCCTTCAACAGCTTCATAAACAAATCAGCCTGTTGCTTTGTTTTGATGATTTGATGCAACGAAGAATGGCCGGAAGATTTCACTTCTACTTTTACAGCGCTTGCTTTTGCTCTTTTAGCAAGTTTCTCTATTCTGCTGGCTAATTTTTCTTTCATCCGTTATGTTATTTTAAATGTTCGGATAATCTGCCCGTTTTCACCCTATAAAGTTACAGGTATTTTTTTATTTCCAAAACAGCTTTAATGTGTCTGCCTGAGGGTAAAGATGAAATAATTGTACATGTTGTTCTGCGAGATATCATGGTCGGCGCCTATTTTATAGGGATAAGGCATAATGTCTTGAAAATCAAACGGATTGTCGTACTGCGTCTTGCCAAAACGGGTAATCCGCACAAAATACTTAATCCCAAACATGTTAAAATGCCGGTCCAGGTAGGCAAAATTGCGCTGCAGGGCCCGGTAGTAAAAGTAGGCCCGGGTATTGTCGGACCCGTCTACCCCCAGGTAATGCCCGGGGTTTTGCTTCAGGTAGGCATAGGCCGTAAAAAGGATGGTGGAGAACACTTTGGAATAATCGCCGTGCGTGAGCTCCGCCTTGTCGTCTATTTTCCCCTGCTTGTTCAGCGGGCCAAAAGCGAGGTTGTATACATTGGGCAGGAGCGCGTGGGCCTGGTTGCTGATGCGCACTTTTAAAGGCAGCTCTTTACCGTCTTCCAGCAGGGTATTAAAACTGCTCAGGTTAAACCCCGGCGAAATTTCATCGAACTCATATACTTTATCAAAATCAATTTTTACGCGAACAGCCATGCATGGTTGATTTTGGTGGTGCCGGCAAAGATAAACGGCATTACTACTTCTTTAAATACAGCCTGTGATAATATTTCCCCCCATTGGGGCTGCTTCCGGTCCAGTCGAAAACAGCATTCGACGTAGTAAGGGTTACCACCTTAATGGTATCGTATACCAGCAGTGCAGTAATGACCAGCTTATTATTTGGGTATAGCTTATAAGCAGAGCTGTAGTTCTGTCCATTTTCATGGATAGACACGGACCCGTTGCTTTGAAAATTATAGTAATCGGCCGGAGTACCGTAATATACGCCCGCGGCAGGATGCGAAAAGCTGCCATCATTGATATAGAAATTGGGGGTATCATCGACAGAGTCTTTAACAATGCCCCATTGCGATGCCAGTATGACGGATGAATCCTGCGTGGAAGGCCCCGTGGGCGGGGCCGGAGTATTAGGAGTACCAGGTGTGTTGGCGCCGGTAGTGGCCGGGGTTCCGTCTTTGCTGCAACCGGCATAAAGCAAGCTTCCCGCAACTGCGATGACACACAAGGCAAACCTAAGCGGCTTCATGTTCATAGAAAGGCTTTTAAGTGCTAAAATAGGCAATAAATGCCATTGATCATACAGCCCGATCAGCCCTTATTTAATCCCCGCTTGAAATAATAAATAAAGCTCACATAAAAGCTGCGGCTCAGTACCAGGTTGGTGCTGGTAGAGATATAGTTTTCGCCCACTGTTTGAGAGAAGCCCTTGTTGCTGTCGAGTATATCAAAAACGCTGGCGCGGATCTCGGCCGTCTTTTTGGGCAGTATGCGTTTGGAAATGCTGGCATTCCATATATTTTGCGTCAGGCCCTTCAGGCTGCCCTGCGAGCCGGTTACCTGCGCCAGCAGGTCGCTGGTGATGAGCAATCCCGCCGGCAGGTCGTACGAAAGCCCCAGCTCATAGCGCTGGTTGAGCTGGTCGAGCCGGCGATTGCCCACCGAGTACGCGGTATGATTAAAATCCAGCCCCGCCTCCGCTTCCAGCAGCAGGCGATCGAGCGGGCTGTAGTTGATCGATACCTGGGGGTCCCAGCCAAAAGCCGTTTGTATGTTTTCCTGCCCGTTGGTATAGCTCACCGTATGGCTGTACGACACGCCGCTCGACAGCTTACAGTTGCCCTTACGCCCGCCGGCAAAAGGGAAATTATAGCCCGCGGAAAAACTGCCCGAATAATTTCCGTTGGTATTCACATACTGCAGCTGCTGCACGCCACCGGCCAGGATGGTGGTAGCCGGCGTGAATTTGTTTTGCTGCACGTTGAAGGCAAACTGGAGCAGAACGCTTTGCAGCCGGTCCCTGCTGAAGTGCTGGTAGCCCAGGGTAGCCGAATGATCAAACTCGGGATGAAGATCTGGATTACCTTTTTTTACCAGCAATGGATTGGAGAAATCGGGTAAGGGTTGCAGCTGGTCGATGGTAGCGCCCTGTGTATTGCCGTTGTATTGCAGGTTGAGCTGGTTTTGCTTGTTGATGGAATAGAAGAAACCGGCGCGGGGGAACCAGTTGAGCTGGTACAGCGAAAAATCCTGTCCCGGTCCTACAAAGTTACGGCTCTGCTGGTCGCTGTACTGCAGCGACAAACCCGCCTGGTAGCTTAACTGCTTGCTGCTGTGGTTAAGGCCCAGGCCAAAACGATGTGTAAGCAGCGTGCTGGTAAACCGGTTGGTAGTAAGGCTATCGGGAATATCATACTGTTTGCTGACCACATTGTAATTATAGGTGGCCTTATCGCTTTTCTGCCGCCGGCTGCCCACGTCGTAACTGCCGTCCAGCACCAGCGCCCTGCCGATGGGATAGGTATAACCGATAGTAGCGCCCAGGCTGGTAACCGGGGCGGTTTGATGAGATTGCTGGTCCAGCACGGGATGGCTGACCACGTTGCCGGCCGAATCATACGACAATGTATTCGACGTGAATTTCTTATCGCTTGCCTGGTCGTGTTGCTGCCCCTGCACGCGGAAGCGGATGGTCTCCCCTTTTTTGTGGAAACGGTGGCGCAGGTTGAGCTCCGCACCGGCATCCCATTGATCGGATACCGTATTGGTATTGGTGGTGGCGGTGCTCGACAGGTAGCTGATGTTTGTTTTTTGCACCTGCAGCTGCTGTGCGTCCATCGACCCGCTTTTTTGCCGGCTCATGCTCAGGCGCGGCGATACCGTGAGCTCGGTGCTCGAGTCGAGATCAAACTGTATTTTGCCGGCCAGGTTATGTCCCTTGTTGTTGCTTTCGCCGGCAGAAAGATGCTGTAGCAGCAGCGAGGAATCGCCGGTAAAAGTCTGCCTGTCTTCCGTTCGCTGGCTGCGGGTCTGGTCGTCGTTAAAATTATAACCGCCGTTGGCGGCGATGTTTTGCGACAGCCGCGTGGCGCCCATCAGGTTGGCCCGGGTATGGGAGCTGATGCCGGTACCCGCCACGAATGGTTTATTGCTAAGGGCGTTGATAAGATCATTGCTGTTATTACGGCTGATGCCCATTTGCACTTTGGTATCGGGCGCCAGGTAGAATGCGCGGCCGCCTGCGCCGTAAAACTCATGCTGGCCGTAACCGGCAAACGCACGGCCGGACAGGCTCTGCTGGAATTCTTTTTTTACTTTAAAGTTCAGCGCTTTGGCATTATCGTTATCGCGCACGCCGCTGAAGCGGCTGTCATCGCTTTGCCGGTCGAAAGCCTCTATCCCGCTTATCATATCCGCGGTCAGGCTTTGCGTGAGCGCCCGGGTATCGCTTATCGGGATCTCCTTGCCATCGATATAGAACTTATCTACTTTCTGCCCGTTTACCGTCACCGAGCCGTCCTTATCCACCCGCACGCCCGGCAGCTTTTTCAGCAGCTCTTCCACGGGCGCATTGGGGCGTGTTTTAAACGCGCTGGCCTGGTATACCAGCGTATCGGCCTTCGATACCACGGGCGGAATGGAGGCGCGCACGATGACTTCCATCATGGTATGCTCGGCGGAAGCGGGCATTTTTATAGCGGGCAGCTGCAGGAGGGTATCCCCCGCCCCTACCGTAAAGGATTGCATTGATTTGCGATAGCCTACAAAGCTGGCGGAGATGACGTAGCTGCCGGGAGCCAGCCGGCGGAAGATAAAGCCGTTTTTTACCGAGCGCGTTTCGCGTACCAGCGCACTGTCGGGCAGGCGCAGCAGGCTTACGGTAGCGCCATCGAGTACGGCGCCGCTGGCGCTGTCCTGCACTGTGCTTCTTACAGAGGCAGCCGGCGCCTGGGCGAAAAGATGGTTTCCGAAGGACAATACAAGCAGGCAAAAAACAACGCGTAATACCATTCTCCTTGCTAGGTTTTAGCTTGCAAAGAAAAGGCTTTGCGGCTATACATTTTCATAAATGGGACAAGCGGGGCATGCTGGGTATCATTCGTTTACGCCCTTCGACGTATAGGGGCCAAACACCCGCTGAAACCTGCGAGCAGGAGTATAAACAATCCTATCTTTTGCATAGCTTAAAATATAAATGCGGAATGGGGGCGCCCATTCCGCATAATGAAGAAAAATGAACTAAAAAGAATAACGTACGCCAAACTGCACAGCGTAATAACTGGCGGTTTTGGTTTTTGTTCCGGCATTTGTGTTCACATTATACTTATATGATTGAGTAGCCTGGTCAAAACCGGATACCGTATACAGGTTGGTATTGATGATCTGGCTATAACCTCCCCATTTATAATTGAGCAGGTTCAGCACATTGAAGATATCGGCGCGGAAGGATATCTTGTTCGTTTTATATACCTTGAATTCTTTGGCTATGCTCATGTTCCACTGTGTCCGCCAGGGCATGATACCACCATTGTAAGGAGCGAATTTGCCATAATTCGATTCCAGGAATTTCTTAAACTCGGGACTGGTTTTCTGCAATAAAGTCTGCATGCCGGTACGGATATCCGAAGGCGTAGCCGTGCTGTTCGGATCATACACATACGCCAGGTTGGTGCCGTCGTTTCCTTCACCGATAACATCCTTGTCTATATAGGCCGAAAAACGGGCGCTCTGGTAAGCCTGGAAGGAAGAGCTGACGCTAAAGCCATAGAAGGTGGGGCTTAGAAACAGGGCCACCAGCTTATTGCGCTGGTCGCCGTCGCTGTACCAGTTTTTACCGTAAGAGCTGTAACCCGAATAGCTGGCCGCTACGCTGAAGTTGGCATTGCGCGGGTCGCCATTGTCGTAAGGAGGCGTACCTGTGGCCTTACCCCGGGCATAAGAAACGCTGAAATAACCATCCCTGGCTATCTGTGCGGAGGCTTCCACCATTGCGCCGATGTATTTGGAGCTCCAGTCGGTATTGGTGAAATAGCGTACCTGGTTGAAGTTGGATGATATCCGCGAATTGACAAGGTTGGGCAGGCTATTGGTACCACTGGCTACCAGCGTGGCCGCGGGCACATATACTTCCCTGCCTTCATTGGTAACGAACGCTGCGCTGCGTTTTAAATTCAGGTCGTATAAATAGAAATTATTCCAGGTATTGTCAAAATACACATTCGCTCCCACGCGCAGCCAATCGTTGAAATAATGATAATAGCTCAGGTTGGTTTTAAACGTAAGCGGGTTCTTCAGGTGTTTGTCGAGCACCAGTACGGTAGCGGGCTGTTTGGTGGTAAGCGTATTGTAATAAGCAACGCCCGGCACCTTGCTGAAATCCTGCTGGTAAGCCTTCCAGTCGGGCACCGGCACATCGGAGCGGATATCGATCTGGCGGAAGTCAACACCGTTGTCGATATGTGCAAAGGTAATGGGCTGTGTAGTGAGCTCGGAAGCAAAAAGACCGGCGCCGAACTTTACGATATCGCGTCCGTTGCCATGCACATCCCATACCAGGTTTACCCGGGGCTGTACATTTTTGGCATCGAAGGGCACTACATCCGTGCGTACACCCAGGTCCTGGTCGAGCTGTTGGTTATAGGTGGGTTTGTGACCGATGATATTGGCATCCCAGCGCAGGCCTACGGTCAGGTTCAGGTTAGAACGCAGATTGGTCTCCATTTGTGCAAACAGGCCCAGCTCTATCAGCGGAACGCTGATAGCGGGATTGTTGCCGTTTAAAGGGATCTTGCGGTTAAACCGGTAGGGCGTGTTATTGGCCATATCGGTGATGCTGTTATAATAAAACTGGCCCTGCTGGTCGTGCGACAGGCGGTCGGTAATATGGTTGATATTGTTATCGGTACCGAATACGAAATGCAGGTTGCCCGCTTTGTAACGCAGGTTGTCTACAATCTGTATGACGTCTGAGGCATCTCTTTCCGGCACCCAGTTCTGATCGCCGAAGGCTACGGTCGTGCTACCCGTACTTAAATCGCTGAAAGTTGAATTGACATTCACAAATCCTTCCGGAACATGGTTATTCAGGAAGTGAAGGAATTTGCGATAGGTGCTGAAGTTAAGCTTCAGGTCGTTGGTAAGTTTGGCGGAGAATTCCGTACGAAGCCCCAGCATGACGGCATTGTCGATTTCCACGCCGGTATACTGTGTGTTGAGGATACCTTTTGATTTCAGCTTATTAGGATCGACAAAATGAAGATAGTTGTACTTTAAGGTCAGCAGGTTTTTCCGGTTGATATTCCAGTCGAATTTGGCAAAGGCGTTCTGCGTTTCCTGTACGATATTGATGGTGCCGTATTCCTGCCCCACGGGAAAGCCGAATTTCGTTTCCATAATATTGATCACCTGGTCAAGGTTGGCCTTTGTGATGCCCAGGTTTTTCTCCGCCTGGGCCTGCGTGGCGCCGGAGAAGGTAAAATCATAGGCCCGGAAAGGAATGGTATTACGGTAGCGGTCGTAAGAGACCAGGAAATGTACCTTGTCTTTTATAATCGGGCCGCTCAGGAGCGCACCCACCTGGAATATTTCGTACTTACTGGTAAGGTGATTGCCGTTTACATCTTTATTGGCCGCCAGCGAATTGGCGCCGTAATAGCTCCATGCAGCGCCGGACAGGGTATTGGTGCCCGATTTGGTAATACCTTTTACCACGCCGCCCGAGCCGCGGCCATTGGTAACGTCGTAGGAATTGGTAGACACTTCAAATTCCCTGATGGTCTCCGATGAAATGGAAAAAGCCGCATCCGACAGGCCGCCGAAAGTAGCCCTGCGATTACTCACGCCATCCAGCATATAGCCCGTACCGCCGGCTTTTGCGCCGGCCAGCGAGGCACCGTTGGCCAATGGCGATAATAACATCAGGTCGGCATAATTACGGGAGGCCAGCGGAATTTTTTGAATGGCCCGGGCCGAAACAGCCGTTCCCGTACCCAGCCGGTCAATGCTGTTGTTAAAGCTGCCCGAACGAACGGTGACCTCGGCCAGCGTGGTAGCGCTTTTGCCCAGCACCATTTTGTGCAGCACCAGGCGGTCGCCCAGGTTTAATACATTGTCTTTTAGCAGGGTTGTTTGAAAACCCACTGCGGTGACTTCAATGTTATAGATGCCTACAGGCAGATCCCGCAGGGTGAAGTAACCTTTTTTGTTGGTGCCGGCAAAGGCGGCAAAGCCGGTGGCGGTGTTTCTTACGGTGATGGTAACGCCATCCAAAGGCTTATCTCCTTCTTCAAAGATAAAGCCGCTGATGCCGGAGCCGCCGGACTGGCCCATGCTATTGGCAATAAAGAAAAATGAAAGGAAAAACGAGGCTAGAAGTCGCCATGCGGACAGGTTGGATTGTTTCATAAACAGAAAATTATTGGGCCACGAAAATAGAATGCTTTGACATGCGCATCCGGGGGCAGCCCAATCCTTAATGATATGATAAACAAAAATTAACCGATAAATAAAATAACGGTTACAAACAACAGCCGCTGTGCAGGTATTACCACCCGGTCTTCCATTTCCAGGCTATTTTTCTCGCCGTTTCCACCATATAAGGCGCCCAGTGCTCTACCTGCCAGTCGCCATGGGCCAGGGAAGATTGGCGCAGCCGGCGCAGAACCTCTTCGTAAGAAGCCGAGGTTTCGAGTATAGCCGACAGCTCCTGCTGCTCGTGGTAAAGGGTTTCGCTTTCTACCGGCAGGGCGGCAGGCATGGATGATAAGGGGAGAAATGTATTGGTGGGTGAAGAAGAAGCCGTATCGTTTCTTTTTTGCAGGATGCTTTCCATGGTGAGAAAATCATCATAAAAAGTTTTTTTGCTTTCGGCCGATTGCAGGCCGTTCCCCAGTTGCTCCATCACTACGTACCGGAGGTTGGGGCAGCGCCCGATGGTCGCTTCCAGCAATTGAAACACTTCGGGCGGTACCGCGTCGTCGTGCGTATCCCTTCGTATTTTTTTGCCGGGCGCCGCCGGCGTTTCGTCCCAGCTGCCGCCCGAGATATGAATTTCACGCACCTTGTCGAGGGGGTACAGGGCGATGATTTGATCGTATGTAATATCGAAATTGCAGAGCTGGCAGTAGAGGTTGTGCAGGTCGAGGATGATAAAGCCATTGACCGGCTCCAGGAGCTGCGCTAAAAAATCGCCATGCCGTTTTACTTCGTCAAGCGAATATGAAAAAGCCAGGTTCTCCAGGCCTACCGGGCATTGGCAGGCTTCATAAATTCTTTGCAGCCTGTCTCTGCCAATGGCAAGCGTTGCGGGTGTATACGGAATATTCAGCGGCGCGCCGTGGTGAAAGTCTTTACCCGTCATAAAACCGAAGTGCTCGGTGATATGGTCAAACCGGAAGTGGGCGCAGGTTTCTTTTAATTGCTGCAGCCATTCCTGCTGCCCGGGCAGCCACCTGCCGGAGAAGAGTGAAAAAAACACCCCGTGGCCAATTAACCGCTGCTCATTGCCAAAAACCGCCAGCAGCTCATTGAACCACGGGGGCACCTGTTTTACTTTAAATAACGCATCAAAAGACCATTCTATCGCCTCTATTTTTGACGCTTCCATCAGGGGCAGGCACGCCGCCAGGATATCGGCGTCAAGGTTACAGGCAACGGTGGATAATATACGTGGCAACGGTCAGATTTAATGGTTTTGTAATGCGTAACCTGGCTTATCCCATACCACAGGCCGGACAGGGATCCGTATTGGTTTTTCCTTGCTCCTTTTTCTGCGCCTCCTGTTTTGCCTTTGCATCAGGCTTTTCCTTTTTGCAGGAAGGCAGCGTTTGCAGGGTAATGCCCAGTAAAATGGCGCCCAGTAAAGATTTGGATACTTTCATTTTTACGTGTTTTTAGATAGTTGAACAATGATCTCCTGACACGCGGATGTACAAAAGCGTGGCATGGCCCGGGGAAAATTATTTATAGGCATTTACCTAGTAAAGTGTTGCCAACCAGCTACAAACCGGGTGCCGCCGTCGTAGTAAATTACAGGCAACAAACCCAGGTATTTATGCATACACTTTCCATGAAAAATCAACGCTTCGTTTATCGGTTGCTGCTATTACTACTATTATTCTTTCCCCTCCAAAAAACAATCGCCGCCCTTGCCGTGGGCGATCTCGCTGTAATAGGGTTCAATTCAGACGGGGCCACCACCACAAAAGACTTTACGATAGTGGCCCTGGCGGCTATCAGCGCAGGGCAAACCATTTATATTACAGACAAAGGCTGGACAGGCCTTGGCGGCGGTTCGTTCATTCCCGATATTACGACGGAAGGCATTATCCAATGGACCACCACGTCCACCATCGCCAAGGGCACCGTTATCAGGTTTTCAGTTACCTCGGGCGCTTCGCCCGCTGTATCCACCAGCCCCGCTGTGGGCACCGTAAGCGTCATCAATGGGTGGACCAGTACAAGTGTTACAGGGTCGCCATTTGGAACCAACGGCGACCAAATACTCATCTACCAGGGTTCTGCCGCTTCCCCCACGTTTATCTACGGATTTACCAACAGCGGTAATACAACAGATGTGGCGAATGGCTGGCAAACAACGACGGCCTCCGCCAACAGGGACAGCAATATACCCTTAGGTCTTACCAATGGAACAAACGCGGTTTCGTTCTGTACCGTTACCGGCTCATTGGACAACTACGCCTATACCGGTACTTTTTCGGGTACAAAGAGCACGCTTTTGGCAGCGATATCCAACAAGAACAATTGGGCGGGAGACGACGCTACTACCTATGATATAACGCCGGGAGGAACACAGTTTCCCGGCTCCCAGCCTATTTTTCACCTGTTCACCGGTCTTCCGGTGGTATTAATTGATTTTGACGCTGCCCTTACAAACGGGGGCGTTCAATTAAACTGGCAAACCGCCAGCGAAGCCAACAGCCGCTCATTTATTGTGCAGCACAGTACCGATGGCATTCACTGGCAGCCGCTTCACACCCTGCCTTCGGCCGGCAATAGCATTACCGTGCAACGGTACAGCTATTTGCATACCAGCCCTTCGGCGGGCTTTAACGGCTACCAGCTGCGGTTGGTTGATTTGGATGGCTCATCTGCCTGGAGCGAAACCCGTTCCCTCCTTGTCAGAAAAGCTTCGGCAACGGCGATACAGGTTTACCCGGTACCCGCAAAGGACTTCCTCGTAGCCGATATGGGAACACAGTTCACCGTCCCGGTTCAATACAGTATCATCAATGCCGCGGGCATCATCGCCGGCAAAGGCTGGATACGCCGGCCACAGCAATCCCTGCCGGTACAATACCTGGGCAGCGGCTTATATTATTTAAAAGTAGATAAACAGCAGCCGGTACCTTTTATGAAGAAATAAGGGATAATTGTCGGGGGCTTTGCTTATTTTGTAAAAAACACCGCCCTTATCATGAAGTCCTTCCTGGTTGCCCTTGCCGTTATACTGTTTTGCCAGCCGGGTTTTTCCCAATTCCACTATTTTTTTTCCGACAGCAGCACCAATCCTGCCGGGGTTATTGCAGCGCTGCATATAAAAAGCGATTCTATTTTCTCCTATACCCTGCAGGGAAGGAAGATAATCGATTCCAGCTTTCTTGCTGCAGAAGAATACAATGCAAACGGAACCATCAGCACCCAATCGCAGGTAATAAACAAAAAAACAGGGGCCATCATTGTAGATTCTTTTTTTTACAATGCTGCCGGGCTGCCGGCCAGGCACAGCATGGGAAGCAAAGGCGGGAAACCATATGCCATCAATACCATTCACTATGATGGTAAAGGACTCGATACCGGCGGGCATTCCTATACAGACCCTTCCATACAAGGCGCCAGAAACTGCACTTCCCGGAAAGAATATAACAATGCCGGCCAGCTTACCGGGAAATACCTGCAATGGGATGCCGAAAAAATGTACCTGGCAATGGACTATACTTATGACGGCGAAGGCCGGCTGGCTGAAGTGAATAATTACAAAGAAAATGGTGCGCTCCTCTATACTACATTGTATGAATACAAGGATAACAACCAGCGTACAACAGTGTACCGGAAAAAGCCGGATGGAAAAATAAAAAACATGGTTTACTATTATAACAAGCAAGGCCGGTGCACCCGGATAAGCTGGTTTATCGGGAAAGCCCCATGGGAATACCGTTTCCTTTATAACCCCGACGGCACCTTGTTTGAATACAAAACCGTCAAGGGTAAAAAGCAGGAAACGCACCGGCACTATTATAGCAAAGGCTGATATAGCGTATTTTTGCCGGATGGATTATTTCAAAAAGCTGCTGGATTTACTCAAAACAGAAAGGCAGGAAGACGAACGATTATACCGGGAAATGACAGAACGCTCTTCCGTTACGGCCCGCAGGGCCGACGGGCTTTGCTGGTATCCCATCGCCATCAGGGGCACCGAGATTAGCCGCGGCGATTACCTTACCGTGGAGGTGGAACGCACCACCAACCAGGACATCGTGCACCAGCTCCGCTTTGGCGCGCCCGCCGTATTGTTTTCCAATCACGACCCCAAAAGCCACCGTGCCGAAGGCACCATCACCTACCAGGGCGGCAACCGCCTCAAAATAACGCTGCGCACCGACGAGCTGCCCGAATGGGGCCGCGACGGCAAGCTGGGCATCGATTTGCTTTTTGACGATAACAGCTACGACGAAATGCAAAACGCGCTGAAGCTGGCGCCCACCATCAATGAAAAAACACCGGAAGGGCGTTTGATACAAACGCTTACGGGCCAGCGCCCACCTTCTTTTCATAACGATCTTCCTTCCTTCCCCCTTCCGTCGCTGAATGCCTCGCAGCAGGCCGCCGTGCATAAAATCATTGGCGCCAATGAGCTGGCCATCGTGCATGGCCCGCCCGGCACCGGCAAAACCACCACGCTGGTACAGGCCATCAAGGCATTGCTCAAACAGGAGCACCAGAAAATACTGGTGGTGGCGCCCAGCAATACGGCCGTAGACCTGCTCAGCGAAAAGCTGACCGACGAAGGGCTGAACGTGCTGCGTGTAGGCAATCCCGCCCGCGTATCGGAAAGGCTGATGTCGCTGACGCTCGACAGTAAAATGGCGGCGCACAGCAGCATGAAGGAGATAAAAAGATTGAAGAAACAGGCGTCTGAATACAAGAATATGGCGCATAAGTACAAACGCAGTTTCGGCCGGGCCGAAAGAGAGCAGCGCAAAGCCCTGTTTGATGAAGCGCACAGTATCATGAAATCGGTGGAGCATACCGAGCAGTACATCATCGACGACCTCGTGGCCAAAGCACAGGTGATTGCCGCCACGCTGGTAGGCTCCAACCATTACACCGTGCGCAACCTGAAATACCATACCGTTGTGATAGACGAAGCGGGCCAGTCGCCCGAACCCGCCTGCTGGATACCCATACTAAAAGCACAAAAGCTTGTGCTGGCAGGCGACCATTTCCAGTTGCCGCCCACCGTCAAATCGGAAGAAGCGGCGCGCAACGGGCTAAGCACTACCCTGCTCGAAAAAGCCGTGCGCCTGCACCCGGAAGCCGTAGTGCTGCTGGAAGAACAATACCGCATGAACGAAGTCATTATGGGCTACTCTTCCCAGGTGTTTTATGATCATCATTTAAAAGCACATGCCTCTGTGGCGAAGCGCGTATTATTTACCGGCGATAAGCCCCTGCTGTTTGTAGACACCGCAGGCTGCGGTTTCGACGAAAAGCCGGAAGGCACCAGCACCACCAACCCCGAGGAAGGCGTCTTTCTGTTCCGGCATTTAACGCAGCTGGTGACGGAGCTGGCGGCGCATTACGCGGTAAACGAATTCCCTTCCATCGCCGTCATTTCTCCCTACAAGCTACAGGTAGCGCTGCTCAAGGAGCATTTGCCCGCCAGCCCTGCGCTGCAGCCTTACCGCGATAAGATAACCATCAATACCATCGACAGCTTCCAGGGACAGGAGCGGGATATTGTATACATAGGCATGACGCGCAGCAATGCCGACAGCAAAATCGGCTTCCTGTCGGATATCCGTCGTATGAACGTGGCAATGACACGAGCAAAAAAGAAATTAGTGGTGATAGGCGATAGCGCTACCCTGTCGCAATTCCCTTTTTATGCCGGTTTTATTGAGTATGCCACCGGGCACGACGCTTACCAGAGCGCATGGGAACTGGTGGAATAAGCCTAGTGAGTCATTACTTCAGCCTCTCTCTTCACCAGCTCTGCATCGGGCTTCGATTCATCTGTAAGCACCACCTTGCCCCTGTTATGACGGATAACACGGTGAAACAATGAAATCTCCCTGTCGAACAGGAAGCGGAAGAAAAGTTTTGTCCACGAGCGGTGACTGCTCAGCGAATCGTAAAATGAGGGAGCGGTATGTTTGATTTGGGGAAGCTTGTTCCAGGGCACGGACGGAAAATCGTGGTGCTCATTGTGGTAGCCCACATTGAAAGCCACGGTATTCAGCGGGCCGTAATAGCTATAGGTTTCCTGTTCGCCATGGGTAAGGTAATGCTCCTGTATCCAGCGGGCGCCCAGCGGGTGCAAGCCCACGGAAAAGAAAAAGCTCAGCAGCAGGAAGGCAAAAGCCTTGCCGCCAAACAGCCAGATAATGGCCGCAGAAAACAGGATTTGAACGCCCCAGTTGAGCGCCGTCCAGCCATCAAAAGGCTTGATTTCTTTGAGACGGGATATCCTGAATACCTGGAATACCGGGTAAAACAGCAGCCAGATTACCTTACCAAAAAAATAGTTGTTGATCAGCTTTGCCTCCCAGCGGTTGGGCAAATCGGCGTCGAGCTCATGAATACCCTGGAAGGAATGGTGCTTGATATGGTAACGCTCGAAAGAAACCGAGCTGGGAAAAATCTGTGGTATATTGGCCAGTATGCCCGCCAGCCGGTTGGCGGCATGGCTTTTAAACAGCAGGCGGTGGGCGCACTCATGGATCATTACAAACAGCGAATGGTCGGCAAAAGCGCCCAGCAAATAGGCGGCCGCCACCACTGCCCACCAGGGTTTATCGGCCAGCAGCCATGCCATACCCACCTGGAAAATGACCAGGCCCAGGATAGCCAGGAAAGTAAGGGGATTTTTACCTATCAGCTCTCTTACCTGCGGGTGTTTTTTTAGAATTTCCTTGGTACGGACGCGATGGGGCTCAGATGTAGTAGACTGGAAGAAATCGGTTCTTGTAGGCATAGCAGACAAGATAGGAATTCTTCACAAATCAGCCTTCAATTTCCGGGAAAAAAAAGCCATTTTAACAGGATAATGCCCTATTTGGTATAGGTGAAAGCATTGAATGGGGAAATAAAGCCCCGGAGGGCTTTATGGGCATGTTATTGCGTGATGGCCTTTTCATACGTTTTCAATACACCGGCATCGAGGGCAAAACAGCCCGATACCAGTTTGAGCTTATTACCCTGCAGCGAGAAATAAGTCTTCGTGGCGGTGTAGTTACTGTCGAATACCACCCGGTAATATAGATCAGGCAAATTCAGGCATACGCTGGCCGTTACAGCGGTATCGGCGACCGGCGTGTATTGCCCGCTTTTTGTAACCTGTCCGGGAGCGGAGAATTCGTAGGTCGTGTAAGTCAGTACCAGCTTGTTGCCATTGCCGGCCGTAAACGTCTGCAGGGGCAGCATAGAAGACTGCAGTTCCCGCAGCTCCCAGGTACCGGCCAGTGATTGCGGGGGAGGACACGTAATGATTTTGTCTTCCTCTTCTGCCGTTTTCTTACAGCCGGAAAAAAGGCCCAGCATGGCAATGCTCATTAAAACAAGGAATTTCATGCGCTTTTTTTAGGGTTGACACCCGGCATAAAGAGACCGTTGCATCCCGGTGAGCCTGGGCTAAATATTAATTCAGCCCAGAGCCGAATTAATAATTCAGCCCAGGCTGTATTATTTAATTCAGCTTGCCTTCTTTCGCTTTTTCCTTCATCTGCTCGTTGGCCATGATGGCCAGCTCCACGCGGCGGTTGCTGGCCCGGTTGGCTTCGCTGGTATTGGGGTATTTCGGTTGGTTGGGGCCATACCATTTTATATCGAAGCGGCCGGAGGAAACGCCTTTCGACTGTAGGTATTCGCTGACGGCATAGGCGCGTTTTTTAGACAGCTCCATATTGAAATCAAGCGGGCCGGTATCATCGGTATGGCCTTCAACAAGAAGAACCGTTTCAGGGTCTTTTACAAATACGGCCGCCGCTTTTGCCAGGTTCTCTTTAGCAGCATCGCTGAGAACGCTGGAATTGATTTTAAAGAGCAGACCTGAGTTGAAGGTCACATTGATACCCTCACCTACTCTTTCCACCGTGGCATCGGGAACGGCCTGCTTTACTTCCTGGGCCTTTTTGTCCATATGGTGCCCAATCGCATATCCGCCGGCGCCGCCCACGGCAGCGCCTATCAGGGCGCCGATAACGGAGCGTTTGCCGCCACCGCCGATAAGTGCGCCTGCTGTAGCGCCGGCCGCCGCACCGATAGCAGTGCCTTTCTGTGTTTTGTTCATGCTTTTACAGCCCGGCAGAAGACCGGAAACAAGAATAGCCAGCGCAACGGGATAAAGAATCGTCTTTTTCATCTGCAATGTTTTTATATTATTAGGGTAATACTATTTACAAACCGATAATTGTACCAAATCGATGGCCGCATCCTTCACCCCTTTTTGCTGCGAGGCGTGGATAGTGCCGCAAAGCGCCTGCCGGTCGGCCGTGCTCATCTTCCTGCCCAGCGCACCGGCATCGTTGGTACCGTATTTCTTTTGGTAGAGTTTTATCGTAGCATGGGCTTTGGCTTTCCATGCGGTGGTATTATTGCCGTCTTTGGCAACCGCTTCTTCATAATTGCCGATGGCCGCCTGGATATTACCCGCCGCCATATTGATATCGCCGCGCTGTATATAAAAGGCGGTATTGCTGTTGTCTGTAGTAATAGCCAGCTGTATGTTGTTCAGCGCTTCATTATACATCTGCTGGCGCGTATCTATCTCGGCCATCTTTGCATAGATGGTAGCGCGCTGCGCGGTATTGCGGTTCTTCTGCGTAAGATCGGCAATGGTATTCAAATCGGCCTTGGCGTCGGGGTACATACCCAGTCCCAGTTCCGCATTGGCTTTTTCGAACAGGTTGTCGATGCTGGTCTTGTTTATTTTCAACCCCGCGGTAGCCGCGTCCATGGCATCATTGTATTGCTTCAATCCATTGAGAGCAGCTGCTTTACCGGCATAGCCCTTCTCTTTGGCATCGTAGGCATCGCATTTTTTTAGTACTGTATTGAAATTGTCGAGGGCGGCGGCGTAATCGCCGGCTTTGTTTTGCGATTGGCCGGTGCTAATCGCGTTATAGCAGCTGTTGGTCATGGTCACCAACCCGCTTTTACAATGGCTGAAAACAAGAGACAGGCCAAGAAGGCCAAAGGCAAGAAGGCGATTTTTCATAGCGTTATAAATTAGCGGTGCAAATATATAGAATTATTTATTTAGTTTTAAACAGTAAACTAACTGCCGATTGCTGCCGGATGTATCAGTACAAAGACCATACTAATAGTGAAGATTGCTGGAATAATTTTCTGCGCGGCGATGCCAATGCATTGGACATCCTTGTAAAAAGACACTATAACTTATTGTACCAGTACGGCTGCCGTTTTACCACCGATACCGGCCTGGTAAAAGATTGTATCCAGGATTTATTCCTGTTTCTATGGCATAAAAGGGCCTCCGTCCGTGAAACGCCCTCCGTACAGAATTACCTTTTAAAGGCGTTGCGCCGCCGGTTGCAGCGCGCGCTTTCCAGAACAGGCGTTTCCATTATGCCCGGCAGCGGCTTTATCGAATTCATGGCCGCATATGAACCCGCCCCCGAAGCCGGCATCATCGCCCGCGAGCAAAGCGCGGAGCTGGTCAATACCATCCGCAAAGGAATTGCGGCCCTGTCCAAACGCCAGCAGGAAATTATCCATCTCCGCTTTTACCTTAATGCCGATGCCGCACAGATAGCCGATATCATGGACCTCAGCCGCCAGTCGGTATACAACCTGCTGCACGATGCCATCCGCGAGCTCCGGGCAATCAGCGAATTACACTTCAAAACCCCCATTAGCTTCCCCACCCTTCTGCTGCTGCTGGCAGCCCTGCCGGCTATTTTTTAAAAAAAACTGCAAAAAAGGAGTAGATCGCCTGCATGCCTGTGTATGGTAATGGCAAACAGCCTTACTGATACACCTTGTTACAATGAAAAATGACGACATCCATAGCATCGACGACTTAGTAGCCAGTGACTCATTCCGCAAATGGATTATAGAAAAAGACGAGACGGAAGCCGTTTTCTGGAATAAATGGATTGAAGACAATCCCGGCCATATCGAATGGGTGGCTACCGCCCGGGCCATGGTGAGCGTGCTCATAGAAAACGAACGCCATCTGCCCGAAGCCGAAATAGACCGGCAGGCGGAACTGATCCGCCAGCGCATACTGGCAAATGATACTGCAACGGATTATAATAATGAAGAACCATCCATCCTTCCTGCGAAAAAAAGATCTTTATTGAACCCGTTAAAGTATGCCGCTGCCGTAGCCGCTTCGCTGCTTATTCTCGTGACCGGGTATCTCTTTTTGGGTAAAAGCAGGGGAAGCGACGCCCCTGCCAATGCCTACCGGCAGTTCCTGGAGGAAACAAAAAACAAAAGCGTCGAGTACAACAATGGTTCGGATTCGGTGCAAAGCATTGTGCTGGCCGATGGCAGCGAAGTGTTGCTGGAAAAAAACAGCCGCCTGAGCTATGCCGCCAATTTTACTTCGGGTAAAAGGGAAGTATACCTTACCGGGAATGCTTTCTTTAAAATAACCCGCAATCCCTCCCGGCCTTTCATTGTGTACACACAGGACATCGTGACCAAGGTGCTGGGCACCAGCTTCCGGGTAAAGGCCGGGGCCGATGAAAAGCTGGTGATCGTTCTGGTCAAAACAGGTAAGGTATCGGTATTCCGCCGCGAAAACTTTAGCAGCTCCGATGCCGCCTCCGGTACGCTGAAAGGGCTGGTGCTTACGCCCAACCAGGAAATGGTATACGATGTGGCGCACGGGCAGATGAACAAATCGCTGGCGGAAGCGCCCACGCTGACCCGCGACTCCGTTTTCAGCTTTGTATTCGACGATACGCCCGCAGCCGATGTATTTAAAAAGCTACAGGACGCTTACGGTATTACCATCGTGGCCGACGAGGAAGCAATGGCTTCCTGCTCTATCTCCGCTACCCTGGGTAATGAATCCTTTTATGAAAAATTAAACATCATCTGTAAAATCATTAACGCCACTTACCAGGTTATCGACGGCAATATTGTCATCAATGCCAAAGGATGCCGGTAAAAACCTCGTTCACCCATCAACCCAACGCCATATGATAGTCATCCACCCACCTACATAAAACAAAGGAAGCCTGCAATGTTGACGCATTACAAGCTTCCGGCATGCCTGTATCGCCTGCCTGCAAGCGAAGAGATACAGGTGATTTTGTTCAATTAAATATTAAACTAAACCGATTGCAAATTATGAAAAATGTTCATTTTTCAATAGTTACTGCCATTATGAAAATTTCTGCTATCCCGCTCCTGCTACTGCTTGGCTCGTTTTGCGCGCTGGCCAGGGAAGTGCATGCACAGGGCGATTTGTCTAAAAACGTCACCATCGCCGTTTCCAACAAAGAACTGAAAATGGTGCTCCGGGAGGTCGGCAAAATGACGGGCGCCCGGTTTCTATACAGCCGCGAAATCATCCAGTCGGAGCGAAAGATCAGCGTGGCCGTTAAAGACAAACCCCTGTCGGAGTTCCTTACACAGATATTGTCCCCGCTCCGCATCAGCTTTGAGCTCGACGATAAAGGATACATATTCCTGAATACGATGCCTGTAAAGGAAATACCAGCGCCCGGCGCGCCACCGGGAGAACTGCCCGGTCCGCCACCCCGGAAGATTACAGGGCGGATTACGGCCGACGACGGAACACCCGTTGACGGCGCCACTGTACAGGTAAAAGGAAGGGCAAGGGCTACCGCCACCGATAAAGACGGGCATTTTGAAATAACGGTCGCCGAAACAGATAAGGTGCTCGTGATTACCGCCATGGGCTATGAAAAAAAGGAATTGGCCATCGATGCAGGCGATGGTTTTACCGTAAAGCTCATTCGTATAGCCACCAACCTCGACGATGTGGTGGTCATCGGCTATGGCGAGCAGAAAAGAAAGGATGTTACCGGCGCCATCGGCTCCATCAGGGCCGAGGATATTAAAAACATCCCGCAAACCGGTATCGACCAGATGCTGCAGGGCCGCATTGCCGGCGTAAGCGTGGCCATGAACTCCGGCGAACCCGGCGGCGGCGTATCGGTACGCATACGCGGCGTTACCACCCTGCAGAGTAATAATGAACCGCTATATGTTATCGACGGCGTGCCGGTGGATGGCAACAGCAACAATGATATCCTCACGCTGGCAGGCGACGGTGAAAATAAAATGAGCGCCTTAAGCGGGCTCAACCCCAGCGATATCTTATCCGTCGATATATTAAAGGATGCGTCCGCCGCAGCTATTTACGGTAACCGTGCTGCCAACGGGGTGGTACTAATCACCACGAAAAAAGGAAAATCCGGCGAAGGTAAAATTGCTTTCAATACCTACCAGGGCGTACAGAAAGTATACAAGCGCCTCGACCTGCTGGATTTAAAAGGATACGCCACCTATAAAAACAGTATCGCCGATTATATGGGCAGCGCGCGCCAGCCCGAGTTTGCCGACCTGGGCGTATTGGGCACCGGCACCGACTGGCAGAAGGAAATATTTACCGCCGCCCTGCAACAAAATTATGATCTCTCCCTCTCCGGCGGCAAACCCGGCGGCACCTATTATATTTCGGGCAATTATTACAAACAGGAAGGCACCATCATCGGCTCGGGCTTCAACCGCAAATCGGTACGCCTCAATATGGACAACCAGGTAAAAAGCTGGTTCAAAATTGGCGCAAACGCTACTTACAGCAGCACCGACCAGCAGGTAACGCTGGCCAACACCGTAAGCGGTATCGTGGCCATGGTGATCCAGCAATCGCCCGACGTACCGGTATACCAGGCCGACGGTTCTTTTGGCGGGCCCGACGACCAAACCAATTTTGGCGCCATAGGCGTGGGCAATCCCGTGGCCCAGGCAAAGACCTGGAAAACCAACCTGGCGCGCAATAAACTGATGAGCGATATATACGGGCAAATCAGCTTTCTTCAGCATTTTACTCTCCGCACCGACTTCGGAACGGATATGAACTGGAATACCTCCACCACATTCCTGCCCACCTATAGCTGGGGCAGGGTGTCAAACGCCACCAACCGGTACAATGTACAGACTTCCAATTCTTCTTTCTGGAACCTGCGCAATGTGCTTACCTATCATACCACGACAGGCAAACACGATATCACCGCCATGGCCGGGCAGGAAGCCAATAAAAGCAAATGGGACAATGTTACGTCCTCCCGCTCCAATTTTCCATCGAATGATCTTACCTCGCTCAACCTGGGCGACCCGCTCACGGCCGGCGCTACGGAAAATAAAAGCCAGGCTTCGCAGGAATCTTATTTTGCAAGGGCTATCTACTCCTATGCCAATCGCTATGCGCTGACCGCCACCGTGCGGCGCGACCGCTCTTCCAAATTCGCGCCCGGTCACCAGGTAGGTTATTTCCCGGCGGCATCGGTGGCCTGGACGCTCAGCAATGAAAAATTTATGACGCCGTGGCTGCCTACCGTCAATATGCTGAAGCTCCGCCTGGGCTATGGCGAAGTAGGCAACCAGAATATCCCCAATTATACCTGGGGCTCCGTGCTTAATTCAACCTTCAGCAACACGTCTGTTGGCAGCGGCAACGTACTCACCTTTGGCAATTTTGCCAACCCCAATGTAAGCTGGGAGCATGCCACGCAATGGAACCTCGGCGCCGATATCAGGATTCTCAACCGCATCAACCTGTCGGTGGACCTGTATGATAAAATTTCCAAGGGCTTCCTGCTGCAGCTTCCTTATCCTTATTATACCGGCGCACCGGTACAGGGCGTGGGCATCTCAGCGCCTTATGCCAACCTGGGCGAAATGCAAAACAAGGGATACGATATTACCCTCAGCTATGTACATGCGCCCACCCAATCGCTTGCCTGGGATGGCACGCTTACCTTCTCCCATTACCGCAATACCGTGCGGCAACTGAGCGGGCAGGCATCCAGCATCATTCAATCCATCAATACCGGTAATACCAATATCACCAAAACATCGCCCGGCCTGCCCATCGGCCAGTTTTACGGGTACCAGGTACTGGGACTGTTTCAAACGCCGTCACAATTGCTGAAAGCGCCGGTACAGAACGGCAAACCGATAGATCCGAAAACAGGCACTTACCTGGGCGATATCCAGTTCAGGGATATTACACGTAATGGCGTGGTGGACGATTCTGACAGGACCTATATCGGCAACCCTAATCCGAAATTCACCTTTGGCTTTAACAACAATGTATCGTATAAGCACTTCGACCTCGGCGTTTTCCTGCAGGGCTCTTATGGCAACGATATCTTTAATTATGTGCGCGTATGGGGCGAGCGTATGTGGACCACCTCGGGCAACCAGATGGCCTCCATACAAAACCGGTGGACGCCGGAAAACACGGATACAAAAATACCGCGTTATGCCAATGCCGACCCCAACAACAACCAGCGGGTATCCGACCGCTTTGTGGAAGACGGCTCCTACCTGCGCATTCAAAACGTATCGCTGGGATATACGTTCTTTTCCGCCAGCCTTCCCGCAAAGCTGCGCTTTATCCGTATGGTGCACCTGTATTGCTCGGTGCAGAACCTGTACACCTTTACGCATTATACAGGGCTGGATCCCGAAATCGGCTCTTACAACGGTAATCCCCTGCTCACCGGCGTGGATGTAGGCAGGTATCCCGTACCAAGGACTATTACCGGAGGCGTCAACATCGAATTTTAATCATCCCGCTAAAACGATTACAATGAAAAATGCTTATCATATATCAGTACCTGCGCTTGCCATCGTAGCGGCATTGGGCGTATCGTCCTGCAAGAAGTCTTTTTTCAACGGTGTCCCCACCGATCAATATACGCTCGGCAGCCTGTACAACAGCGCCGCCGAAATAAAGCTCGCCACCGGCGCCCTGTATGGCAAGCCCTGGTTTTATTTCAATTGCCAGTACAGTATGGGCCTTGGAGATACCTATGCCGGCAACTCGACCGGCGATGCAGATGTAGACATGACACAGTTTCAGAACATGAGCATCACCCAATCCAACCAGTACATTTTTAAAGGCTGGGCCTCTTTATACCAGGTGGTGGGCAATGCCAATAATATCATCGCCAACCTGCCGTCTAACTCAACGCTGGATACCGCCACCGTCAACGGCGCCGTGGCCGAGGCCCGCTTTATGCGCGCCGCCGCTTATTTTTACCTGGTGCGCTTATATGGCGCCGTTCCCATCGTGGAAAACATTTCTGCCGATATTTTCAACTATCAGCTGCCGCGCCATATCGTACCCGATGTATACAAGTTCATTATAAAAGACCTGCAGTATGCAGAAGCCCACCTGCCGGTAAAAGGCGCTTACCCTGCCAGGGTTACGGCCGGCTCTGCCAAAGCCCTGCTGGCCAAAGTATACCTTACACAAAAAGATTACACCAATGCCGCTGCCAAAGCATGGGAAGTGATCAGCAGGGAAAGCGTATACGGCTACGGCCTTTTGCCCGGCTATGCCGATTTGTTCTTTACGAGTAATAACAACAATAAAGAATCGCTGTTTGCCCTGCAATGGGTGGCCAGCAATGCCGACGGTAGCTACGGCACCGGCAATGTAACGCAGGCCTATTGCGCCGCCTACGGCCAGGGTCTTACCGGCGGCACCGACGGCTGGGGCAGCTTCAGGCCCACGCTCGACCTGCAGGCAGAAGTGGAAACAGGCGACCTGCGCCGCAAGCCAACCTTTATGCTCAAAAGCGATGTATACCCCGAACTGCTGCAGGCAAAAGGCGGCTATACTTATCCCGGCAATAACCTGTCGAGCACCAATGCCAGCGTAAAAAAATACGTGGTAGGCACCTATGCCGATAACAGCAGCACCGGCGGCGTGTATTTTATGTCTACCAGCATCAATACCTATATGATCCGCTATCCCGACGTATTGCTTACGTATGCAGAGGCGGTGCTGGGCAGCAATGCTTCTACCATCGATGCCAATGCGCTGCAGCAATTTAACAGGGTAAGAACAAGAGCGGGCCTGGCATCAAAAACCAGTATCGGCATCATGGATATACTGCACGAAAGAAGAATGGAGTTTGCCTTCGAGGGGCAATACTGGTATGATTTGCTGCGGCTTCCGCAGGCCACGGCCATCAGCATTATCGGCAACCAGGAAAGAGGCCGCATCAACAGCAGCAACGCCATTACTTCCTTTAAGGTGACACCTACCGCTGCCAGTTTCACGATGCCCATCCCCCAGTCGGATATCGACAATGATCCTAAACTGGCGCAGGCCCCGGTACCTTATTATTAATGTTATTTCCCTACAATAAAAGCTTTGATATGAAAAAATTTGTTTCCCTCAAAATAAGCCTACCGGTGCTGGCACTCGTTGTGCCGGCGCTGATTATGCTGGCCACCAGCTGTAAGAAAAACAGCGGCGACGCTCCCGCTCCTTCCGGCGGCTCCCTAAGCAGCTTAAAAGCCAACCCCGACAGCGCCCTTCCCAACACGCTTATCAATATCAACGGCAGCGGCCTGCAGGGACTGGTAAAAGTGACTTTTGACACGGTCAATTCGGTTATCAACCCCGTATACAATACAGCAACCAATTTATTGGTGTACGTGCCTTCCAATGCCAAATACGGGGTACAGAAAATAACGCTTACCAATGGCCTGGGCGGGACCGCGCAGATCAGTTTCAAGGTTATACAGCCCGCACCTGTTATCAGCTCCATCGCCCCCCTCAGCGCCAAAGTGGGTGATACCGTGACCATTAGCGGTAATTATTTCAGGAATATTGTCTCCGTATTGCTTGGCGCCGTGCCGGCGCAGGTGGTCGACTCATCATCGTCCACTACATTAAAGTTCAAAGTGCCTTCCGGCGTGTCTGCCGGGCTGGTAACCGTTACCACCCTGGGCGGCACGGCCGTGAGCACTGCCACCGTTACCACCGAAACAGCCTTGCTGATAGCCGATTTTGACGGCGGCGGCTCGCGCCCCGATGGCAGCAGCTGGTACTCTTATGGCGATATGACATCCAAAGCAGTGGCCAACAGCAACCCCACTGCCATCTCGGGCAATTTCATTAAAGCAGTATCCAAAACCGCCAGCACGGCGGGCTATGCCGGTATCTCTACTTATACCGCCGCCAGCGGCTCGCAGCTGCTTGGGCTGACCAGCACCGCGGCCAATACCTATATTAAGTTCGATGCCAACAGCAACGGTTATACCGGCACGCAGCTGCAGGTAAACCTGGGCGATGCCAGCAGCAATAATTTCAACCGGGTGATAAATGTGAACTGGACAGGCTGGCAAACCGTTTCCATCAAACTATCCGATTTCTATTTCGGTTATGGCACGGATGCTTCGCAAACGGTGGTTCCTTCGCAGATAACCACGGTTAAATTCCATTTTAATAATTACGTGGGTAACCAGAGCGAGGTAAACCTCGACAACATCCGTTTTACCTATTAATTCATGGTGAGCGTTTCACTATAAACTTATTTATTATGCGTCGTTCATTCAACATATTGTTTCCCGCCATCGCTGCAGCCACCCTGCTGGCCGTGGGATGTAAAAAAGCAAGTTATAGCCCCGATACCATTGGCAGCGATAGCACCCTTACCCTCAAAGCCGCGGCCCAATATCCACTGGGCGCGGGGGTGGATTATACGCTGCTGGTCAATAACAGCAGCTATGCAGCTATCGTCAAATCACAATTCGGCAATGCCACCGCCGGCTATATCATGAAACATGGCGCCGTGGTGCAGGGCAACGGCACCTACAACTTTGCCAATGCCGACAACTTCATTAATATATGCACCCAGGCGGGCATGGGCGTTTACGGCCATACCCTGTGCTGGTACCAGAACAACAACGGCAATTACCTGCGCGCGCTGCTGGCCCTGCCCGGCAGCACGCTGGCGCCCAACCCCAACCTTATTGCCAATGGTGATTTTGAAACCGGCACCGCCGCTACCGTCAGCAATACCGGCACCACCTATGGTTCCGTCAGCACCGGGTGGACAGGCCAGGTACAGGGCGCGTCGGTGGGTTCGTTGTCGATAACCAATGCCGCCGGTGAATTTTATTCCGGCACACAAGGCTTGAAAGCCGTGGTGACCACGCCTCCGGCCAACGGCTACCAATACCAGGTATTTCCCCCTGATGGTGCGCCCAATCTTACTTCCGGCACCGCCTACCGCATCGCCTTTTATGCAAAACATACCGGTGCTGCCACACCCAAAATACGGGTGCAGACCCAGAGCGGCGGCTACCAGACCGCCGATGTCAGCGTCACCACCAGCTGGGCGAAATATTATTGCGATTTGACGCCTTCCTCCGCCGCCACCCGGTTTAATTTCCAGTTTCTCAATGCCGGCACCTTTTTTATCGACAGCGTAACCCTTACCCTTACCAATCCCGGTACCACCACCGCCACCGATGCGGAAAAGAACTACCGCATCGACACCACCCTGAAAAATTTTATCACGGCCATGGTAACCCGCTATAAAGACAAGGTGCATGCCTGGGATGTGGTAAACGAGATTTTTAAAGACAACGGCCAATACCGCAACGATCCTTCGTCGGCCAGCGATATGTTTCCCTGGTGGACCTACCTCGGCGGCGGCGACAGCACCATTATCAAAGCATTCGGCTATGCACATGCCGCCGACCCCACGGCACTGCTGTTCATAAACGATTACAACCAGGAAGTATCCAGTGCAAAGACGGATTCCATGGTTACCGCGGTCACCCGTCTCAAAAAACTCGGCGTACCCATCGACGGTATCGGCCTGCAAATGCATATAGACGTGAATACACCCAATACGGGCATCGACAATGCCCTGTTTAAGCTGGCCGCCACCGGTTTAAAAATACGGGTATCCGAGCTGGATGTGCGGGTTAACCCCGCTAAAACGGCCAACTTCGTGGTCACCCCTATCCTGCTGGCGCAGCAGGCCGCGAAATATAAATACGTAGTGGAGTCATACTACCGCAATGTACCGGCAATACAGCGCCATGGCATAACGGTATGGGGCATATCGGATACCGATAGCTGGCTGGTTACCCCCGCCAATATCGATTATCCCCTGTTGTATACTGCGGCTTATGGTAAGAAACCGGCTTATTATGAGTTTTTGTCCGCATTGCAATTGAAGTAGCATATGAATAGCTGCGAGCTATGAGCTTTTTTGCGAAGCTCATAGCTCGCAGCTTCCTAACTATACCTGTCGTTCCTCCATGGATAGGCCGTATTGGAATAGCCCCGCTCCTCCCAGAAACCGCGTTTGTTATGGGTAAGAAATTCGATGCGGCTGATCCATTTGGCGCCCTTCCAGGCATAGAGCTGCGGTGTGATCATACGCACCGGGCCGCCATGCTCGCGGGGAAGCGGCTGGCCGTCTGCCGTATGCACCAGCAATACATCGGGTTTGAAGGCTTCTTCGAGCGAGACATTAGTGGTATACTCGTCGTATGCATGGCACAGGATATGCGTAGCATTGTCTTTGGGCTGGGCCAGGGCGGCGAGATCGATCAGTCGCACGCCTTTCCACGGAATATCCAACCGCGACCAGGTGGTGACGCAATGGAAATCGGACACATCGTCCGTTTGCGGCAGGGCCATAAAGTCCGCCCAGGTTAGATGCAACGGGTGGTCAACGGCTCCGTCGATGGTCAGTCCCCAGCTTTCCGTGGGCACTTCGGGCACCGTGCCCAGGTCGAGCACCGGCCATTTTTTGGTCATGGTCTGGCCAACAGGCAGCACCGGCATACCATGGCGATTAAGCGGTCCTGTGCCCAGCGGCTTATCGTCGGCCACCGAGGGCGTGTTTTTTATTTTCTCTTCAAACCGGGCCTTCAGCTTCATGCGGGCCTCTACAATGCGTTGCATTTTTTCCGATTCGTCCATAATATTGAAGATACTATTATCTTCTTTTAATATTTCACATGCCGGCAACCTTTCGCGGCCACTGCCGTATTACAGGTAATTCGATAGCGCTGCTTTCCTCGTGTCGCGCCTTTTATTGCCCATAGATAGCGCCGGCATATTCCCCCTTTTCAAACTCCTGCCCTTCCCCGGAGAAACGTCAACCATTTCTACACAATTAAAATTGCTATTATGAAAAAACACGCAACACCGGCACGCCTCCCACGCATGCTGACGGCTGGTATTATTTTGCTTGCAACGATTGCCCTACTACAAGGCTGTAAAAAAAATCATATACCCAGGGCGCTGAAAGATTTCAAACAGGTAAACCTGGTGGCCAACAACAATGGATACGGCGCCGCACATATCGACCCCGCGCTGCTCAATGCCTGGGGACTTGCCTTTAGTTCCGGCGGTACTGCCTGGGTGAGCGCGCAGGCCGGGCATGTAAGCACGGTATACGATAAGGAAGGCGTTACGGTGCGGCCACCGGTTAATATTCCATCGCCGGGCGGCGCCACGGGCGGTAACCCCACCGGCGTTGTTTTTAGTGGCTCCGCTACCGATTTTATCCTTTCCAACGGCCAGCCCGCCCGCTTCATCTTTGTGGGCGTGGATGGCATATTATCCGCCTGGAACGGGGCGGCAGGCAATAATGCGCTGCTGGTAAAAAACAATTCCGCTACCTCCGCCTATACCGGTCTTACGCTGGCGGCCAATGGCGGCGCCAACTATTTGTATGCGGCCAATTTCCGGACAGGAAAAATAAATGTGTGGGATAAAACTTTTGCGCCGGTGGCCATGGCTTTTACCGATCCTGGTATTCCTTCCGGCTATTCGCCTTTTAATATACAGGTAGTGGGCAGCTGGCTGTATGTGCTGTATGCGAAAGTAGCCCCGGACGGAACAGACCAGCCCGGACCCGGCAATGGCTACGTATCTATCTTCACCACGGCAGGCAGTTTTGTAAAACGCTTTGCATCGAGGGGCGTGCTGAACGCACCCTGGGGAATAGCGATGACGCCCACCGGATTTTTCGACGATCTGGATGACGACAACAACGGTAAAAGCGGGAATAGCCACTCCGGCGGCGGTATTGATGAATCGGTGTTGCTGGTGGGCAATTTCGGCGACGGCCGTATTAATGTATACACACAGGATGGGCAATTCCTGGGACAGTTAAAATCGCATGGGCGCACCATTGAAATAGAGGGATTATGGGCGCTGACCTTCCCGCCGGTGACCGCCACGACCATCGATCCCAACCGGCTTTACTTTACCGCCGGGCCAAAGGATGAAACAGATGGCATTTTTGGATATATCATAAAAGATTAATTGG
>Ga0307508_10000479_pt1 | contig 48265 bp, 47 predicted proteins | sample 9_EM_MG_FD_203089 | JGI IMG/M metagenome (GOLD analysis project Ga0307508, IMG submission 203089) | Populus trichocarpa ectomycorrhiza microbial communities from riparian zone in the Pacific Northwest, United States - 9_EM | ecosystem: Host-associated > Plants > Roots > Unclassified | place... | reverse complement strand
CGATTTCACGCTGCTGTTGAATCAAGCCACCCTGATCCGCGAAAGGCCGCTCCCTGTTAATTCCAACACGCCACCCTGTTATCTCCAACAGCCTCCCTGTTATCGAATAACAGGGAGGATGGCATGCAAGATACTGATCATAAAGGATAATATCTCCAACAAATTGGCCAAAAACGGCCCGAAAAGTTTTTTCCTCCCTGTTCCTTCCCTGTTCCGGGCCGATAACAGGGAGAAACCGCCGTTTTCGAGGGCGTCGCCGAAATCGTTCGACATTCGGACATTATGTCTGGTGGCACGAAGAGTTGGTTCACGCGAAGGCGCGAAGAGCATGTTCGGCCGGATATGCCTTGTTCAACCACAGGCAGTATCGAGCGATGAGCGATGAGCGATGAAGAGGAAAGAAGAATTTCCCTCCCGCGCAACATCTTCGCGCCTTCGCGCCTTCGCGTGAACCAACTCCTTGGGCCGCGAAGCGCGATCCTCGATGTCGATCGGCGCTATTCCGCCGTCAGCCCGATCGATACTAAGGTCAGTCATTTTGAGGGTTTCGCCAGCGCCGGCTTCGACGCATTCGCAAGTCGAGCAATCCCCGCCTGCTCCGCCCCTTTTGTTGATATCGTCAAGATGGTAGCGATACCGGCTGAGGAGTGACCAGGTTGGCTGCAGTGACTGAACCCGAGCAAGACAGCGACGATTCAGATCTTCCGGAACACCCCCATGCCTTGTTCACCATCCGCATGTTCGGTCTGCTCGATACGATGCGCCGCAGCGGTACGCTCGCGTACCGGCGCGGGTTTGGGCTCTCGATGGTCGAGTGGCGGATCGTGACTGAGCTGGGGGTGCATAATCCGCTGTCGCTCAACGATCTCGCCGAGCGGATCATTCTCGATCGCGGCCAGCTCAGCCGAACCGTCAAGCAGATGGTCGGGCGCGGCCTGCTTGTCAGCCGGCGCCGGCCGGGCGGCCCGGCGATCATGATCACCCTGTCGGCGGAAGGGGAGGTGCTCTACCGGCGGCTCGTGGCGCTCGCGGCCGAGCGCAATGCGTTTCTGGTCGCCGGCATCCCCGAGGCCGAACTCGCACGGGCTTCCGCCGTGATCGATGCCGTCAGGGAAAAGGCGCAGCTTCTGCTCGAGCGCGAGCAGGCGATCAGCGCAGCGAGCTCCAGCGAAGACCTGTAACTGGTCTGCGGCGGTCCCAAGCGGTCTGATCGAGCGCCAGGGCCGATCGACATTCAGTTCAGGCCGGCATGGGCTGAATGTCGGTTGGCCCTAAAACGGCGCCATGGTGAAGCCGATCCAAGGCCTATTGTTCCGTCAGCCCGACGCCGATCGAAGCCCTGGCCTGTTCCGCCTCGGAGGAGACGACCGGATAGGCGCAATAATCCGCCGCATAATAAGCGCTTGGCCGGTGATTGCCCGACCAGCCGATGCCACCGAAGGGGGCGCCCGACGAGGCGCCGTTGGTCGGCTTGTTCCAGTTGATGATCCCGGCGCGCGCATTGGCCCAGAACTGGTCGTAGAGCGCCGGGTCCTGGCTGAGCAGCGAGGCCGAAAGTCCGTAACGTGTATTGTTCGCCTCCGCGATCGCATCCTCGAACGTCTTGGCGCGTATCACCTGCAGAATCGGGCCGAACAGCTCGATATCGGGGCGCTCGCTCACGTCAGTGGTATCGATCAGCGCGGGCTTCAGGAACGGCAGAGTCTCGAACGGACGCTCGAGATGTCGGATCACATGGCCGCCGCGCGTCATCAGTTCGACAAAGCTTTCGGTCAGCATGTCGGCGGATTGATTGTCGATCACCGGCCCCATGAAAGGCTGCGGGTTCGCATGCGGCTCGTCGACGATGATCCGGCCGACCAGCTTGTTCACCTCGGCAATCAGCGGATCGTAAAGCCGCTCATCGACAATCAGCCGGCGCGCGGCGGTGCAGCGCTGTCCGGCGCTGGTGAAAGCGGATTGCACGATGACCGTCGCGGCGGCCTGGAGGTCGGGCGAATCCCAGACGATGATCGGGTTGTTGCCGCCCATTTCGAGCGCCAGGATCTTCTCCGGCCGATTGGCGAAGGCGCGGTTGAGCGCCACGCCGGTATGCGCCGCGCCGGTGAACAACAGCCCGTCGATCCCGTCATGCGCTGCGAGCGCCTTGCCCTCGGCCGGGCCGCCGATCAGGAGCCGGACACAGCCTTCGTGCACACCGCCGGCATGAAAGCATTCGACCAGAAACTGGCCGACCGCCGGGGTTTTCTCCGATGGCTTGAACACCACTGCGTTGCCGGCGAGCAGGGCGGGAACGATGTGCCCGTTGGGCAGGTGCGCCGGGAAATTATAGGGGCCAAGCACAGCGAGCACGCCGTGCGGCTTGTGGCGGACCGCCATGCGCGATCCCATCGGCGCGTCGAGCCGGCGCTGCGACGTGCGCTCGGCATAAGCGGTGACCGAGATGTTGACCTTGGCGATCACTGAATCGACTTCGGTTCGCGCTTCCCAGAGCGGCTTGCCGGTCTCGCGCGCGATCAGATCGGCGAAGTCATCGGCGCGCGCGCGCACCACATTGGTGAAACGGCGCAGGGCCTCGATGCGATAGGTCAGCGAGCGCGATGCCCAATCGGCCCAGCTCGCGCGGGCCATCGCGACCTCCGCATCGACATCGCCGATCGCGTGCCGCCAGAGGATCGCGCCGGTTGCGGGTTCAGTCGAAATGATCTCGGACGACATCGCTTGGCTCTTGCCTTAGTTTTTGAGGGATTTCCACTGGGACACGGAAATCAGGAGGTTAATGCCGCGCCCATATCGCGAATCTTCGCGATCTTGGACTCGAACGGGGACCAGTCGTCACGCTGGTCGATCGCCGACCAGATCGCCTCGACCTCGTCAATCAGCATCGAACAAGGCACGCCTTGCCAATAGCCATGGTCGCGTGCCGCGCGCGGCTGATAGCCGGCGAGGAGCGCCCGCGCTTCATCGAACCCGGCGCCATAGGCTGCCGGCAGCACGCCGCCGAAACCGTCGAAGAAGAAGCGATCGATCGACGCTTCCTCAGTCCGCAGCCCGGCCTCGATTGCCTGCACCAGTTTGCGATCGGTTTGGGGGGCGAGCGGCCGCAGGCCGAGCCGCCACAGGATCGCATCTGAAACCGCGGGTTGGTAATGCTCGCCGAACTTCTCCAGTACCGAGATCAGCGGAGGAGCCTCGCTTACCAGCCTCAGCGCCACCGCGAGCTGCATCGCGTCCCAGTGGATCGCCTCGGGCTGGCGGCCAAAGGCGTAGAGCCCGGCATGGTCGAAATAGGCCGCGGTGAAGCCCGGGTCCCAGGTCGGGGCGAAGCGCCAGGGGCCGTAATCGAAGCTCTCGCCCGTCACATTGATATTATCGCTGTTGAGCACGCCGTGGACGAAACCGGCGGCCATATAGCTCGCCGCGAGTTTCGCGGTGCGGGCGACGACATGCTGGAGCAGGCGCACGGGGGCGTCCTCGCCGCCGTCCTCGCCATAATAATGCCGCAGCACATAGGCGATCAGGCGCCGCATCGCGTCTTCGTCGCGCTCATAAGCGAGGCGCTGAAAGGTGCCGATCCGGATATGGCCATGGCTCAGCCGCACCAGCACGGCGGAGCGGGTAGGGGAGGGCTCGTCGCCGCGATCGAGCGCCTCGCCCGTCTCGATCAGCGAGAAGCTGCGTGAGGTCTCTACCCCGAGTGCCTCGAGCATCTCGGTCGCCAACACTTCGCGCACGCCGCCCTTCAGCGTCAGCCGGCCGTCGCCGAAGCGGCTCCACGGCGTCTGGCCCGATCCCTTGGTGCCGAGGTCCATTAGCCGGTCGCGATCGTCGCGCATCTGCGCGAACAGAAAGCCGCGGCCATCGCCGATCTCGGGATTGTACACGCGGAACTGGTGGCCGTGATAGCGTAGCGCCAGCGGCTCGGGGAGGCTGCCTTCGAGCGGCGCGAACCGGCCGAAATGTGAGAGCCATTCAGCATCGCTCAGCCCGTCAAGGCCGACACTCGCCGCAGCCCGGTCGTTGCGGAAGCGCAGCCGGGTTTCGGGGAAGTCGGCCGCCTCGACCGGATCGTAAAAATTCTCTCCCAGTTCGAGGATCGCGGTTTTGGGCCGATATGCTTGCGGGCGCTTGATCATCCAGCGATATGGGAGCTGCCAACCGCAGGACGCAACCATGCCCGCCCCAGAAAATCGAAATTGGGAAAATCATTATTGGGTATCGGAAGACGGGTTGAAGCTGCATTATCGCGACTATCCGGGGCGTGCTGACCGCCCCGCGATCCTGTGCATGCCCGGCCTGACCCGCAATGTGCGCGATTTCGAAGATCTGGCGGCGCGGCTGTCCCCCGAATGGCGGGTGATAGCAGTGAGTTTCCGGGGCCGCGGCAAGAGCGAATATGCCAAGGACCCGATGAGCTATGTCCCGCCGACCTATGCGCGGGATGTTCTGGCGCTGCTCGATGAGCTCGCGCTGTCCTCGGTCATCGCCTTTGGTACGTCGCTTGGCGGAATCGTCGCGATGCTGCTGGCGGCGGCTGAGCCTGGGCGAATCGCGGGCGCATTGCTCAACGATGTCGGGCCAGAGATCGAGCCTGCCGGGCTCGGCCGGATCCGCGCCTATGTCGGCAAGTCGAATACCTGGCCGACCTGGATGCACGCCGCGCGCGCGGTCGCCGAGGCCAATGGCGACGTCTATCCCGGCTATGCGATCGAGGACTGGCTGGCGATGGCCAAGCGGATCTATCGTCTCAACAGTTCGGGCCGGATCGTGCTCGATTACGACATGAAAATCGCTGAGCCCTTCCGCGTGCCGGGCAACGAGGCCGGGCCGGACATGTGGCAGGCACTCCAGCAGTTGAAGACCGTGCCGGTACTGATTGCGCGTGGCGAACGGTCCGACGTGCTCGGCGCCGCGACCGCCGATCGCATGGTAAAGGCGCTCGACCAGGCCGAGCTGGTGACGATCCCCGGTGTCGGCCACACCCCGACGCTCGGCGAACCCGACGCGGTGCGCGCGGTCGACCGGTTGCTGGCGAGGATCGTGACGGAACCCGTCATCGCCTGAGTGCGTCTCTCCCGCTCACTGTCCCCGCATTGAGGCCAAGGCATGCATTTCCCCTTCGATCGCCTCGTCTTCGATCCGCGCGACGTCGATCTGTCGCGCTCGCCGCTCGCCGGCAGGATCGACGCCGAGACCTATGTGCTCGGCGCGTTCAACCCGGGCATGACGCGGCTGCCCAACGGCAATCTGCTGCTGATGGTGCGCGTCGCCGAGGCGTTGCGGACACCAATCTCGGACGGGCATATCCGTTCCATCCGCTGGCATGACGATGGGGCGGGGGGCGATTATGTTCTCGACGCCTGGCCGCTCGAATTCGTCGACACCTCGGATCCGCGCAAGTTCATGATGCGCGGCGCCGGCTGGAAGGTGATGGCGCTGACCTCGCTATCCTGGCTTCTCCCAGTCGAGCTGTCGGCGGACGGGCGCGGCGTGGTCGCGGTGCATTATGACCGCGCCATTGCACCCCGCGCGCGCTATCAATGTTACGGCGTCGAGGATGCGCGGATCAGCAAGGTCGGCGATCGCTATCTGATGACGACCTGTTCGGTCAGCCCCGAACGCCATTCGACCACGCTCTACACCTCCGACGACGCGGTGGAATGGACGCTCGAAGGCATCGTGCTCGATCATCAGAACAAGGACATGCTGATCTTCGAGGGGCAGATTGGCGGCAAATACTGGGCGCAGACCCGGCCGCTCGGCGACCTTTATTTCGCCTATCCGCCGGGCAGCGAATGGCGCGCCGGGCCATCGATCAACCTCGCCAGCTCGCCCGACGCGCTGCACTGGAAGCCGTACGACAAGCCCGGCATCCGCCCGCACTCGGCGACGATGGCGACGGCGCGGATGGGCGGGGGTGCACCCCCGATCCTGACCAACGATGGCTGGCTCAGCCTGTGGCACGGCGTCGAGCCGCTGGGCGTGGTCGGCATATACCGCACCTATTGGTCGCTGCTCGACAAGGACGATCCGTCGCAAGTGCTGCGCAGCAGCGACGCTCCTCTGATCGAGCCCGCAACCGCGCTCACCGAGCCACTAAAGGCGCTGATGTATCTCGACAATGTCGTGTTCACGACCGGGATCGCGGATGGCGGCGATCATTATGTCGTCGCCAGCGGGGAAGCCGACCTTGCGTGCCGGATCACGCATGTGCCGAAGAGCGCGTTCATTTCTTGACCCTCTACTGCTTCTAGCTCCCCTCCCGCTTGCGGGAGGGGTTGGGGGAGGGCCTGTCAAATTAGTGGGCTACCCTTTCGGACAGGCCCTCCCCTAGCCCCTCCCGCAAGCGGGAGGGGGACAAGAAGCAGAAGGGAGGAGAGCTAGAAGGAAGCGGGAAGGAGGAAGAAGAAGAGCGTAATGACGGATTGAGGTTTTCCCGCTAACGCCCACCCACGATGCCGCCCCCCGTCAACATCCTGCACCTCCATTCGAGCTTCAGCCTGGGCGGCAAGGAGGCGCGGGCGGTTCGGTTGATGAACCTGTTCGGCGATCGGGCGCGCCACACCATCGTCTCCGGAATGCCCGATCAGCTCGGCGCACAGGGCGCGATCGCACCCGGCATCAACTATGAGATCGCACAGAATCCGCCCCCGCTGACCGGCCGCCCGTCGGTCGCGCGCTATGAGGCGATCGCCCGCTATATGCGCCGCTTCGACCTTGTACTGACCTATAATTGGGGCGCGATCGACGGGGTGATGGCAAAGCGGGCCTTCCCGAAGGGAATGCCGCCGGTCGTCCATCACGAGGACGGCTTCAACGCCGACGAAGCGGGTGGGCTCAAGATCGAGCGCAACATCTATCGCCGCGTCGCGCTCCCCGCCGCGCATGCGCTGGTGGTCCCGTCCGAAACGCTCGAGACGATAGCGCTGCAGAGCTGGAAACAGCCGCGCGCCCGCGTCCACCGCATCGTCAACGGTATCGCCACGAGCTGGTACGGCGCCAAACCCGATCCCAAGGCGATCCCGGGCTTTCGCCGCCGCCCCGGCGAGGTGGTGATCGGCGCGGTCGCCGGGCTGCGCACCGTGAAGGATCTGCCGGCCCTGGTCCGCGCGGCCGGCGGCGTTTCAGCGCGGGTCCGTCTCGTGATCGTCGGCGAAGGGCCGGAGCGCGAGCACATCCTCGACGCGGCGGAAGCTATGGGCATGGAGGACCGCGTCCACCTCCCCGGCTTCCTGCCCGATCCGCATCGTTACATCGGCCTGTTCGACATCCTGGCGCTCTCGTCGAAGAGCGAGCAGTTCCCGATCTCAGTGGTCGAGGGCATGGCGGCCGGGCTGCCGATCGTTGCGCCGCAGGTGGGGGACATCCTCGAGATGGTGTCCGAGTCCAATCGTCCCTTCATCATCGTCAAGGCCAATGAAGTGGCGCTCAGGGATTCGCTGCAGGCGCTTGCCGGATGCAAACCCGCCCAACGTGCCTTTGTCGGCGCGCAAAACCGTGCCAAGGCGGTCGCCGAATATGACGAATCTGTCATGATCGGCCATTATGTGACCTTATATGAAGAGGCGATGCGCAGGCCGGGAAGCCTGGGCTGAGTCGCAATTTGCTCGCTAAGCGGGACCCAAACGCTATATCAAACGTAAGTTAAGTTGGAGGTCGTGTGTTCAAAGGTCTGAAGCCCATCATCTATAACGGCCAGGAGGTCTGGCCGCTGGTGGAGGGCGGTAAAGGCGTCGCCGCGACGAACCACGCGTCGGCCGGCGCCTGGGCTGCGGCCGGCGGTATCGGTACGGTTTCCGCAGTCAATGCAGACAGTTACGATCCCGACGGCAAGATCATCCCGCAAATCTACAAGGCGCTCAATCGCCGCGAGCGCCATGAGGAACTGATCGACTTCGCGATCGAGGGTGCGGTCCAGCAGGTCAGGCGCGCGTACGATATTTCGGGCGGCAAGGGCGCGATCAACATCAACGTGTTGTGGGAAATGGGCGGCGCCCAGCGCATCCTGCACGGTGTGCTGGAACGGACCCGCGGCATGGTCGCCGGCGTCACCTGCGGTGCCGGCATGCCCTACAAGCTTTCCGAGATCGCAGCCTCGTACAACGTCAATTATCTGCCGATCATCAGCTCCGGCCGCGCCTTTCGCGCGCTGTGGAAGCGCGCTTATTCCAAGGCGGCGGAATGGCTCGCGGCGGTGGTCTATGAGGATCCCTGGCTCGCCGGCGGCCATAACGGCCTGTCCAACGCCGAAGACCCGTTGAAGCCCGAAGACCCCTATCCCCGCGTCAAGGCGCTGCGCGAGACGATGCGCGAAGGCGGCATCCCGGACAGCGTGCCAATCATCATGGCCGGCGGTGTCTGGTACTTACGCGACTGGAGCAACTGGATCGACAATCCCGAGCTCGGCCAGATCGCCTTCCAGTTCGGCACCCGCCCGCTCCTGACTCAGGAAAGCCCGATTCCCGAGGGTTGGAAGGCCAAGCTGACCAATATCGAGGAAGGCGAAGTCCTCCTCCACCGCTTCTCCCCGACCGGCTTTTATTCCAGCGCGGTCCGCAATCCCTTCCTCCGCGCGCTCGAAGCGCGCTCCGAGCGCCAGATCGCCTTCTCGACCCAGTCAGCCGGCGACCATGTCTTCCAGCTCGATGTCGGCGTGAAGGGCAAGAATTTCTGGGTCACCCGCAACGACCTGCTCCGCGCGCGGCAGTGGTTCGGCGAGGGCTTCACCGACGCGCTCAAGACGCCCGACAATACGCTGGTGTTCGTCACGCCCGAGGAAAAGGGCGTGATCCGCAAGGATCAGTCGGATTGCATGGGCTGCCTCAGCCAGTGCGCTTTCTCCTCCTGGGCCGACAGCGAGACCAACTCGACCGGCCGCCTCGCCGATCCGCGCAGCTTCTGCATCCAGAAGACGCTGCAGGACATCGCGCATGGCGGACCGATCGAGCAGAACCTCATGTTCGCAGGGCACGGCGCCTATAATTTCAAGCGCGATCCATTCTATTCGAACGGCTTTGTGCCGACGGTGAAGCAGCTGGTGGACCGCATCCTGACCGGGGATTGAGGTCGTCGGCGTTTAGGGTGCCCAAGAAAGCTTTGGGTTGCGGGTGTGGTCTTGTCCTTTAGTCAGAGGGCATGAAACACGCTCTCGTCATTCGTCACGTCGTCCATGAAGGTGTTGCCGGCTATCGCGCCCCGATCGAGCAGGCCGGCTACGAGATCGAGCGCGTTGCCGCGTGTCAGACCGACTTCGCTACACTCGATCTCGTCTCGCCCGATCTGCTGGTCGTGATGGGCGGCCCGATGGGTGTGTACGAGACCGACGCCTATCCCTGGATCGCCGACGAGATCGCAGCCATTGCCGGGCGGCTGGAGGCCGATCGCCCGACGCTCGGTGTGTGCCTGGGCAGCCAGATGCTGGCGGCGGCACTGGGCGCCAGGGTTTACGCCGGGCCGGTGCGGGAGGTCGGGTTCGCGCCAATGACGCTGAACGAGGCGGCTCTGGACTCGCCGTTGCGGCATGTTGCCGATGTTGATGTGCTCCACTGGCATGGCGACACGTTCGATCTGCCCGCCAGCACTGAATTGCTGGCCTCGACTTCGGCCTATCCCAATCAGGCGTTCCGACGCGGCGACAAGCTGCTTGCGCTACAGTTCCATGCCGAAATGGGAGAAGATCCACGCTTCCATGCGTGGATGGAGGACGAGGATTATATCCGCGGCGCGGGTGTCAATCCCGTCGCGCTACAGGAGGATCATGACCGGCTCGGCCCGTCCGCCGTGCGCGCCGGCGAGCGGATGATCGCGGACTGGCTTGCGCGTCTCGACGCGATTCAAACCTGACGGCGCTGTGGTAATAGGCGGCATCGGGTTCTCCCGATCCGCTCTTTCACATCGTGGTTTCACCCCAGTCATCCCGAACAAGGAGAGGGAGCCGAGCTAAACCCAGCCCTCGAGCACTTGATCCGGCGGGCGGTGGCCGTCAGCCCACATCCGGATATTGGCGATCACCTTTTCGCCCATCGCCAGCCGACCTTCATAGGTCGCCGAGCCCATATGCGGCAGCATCACGACATTGGGTAGCGCGAGCAGCCGCGGATCGATCTGCGGCTCATGCTTCCAGACGTCGAGGCCCGCACCCGCAAGGCGCCCCGCCTCGAGCGCGTCGATCAGCGCGTCCTCATCGACGATGCCGCCGCGCGCCGCGTTAATCACGAAGGCATGCGGACCCATCAGGCCGATGCGGCGCGCGTCGATCAAATTCTCGCTCTCGGCGTTGCGCGGGGTGTGGATGGTCAGGATGTCGATCTTGCCCAGCATCTCGTCCAGCGTGTCATGCCAGGTCGCGCCGAACTCGGCCTCGACCGCAGCCGGCAGGCGGTGACGGTTGTGATAATGGATCGACAGGCCGAACGCCCGCGCCCGCGTCGCGACCGCGCGGCCGATTCGGCCCATGCCGACAATACCCAGCGCCCTGCCGCCGATGCGGTGGCCGAGCATGCCGCCGGGCGCCCAGCCTTTCCACTGCCCCGATCGCACCAGCTTCTCGCCCTCGGCGAGGCGGCGCGGCACCGACAGGATCAGCGCCATCGTCATATCGGCTGTGTCTTCGGTCAGTACGCCGGGGGTGTTGGTGACGATGATGCCGCGCGCCCGCGCCGCCCTGAGGTCGATATGGTTCACGCCCGCGCCGTAATTGGCGATCAGCTTCAGCCGTTCGCCGGCGCCCGCGATCAGGCTCGCGTTGATGTCGTCGGTCACGGTCGGCACGAACACATCGGTATCAGCCATGGCCGCGGCGAGCTCCGCCTGGTCCATCGGTGCGTCACCGCGATTGTTCGTCGTATCGAACAATTGCTCCATGCGCCCCATCACCACATCCGCGAGCTCGCGGGTGACGATAACCTTGGGGTTCGGAACGCGTCTCATTTCGGGCATGAATCCGGCTTGGCGAAGCGCTTTGCCCTCGTCAACATAGTTGAAGCGGCCAGCGCAAACAGGGTAAAGAATCCCTCGATCAGGGGAAGAGCAAGTATGCGTTTCAGGGCGAAAATCTTGCTTGTGATGGTTACCGTCGGGCTGACGGCGCCGGCGATTGCCGGGCTTGTCCAGAAAAAGACGCCCTATTTCGCGTCGATCGCGGCGGGCAAGGCACGGATGCGGACCGGGCCGGCCAAGACCTATCCGGCGAGCTGGCTCTACCAGCGGGCCGACCTGCCGGTGAAGGTGCTCGACATTTACGATCGCGGCGCCTGGATCAAGATCGAGGATCCGAGCGGCACGCAGGGCTGGATGATGGGCACGCTGATCTCGGAAACCCGCACCGGCTTGGTGATGGGGACGATCGCCGAGCTGCGCGATTCGCCGCGTTATGGTGGCAAGATCGTATGGCGCGCGGCGCCCGGCGTGGTCGGGCGCTTAAGCAAATGCGCGCGGGGCTGGTGCTACTTCGATGTGCGTGGGCGGGGTGGCTATGTCGAGGCGAACCATCTCTGGGGCGTCGAGACCGATGAGGCGCTCAACTGACGATGCGTATCGTTCGCGACGACCTGACCCATCCCGATGTGGTGGCGCTGATCGAACTTCATCTGCGGAGCGCCTTCGAGAATTCGCCGCCGGGCAGCGTGTTCGCGCTCGATCTGAGTGGCTTGCGCGACCCGGCGGTGACGCTCTGGTCAGCCTGGGACGGGGACGACCTGCTGGGCCTGGGCGCGCTCAAGGAGTTGGACGCGGAGCATGGGGAACTGAAGTCGATGCGAACCGCGCCCGCGCATCTGCGGCGCGGCGTGGCGGCGGCGATGCTCGATCATCTCGTGGAGGAGGGCAGGGCGCGCGGCTATTCGCGGTTGAGCCTTGAGACAGGCTCAAACGAACCCTTCGCGCCAGCCCGCGCCTTGTACGAACGGGCGGGGTTCGAGCCGTGCGCTCCGTTCGCGGACTACACGGACCAGATTTTCAGCCGCTACTACAGCCTCACGCTCTAACCGCCCTCAGTTCATCATCTCCACCGCCATCGCGGTCGCCTCGCCGCCGCCGATGCAGAGCGACGCCATGCCGCGCCTGGCGCCGGAGGTCTGCAGCGCCGACAACAAGGTCGCGAGGATGCGCGCACCCGAGGCGCCGATCGGATGGCCCAGCGCGCAGGCGCCGCCATTCACGTTGAGCCGATCATGGCTGAGGCCGAGATCGCGCATTGCAATCATCGCCACCACGGCGAAGGCCTCGTTGACCTCGTACAGATCGACCTCGTCCGCCGACCAGCCGGCCTTTTCCAGAACCTTGCGCATCGCGAAGACGGGGGCGGTCGTGAACAGTGCGGGCGCATGCGCATGCCCGCCATGGGCGACGATCCGCGCGATCGGATCGAGCCCGAGCTTCTCCGCGATCGAGGCGCGGGTCAGCACCAGCGCCGCGGCACCGTCCGAGATCGATGAGGCGTTGGCGGCGGTGATCGTACCGTCCTTTGAGAAAGCGGGCTTGAGCGTCGGAATCTTCGAGGCATCGCCCTTTTGCGGCTGCTCATCGAGGCTGACCGTCGTTGGGCCCTTGCGGCCGGCAATCTCGATGGGGACGATCTCGCGGACGAACGCGCCCGAATTCTGGGCCTTTTGCGCCCGCTCGAGCGAGGCGATCGCGAAATCGTCCATCTGCCCGCGGGTGAACTGATATTCGGCCGCGGTATCCTCGGCGAAATTGCCCATCAGCTTGCCGGCGTCATAGGCGTCCTCGAGGCCGTCGAGATACATGTGATCATAGAGCCGGTCATGGCCGATCCGCGCGCCGCCGCGATGCTTCATCGACAAATACGGCGCGTTGGTCATGCTCTCCATGCCGCCCGCGACGAGCAGATCGACCGAGCCAGCCGCAAGCGCATCGGCGGCGAGCATCGTCGCCTGCATACCCGAGCCGCACATCTTGTTGACGGTGGTCGCCTCGACATGCGTGGGCAGGCCGGCCTTGATCGCCGCCTGGCGTGCCGGCGCCTGGCCGAGCCCGGCGGGCAGCACGCAGCCCATATAGATGCGCTCGACCGCCTCGCCGGAAATCCCCGCCCGTTCGACCGCGCCGCCGACTGCAGCTGCGCCCAGCTCCGTCGCAGTCGCGCCGGCGAGCGAGCCTTGGAAGCTGCCCATCGGGGTGCGGGCATAGGAGAGGATGACGATCGGATCGGTGGCCATGACGAGCTCCGGCTGGAAGGATTGCCCGCGATCTAGGGGCAGTGCGGCATTCCCGCAATGGCCGGGCGGTGCGCCATTCAGCGGGCAATGCAATGATCACCGGTGCGATTGGATCAGCCCGCTTTCTTGAAGAAAAGGGGAGGCTCTAACCGGCCGGCTGCTCGACCTTGAAGAAGCGCTCGATCACATTCTGCGCAATCCGCGCCGGGCGCAGGGTTTCCGCGTCCAGATAGCACCAGCTCGATTTCACCTCGGCCAGCACATCCTCGCCGCGCCGGATAATGGTCTCGTAGAAAGCACGAGCGCCCTGGACCTTTTCGAGCAGCACGGTGGCGATCACCTCGTCATCGAGAAAGGTCGGGCGGCGATAGGTGATCTCATGTTTCAGCGCGACCCAGAGATGCGAGGCCACCGCATCGGCGGGCGCGAAGCGCTGCCAATGGTTGATCACCGCTTCCTGCACCCATTTCAGATAGCTCGCATTGTTCACATGCCCCATGAAATCGATATCGGCGGCGTCGATCGAGATGGGAAAGCTGTGCGAGGCGAATTCCGGGTGGGACATGAGCCCTGTTTACTCCAATTGGCGGGTGCTGGCGAGGGCCGAGCGAAGTATTTACCGCATTTGACGCCGGCAACTTCGGCATGACGTGGCCCGCGCGGCGGCGTATCGCTGGGCGGTGCACGAGATTCTCATCAACGCCTTCAAATGGTTCGCCTCGGGCAGCGGAGTGATCGCGGCGGGGATCGTCGCGCTTGATGCCGGACGCAGGATCACCGGCTGGGGATTCGTTCTTTTCACTGCCTCGAGCATCGCGTGGATCATCGGGTCGGTGCTGACGCATGACTGGGCGCTCGGCACCCAGAATATCGCCCTGTTCGGGATCAATATATTCGGCGTGTATCGTTACCTCATCCGCAAGAAGCTCAATGGTTGAGGCCTGGCTGTGGCCTGTCGCTCTGGGCGTGCTCGGCATGGTGCTCGGCAGCTTCATCGCGACGCTGGTGATCCGCTGGCCTGAGGAGCGATCGGTGCTGAAAGGCCGGTCGCACTGCGATTCTTGCGATGTCGTGCTGGGGCCGCGGGACCTGGTCCCCTTGGTGAGCGCGATCCTGTCGCGCGGTCGATGCCGCCGCTGCCACGCGCCGATCGATCCGCGACATTGGCAGATTGAGCTTGCTGCGCTCGGCATCGGTGCGATCGCGGGCCTGGTCGTGCCGGGGCCGGTTGGGCTGGCGGGGGCGGTCTTCGGCTGGTTGCTGCTCGCGCTTGCCGCACTCGATATCACCGATTTCTGGTTGCCTGATCCGTTGACGCTCATCCTCGCGCTCGTCGGCATCGCGGCGGGGTTCGCCGGAATCGAGCCGCCGCTGGTCGACCGGTTAATCGGCGGCGCCGCCGGCTTTGCCGCACTCTGGCTGGTCGGCTTCACCTATAAGCGGCTGCGCGGCCGCGAGGGGCTGGGCGGCGGCGACCCGAAATTGCTCGGCGCGATCGGGCTGTGGCTCGGCTGGCGGATGCTGCCGGCAGTGCTGCTGCTCGCCGCGCTCACCGGGCTGGCGCTCGTCCTGCTCGGCATGCTGCGTGGCCGGACAGCGAAGCTCGACGACCGGGTGCCGTTCGGCGCGCTGCTCGCGATCGCCGCTTACCCGGCATGGCTGTTCCTGTTAGGTTTGCCGACATGAAGGCGCTCGCGATCCTGTCGATGCTCGTCGCGACCGCGCAGGCCGCGCCGCCGCCGACCCTCGAGGGGCTACCGCTTGCGGAATTGCCGAAGCAACAGCTCCCGCCCAAAGGCTGTGCGGCCTTTCTGTGGACCACGAGCGGCACAAGGACATTGGTTGCGATGGCGACCGCCGATCCGGCGCAGCTCCGGCTGTCGCTGGGTGGCACGGTCACCGATCTGGCGCGCGCCTCGCAACAGGGCGATGCCGGCTTCGGCTTCGCGAACAGCGCCGACTACGGATCGGGCGACGTGACCGCGACGCTCGACATGACGGTAGTCGCACGCGGCGACATCAAGGACGGCGCGCAGGTGTCGGGAGGAACGTTGCGGCTTGACCGAAAGGGCCAGGATGGCGTCGTGCTGCCGATCGTGGGATTGATCGGCTGCACCTGAGCGCAGGCAGCAGGGGAGAGAATGACGATGGCGACGATGCAGGAAATCCTGGCTGAACAGCGCGGCGCCTTCATGGCCGAACTCCCCGTGTCGATCGCGGTGCGCAAGGATCGACTGAAGCGCGCCGCCGTGATGATCGCGGACAATGCCGAGCGGTTCTGCGACGCGCTGAGCGAGGATTTCGGGCATCGCAGCCGCGAGCAATCGATGCTGACCGATGTCGCGAGTTCGATCGCGCCGATCAGCCACGCAATCAAATCGGTCGAGAAATGGGCTCGGGTGGAGAAGCGCCCGGTGCAATTCCCGCTCGGACTGCTCGGTGCGAAGGCGTGGATCGAATATCAGCCAAAGGGCGTGGTCGGCGTGATCGCGCCGTGGAATTTCCCGGTCAATCTCGTGATGGCGCCGCTCGCGGGCGTGTTCGCCGCGGGCAACCGGGCGATGGTGAAAACGTCGGAATATACCCCGCGTGTCGCCGCGCTGTTCGAGGAGGTCGTCGGTAAATATTTCGCGCCGGACGAACTCGCTTTCGTCTCGGGTGGGCCGGACGTCGGCAAGGCCTTTGCCGAGCTGCCGTTCGATCACCTGCTCTTCACTGGCGCCACCGCGGTCGGCAAGCATATCCTCCATGCCGCGGCCGATAATCTGACGCCGGTGACGCTCGAGCTCGGCGGCAAATCGCCGGTGATCATCGGCAAGGGCGTGAATGTCGCCCGTGCGACCGAGCGGGTCGCGATCGGCAAGATGTTGAACGCCGGCCAGATATGCCTCGCCCCCGATTACATGCTGGTCACCGCCGAGCAGGAGGCCGAGATCGTCACCGGCCTGAAGGCGGCGGCGACCGCCATGTATCCGAGCCTGCTGGCCAATCCGGATTACACCGCCATCATCAACGACCGGCATTTCGCGCGGTTGAACGGCCTGCTCGACGATGCCCGCGCCAAGGGTGCGAAGGTCGAGATGGTCAACCCGGCGAACGAGGATTTCGGCGCCTCCAATGCGCGCAAGATGCCACTCCATATCGTCACTGACGTGACCGATGACATGGCGGTGATGCAGGAGGAGATTTTCGGCCCGATCCTGCCGGTACGGCGCTACACCAGCATCGGCGACGCGATCGACCAGGTGAACCGGCGCGACCGTCCTTTGGGCCTTTATTATTTCGGCAGCGACGAGGGCGAACGGCGGACCGTGCTCGACCGGACGATTGCCGGCGGGGTGACGCTCGACGATGTGATCTTCCATATCAGCATGGAGGATCTGCCGTTCGGCGGGGTCGGGCCGTCGGGGATGGGCGCCTATCACGGGCTCGACGGATTCAGGACGTTCAGCCACGCCAAAGCTGTGTACAAACAGGCAAAGCTTGACGTGGCGAAGATTGCCGGGCTCAAACCCCCTTATGGCAAGGCGACGATGGCGTCGGTCAAACGCCAGATGAAGGGATAAGCCGCGCGGTTTTGCGGGATTGCCGATGATGGTCGCGATGCGCCTCACTCCAGCAAATGGAGGCGGCGCCCAAACACGAACCAAAGGGGTACCCATGCCGGAAACCAGCAAATGTCTGTCGTTCACCTGCCGCGAAACCGTCGATGGCGTTGTCGAGAAATGCCCGAAATGCGGGACGAAGATGCGCACGCCCAAGATGGTGCGCCGGCTCGGCTGGTTCCTCCTGCTGATCGGCCTGTTCCTGGTCGGGCTGATGGGGACGATCACCTGGAACATGGCGCCGGCGCTGCTCCACCCCTATTCGCCCGACAGCAATTATACAGGCACAGCGGAACAGGCGCGCATGATCCTGCGCCTGTTCGCGGCGGTGATCGCCTTCGGGATCGCGACCATGGTCAACGGGACATACCAGATCGTGACCGGGCAGCAGAACGGGTGGATCAAGGCTGCGAGCCTGGGGCTGGCGCTGGTGCTGTTCGCGGTCGCATGGGTGGCCTATCGCGGATTGGGCGGCTGATCGCCTGACCTGCGAAAGCCCTGGCTGACCGCCCGCTTCAGCGGCTCGACAGTGACCGGGATCAGGTGGCCGGCGGCAGCGCTGTGCGGCCACCCCGTTTGACCGCGATCAAAGCGTTCGCGGACGATTGGGTCATCATGGTCACTCCTGCAGAACGGGAGTGTCCCCAATGGCCGATCTCATGCACAACTGGTTTCTCTACCTCGTCATCGCAGCCAATATCGCCTTCATGCTGGTCGTGCTGTTCGTGACCGCCTCGGAAGCCTTCGGCTCCGCAGCCCGCCGAGACCAGCCATGACCGAGCAGCCAGCTACCAATCCCAGCCCGGGGGCCGCCGCCGCGGACAGGCGACCGACTCATCTTGTCGTGTGCGCCAATCCGTCGCCGAGCAGCTTCGACCACGCGATCGTCGCCGCCTATGTCGAGGCCGCGACCGAGTGCCACCAGGAGGTCGTCGTCCGCGACCTCTATGCGCTTGGTTTCGATCCGGTGCTCAAGGCCGATGAACGGCCGCTACAGGGTGACTGGTCGCCCGCGCCCGATGTTGCGGTGGAACTCGACCATCTCGCCAAATGCGACATTCTCGTGCTCGTCTACCCGATCTGGTTTGCCCTGCCGCCGGCGATCCTTATCGGCTATGTCGATCGCGTCCTGGGTGCTGGCTATTCCTTTCGGGACCTTCACGATCAGGTCGGGCAAGCGGCATTGCGCGGCAAGCCCTTATTGTCCTTCTCGACGTCCGGCACCTCTCAGTCATGGCTGAACGAACAGGGCCAGGCCGTGTCGTTGCGCGAGATATTCGACGTCTATCTGTGGCGCGGCTTCGGCATGAAGCAGAGCGAGCACATCGCGATCGACTCGATCGTGCCGAATATGAGCCAGACCTATGCCGCCGAACAGCTGGAGCGCGTGCGCGCCACCGCCGTGCGCGCCTGTTCCATGATCGCGAGCGTCGGCCATCGATCGACGACGGCTTGACCGGGATCAAAGCGCCGCGCCGGCACGCGGCGCAGATCGGCTTCGAAAGATGGAGGCGGTGATGAAAAACATTCTGCTGCTCGTTCACGGCGATGCCGGCCTGGAATCCCGCGTACGGGCTGCGCTGGATCTCACCCGGGGCCTCACTGCTCATCTCACCTGCGTCGACCTGACGATTCCAACCGTCTCGCCGGGCGCCGACCCGCTCTTTGGCGCGATGCTGCTCGAGCCCGAGACACGAGGCGAGGCCCAGACCGCCGCGCGGGAGCGGGTCGAGTGCAGCGGCCTGCCATTCCAATGGGTCGAGCGTCACGGTGATCCCGGGACTGAGCTCGCGCGTTTTGCCTCCTTCGCCGACATGGTCGTGCTGAGTTCGCCGAAGGATCTGCCTTTCCCGGATATGCACCGCGCCATCGGCGACTTTCTTCTGAAAGCGAAAAAGCCCGTGCTTGTGGTTCCGGCCTCCGCCACCGGGATAGCGGTGAACGGCGAAGCGCTTCTCCTCTGGGACGGCTCGGATCAGGCAAGTGCCGCGATGCGCGCCGCCATGCCGCTTTTCCGCCGTGCGGCGAGCGTCACCATATTGGAAATCGACGACGGATCGCTGGAGATCCCGGCAACCGTCGCCGCCACGCATCTATCCCAGCATGGCATCACCAGCAGCGTGCGCGGGGATGGGGCGTTCGGCGAAAAGACCGGGCAGGTGATTATCGAACAGATCGACCTGCTCAAGCCGGCCTATGCGGTGATGGGCGGCTTCGGGCGTTCGCGGCTTGTCGAAAGCCTGTTCGGCGGCGTGACCGAGCGGCTGCTGCAGGACTCTCCCGTACCGCTGTTTCTCAAACATTGACCAGAAGGTTTCCAGCATTCCGCGCGCGCGGCTTTCTGTTATCACGCGCTTGGAGAATGTTGCGGGGAACAAGATGGTGGGTAGCCTATCCGCGAAGCACTACGGGTTCATCGCCGCCGCGGCGCTGCTGAACACGGGCGCGGCCACCGCGGACGATCTGCCGGTTTCGGTCTCAGTGGATGCCAGCCGCACGGTCGCGCCGCTTCCGCCGATCTGGCGATTCTTCGGCGCTGACGAGCCCAATTATGCCACGATGAAAGACGGCGCCAGGCTCCTGCTTGAGCTCGGCAGCCTGCGTCCGGGTGAGGTCCATTTCCGCGCCCATAATCTGCTGACCACCGGCGACGGCAAGGCCGATTTCAAATGGGGCAGCACCAACATCTACACCGAGGATAAGGAGGGTCGGCCGGTCTATGACTGGACGATCATCGACGGGATCATCGACACTTACCGAGCGCGCGGCATTCATCCCTATCTCGAGATCGGCTTCATGCCGCAGGCGATGAGCAGCGCGCCCGCCGGCGTTCCCTATCGTCATGTGTGGCGGGCCGGTGCCGACAACAAGACGAATTCCGGCTGGACCTACCCGCCCGCCGACTACGCGAAATGGGCCGAGCTGGTCTATCGCTGGACGCTTCACAACGTCGAGCGATACGGCCGCGCCGAGGTCGAGCGCTGGTATTTCGAGGTGTGGAACGAGCCCAATCTCGATTTCTACTGGCACGGCAGCCCGGCCGAATTCTACCGACTGCACGATTATGGGATCGACGCCGTCCGCCGCGCGCTGCCGACCGCACGGGTCGGCGGCCCTGACGTCGCCGGCTCGGGTGGCGCGTTCATGGACGGCTTCCTCGCGCATGTTACCGCCGGCACCAACTATGCCACCGGCGGCATCGGTACACCGACCGACTTCGTCTCCTTCCATGCCAAGGGTCAGCCGTCGATCGTCGATGGCCATGTGCGGATGGGCATATCCAATCAGCTCAGGACGGCGGATGAGGGCTTCGCCAAGATCGCCGCGGTTCCCGCACTCGCGGCCAAGCCGATCATCATTGGCGAGAATGATCCCGAGGGTTGCGCCGCCTGCCCGGGCCCGCAAAACGCCTATCGCAACGGCACCATGTATTCGAGCTACACCGCCGCCAGCTATGCGCGATTGTGGGAACTGGCTCGGCGCCGGCAGGTCAAGCTGGAAGGGGCGCTGTCCTGGTCCTACACTTTTGTCGGTCAGCCATGGTTCGCCGGATACCGCCAGCTCGCCACCAACGGCGTCAATCTGCCGGTACTCAACATTTTCCGCTTGATGGCGCGTCTCGGCCCCGATCAGATCGCCGCGTCGAGCGACGCGCAGACGCCCCTCGACCGGATCGTCGCGGAAGGCGTACGCGGCGCGCCGGATATCGGCGCACTCGCGACCCGTACCGCGCAGGGCAAGGTCGCCGTCCTGCTCTGGTATTATCATGATGACGATCTGCCCGGGCCCGACGCCGCACTCCAGGTCCGCCTCAGCGGCCTGGGTGCAGGGGCGCATCCGGCCCGTGTGTGGCGCGTGGACGGGACTCACGGCAATGCGTTCGCTGCCTGGCAGGCCGAAGGCACCCCGGCCAAGCCCACACCAGCCCAGATCGCGCGCTTGACCAAGGCCGCTCGCCTTGCGCCGGAAGCGATCGCCGTTGTCCGTCCGACGCGCGATGGCGCAGCGATCGTGACCCTGCGCCTGCCGCGACAAGGGGTGGCGCTGCTGGAACTCGATGGCCGCTAATGTCCTGAACCGGGAGTTCGTTCAGTCCCGACTTTCCCTTCTCCCTCTCCCCCTGTGCTATTAGATTCACACATTGAGGTATCAAGGGTTGCAAAAGCCTGCCGCCATCCTCGCCCAGCTGCGGTCCTGGCCTGCGCGCACCAGCAGGTCGGCATGGTCGGGACGCAGCGCGAACGCCTCGTAAAGGTCGCCCTCGCGATCAGCGATGATCGTGATCCGCCCGGCGCCCGCACAGACCGAGGCTGCCTGTTCGGCGCTTTCGAGCCAGCGGAAGCTCTCCTTTTTCTCCACCGGAGCCGCCCGCCGCGCGACCCGACGATCGCTGCAGGAACCGCCCGTCCACCAGACCCAGGATCGCCCCGTCCACCTCGTCCACCGCCGCCGCCACGTGCAGATAGTCGCCGCCCCCGCCCGTCGAGCGCAGCACCGTCGTGCCCTGGATCGCCAGCACGTCACGCCCGCGCAACGCTGCCTCCGACAGCATCTGCCCACCGTCACCAACGGATTGCGCAGGAACCGCGTGATCCGCATCTCGCCTGCCCGGTTGCCACCAAGCCGATGCACCCGCAGCGAACGACCGCCCCCCTCAAGCAATCGCCCCAGGAGAAAGGCCCCCCTTTTTCCAGGCGCCGATCTCCAAATCGGCCCAGCGTCTGTTCCATCATCCTCTCCTGCTTCCAGGAATATCGAATCAGACACTGTGCTCTGTTTCAATCACGATGTGTGAATGTCGTAGCCCCCTGTGGGAGAGGGAGAAAAAGGCGCCCGCACGATGCTTCTAAAAACTGTACACCAGCGACGCGCGGCTGGTCGTGTCGGTGCCGACGCGGCCGATGGGCGGCATGCTTTCATATTGCACGGCGTAAGAGAGTTTGGCGGCGAGCGGGCCGATCAGTTTCGCGTTGAGGGCGGTGGTGCTGCTGACCGTGCTGTTGACCTTCTGCATATAGGCCGAGGCGTTCTGGGTGAGCGAGATTGCGCGCGACAGCTTCCAGTCGAACGCGACCGAACCGCGCGCGGCGACGCTGCTTTCGAGGCTGCCGTCGGTGAAATCGGTGTCGCGATAGGCCGGGCCGAGTTCGAGATCGAGCTTGAGGCCCGCCTGTTTGATCGCGCTGTAGCCGGCGCCGAACGAGGCTGAATAGCGGCTGGTATAGCCGAGGAAGCGGTCGCTTTCATATTGCGCGGCGCCGTAGACATAGCCGCGGGGTGAGAATTTGAAGTTAGGCTCATAGGAGGCGAGATAATGCTCGCGGCTGACGAGGCCGGCGCTCTCCTGATAGTCGGCGGCGAAATGGAGCTTGTGGCGCCAGCGGAGCGTCTCGCGGCTGAGGTCGAGCGCTGCGCTCGCACCGACATCGCGGGTGTTGCCGGTGGTGAAATAGCCGCCGAGTTCTGCCTTGCCGCGCCAGAGATCGAGCGGGCCGGCGTCGCGGATCTTGGCCTCGCGCTTTGCCGTTTGCTCGTGGCGCCAGCCATCGACGAGCGCGGCGATCGCGTCGGCCGATTGGGGGGCGGCGGTGCGGGCATATTTGGCGACGGTTGCGATTTCCGCGTCGTTGCCCGAGGCGATCGCCGCGTCGAGCATTGCCTTTACCGGCGGGGGAATCGGGGCCGGCTCGGCGGTGGCGAGGAGCAGGGGTGCGGCGAGCAGGGCTAGGGGCGCGAGCATATTGCGGGATTAGCGTGGGGGCGGTGGTACCGCAATCATTCGCGTTGCCCTTTTCCCTTATCCCATGGCGTCGCCCGGGGTCTATTTCGGGGACGCTATACTAAATAGCCATGAAGCGCGGCTGCTTATGTCCTCGTCGAGGCCGCTATTTAGTATAGTGTCCCCGAAATAGAAAGGGAGAGCTCGCCTAATCCAGCTGCTCCGCGAACGCCGCCAGCACCTGCTCGTAGAGCGTTTTCTTGAACGGCACGATGACGCGGGGCAGGTCGGCGGGGTCGATCCAGCGCCAGGTCATGAATTCGGGGTGGGGGGTTGCGATGTTCACGTCGGTGTCTTCGCCGAGGAAGCGGAACAGGAACCAACGCTGGCGCTGGCCTCGCCATTTGCCCTTCCAGACCTGGCCGACGAGCTCGGGCGGGAGGTCGTAATAGAATTCGCCGGGCGCGACCGCGATCAGCGCGACCTTGTCGGGGGTGACGCCGATTTCCTCGCCGAGCTCGCGGATCGCGGCGGTCTCGGCGTCCTCGCCATCGTCGATCCCGCCCTGCGGCATCTGCCAGGCCTCGACCGTCGTATCGATGCGCTGGCCGACGAACACCTTGCCCTCGCGGTTGAGGAGCATGACGCCGGCGCAGGGGCGGTAGGGGAGGCTGTCGGGATCAGTCATTCTTTACTCCTGCTTCTCCCCAATCAGCCCGCCGCCTGCGCCATTACGCGCTCGCCTTCGGCTTCGGCGATCACCGTCTTCAGTGCGGCAAGCGCGCCGGCCACGTCGCCTTGCGAGGAGGGGATTGCCTGGCGGATCGTGACGAAGCCGTGGATATTGCCCTTGGCCTCGCGGAAGATGACCGGCACGCCCGCTTCGGCCAGACCGGCGGCATAGGCGCGGCCCTGGTCGCGGATCGGGTCGAGGCTGGCGGTCAGCACCACCGCGGGCGGCATGCCGGCGAGATCGCCGATCAGCGGCGACGTGCGGATATGCGATGCCTCGGCCTGATAGCTGGCGTTGAACCAGTCCATCGTCTCGCGGGTGAGCAGAAACCCTTCCGCGAATGCGCTGTAGGAGGGATAGTCCTTCGTCATGTCGGTCGCGGGGTAGATCGGGAACTGGGCGATCACCGGCACCGGGGCGGGCGCGTCGCGGAGGGCCATCGCGGTCACGATCGCGAGGTTGCCGCCGGCGCTGTCGCCGCAGACGATGAGGCTCGTCACCTTGCGGCCGAGCTCGGCTGGGTTGCCGGCGACCCAGCGCGCGGCCGCTTCGCAGTCATCGGGCGCGGCCGGCCAGCGATTTTCGGGGGCGAGGCGGTAATCGACTGAAATCACTGGAATATAGAGCTGGCGGGCGATCTCGGCGCAGAAGCTTGCGTGAGTCTCGATATCGCCGAACACGAAGCCGCCGCCATGATAGAAGAGCATCGCCGGGCCGGGTTCGCGGTTTGCCTTCACATCGAACAGCCGCGCCGGAATCGTGCCGGCCGGACCGGGGATCGCGAGATCAGTGATGGTGGCCAGCGCGCCGAGCGGCAGGTCGGCGACATCCTTCATCGAGGCGTAGACGAGGCGGGCTGCGGGCGCGTCGAGCTCGTGCATCTTCGGGCCGGGCATGGAATTCAGGAAGCCGAGAAACGCGCTGACGTCGGGGCGGACAAAGGCTTCGGTCACGTCATTCTCCATTTTCCGGTGCCTGCGCGGGGCCGGTGCTGCGCCTCCCTAGGCAGGATGGCCGTGGTCGTCCATAATCCAGATGGGCGGCGTTGGTGCCGATTGGAATGGGCTGAATGGCAAAGCAGAACCGGCGCAAGGCAGCGCTTCAGGGCATCGCGATCGACGATGATTTCCGGCAGGTGATCGCCGAGCGGCTGCTCGACGGCGCCGATCCGGCGTTCCTTGCCGAGCAGCTCGCGGCGATTGTCGGCAAGCCGCTCGCTTTGGTTCAGGCCGAGGTGAGCCGCGCGGCGAAGAGCCCCTATCTGCTTGGCGCGCGCAAGCTGCAGGATCGGCTCGGCAAATGGGAATGGGTGCTGCAGAACCGCGCCCGGCTCGCCGCCAATGATCCGTCCGGGCAGGAGATCCCGGTGCTCGAGCGGCCCGATGCCGAGCTTTTCTACCGCGATCATTATCGCGCGCACCGTCCGGTGGTGCTGCGCGGGCTGATCGATCATTGGCCGGCACGGGAAAGCTGGACGCTCGATCATCTCGCCACGACGTTGGGCGACCGGCCGGTGCGGGTGCAATGGGAGCGCGAGCGCGACCGGGATTATGAGGGCAATGCCGATGCGCATGGGAGCTTCCAGCCCTTTTCCGAGCTGGCGCGGCGGCTGCGCTCGGACGAGCCGAGCAATGATTTCTACATCACCGCCAACAACAGCGACGCCAATCGCGCGGCCTTCGCGCCTCTATTCGCCGAGGTCGGCGAGATCCCGGGCATCCTCGAGCCCGGTGGGGCGAGGCAGGGGTTCATCTGGATCGGGCCCAAGGGCACGGTGACGCCGTGGCACCATGACTTGACCAACAATCTGCTGCTGCAGGTACGCGGGCGCAAGCGGGTGCGGATGGTGGCGAGCCACGATACGCCGCTGATGCGCAACCACCGTCATTGCTTCAGCGCCTGGGGAAGCGACGATCTGCTCCCGGGCCCGGCTCGGGACGGCAAGCCTGCGGTGCTCGAATGCACGATCGGCCCGGGCGATGCGGTGTTCCTGCCGATCGGCTGGTGGCACCATGTCGACGGGCTCGACCAGACCATCGGCATGTCATTCACCCGCTTTGCCTGGAACAATGATTTCTACAGCAGCTATCGCAGCTATGGTCCGTTATAAGCCCCTTCATGAGCAGGAGCTCTTGAAAAGAAGCATTTGCACGCGCCCACGATCGAACTACCTTGGCCATCGAGCGCCCGAGGCATAAAGGGCGGGGCATTATATATCCTAGGAAAGTGCTTGATGGCATCCGCCGTTCACGAATTGACCCCTGCCGAGGCATCGGCCAACCCACCCGCAGAATCGATCGTCGTCCGTTTCGCGGGCGATTCAGGCGACGGCATGCAGCTGACCGGTGGGCAGTTCACGCTCTCGACCGCGCTGGCCGGCAATGATCTTGCGACCTTCCCCGATTTCCCGGCCGAGATTCGCGCGCCGCAGGGGACGCTGTTCGGCGTCTCCGCCTTCCAGATCAATTTCGGCTCGACCGCGATCGACACCGCTGGTGACGTGCCCGACGTGCTGATCGCGATGAACCCGGCCGCGCTGAAGACCAATGTCGATGCGCTGAAGGCCGGCGGGCTGATCATCGCCGACGAGGGCGAGTTCGGCGAGCGCAACCTCGCCAAGGCGAAATATGCGGCCAATCCGTTGCATGACGGCAGCCTCGCCAAATGGCAGCTGCTTGCGTTCAACATCTCGCAGCTGACGCTTGATGCCGTGAAGCCGTTCGGGCTCGGCAACAAGGAAGCGCTGCGCTGCAAGAATATGTGGACGCTGGGGCTCGCGCTCTGGATGTTCGACCGCGATCGTCAGCCGATCGTCGACTGGCTGAAGGCAAAGTTCGCCAAGATGCCGGTGCTGGCTGAGGCCAATATCGCAGCGCTCAATGCCGGCCATGCTTATGGCGAGACCGCCGAGCTGGCGGGTCCGATGAAGCAGCATCATGTCGCCGCGGCTCCGGCCGAGCCTGGCCTGTACCGCACGGTGACGGGCGCCGAGTCGATTTCGCTCGGCCTCGTGGCGGGTGCGCAGCTGGCCGGCGTGAAGATGTTCTTCGGCGGCTATCCGATCACCCCGGCGTCGGCGATTCTGCATCATCTTTCGCGGCTGAAAGAGTTCGGGATCACGACCTTCCAGGCCGAGGATGAGATCGCCGCGATCGCGTCGGCGATCGGCGCGTCCTATGCCGGGCAGCTTGGCGTTACCTCCTCCTCGGGCCCGGGCATCGCGCTCAAGGGCGAGGCGATGGGGCTGGCGATCATGACCGAGCTGCCGCTCGTCATCATCAATTCGCAGCGCGGCGGGCCTTCGACGGGGCTGCCGACCAAAACCGAGCAGTCGGATCTCTATCAGGCAGTCTATGGCCGCAACGGCGACGCGCCGATGCCGGTGATCGCTGCGCGCTCGCCGGCCGACGCGTTCGATTGCGCGATCGAGGCGGTGCGGATCGCGGTGCAATATATGACGCCGGTGATGCTGCTGACCGACGGCTATATCGCCAATGCCGCCGAGCCGTGGCTGGTGCCGAACATGGACGATTATGCGCCGTTCCCGGTGACGTATCTGGAAACGGTGCCTGAAGGCGGGTTCCTGCCCTATGCCCGGGACGAGAAGCGCGCGCGGCCCTGGGTGAAGCCGGGCACGCCGGGGCTGCTCCACCGTATCGGCGGGATCGAGAAGCAGCTCGGCACCGGCAATATCGAATATGGCGCGGCCAACCATCAGGCGATGACCGAGATGCGCCGCGACAAGGTGCTCGGCATCGACGTGCCCGACCAGGAGGTCGAGCTCGGCGAAGCGGGCGGCAAGCTGGCGATCGTCGGCTGGGGTTCGACCTTCGGGCCGATCCATCAGGCGGTGCGGCGGGCGCGGAAGAAGGGGCTGGATGTGAGCCATATCCATATCCGCCATATCTGGCCGCTGCCGGGCAATCTCGGTGCGCTTCTCAAGGGCTATGACAAGATCATCGTGCCCGAGATGAACACGGGCCAGCTCAAGACGGTGCTGCGCGACCAGTTTCTGGTCGACGCAAGGCCGCTCAACAAGATTTCCGGTCAGCCCTTCATGATCTCCGAGATCGAAGCGGCGATCGAGGAGGCACTCGCATGAACGACATGACCCCAGTCGCGAAGACGCTCCCCAAGGATTGGGAGACCGACCAGGAGGTGCGCTGGTGCCCGGGTTGCGGCGATTACGCGATCCTGAAGGCGGTGCAGCGCACCATGCCCGAGATCGGCGCGCGGCCTGAGAATACCGTGTTCGTGAGCGGCATCGGCTGCTCGTCGCGCTTCCCTTATTATATGGAAACGTACGGCTTCCACACCATTCATGGCCGCGCGCCGGCGGTGGCGACTGGGGTGAAGCTGGCCAATCCCGATCTCGATGTGTGGATCATCACCGGTGACGGCGATGCGCTGTCGATCGGCGGCAACCACACCATGCACCTGATCCGCCGCAACCTCGATTGCCAGGTGCTGCTGTTCAACAACGAGATCTACGGCCTGACCAAGGGGCAATATTCGCCGACCAGCCATGTCGGCACGCGCAGCCCTTCGACTCCGTTCGGCTCGCTCGACCGGCCGCTGACGCCTTGCGCGTTCGTGCTGGGATCGGGCGCGCGGTTCGTGGCGCGGGCGATCGATGTGAACAAGAATCTGCCGGCGGTGCTGAAGGCGGCTTATGCCCATAAGGGCACCGGGTTCGTCGAGATCTTCCAGAACTGCATCGTTTATAATGACGATGTGTTCGCGCCCTTCACCGAGAAGGCGAATGCTTCGGCCAGCCAGCTCTGGGTCGAGCAGGGCAAGCCCTTGCTGTTCGCCGGCGGCACCAAGGGGCTGACGCTCGACACCGAGAAGCTGGTGCTCAAGGTCGTCGATGTCGTCGATGGCGACTGGGCGGCGGCGCATGTGATCGTTCACGACCAGACCAACCGCGCGGTGGCGCATATGCTGGTCGAGATGCCGTTCGGGCCGTTCCCGATGGCTTTGGGCGTTCTCTACGACGATCCGGCGCCTACCTTCGAGAGCGCTGTCGTTGCGCAGAATGCTCAGGCGAGCGCGGGCAAGAAGCCCGATCTGCAGAAATTGCTGTCGCAGGGCCAGACCTGGCAGGTCGAGAAGCAGCCGCACTCGATGTAAACGCGCCGGGAGGCGGTCATGACGTTCGTGGTCACGGATGCATGCATCCGGTGCAAGTTCATGGATTGCGTCGAGGTGTGCCCGGTCGAGGCATTCCGCGAGGGCGAGAATATGCTCGTCATCGACCCCAACGACTGCATCGATTGCAATCTGTGCCTGCCTGAATGCCCGGCGGATGCGATCCTGCCGGACATCGAAGACGCTGCCGCTCCGTGGATTGAGCTCAACAAGGTCTATGCCGCGCTTTGGCCGATGGTGACGAGTAATGCCGGGCAGAAGCCTTCGGATGCTGAGGCGTTCAAGGGTGTGGCGGGGAAATATGAGGCATATTTCTCGGCTGAGCCCGGCAAGGGCGATTGAGGCTGGGCGCGTAGGGGCTCATCTTATCCCCCTCCCGCTTGCGGGAGGGGTTAGGGGAGGGCGTGTCCTCCCGAGGGCGGCTTTTGTGACAGGCCCTCCCCCAACCCCACCCGCAAGCGGGAGGGGAGTAAGAGCAAGCGCACGAGGCAGCGAGAAAGCTGCGATGAGGGTTAAGGAAATCTCTTTTCCCGTGCCCCGCGCCGGTGCATGACGCCGACGATATGAGTGCATCCACGCCAAACCGCGGGCGTCGTTTCAGAGCGCGGGCAAGCATGGCCGGCGTCGGGGATCGACTGCTTGCCCCCTTTACTGGGCTTCTCCACCGCCTGCTCGACCGGATCGACCAGGGCCTGGAAGCGGGCATGATCGAGACGACCCTTCCGGACGGCACGCGGCGGATGCTCGGCGGGCGTACCGAAGGGCCGGTCGCCATGGTCGAGATTATGAGCTGGCGGGCGCTGGCGCGGCTGGCGATGGGGGGATCTGCCGGCTGGTATATCGCCTGGTCGCTCGGCGAATGGCGCAGCCCCGATCCGGTGCCGCTGTTCGACCTCTTCATGCGCAACCGGGTCGCGCTCGGCGAAGCGGGCAGGGCGCGGGGCCTGATGCGGCTGGCGAGGCGGGCCTGGCACAGGCTGCGCAGCAACCACCGCAAGGGCGCGCGGCGCAATATCGAATATCATTATGATCTGGGGAATGATTTCTACAGCCTGTGGCTAGACCCCGGCATGACCTATTCGAGCGCGTGGTTCGACGAACCGATCTCGCCCGAGCAATCGCTCGAAAGCGCGCAGCACCGCAAGCTGCAGGCGATGCTCGATCGCAGCGGCACCCACGCCGGCGACACGATCCTCGAGATTGGCTGCGGTTGGGGTTCCTTCGCCGAGATCGCGGCGAAGCAGGGACGCAAGGTCCATGGCATCACGCTGTCGAAGGAGCAAAAGGCAGCGGTCGAGGCGCGGATGGCGCGGGATGGGCTTGGCGGCGTCACCGTCTCGCTCACCGACTACCGCGATGTGACGGGCGAATATGATGCGATTGTCAGCATCGAGATGGTCGAGGCGGTCGGCGAGGAATATTGGCCCGATTATCTCGCCGCGATCGCGCGTTCGCTGAAGCCAGGCGGGCGGGCTGCGATCCAGCTGATCTCGATCGATGACGCGATCTTCGAGACCTATGCGAGCAATGTCGACTTCATCCAGCGCTTCGTCTTTCCGGGCGGGCTGCTGATCTCGGAGAAGCGCTTCCGGGCCATCGCCGAGGCCAATGGCCTGAGCTGGCGCGACCCGGTGCGGTTCGGTCAGCATTATGCCGAGACACTGCTGCGCTGGCGCGAACGCTTCGATGCGGCGGAGGCAGCGGGGGAATTGCCTCCAGAATTCGATCGTCATTTCGTCGATTTGTGGCGCTATTATCTGATGTATTGTGAAGGCGGATTCAGAGGCGGCGGGATCGACGTCGTCCAGGTCACGCTAGTGAGGGGGGACTGATGCAAATACGGTTGATGATGGGCGCGCTCGCGCTGGCGGGCGGAGCGCTGATGCCGGTGCAGGGCATCGGACAGGTCGCCACCAGCGAAGCGCGGCAGCGCCAGGTCGGTGCCGAGATCCTGTTCTGGTCGCAGGCGCAGCGCGACGCGAATTTCCCGGCGATGGAGAAGCTGTTCCCCGGCAACACCATCAAGGCGCCCACGCACGCGCGCGTTCTGCCGGTGGGTGTGCCACTGCCGATACCGGCCGCTGATGTCGATGCCTTTATGAGCTCTATGAATGTTGCGGGGCTGATCGTGCTTCAGAACGGCAAGGTCCGGCTCGAACGCTATGCTCGGGGGCTGACCGAGCAGGGGCGGTGGACGAGCTTTTCGGTCGCCAAATCCTTCACCTCGACGCTGGTTGGTGCGGCGCTCAGGGACGGTTATATCAAATCGGTCGATGATCCGGTGACGCGCTACATCCCGGAGCTGGCGGGCAGCGGTTATGACGGGGTGACGGTCGCCCAGCTTCTCACCATGACCTCGGGCGTCAAATGGAACGAGGATTATACCGATCCCAAATCCGACGTGGCGCGGATGTTCATCGAGCCGGTGCCGGCCGGGGTCGATCCGACCGTCTATTTCATGCGCAAGCTGCCGCGCGACACCGCGCCGGGCACGACATGGGTCTACAAGACTGGCGAGACCAATCTGATCGGCGTGCTGGTGCGGCGGGCAACGGGCAAATCGCTCGTGGCTTATGCCGAGGAGAAGATCTGGAAGCCCGCCGGCATGGAGCGCGACGGCTTCTGGATGACGGACCAGACGCGTGCCGAGGTCAGCGGATGCTGCCTCTCGGTATCGCTGCGCGATTATGCGCGGTTCGGCCAGTTCGTGCTTGAGGGCGGGCATGGGCTGGCGGCGAAGGGATGGTTCGCCGATGCGACCAGTGCGCATGCTACGGTCGCGCCCGGTGGGTTCGGCTATGGCTATCAATGGTGGACCTATCCACAGGGGCGCTTTGGCGCGGTGGGCATTTTCGGCCAGGGCATTCTGATTGATCCGGCGACGAAGACGGTGGTCGCCATGGTGAGTGCGGCGCCCAAGGCGAGCGACCGTGTGGCAAGCGCCCAGCGGCTGGCGTTTGGGCAGAGGTTGATCGCGGCGGCGAAGTAGGCGGCTTCTTTATCCCCTCCCGCTTGCGGGAGGGGTTAGGGGAGGGCCTGTCCTCCCCCACGCGCGGTTTTTGTGACACGCCCTCCCCCAGCCCCTCCCGCAAGCGGGAGGGGAGAAGATTTGGGGGGAGGGTAAATCGCCCTCGCTCGCGATAAAGTCCGATCATGACAGCGCCGAGAGACCGTGGCCGCCCGCCGCACCCCGATATCCTCACGCCCGCCGAATGGCGGGTGGTTGAGGCGGTGCGGCACGGCATGACCAACAGCGAGATCGCCAAACGGCGTGGCATCAGCCTCGACGCGGTCAAATATCATGTTGCCAACACCTTGCTGAAGCTCGGCTTTTCGAAACGCGCCGAGCTGCGCGGCTGGAAGGGCGTGCGGCGCGACAGCAACCTCTTTGCCCGGGAGTCGACCATGATTGACGAGACGAAGCTTGGCCCGATCGGCCAGATCGCCCGCAGCGTGAAGGACGTGGCGGCGGCGCGCATATGGTATGGCGAGGTGCTCGGGCTGGAGCATCTCTATTCCTTCGGCAATCTCGCCTTTTTCGATTGCGGCGGGGTGCGGCTGTTTCTTTCCGAAGGGGAGAAGGAGTCAGCCGACTCGATCCTCTATTTCCGGGTCGAGGATATCAGCGCTACGCAGGCCGCGCTTGAAGCACGCGGCGTGGTGTTCACCAACGCGGCGCATATGATCCACCGTCATGACGACGGAACCGAGGAGTGGATGGCCTTCTTCGCCGACAATGAGGATCGGCCGCTGGCGATCATGGCGCAGGTGAAGGGTTAGAGTTTGTTGCGACCCGGTTGAATCGTCACCCCGGACTTGTTCCGGGGTCCATTGGGCCGGCTTCCCAAACCTATCGAAGATAAGCGTGTGTGGCCCGATGGATGCCGGAACAAGTCCTGCATGACGGTTAGTCCTGGTCGAGAATGACCTTAGTCGACTCGTTCGAAATGCCCGCTCTCGAAGTCGTCGGCGATCAGCCCGACGATCCGCGCAGCCACCACTTCCGGCGCTTTCACCGAGGCGGGGTCCTCGCCGGGATAGGCGCGCTCGCGCATCTTGGTGCGGGTCGCGCCGGGATCGAGGATGGCGGTGCGGATGCTGCTGATGTGCTGCATCTCGTCGCCATAAGCGGCGAGCAGCGTCTCGAAGGCGGCCTTGGAGGCGCCGTAGAGGCCCCAATAAGCACGCGGGTTGCGGCCGACGCTTGAGGTGATGCCGATGACCCGGGCACGCTTCGATTTGCGCAGCATGGGATCGAACGCGGTGATCAGCGCGGCCTGGGCGCTGACGTTGAGGGTGAGCACCGCCGCCAGCTCCTTCGAGTCGATCGCGGGCACCGCGGCGAGGCTGCCGAGCGTGGCTGCGTTCAGCACCATGATGTCGAGCGCCGGCCAGCGCTCGCCGATCGCGGCGCCGAGGCGGGCGATGCTGTCTGCCTCGGTCAGGTCGAGCGGGGCGATGGTGGCGCTGCCGCCGGCGTCGAAGATGGCGGTCTCGACCGCTTCGAGGTCCTTTGCCGTGCGTGCCGTGAGGACGACATGCGCGCCCGCCGTTGCCAGCGCTTTGGCGGTCGCGGCGCCGATGCCGCGGCTGGCGCCGGTCACGAGGGCGATCTGGTTGGCGAGTGGGAGGTCGGTCATTCTCTTCTCTCTTCGTCACCCCGGACTAGTTCCGGGGTCCACCGGCCCGCAAACACGGACGCGGCGGCGCTTGCACCACGGTGGATGCCGGAACAAGCCCGGCATGACGGTGTAGGTTAGCTCACCCGCTCAGCGAGGAGGGCGAACTGGTCGACGGTGGCGACATCGTCCTGGTCGGTCAGCGTTGTTGGATATTCGCCGGTGAAGCAGGCGTCGCAGTGGCTCGGGCGAATATCGGCGCGCTGCGGCTCGCCGAGCGCCTTGTAGAGGCCGTCGATCGAGACGAAGGCGAGGCTGTCGGCCTGGATATAGGCGTTCATCTCGGCGACGTTCTTGCTCGAGGCGAGCAGCTTGGCGCGCTCGGGCGTGTCGACGCCGTAGAAGCAGCTGTGGCGGGTCGGTGGGCTGGCGATGCGCATATGGACTTCGGCGGCGCCGGCCTCGCGCATCATCTGGACGATCTTGAGGCTGGTGGTGCCGCGCACGATCGAATCGTCGATCAGCACGACGCGCTTGCCCTTGATCAGCGCGCGGTTGGCATTGTGCTTCAGCTTGACGCCGAGATGGCGAACCTTGTCGCCGGGCTGGATGAAGGTGCGGCCGACATAATGCGAGCGGATGATGCCGAGCTCGAAGGGAATGCCTGATTGCTGGGCATAGCCGATCGCGGCGGGCGTGCCCGAATCGGGGACCGGGATGATCAGGTCAGCCTCGACCGGGCTTTCGATCGCGAGCTGCGCGCCGATCGCCTTGCGGACGGTATAGACGCTGCGATCGTCCGAGATCGAATCGGGGCGCGAGAAATAGACATATTCGAAGATGCACGGCCGCGGTGCGACGGGCGCAAACGGGTGGTGCGAGCTGATCTCAGTGCCGCGCACGATGACGAGTTCGCCGGGCTCGATCGAGCGGACGAACTCGGCGCCGACCACGTCGAGCGCGACCGTCTCGGAGGCGAAGATCACCGCGCCGTCGAGCTTGCCCATCACGAGCGGCCGGATGCCGAGCGGGTCGCGGCAGGCAATCATGCCCTCGGGCGTCATCACGATCAGCGAATAGGCGCCTTCGACGCGCTTCAGCGCATCGATGAACTTGTCGACGAACGTCCGATAGGTCGAGGTCGCGACGAGATGGATGATCGTCTCGGTGTCCGAGGTCGACTGGAAGATCGAGCCGCGCTGGACGAGATCGCGCCTCAGTCGCATCGCATTGGAAATATTGCCGTTATGCGCAATCGCGAAGCCGCCCGAGGCAAGATCGGCGTAGAGCGGCTGGACGTTGCGAAGCGCCGTTTCGCCGGTCGTCGAATAGCGGACATGGCCGCAGGCGACGGTGCCGCGCAACGCACCGATGATGTCGTCACGGTCGAAATTGCCGGCGACATGGCCCATTGCGCGGTGGGTGTGGAACTCGCACCCGTCAAAGCTGGTGATGCCGGCGGCTTCCTGCCCGCGGTGCTGGAGCGCATGCAGGCCCAGCGCGACAAGCGCGGCCGCGCCATCGCTGCCGGATATGCCAAAGATGCCGCACTCTTCGCGCAGCTTATCGTCATCGAACGGATTGGTTGTCAGCATGGTGCCCTTTGGGGGTTGCTTCGCAGGCCATATAGGGACGCGATCCGCGCTTGTCGCGCTTTTGTAACAGAGCTCGCATTTTTCTCTCTCTCCCTATGGGCGGGCAGAGCGGCTAAGGGAGATTCCATGCCCGATTCCCGCGACACCGGCCTTGTGCTGGACCCGAAATACGACGCCGCCGGCCTGATCACCGCGGTTGCCACCGACCGAGTCTCAGGCGAGGTGCTGATGCTCGCGCATATGAATGCCGAGGCACTCAAGGCGACCGTTGCCACCGGCGAGGCGCATTTCTGGTCGCGGAGTCGCGGGGCGCTCTGGAAGAAGGGCGAATCATCGGGGCATGTGCTGCGCGTCGCCGATATCCGGATCGACTGCGACCAGGATGCGGTGTGGCTGATCGTCGATCCCGCCGGCCCCGCCTGCCACACCGGCGAGCGGAGCTGTTTCTTTCGGCGAATCGAGGGCGATCGGCTGGTACCGGCGGAATGAAGCGGGCGCTTGCGATCCTCCTGCCGCTGCTTCTCGTCGGCTGCTGGGGTTCCGGGAAGAAGGCGGACACCAGCGCCAACGCGGCGGCGCCGATCGGGCTCGAGGCGGCGGCGATCGAGGCGGGGGTGATTCCGGACCCCAAGAACAGCGACATCACCGGTCTTTATGCGCGCGATACGGACCGAGTCTGCGTCGTGCCGAGCGCGACGGCGTACCGGATCGGCGTGTTCGTCGATTATGGCGATCAGCAGAATTGCGGCGGATCGGGCGTGGTTACGCGAGTCGGCGAGCATCTTCATGTCGAGTTCGATCAGATCGACGGTTGCAGCTTCGATGCGCGGTTCGAAGGGGACCGGATCGTCTTTCCCGGCCGGCTGCCCGAAGCGTGCCAGAAGCTCTGTCTGCGCCGCGCCTCGCTGGCGGGGCTCGATGTGAGCCGGTTGAGCGAGTCGGTTTCCGAAGCGTCGACCTTGCGGGATGCGAAAGGGCGGCTGCTTTGTAATAGCGGCGGGTAAGCCACTATTCCCCGTCACCCCGGACCCTTCGACAAGCTCAGGAGAGCCTTGTTCCGGGGTCCATCGTCCCGCGTACGCAACGTCTGAACCTTTTGCGGAGACATGGATGCCGGAACAAGTCCGGCATGACGGAGGAGGGGGGTGCATAACGGCCGCACTTGACGTTCACGTAAAGGGCAGGTAGTTTCAGCCCATGTCCATAGTCGCTGCCTATGCCGCGATCGACCGCCATCCCGATCGCGACCATTTTTCGATTTCCGATCTGTCCGCCGAGTTCGGCGTGACGGCCCGGGCTCTGCGTTTCTATGAAGACGAGCAGCTGATCGCCCCCGAGCGGCGCGGCACGGCGCGGATCTATTCGCAGCGTGACCGGGCACGGCTCGCCTGGATTTTGCGCGGCAAGCGCGTCGGCTTCAGTCTCGCCGAGATCCGCGAGATGATCGATCTGTATGACATTGGCGACGGGCGGCAGGTGCAACGCGCCGTGACGATCGAGCGATGCCACGAACGGGTCGCGCTCCTCGAATCGCAGAAGCGCGACATCGATGCCGCGATCGAAGAGCTGAACGATTTCATTACCTTGCTCGAAACCAATGGCGCGCAAGGCCGCCTGAAGGACTGATCCCATGCCGCAATATACGCCGCCCGTGCGCGACACCCGCTTCATCCTCGAGCATGTCGTGGGGCTCGATCGCTATGCGAACCTGCCCGGCTTCGCGAATGCGACGCCCGATGTGGTCGATGCGGTGCTCGACGAGGGCGGCAGGTTCGTGGCCGAAGTGCTGTTCCCGCTAAACCATAGCGGCGACCAGGAAGGCTGCACGCGCCACGACGATGGATCGGTCTCGACGCCAAAGGGCTTCAAGCAGGCCTATGACAAGTTCGTTGAATCGGGCTGGGGCACGCTGTCGGCGCCGTCAGAGTTTGGCGGGCAGGAGATGCCGCACGTCGTCTCGACCGCGTTCCAGGAATATATGATCTCATCGAACATGGCGTTCGCCATGTATCCGGGGCTGACCCACGGCGCGATCGCGGCGTTGCTGGTGAAGGGCACCGAGGAGCAGAAGACGAAATACGTCCCCAACATGGTCTCGGGCAAATGGGGCGGGACGATGAACCTGACCGAGCCGCAATGCGGCACCGATCTCGGCCTGATCCGCACCCGCGCAGAGCCGCAGCCGGGCGGAAGCTATGCGATTACCGGGACGAAGATCTTCATCTCGTCGGGCGAGCATGACCTGACGGAGAACATCATCCATCTCGTGCTGGCCAAGACGCCGGGCGCGCCGGACAGCTCGAAGGGCATCTCGCTGTTCGTGGTGCCGAAGTTCCTGGTCAATGAGGACGGGTCGCTTGGCGCGCGCAACGCCGTCACGTGCGGATCGATCGAGCACAAGATGGGCATCCACGCCAATTCGACCTGCGTGATGAACTATGACGGCGCGACCGGCTGGCTGGTCGGCGAGGAGATGAAGGGCCTCGCCGCGATGTTCATCATGATGAACGCGGCTCGGCTCGGCGTCGGGCTGCAGGGGCTGGCCGTTGCCGAGACAGCCTATCAGAATGCGGTCCAATACGCGCATGACCGCCGCCAGGGCCGCGCGCTCACGGGCGCCAAGGACCCGCAGGAAAAGGCCGACACGCTGTTCGTCCATCCTGATGTCCGCCGGATGCTGATGGACGCCAAGGCGCTGACCGAGGGCATCCGCGCTTTGTGCCTGTGGGGCGCGCTCCAGGCCGATCTCGAGCACGGCGCCGCGACCGAGGAGGAGCGCCAGCTCGCCGCGGATCTGGTCGGGCTGCTGACCCCGGTGATCAAGGGCTATGGCACCGACAAGGGCTATGAGGTCGCGACCAACGCGCAGCAGGTTTATGGCGGCCATGGCTACATCGCCGAATGGGGCATGGAGCAATATGTGCGCGATGCCCGGATTTCGATGATCTATGAGGGCACCAATGGCGTGCAGGCGATGGACCTGGTCGGGCGCAAGCTCGCGCTGAACGGTGGCCGTGCGGTGCAGGCCTTCTTCAAGCTGGTCGCCGAGGATGTCGCGGCCGGCAAGGCCGATCCGGTTACCGCCGATTTCGCCACGCGCCTCGAAAAGGCCAATGGCGAGCTGCAACAGGCGACGCTCTGGTTCCTGCAGAACGGGATGAAGAACCCGGAGAATGTCGGTGCGGGCGCGCAGCCCTATCTGCACCTGATGGGGATCGTCGCGGTCGGGCTGATGTGGCTGCGCATGGCGATGGCCGCCGCGAAGCTGAAGGCGGCCGGGGAGGGTGATGCCGCCTTCCTCGACGCCAAGCTGGTGACCGCGCGCTATTATGCCGAGCGGATCATGCCTGATGCCGGCGCCTTCCGGCGCAAGATCGAGGGCGGGGCTGAGGCGATGATGGCATTGCCGCCGGAAATGTTCGTCGCTGCCTGAGGCGATCGGAACAGCGCGAAGAGCGTCCTCGACTTAACGCATGTCAAGATTATTTGGTTAATTCGATCGACATCTTCAGCATTCGTCAACCCCGTGCTCGTAGGGCGGGTGGATGATAGAGCGCCGAAGTTCCGATCGCGGCCCCAGGCCGATCGAGGCGCTCTTTCTGTTCGTGACGCGCTTCAACTTCACCACGCGGCGTCTGTGGATCCTGCTCGCGCTCGCGCTCGCGCTGATGACGTCGTTGACCACGGCGCTGGTCATCAACCGGGTGCGCTCGACCTCGCAGCATCAGCAGGCGGAGCGCTGGTATGTGCATACGCTCGACGTGCTGATCGCGACCGGGGAGCTTCGCACCTCGGTCTATTCGGCGCAGCGCGGCCAGCGTAACTATCTGCTGACCGGCGATCGCGCTTTGCTGCGCGATTTCGCGGAGGGGAAACGCCAGACGTTCGCAGGTGTCGCGAAGCTCGGCGCGTTGACCGCCGACAATGTCCGACAACGCGAAAACCTCACCGCGCTGAATCGCGATCTGACGAGTTACTATGCGCTGCTGGGCCGAGCCTCCGACCTCGAGATACAAGGCCGACACGACGAGGTCATCGCGATGGTCCGCAAGGACAAGGGTGCGGGGTTCGACGCTGTGCTCACATCGATTGGCGCGATCGAGCAGCTGGAGCGAACTCTCCTCGCAACACGCAAACTCGATATGAATATCGCCGACCAGCGAATGGCGGCCCATGGCTATGGGCTGATCGCGATCGGTTTCCTTGTGCTTTCCAGCATGGGGATGGTGGGCATTCTCGCAATCCGCGCCCAGACGCGGGCGACCAGCGCCGCAGCCGACCTCCAACGGATCGCCCACACTGACGCGCTGACCGGCCTGGCCAATCGCCGCGCCTTTTTCGAAGCCCTGGAGGCGGAGGCGGAACGCTCCGAGCGAACCGATGCACCGCTCTGGGTGACGATCCTCGATATCGACCGGTTCAAGCGGATCAACGATAATTATGGCCACCCCGCTGGTGACGAGGTGCTGCGCGCGGTTGCCGCGATCATCCGTCAGGCGATCCGCGGCAGCGATCTGGTCGGCCGTATCGGCGGCGAGGAATTCGGGGTTCTGATGCCGAGAACCACGCGGGCCCAGGCCGAGTTGGTCTCCGAGCGGCTGCGCCATGCGGTTGCCAGCACGCCGTTCGTGCTCCCGTCCGGGAAAGTCATCGAGGTGACGCTGAGCGCGGGCCTCGCGGTGCGCACCAAGGGTGAGGACTCGACCCACCTGCTGTCGCGGACCGACATCGCGCTTTACATGGCGAAGAAGGACGGGCGAAATCTTGTGAGGCTGGCCGCCTAGCCGCCGCTCGAAGCGGACGGAATGTGGGCGCTCTCGTCCGAGGTTGGGTATATTGACGCGGCTTCGGCTTGGAACCATTCTGGGTTCAGAAGCGCCGTCATGCGCCACCCGAGGAGAGGTTTTCCCGTACCCACCCAAGGGGAACCCGCCCGATGCCTGGCCTTTTTCTCCAATGCCGCCGCGCGATCCGTGCTTTCGCTCTGCTGCTTGGCGGCGCGTTGCTGGTGGCTGCGAGCCCGGCACCCAAGCGCCTTGTCCTGATCGATGACGACCTGATCGGACTGAACGGCGTGCCGGTGCTGTTGTTGCAGGCGCCCGATGTCGAGGTGCTCGGCATCACCACCACCAGCGGATCGGTGTGGCGCGATACCGCGACCGCTTATGGGCTGCGCACCCTCGAGATCCTTGGCCGCACCGATATCCCCGTCGTGCCGGGCGCGACCTTCCCGCTGCTCAACAGCCAGGAGGCGACCAAGCGTTGGGAGGGGATCTATGGCCGGCTCGTCTTCAAGGGGCCATGGACCGATTACTGGCCAGGCGACACGCTGCAGGCGCACCCTGGCAACCCATCGCCCGAGTTCGTGCCCAAGCTCCCGATGGGCAATCCGACGACCAAGGCCTCGACTGAGATCGCGGCGGATTTCCTGGTGCGGATGGTGCGTGCGCATCCGCATGAGATCACCCTGTTCGCAACCGGGCCGATGACCAATATCGCGATCGCGCAGAGCCTCGACCCGAGCTTCGCGGCCAATGTGAAGGAGCTGGTCTATATGGGCGGCAGCCTGCTCCCGCGGCAGGCGCTGACCGGGCCATCAGCGGAGCAGTTCGCGCGCGAATTCGTCAACACGCCGCGCCGCGAGTTCAACATCCGCTGGGACCCGGAAGCCGCGCGGATCGTCGCCCACGCGCCCTGGCCGAAGGTAACAATGATCCCGGTCGATCCCTCGACGGGCACGCAGTGGACGCGGGCGTTCCTGACCAGCCTGAAGCCGGCCGGCACGCCGCTCACCGACATGCTCCAGACCGCGCTCGAGCCGGGCTTTCCGATGTGGGACGAGCTGGCCGCGATGGCCTGGCTCGATCCGAAGATCGTGACCCGGTCCGAGAGCCTCTATGTGGATTTCGAGACCAGCCAGACCGCCGCTTATGGAGACACCCTGTCCTGGACCGAGGCCTATCGCCCGCATCTCGGCGAGCGGGCACAGACCGTGGTGCTCGAGGTCGACCGGGCGCGGATGGAGGCGGATATGCGGGCGTTGTATATGCGGCCGACCGGCACCTCGAAATAGGGTTGAGGGCGCGGCTATGCGCTGGGACCCGCCTGGGCTATCGCGACGGGGCCCCGGGAAAAATTCACAAAGAAAGCCGCCGTGCAATATTTCAGGATTGCCGGACTGACGGTTGGCAGCGAGCTGCCGCTACCGCACATGGCCGCCATGGCGAAAAGCTCATCCGTGCCCGATATTCATATCCGACGCGGGCCGGCGCCGCTGACATTGGCGTGTCCGGACTCCTCCGGCCCGACCTGGGAGATGGCGGGCGATCAGCTGCTGCTCCGCATCCCCGGCGTCGCGCGTTTCCTGCTTCAGGCGGGACGCGACATCATTTTCGAACCCTGCGACCACGGACGGACTTCGGACATTGCGATCTTCGTGACCGGCACGGTGTTCGGCATTCTGCTGCACCAGCGCCAGCAGGCCGTCCTGCATGCCAGCGCGGTCATGGTAGGCGGCAAGGCCATATTGTTCTGCGGAGCGTCCGGCGCGGGCAAATCCACCATGGCGGCGGCACTTGGCAACGCCGGATACCCGCTGCTCAACGATGACATCAGCGTCATCGGGCGCGACGGCGACGTTCCGCTCACCCATAGCGACGGTCGGCAGCTGAAGCTCTGGCAAGAGGCTGCCGATGCGCTGGGATTGACCGATCGCCTGGGGGACCCGGTCCGCGAGGGCCTGTCCAAACATTATGTCACGCCGCGATCCTCGATCGACGAAACCCTGCCGATCGGCGCCGTATACCTGCTCCGCGAAGCGCGCCCGCCGCGGCAAAGCGGCATCGCAAGGCTCAATATCGCGGACGCGGCGCGCGCTGTCACCGCCAATGCCTATCGCCCGCTCCTGGTGACCGCGATGAAGCAGCAATCGCTTTATCTCCAGGCAGCGATGGCGATCTCCAAAAGCACGGGCGTCTTCCTGCTTACCCGCCCAAAGGAATTTGCGAGCATTTCGGAAATTGTCTGCGGACTGGAACGGCATTGGCACGAACACGGGCTGCTCATGTGACGAACCGAGGACGCGGCCAGGCCGGCGCATGGCGGGACGAATTGACCCCTTGTCAGACGCGCGATATCGAGCTCGCGCACGGGCTGATGATGGCGACCATCGGCTATGACCTGACCCTCCTTCCTCCGCCGCACCAGAAGTTCGGGCAATCCTGATGATGATACGCGGACCAGGCGAATGGATTTCTGCCGAGGCGGACGGCGAAACCGTGATGATGTGCGTGGAGACCGGAACCTATGTGGGTCTCAATGCGATGGGGGCGAGAATCTGGGACCTGCTGGCCGAGCCGCATGAGCTGGACGCGCTTTGTGCAACGCTGGTCCGAGACTTCGACGTAACGCCCGAAATCTGCCGCGCCGAGACGCTGGCTTTCCTCGACATCCTCATTCGCCAGGACGCCATTTCCATTAGCTGACCACGCGCTTGTCCCACTCAAAGTCGCATGCTAGGTGCTTGAAATAATAAGGATCAGGCGACGGCGGATCGCCTCGCGGATCGCATTTCCATCGTTGGAATCAGACTGCTCAATCAAGCCGTCTTTGGGAGAATTTCGTGCCGATCATTGAAGAGCAAGAGCCGGTCGCGATCGATGCTCCGGCGCGCGCGCCCTGGCAGACGCCACATGTGATCATCGCGGAATTCGAGGAGACGCAAGGACTCCTCGGTCATGGCGGTGATTGGGGCTCTTCTCACTCGTAGGGGCCGCGCGCTTGTTCCGCCCAAAGCCGCATGGTAGGTGCTCGAGGCGATAGGGTCGGCGAAGCTGGATCGCATTTCATCGCTGGAATCCGACTGCTCGATCAAGCCGTCTTTGGGAGAATTCCGTGCCGACCACTGATGAGCAAAAGCCGGTCGGGATCGATGCTCCGGCGCGCGCGCCCTGGCAAACGCCACATGCGGTCATTGTGGAATTCGAGGAGACGCAAGGGGTCTCCCATAGCGGAGGCGATATCTACGCTTCTGCCAATTCGTAGGGTCGCTGCATTAAATGCCCTTCGGACCTTTTGAACTGGACTAGCTCGCCCGACACCTGGCATCGGCGCTTCAGGCTGCTCACCATAGCCCCTGCAGTGGGTGTCGTTGCCGGCCAGCGGTAGAGGCTTGCCAGAAGCTGCATGACGAACTTTGCCGGCCTCATTCGATTTGGCGGCGCCTCCATTTCGGATCGGCAGGAAGCGGCGCTCGCTTCTGCGCTCGGTCAGCGACAGCGCGGGCGAATCCATTTCCAACGCGCGGCGCACGCGGTTTTCGCTCAGGCCCTCCCAGCGGGGGAATGGTCGCCAGGAGCGTTGTTCGCGGCGGACAGCCGGCTCGACAATCTTGCCGATATCGCCGCCACCGCTGGTATGTCGTCGCGCAGCGGCGAAGCGGCGTGCATAGGCGCGATCTTCGAGCAACGTGGTGATGCCGGGATCGCACAGTTGCTGGGCACATTCGCCTTTGCGCATTGGGATGAAGCCCGCCGGACACTCACCCTTGCCCGCGACTGCACGGGTGGGCGCGCCCTGTTTTACCATGCGGGCAAGGACTTCGTGGCCTTTGCCTCGCATCTGGGGACTCTGCTGGCCTTGCCGGACGTGCCGAGCGAACTCGACGAGCGGTTGCTGGCAAACTTCCTGGCGCTCAATCACCGCGAACGAGAAACCACATTCTATCGCGGTGTCTGTCGGGTGCCGTCACGCACCGTGGTGCGCATTACGCCGGGCCGTGTCGACCAACATTATTATTGGAGTCCGCGGCTTGATGCGCCGCCGCCCTATGCACGCGACGAAGACTATATCGCGCGGGGACGCGAACTCATGGACAGTGCGGTGGCGCGCGTTCTCCGCGACATGCCCCGCGCCGCGATCTGCGTCAGCGGTGGCTTCGACTCCAGCGCGATGGCTGCCACCGCCGCGCGGCTTGGGCTGGCCGAGCTCGATTGCTATTGCGGCGTCCCACCGCCGGGGCTCGACCGACCGGTGCGTTCCCACCGCTACCTCGACGAAAGCGACAAGGTGAGGGCGCTGGAGCGCATGCATCCCGCGCTGCGGCTGAAGCTGGTAACGCCGGAGGTCGCCCATCCCATGCAGGCCGATCCCACGCGCTTCTTCCAGACCGTCATGCCCATGCCCTGCCGCAACGTGGACAATCTGGGCTGGTTCAGTGGCATCCGCGATACGCTCGTCCAGGACGGTCACCGCGTGGCGCTGATGGGGGTCAGGGGCAATGTGACGTTCAGCTGGGATGGACGGTTTTGCCTGTCAGCCCTTGCGAGCCAGGGACGCTGGCTGGAATTGATGCGGCAGGCACGCGCATTGGCGCGCAGCGCTGGCGGCAGCCTGCCGCGGACCCTGTTGGCGCAGGGGCTGACCCCGCTGCTGCCGCCCGGCCTGCAACGCGCCTTCCACCGCATGCGCGGGCGCGCGCCGGAGGACATCAGCCAGTTCAGCCTGCTCAACCCCGATGTCATGGAATCGCTCGATCTGCGCAGGCAATGGCGCGAGGACGGGTTCGATCCGACCTACAGCGCGCGCGGCACCAGCGCCCAGATGCGCGCGCATCAGATGTTCGACCAGTTGCAGATTTCCCGCGACCAGCTCGCGATGCAGGGCGACAGCCTCGAAACGCGTGACCCCTATAGCGACCGCGAGCTGATAGAATTCTCCCTCACCATTCCCGAAACCCTGTTCCTGCGCGACGGCGTGCCGCGCTGGTATGCGCGCCAGCTGTTCGCCGATCGCCTGCCGCGAGAAATTCTCGACGAAACAAGGACGGGCGAACAGGCTCCCAACTGGTTCGAATCGTTGAATGCGCGCCGCCCGCTGATAGAAGCGGAGGTCGAGCGGCTGGAGGCCTCGCGGCTGGCCGGCACGCTGTTGGACCTGCCTCGCCTGAAACGGCTGATCGCTGACTGGCCGCAAGATGCGCGCGACGCTGAGGAGCATATGGCCGCCTACCGTCTGGCGCTGGATCGCGCCGTCCATGTCGGGCAGTTCATCCGCTGGGTCGAACGCGGAAACGAATAATCACCGTTCCGGGCAGCTTGTTCCTCTACGGTGCCTCGATCCAGATCGTGAGGCTGCGACGATCATGCGATCCGGCGATTGTGATCGCTTGCCCCGGCGTGGTTTCCATCGGGGCGGGCAAGGCATGGAACATCATGGCCCAGCAAGACGTGGCGCCGGGCATGGGTCGGTTCTCATAGTGCGTGTCTTCATCCATATCGAGCGCGATCCATTGCGCGATGCCGTTGATCCGCCCACCCGCCGCGCGGACGGCTGTTTTGGCTTTCGCCGGGGCACAGAAGCGTTCGGAGCCGAGGTCAAAGTCGAAGAGGTCGCCAGGTTCGCTGCGCAATTCTATCCGTTTGCTGCCCACCGGATGCGACCGCGCAGGCGCGCGCAGGTCGTTGAAGAGGGACAGGTCGAATCCGTCCACCATACGCATCCGTCCAGTCTCGCCGCGCAAATCCTCCGCCAGCGCGACGCGCACTCGTCCGCGCGCGGGGATCACCTGCGCCCCGGGCTTCATCAGGTCGCGCATGGCCCTTTCGTGCGCCGGAAGCACGCCTTCGCCCAGCAAGTTGTTGCTGACGATCTCCGAAACCAGAAGGTCAGCGCGTCCGCCCAGCTCCGCGAGAGAAAGCTTGTCCGAATGGCCGGAAAAGACGCGCACCACATCACCATAACCGTTGTTTTCGATGATGCTGCGCGCGGCGTCGGCGATGGCGGGATTCATTTCGCAGGTGACCACTTCAACAGCGCCGGCGCGCGCAGCCATCATCGCGAGAATGCCGGTGCCGGTGCCGATTTCCAATACGCGCATGCCGGGTTTGATCGCACGGCGCAGCGCCGCGTCATACGCCGCGTTGCGCGCCGCATCGGCCACGATCGTGAAATGCCAGTTCGGCACGTCCCCGCTCAGCAAGGCGCGCCCTTGCGCCGCCAGTTCCGCATCGTGCGGCGCAAGCGCCAATGCCCTGCGGCACAAGGCCACCGCCTGCTCGACCTGTCCGCCTTTGCGCATCAGGCCCGCAAGCTGCACCATCGCTGCCGGCTTGCCTTCCGCCTTGGGCTGCAATGCCGCCAGTCCGTCCGTGAGCTTTTTCATCGCTGGACTTTGCGGCGGTTTATCGCGTGCGTCGAGCGGGTCGATGCGGCCGCGCGGCATGGTGACTGGCGAGCGCCGGGGGCGTTCTCCCATGGGCCAATTTTTAACCTATGCGCCATAGTAGCGGGACGCAGGGGGAAATGGGCCTGATGGAATCAGAAGGCATCAAGGGCGTCGACCGCGAACTGCTTGCGATTGCCTACGAAAACCTGAAGCCGATGGTCGGCATGAATGTGGTCGCCAGCGGCGGCGTATCGATGGTATTGTGGCTGGGCGGGGCCGATTGGGCTCTGGTCTGGTTTGCGGCAGTGGCGATTTTATGCGCCGGTCGATTCAGCTTTGGCGCACATCTCACACGCGACATCATCCTCAACAGCTCGCCAGTTCAGTTCACGCGCTGGCGCCGCCAGTTCGCCATTGGCGTATATGCGTCTGCCGCATCATGGGCGGCGCTGTCGCTGCTTGTGAGCCGATCGGTCAGCGCCGACCAGTTCATGGTCTCGATGATCCTTTCGGCAATGGCGGCCGGCGGGACGGGCATCCTGGCAGCGACGCTGCGCGAAGGGCGTATCTATATCGCGGCAATGGTTGGGCCGGCATCGCTGCTGCTCTTCAACCATGATCGCCAGGGTCTGATCATGACATTGCTGGGCCTGGTGTTTGTGGTTGTCATGCTTGTCGTGCACCACCGCAACCATCTCACCATTCGGCGCGGCATTGAGTTGAAGAACGAGAATGTCGATCTCGTTCGCGACCTACAAGCGCTCAACAGAGACCTTGAGCGACGGATCGAAGAGCGCACCGAGGCGCTCGCCAGTGCAGCAAATTCAGACAGCCTGACCGGCTTGCCCAATCGCCGGCGTCTCTTGTCCTGGATGCACGCGAATCTTCACCCCGATGATGGCCGGGAAGCGGCGGCATTGTTCCTTGATCTCGACCGATTCAAGCAGATCAACGATGCGATGGGTCATGATGTGGGGGATCGCATCCTTCAGGCTGTCGTTGGTCGACTGAACAGGCTGGTGCCCGACGGCGCGTTGCTTGCGCGGTGGGGCGGGGACGAGTTCGTTATGGTGCTGGGGCATGGCGAGAATCTTCTCCCCCGGGCAGAACGCATCGCAAATGCGCTGATCGAAGCGGTCAATGAGCCTTTCGAAATCCAGGGACAGAGTGTTTCGCTCGGCCTGTCAGCCGGTCTTGCGATGTTTCCGGCTGATGCGACCACGCACGAAGCGCTCATTCTGGCGGCCGATCTTGCTGTCGCCGAGGTCAAACGCCAGGGGCGCGGCAAGGTTCTTTCCTTCTGCGTGTCCTATGCTGCCACGCAAAAGCGCCGCTTCGACGTTTCGCGGGCGCTGGCCGAGGCAGTAGAAATCGAGCAACTCGCCCTTCATTATCAGCCGATCTTCAATGCGCGCACCGGCACTATCCATGGCTATGAGGCGCTTGCGCGGTGGAATCATCCGATCCTTGGCTCGGTCGGCCCCAATGAATTCATCCCGATCGCCGAGGAATCCGACGGGATCATCGCCCTGGGCGATCTGGTTCTGAGGGGGGCGTGCGCCGATGCTGCAGGCTGGGCGACCTCCAATCATGCACCGATCGTGGCGGTCAACGTGTCAGTCAAGCAATTGCGCGAAGGCGATTTTCCACTTCGCGTAGCACAGATTCTCGCACAAACCGGCTTGCCGGCGGGACGGCTCGAACTCGAAGTGACCGAGTCAGTCTTTGCCGAAGAGCATATCGACGCGACCAGATCATCGATCGAGAGTTTGCGGGCGATCGGCGTTTCCCTGTCGATCGACGATTTCGGGACTGGATATTCATCGCTTTCGCGCCTGTTGAGTTTGCCGGTGACGGCGGTGAAAATCGACCGGTCGTTCGTGTCCGCGCTCGATGGCAATGGTGGTGCGGTGATCGAAAGTACGCTGCTCATCGCCCGGCGGCTGGGTATCTCAGTCGTCGCCGAAGGGGTGGAGACCCAAGAGCAGTTCGAGCGACTTTCGGCGATGGGTATCGACCTCTTCCAGGGATATTATTTCGGGAAACCCTCTGCTGCGGTCGTCAAGAGTCACGACATGAAATGGCCGGGCGGCATGGGTAGTGCGCTGACCATCGTTCAGAGGGCCGGTGCCTGATCCCGATTGATTTCGGTGTCGGTGTGCACAGGCGGCCGCCGCTTTCTCATCCGGCGGCGGAGAGGTGTTCGGTCAGGCGGTTCATCATGTCGAGCATAGCCGCGTGCTCGGCTTCATTGAGCACGGCCAGGTTCGCCTGTTGCTGCTGGTAGAGGCCGAGCCCGACTTGTTCGAAACGGCGGGCACCCTCGTCGGTCAGATGGATGATGTGGGCGCGGCGGTCGTGTGGGTGGCGGCAGCGCTCGACCCAGCCGTCGCGCTCCAGCGCATCGAGAAACAGCACCAGCGAGGATTTCTCTATTCCCGTGCCCTCGGCCAGACGGGTCTGGGTCAGCGTGCTCTCGCCGTGCAGCTCGCGTTGCGCGC
>Ga0307508_10000478_pt1 | contig 48341 bp, 61 predicted proteins | sample 9_EM_MG_FD_203089 | JGI IMG/M metagenome (GOLD analysis project Ga0307508, IMG submission 203089) | Populus trichocarpa ectomycorrhiza microbial communities from riparian zone in the Pacific Northwest, United States - 9_EM | ecosystem: Host-associated > Plants > Roots > Unclassified | place... | reverse complement strand
AACCGTTCACCGGAGTGCCTTCCGCGTCAGTGTTGGCCCACTGGCAGAATAAGTGCGATAAACGGATTTTATTCAATTCACCGACCCTGTATGGTTCATTCAGGGCCCAGGCTGACGAATTCAGGACTCGTCTGCGGATTCTTTGCGTCCTACGTCCACAGCAAACTGACTCAGCGAGCGTCAGGTTCTGTACTAGGTTACATTCAGCGTGGTCCTGTTAAAGTATGAAGTCACATTGGCCCATCGATCTCTCTCCGTTTCAGATCCCGATCGCCCACCGGGTGGGCGCACTGCGTGTCAGTCCACGGCCACGCTAGATGCTGCCTTTTTTCCACGTCTGGCGCAGTGGCAGGTTTACCACTGACGTATTTGATTCCAAAGCGTTTCATGTCGACCCGCCCCACACGCTACTCCGACCCTTTGCCCGCTAGAGACGCCCGCCGCCTTCGCACGTCCCCTATGGCGCCACAGCGGCGGGGGTTGCACATGTGGCAAGTGCCTGCGCGCTTGCAGACTTGACCCAAACGCTTTCCACGCCCACTCACACTCGCCTTCGGGTTCCGGGTTCCGGGTTTGGCGCGTTGTGGACCAATGGACTGTTTGAATCGGTAAAAGCGATCACCTCGTGGGTTCGTGTGGCAGCCCACGGCTTTTTTGTTGTGGTTGCCGTCATTCCTCGCAGCTAGCTAGGCGTTTCCCCCCTCCACAGTCCATTTTACCGTATTCGACTTGCCTCCCCTGCCACGCTTGCCTCAACGGTTACGTTGGTGCACACACTACGCCGCAAAGTCATGTCCAGGTATGGATAATCTGACCAAGGTGCTCGAGGCTCGCCATATACTCGGTCAAATGCCATTGGATCCGCAATACATATAGTCCTATGGCTGTGACCCTTGGGTGTGGAGCTGCACCCGCGTCTCCTCAGGCTCTTGCAAAATAATATATAGTACCCGTCTCATGACCGGACCATCCCTGACCCTCACTTTATCATGCGAACCTCCATATGCGTATTAATATCTTCTCACCTGTAATCCTTTTTAAAAATAAAATAAAAACTCCCACCGAATGTAACTTGAAATTATTGTTGGAATCACCGCAGTACTTGTACATATGCCGCCTTCGTTCGAAGAATAGCACAGGGAAGCCTGAGAGGGAAGACAGGGAAAAAAAAAAGCGACGTCCACGGCTACACCTCACGGCATCCGGTAACTTGAAGTTTCGATACAACCTACAAAAGCATTTGTTCCTTGGCACTCATGGAAAGGGAGATAATTATGGCAACGCGCAATTAAAGCGGCATCGCTTTTCTTCTCGACAGGGGAAGGCGCGGGTTCGAGAGGGCGTTACCGCGGACCTGGCCCCTCCAAAGCGAGCAAAAAGCGTACACGAAGACCGAAATGGCGCACTCCAACCGTCCCTGAACCCCCTGTTTCAAAATGCGCGTCATTCAGTTGTACGCAAGCATTTTCGGCTCCAATTCCGCGTTCTGTCATGTCCATTGACAAAATAACCGACCGTAACGTCGATGCGCAGTTCGTTCGCCCCACCCCGACTTTCTAATCCAATGTCGTTTTCTCCATTCTGCATACCTCGGCGGCAGTGAGGCGGGACCTTTTTCTTTATATGTACATGTGCACACGCACCATTCGGACACAAGTGGAGAGGGCGCCATATGAATTTGGCTTTTAGCGTCCCGAATAACCAATCCTTCCTCCCAGGCAAGTGCGCTCACTGCCTGCCGGAACTTGACTTGCTCCCAATTATAATTGCATTGCCCTCGTCGCTCTCTTTAGTGCAAACCACCCTGGATAAGGAATTCCGCCATTTCTCCTGACCCACCATTGTGGATACTTGGCCGAAGTTCCATTCGGCGCTGCAACAAAAAGAATAGCAACCTTGTTTGGGTGTTGGAGAACGGAGATATGGTCACCGCGGTCGTGCCTAGTACCAACCGCCATGGAAAACTCCAAGGTACATTCTTCGAACACCGTTTTTGTGTCCGAACCTGGGCACGAGGTCATGCGATACCGTCACCTGAGAACCGCATGACACCACGTTAGTCGGCACTGGAGTACGTATTAGATTTATCACTAGGAAGAACATTAATAGGAGTTAGACACTTCATGGCCGCGTGATCGCAGGGTATTGAACTAGCTATCTGGCGTTGAAATGCGCACAGGTTGCAGTCGAAAGGAGCAACGCCGAGCGAGGGCATGGGTAGAATAAGTACGGAGTGATATCCTGCCAGGCGGGCTTGTCCTGCTCTCGGAGGTGACAGACAGATGACCGATCGTGTCACCTTGAGAATGTCACGTCAAGGTTAATATGTCCACAAACTAGTCTTGCACGGTTGCGGAATAGCGCACACAACGAAGAAATTCGAAGTGTCAATTGCACGTGGTGCTACTTCTTCCGCCCTTTGCGGACAGCACCGGTAGTGGCAGGTGCGCCCATACCGCGTTTGGTACATTCCGCGCAGAACCAACGTTCCGGAAGCGGCTGCTTCAGGTTCACGCAGGGAAGGTGGAACTACGCAGACATGGTCAGCATTTGCAACCCGTGGAGCGATAATGAACACGAAAATCGGTGCAGCTACTTACCCATTGGTAGGGGCAGTCAGGGTTGTCGCATGCGATCATCTCGCCATAGCTGAGTTTTTGGCAGAAACAATACAGCTCCTTGTCATCGCCGTCATCGCCTTCCTCGCCCTCACCTTCGCCCTCGTCGCCGTCGGCTTCTTCGGCAGGTTGGGTTTCTTCACCAAAGTCGAAGTCCATGTCATCGACTTCGGATGAAACTCCGCGCTTCTTACGTCGACCTCGACCGGAAGCTGGAACGTATGGTGACGGGGCAGGAGAGGGCAACTTGATAGACGCTTGCGTAGTGAGCTTACGTTCTGCAATCAGACATGAGGGGATGCGTTATGGAGAACATGAAGGTCACATACTCTTGTGTGCGCTCTCTTCTGTGCCGCTCGTTCGACTGCCAACAGTGGCAGCACTTCCTGTGTTTGGTACGGCAAGAGCCGCCCCCGAAAAGGCATTTCGAAGGCTCTCGTTGATTTGTGCGGCGGGATTTCTTCCGCCGAGAACATAACCAGACCCCGCTGAAGCCCCGCCCGCCCCTGCTGACATAAGAGGCGCAGCGCCTGCAACGACAGCGACTGGGTCTGGCTCTCCTTGCAACACCAGCACACGCCCGAGATCATAGTCCAATCGCGAACGCTTCCTCGACAACAGTTCAACGATCCGCTCAGCCAGCGCAATCTTTTCATCAGCGATCACGGATAGCGTCTTTTGTGCCTGCGTTATTCTTTCGGTGGGAGGCGGTGAGAGCTTATCCTTGGCAATTGGATCAAAATCGGTGCGGAGCGCATGGCGGATGAATTTGTGACTGTCCCTGGCGATTTCTTGTTGTAGCTCTGGAACGGCGTGAGTCGGGAAAATGCTGTAAACAACGATAGGCGTACCTTGCGATTGGGTCTCCTTTGAGCGAAGCTCTTGCAAGAGGAATTGGACCTCGCTCGGTATGTTTTCGAGTGCTGCAGATCTTGAGTACCACCGCGCACAAATCAATACAGAACTGCTTACTGGCGATGAATTCGGATGCGATCGCAGCGGCTTCCTCCAAATTCTGAACTGAAGGTGTACTCATGGTCGTCGAGGACAATGAACTCGGACCCTTGACTCGGCATGAATCGGCAATCCAAGTGAGTTGAATCTCCGCGATTATGAGTCAGCATAACCATCTTGGATCCAATCATCCGAGTATGAGTGCCATTTTTTGATGCTCGTCCTCGCTTCTTCCCTCGACTCACATTTGGTCGAATTCCCAGCATCATTATGCCAGTGCAGGGTTGAGAAGCGGGTTAAGGTTTCCGCCAACCTCTCCAAGTTTGAAGTCCTTGGTACCTTTCGGTTAACCGTGACAAAGATCGTGTTCCCCTGGTATCTTCCGCAAGTTCTATCGCCACAAGCACAGGCGTCGTCCGCAGTTCAAAATTACGTGCCTGGGACTGTCGCTGAGCGCTGAGCCTCCGGTCTCCGGCCCCCGCCTGTCATCGGAGCAGCGTGTGTGGGCACTTTCGTTCTCTATATCTAATACCTTTGGTCTAGCATGGGAATGCAGTTGTCTGCAATAGTCGCCGGTCACAGTTACAGGGAACGAGTCCCACCATCTTTCGAGTGCAGTTCATCACCCATGCTATTCTTCTTCTTTCTGCTATCTTCTGCTATTTTACTTTATCGCGGTCTGGAGCGTCCGCGGGGATTCCACCATCATCCCATCTTTTCATTCCCAACATCTCATCATCTTTGCGATTGCCGCCACTCGGTAGACACTGCAACGGCACCGCCCTTTCTAAGATTATCCCCTAATCAACCATGTGTCACATGCAACACGAGTTTTCACCATCGCGATTCCTCGTATCAATCAGTACCAAAGTTTTTTGCTGCATGAGAAGCCTTCGCTTCGGTGAAAACTTTATCACTGTCCAGCTCAGCGACGGTCATTTGTTAACGCCCCGAGCATAGCCTCCCGTTTCCCTCCGTAATTCTTCTCTCACACGATGTTCGTCCGCAAATCGTGGGGCTATATGTATCTTCACATGATGTCGTACTCGTCATCCTTCTTGATATTCTTCGCAATGAGGCTGAAATGATCGAATCGCACGCAAAAACATTTGTACCACCAGATCGGATCGCATGAATGATGGACGTCGTGGATAATCAAGCTTGGACTATTTTCTGGCGTGCCCCACCAGTCACTTGACCACGTTTATCCCGCGGATGACCTCGACAAATATTGTTTGCTCGCATCCGTACATCCTCTGAATGCGTACCCTGCAATTGGGCAACCACCGCTCCGAATGTCCACTGGGGAGTGTTGTGCGATCAATCAGCGATTAATGAAGGATCGGTACCATCGTGACCACGGGGGTACGATACACAAAGCCGTTATAGGACCGTGCTCAGACGCCTGCACTGGTATAAGGGTCGATGACGACTTCTTTCCCCCCTCAAAGCTCGGTGCAGTGTCCTTGGGTTCTTCGCTCCACGGCGCCTGGAGGCCTGTGTATCCGACGCGAGTGCGTGCGCCCTTCGCGCTTCCGCGAGCGGTGCGCCTGCGGCGGCCTGCCACCCCATCTTGACTTGGCCATGATCCCAAGTCCGCGTCTCTTCTTCGCCAAAGGGCGCGTTGCTGTCGCCAAAGGATCTGAGAGATCCAAGTTGTCTCAGGCTATACCCCGAGGTAATAAGGCACGTTGTAACCTAGAGCGGTCTCAGAGGGAACTATAACGGTGCAGGATGAAGACAACCAAATACGGGGGAGAGTTTTTGCGGGGCTGGAACCCTGTTCGCAGCTCGTAAAGATACCGGACGGCGCACATATGGGCAGGGACACGTATGTCACCGCACCTTCCTGCCCAGAGGCGGTACGTACTCGTATTACATTTTCAATTGATAGGCTGGGCTGAGCCTGTCCATGAAGAGCAAATGAAATCTCATTGGTACAGTTCTTTGGAGGTACCAAAATTAAGCTGGGTAAGACCCGCCAATCGTTCAAGATGGGTTGGAGCTTGGGGCTTCTTCCCATCTCTACACAGTGCCTTTTTCTTTTTCCACCACTTTCCTAATTAAATGTTTCCGCGGACGGGCAATCGAGTGTGAAAATATATGGTACAGAGGTTTTGACGCGTTTACCAGATCCGATGTGGGCAGATTTGGGAGAGGAGTCAGCTGAGTGCCACGAGTCCAGATAGGCTGGGGTCGCCAAATACGGGTGCTGTCGGCATCACTGGATGGTCCACGAATGACGGGGATGTGCACACTGCACGCGCCGCGCGCTGCCTCTGGCTGCATGTCATAGGGATTGTCAAAGTTGGGATGTTGACACAGGCCATCATCGATCGGTGGACATCGTTTGGTTTGATTTTTCCCTTATCTTTTTGGTTGAACGGTGGTTTCCTATCACTGCATCATATCAGTTGCACCACTTGGCCAGCAGGTGTATTTCTACAAATGCGCTGAAAACCAACTACGGGAAACCAAGGACGATATGTAGGAGCTTGCTTAACGTGGCATATTATGCTCGTCCCCATGCAAGCCATAAAGTTCATGCTGTGGAAGAAGCTAGTACCCATGGAGAAATGCTGAAACAAAAGGGCACCATATGGAGCTGGTCAAATAAGCGTCTACATACCCAGTGAAAGTCATAGCCGCAGCCGCAGCGTAGCTGGCCAATATCTATGTACTGTTAGTCATGTTGAAAGCCTTCTGGGCCAATGGACCACCATTTTTCACCCAACGTTTGTGTCAGGCTACTGCACGTAACCAGGGCATTCTGCCGAGACAGAGCCGCTCAACTGGAGCGTCTCGGAGTATACGCTTAAACGCTGAATAAGAAGACGTATCGGCAATCGATTTATAACCCAGAGATGCGTAGGAAGACGTCATTCGTGCCACAGGTGGGCGCGGGCTATCGAGCTTGTGCTGAGCGGCGTGCCCACAACCGGACAACTAAACGGTCGAAGCCTTGGCAAAGGGTGCGCCCAGAACTTGAGAAGTATGCCGTGGGGAAAAGGACACGACATGAACGGACTGGCTAAATGTAAAAACGATTTGGGAATACGCGCCAGGGGGGTCGTCGTAATCCATATTTGGGCTCCGGAGAAGCAAAACATGAGTTTGACGGACGAAAAAAAATCCGGTAGACCAAATCGCGGCAACCTAAAGACGCGAGGTTCGCGTGAACGAGGGAATTGCACCACAAGCCACCCCCCAAACACATGCGCTGGGCATAAGACGGGGTGTAGGAAGTGCAGAAGGATGTTAATGTGATCGCATTGAGTATGAAAACCGTCCGTGGCGACCATGACGCCGTGCAGTGGAAAGACTTGTACTTATGGGTCAAGCTGAGGTGCCTTGAGCGAATGTCGGATCACTTGCACTCAGGATGTCTCGATTTGTGCCCGGAATTCTTGTGACAGCCGCTATGTAACATGCATTGGGCGAACTGCTGGGAATTGAACTAATCTTCTAGAGAGTCTTCTAGAACTCCACTGGCATGACCTGTCTGTCAGTGAATGTTTCGGTGGTGAAAGGCTAACCGTGAGAAGGTTTTTACCACAGCCACACAGCAGCCAGTATGCACGAGGTAATCTAAGCAGCGTCGTCCGACACTTGCTAGAGGCTACACACCACGATCGTTCAATCCGTGTTCCACTTGTTTGATATCTAAACTCACGTCCTCGGCGTTTTCTGGTACTTGCAGGACTGAGATATCCGGGTGCTCGTGACGAAACACCATGTCGTTTGAGCATGCTTCAGTCACGAAAGGTGTGCCTCCTGCATCCGCTGCCAGTGACCAATTTTCGCTTAGAGGGTTTCAGGACTTATGATGGGATATGCTTTGACTTCCATCGTTTGTGGAATATTTGATGTCAAGCACTACCTACACCTGCAGGTTTGGGATTTCCTGTCCACCAATCAGATTCTTTCTAACGATTTCAATGATGCTCTCTTCAGCTCGTTCCACATATTTCGCGCCACCATCAGGTAATTACATGTTCCCTTCCAAAATCTGAAGGGCAGCTGAGCCTGAAACAGACCCTCTGTAGTATTGGCGTCTCGCTACTCATCATGTTGCATTTTCCAGTTCAAGTGACTTGCTACTCGCAGAACTCCTCCTGTATGGCGTCGGCATAAATATAGAGCGTCAATTCGGAAGTGTCAAGTTTGCAGTGAGTGGCCATGTCGAAATGAAGATGCCCATGATTGACTAGTCTTTTGTTCACTAGTCTTTTGCCATCGTTTCCACATTGATGTCGACCATACTCGAGTTTTCGTCGCTCATTCTACTTCACCGCGTTGGGATCAATCATATCCCCGCAGGACCAACGGCGGTGGTATTCAGTATGCTGTACCAGTGGTACAGATTGGTACCTCCTGCATACCACTTCCGGATTTTCGGTGTTCCGTTGAGCAACAAATCATTTACGTACATGCTGGCGTCCCAAGTAAGTTATCTATTTGTCACTGATCGTTCCGCTATTGACGGTGACGAGCTTGCACTAGGGCATGTCCCAGGTTCGCTTGCATCTGCATGCCTCGGGCTGCTTGTGGGTTTCATATACCGCTCGGAGCTAATTAATATCAAGACATGGCGTGTTTCACCGGCCGTCATCCGGTTCTCTACGCGTTTCTTACTGCCTTTGGTTGGGTCTACGCGTTCGCCTCGTCGCTTCAATCGTGCACGTCCCGAACGACCAGAATCAACTGCTGGATCGGCCGATGAAGAAGTAGTCACTACTGCTCGACCTTCTGTGTCAACGACTCAGGCAGACAGTGCTCCATCTCAAGTTCAGGGAGAGGCGGGCAGTGTGGTGCGCGAGTGGGTGAACGAGTTGAGGGGTAGAACAGAAGACCCCGCAAGAATACGGACGCCCAGCGAAGCCGAGATTTCGCAAGTCGCTGCAATGTTCCCCGATACATCAAGAGAATTAATAACCAGGGCGCTTCAACGAACGTGTGTGCAAAATCAGTCCAACTGATTTGAAACTCTCGAGCTGATATGCCATATTTTTAGTCCAAATATCGAGGTTGCTGTCGAGATCCTTTTGCATGTCAGATGACGGAACATAGACACCCTTTTTTGCATCACCCATATCAGTCGTCCTCTGTGCTTCAACTATGACATATTACTAGACACCCTCGGAGATTGGAGATCTACCACTAAGCTGCCAACTCTGGATCTTCTGCCTCGAAAGCTTCTCCTTCTTCATCTTCGGTCACAAAGGCAGTCATCGGGACAGAATACAGTCGTATCACGGACTAGCGAACTAAATTTCAGCACTGTAGAAGTCACCGAGTAATTCCATATTACCCTGTTAGGATCCTTGACGAGAACATATTTGCCCTCGGGCATTTTCATGCACAGGTCTGTGATGGTTCTGACGATCCCCCAACCGTTGGAAACGGAAACGTTGAGCTGGCTCGCAAAGTCTGTAGGACGCATTGAAGCGGTGCTAAGGATGACGTGTCGAGTATTATCCTTGGGATTGACACGTGAGATGTATCTGCAACCAGGTAATCGCGCAGTCAGTTTAAGCGCTATCGATCGAGCACGCGGAGTAGGGCTGTTTTCTATCACGCAATAGGGACGACACGTACCCTATTTTCATGAGATCAGCCCCTGCCAATATGCTCTGGACTGTCCACTTTGCCAGTTTGCAACTGTTGTTTTTCATCTCCGTTGCAACGACAGCGCCGCGTTGAGAGTCCAACTTTGAGCGCCAGTCCTGAGCTCCACCTGCGCCCTGAGCACGGGGGTCAAACTCGTTCAGGGCCCGGATCGTCACAAGGCCGTGGCCATCGGTTGGATTCCCAGCACCAGGAACGTATGCGTCAACTTCTGTACGTACACAGATCTTGAGGTCCTCGTCCTCAGTAACGCCGAGATCGAAAATACGGTATCGATAACCACACGATGCCAAAGGTTCTGTTTCTTCCGGGCCATAGAACGGGTTCGGGTGGGCCAAGTCTGCCGTCACGTTTTCTTGTACAGACTGGAAGCCGAAATTCTGATTGATGTAGGTCGCCTCCAGTGATAACGACGTAGCAGAGTTGATCGACGGAACCTCGAGGACAGTAGTTTTATCAGCTGGATTGTTGGGGTTGGGAGGCGTGGGATCCTGAGGGGGATCAGACGCATTTTCGTTCACAGTGACCGTGTCGAACGGGCCGCCATCGCGTTTGTCAAAGAACAGGTTGTTACCCTCGCGCAGAATGACAATGTCCCAAGGATACACCGACCGGGGAGCACACATGAGTACAGAAAGGATGACATCGGTAGCATAGACCGTTGCTGTGTTCTTGGCTACAAGCTACACGATCGAGTTCAAAGATTTTCGGTGAGAAATATTGAATGCGCACGTACCTGTTGGATGACTGGGTCGTCAGATGTAGTTGTATTATATCTTATGCGGTCTACGGGCTGAAGTGGTCGCTCGGTTTTGGTGGTGACGCGGTCATAAGATTTATCATAGGCAAATACTCGTCCGTATGTGTCGCTTTCGGATGAGAAGATTGAATAGCCGCCAACGAAATGTATGATAGCTCACTGACATGTCTTCTGTCTCATCCACATCTAATTTGAGCTTGGCCAAGCGATGGAACTCGATCTCTTCCAGCATTATCCACTGAGGTGAAATAGCGACAGAAGATTCTCGATTACGATTGTTCTGCAGAAAACCATAGTATATCAGCGATACTGGAAATGACAGACCAGAGCGAACGAGCATACTTTCTCCCAATCTCTCCAGCCCCTCCGACCACCACGCTGGGCTCCTCCCCGCCCGCTAGTGGGACCACCACGAGCACCTCTCTGAGCACCTCTTGCAGCGAAAAAGTTACCGCCGCGTCCAGAGGCTCTTCCCCTAGTAAACCCTCCGCGACGGGGAGGCGCAGTCTTGTTATCGACCAAAGAAAAACTAGATTCATCCTCGGCGTGAAAGTATGCAAATGCACTCGCGGTGCCACTGCCAAAGGCCTGAGCACCTTCTCTCTTCGATCTCCCCGTGACACCACGTGTGTCGCGGGTGTTTGGAAGGCCAACGGCGGCCTGGCGACCTTCGTTTGTGGTGTCGTTCCAGTCTGCAAACCGGCCGAGCTTGTCAGATTTCGAGTACGGTGCATACGGGATGTCCTTGAACTTGAATTGTTCGGGAATGTTTGATGGAGAGGGACCCCATCCTCCATCTGGATTGTCATGAATTGGTGGTAGAGAGAACGAAGCCATCTTGTTTTCGCTGTTGGTAGATATCGGATAGTAGAAATTTGAGATCGATCACCGAAAGCGTGAGAAACGGCACTTCAACCTCGACAGACATGAAGTAGGTTTGTTTGCTAACAACTTGTATTGAGACTAATCACTGGACCTCAGTGTTGTGCGAGAAATCAACAAGATTAATGAGCGTGAGCTTGAACTAGGTACTTCTGCTTCATGGCACGACGAATACAAAGGTGAGGCGTCAGAAATGTTCCGGTACCAGATGATCCTCAACATATTATGTAGACTCTGCCTACATCTTCATCGGTGGTCTTCACCTTGACCTCACAGAAGGCGATGTCATTGCAATTTTTTCTCAGTAAGTCCAAAGTCCCTCTTGTTCACTACACGGTTCCAACTCTGAAAGATACGGGGAAGTTATGGACGTGAACTTGCCTCGGGACAAAACAACGGGGAAAACGAGGGGTTTCGGTTTCCTCATGTACGAAGATCAGAGATCCACGGTCTTAGCGGTTGACAATCTCAATGGCGCCAAGGTTCTTGATAGAACGCTGCGTGTCGATCATGTCAAGGACTACAAGCAACCCAAGACAAAGGGGGAAGATGGTGAATGGGTAGAACTAGAGGAACAAAGTTTAAATGCAAAGCCTGAAATGATTATTGGTATGTCGCCGTCTTCCATCCGAAGACGCTTTGTTAATACTGGTGCTGTTCAGAGGAGGCACGCGCTTCAGATTCAGACGCGTCGTCCACGTTCTCCATCGACCCCGAAGATCCCATGAGAGACTACCTATTGGCCCAGCGCAAGGAAATGAAGGCACTCAAAAAGTCAAAGAAATCGAAAAAGGACAGGCGTAAGGACGAAACGTCTGAAGAACGTCGCGCGAGAAAAGAACGAAAACGAGAAAGGAAGTTGCGGAAGGAGAAGACGAAATCAGAGGGCGTGAAGGGAGTGGAAGATTTACTAAGGAGCCTGGGGAGGCAGGAGTCTCCGCGGGACAGACAAAAAAATTATCGAGATACACCTGACAAGGGCTCCGACCGTTCAAGAGACCGGCAGCGTTCACTCTCGCCCCCGCACCGGAGCAGAGAGAGCCGAAACGTCCGTATGAGGAGCCGCACTCCGGAACGAGATCCACGGCGTTCCTAACTTTCCAAGCGCAGGGACAAGAACGACAGGTACGACGGCTGACGCGGCAGGTTTTCTGATCGTGATAGGAGAGCTAGAGAACAGCTCAATTGGGGTGACCGAGTTGTATCTCTTATTTCAGTTACTGCTGATAAGTCAGTGCCTTTGCTTTGAGATTTGACCTGACGCGTCGTCATCGTCGGATAGAGAGGTGGGCCATGAATACTCAGGTGATTACAGTGCAGACGTTGGCATTCTAGCCACCTTGCTTGTCAAGTGAATCATTGATTTGCCCCTGACGTCCAGGGGAGTTTTCCTTTTGCGTTGATCTGCGCGGGCCGCGGAGGACACGCCGAGCCTAATCATATCAACCACACACTACGCATCGACTCCCGGATCAGACAGTGCGGGCACTTGATCTCGATCCCCATTAGAAAGTCCTCCATAAACGGTATCATTTAATGATCGAGGGGATTGGCAGTCAGTTACGCGCATAGTTCTCTGTCGAGGATCGTTTGTCGGCACTGCCAAGGCTGCATGGAAAACGTTGTTCAAATGTCAAGCACGCAACAGCCTATTGGGCGTTGTAGGGGCAAGGAAGGGATACATACCCTTTAATTGCCATACAGGTTCAATAAATAGTACCGCACAGTCTCGGCTGCAGGTGGACAGGTGACCCTGGACTGGTCATTAATCATTGGTCAAGCGATCCCACAAATTACAATCCTGCGGAAACATATGTGTTGGAATTACGAATTTCCCATGCCCATGTGGACGAGCATCTGCCAAGGTCGGCGACCCTCCTGGGTCGGATCAGCATGCTCTGATCTGAGTTTGCATCAAGTACAAATATTGCTAAAGCAGTTGCATTGCGATCTCAATTCTTATCTCGACCTTTGGGTCCAGGGAAAGGCGACCCCTGGAGATTATCTAGCGGTCACGTGAGACACAAAGACTGTTGATAAGATAGTGCTCCACAGAATCAGACATACTGTATTCAATCGGGCAGTAGCCGAGTCATGGCCCCCATTCTAACTCGACCATAAATCCTTGTTAGCTTGCCTGAAGTTCAGGCGGGTGGTCGGAGAGGTAGCTTGTAGATCATCAGGCTACATCAGCAGTTCACAACCTAGCCCATAGTGTCTCTGTGAAACGCGAATAAAGATTCTGTGATACCTGCGTGTGTCAAATCCTACCCATTGTGCACCGCACCTTAGGCTACTACCTGCCGCCAGCCGTGTCCGTTACTCGAGTTCTCGCAGGGTTCATTCCAACGTTCTAGGCCGTTGGCAAGGGTTTTTAGGCTCCGACGTCGTGGGCATATACTTCCGCATCTGCCACAAAGCAACGTTTAGATGCTTGCGACCGTGACTCGGACAAGTTTCACTGCCTGCGAGATCTATCATGGCACCAGCGACACGCTCCTCTGCCCCATCAACGCCTGCAAAGCCACGCGTGAGTACTGGTTCAAATGCCCTAGTAACACCTCCCAGCACTGGCACGCGCCGTACACCCCATTGCACAAAGTGCCACCGCCCGCGCGCAGGGCATCCTCGTTCTGGTTGTCCCTACGTCGACGCGTCGGTTCCGAGTCCTACATCCCCTTCCGTCTCAAAACCCGCCCCCGGGGCAGCGGATGACTGGATCTCAGAGGAACTCTCCTCCCTCCACATAGTCAGTCCGACGGAGCAGAGCAGACGCGCATCCATGCCACGCACTGGGGGCGGGTTGAAGCGGAGGCTTTCTGTACGGTTCGCCCTCGTCCCAGAGCAGACTCTCGCATCCCTCAGTCCGACCGACACGCAATTGGTGGAGCAGCTACTCCAGCCTGGCATGATCAGCAACGTTGTGTCACCGCAGGATAGGGTGGCACACGTGTTGGAGTGGCGCAAGACGCTCGACGACGTTGATCCAATGGATGCTCGCAAGGAAGGGCCCGTGGAAGTGAAGGCAGAGCCGCTGTCTGACCATGTGGTCGCGCCGCTTTCTCGTCGCATGCCTTGCACGCTATCTACTCCCACGGCCAGTCTTACGGCCACGGAGCTGATCACTGACCAGGGCATCGGTGGCTCGGCTCTCAACATGAATGAAACAGTATATCTACTTCCCGATCCTGATGTCAAAAAAACAAAACCGCTCAGTCGTTCGATGAGCTTCGAGCAACGCTCCTTGTTTTTACAACAGCTCAATCATTCATCCAGCATGGCACCCGCTACTTTATTCTCCATCCCACTTGCAGATCTGGACAGCGTGCAGAGTGACGCAGAGAAAGTCGGATTCCATGTCCGCGTCCTTCCAAGCGGGGAGAACGGTAACAAGTGGGTCGTTCTTGGCACCGAGGAAGAGGCAATCAATGTCTTGGCGGAAACGTTCCTCGAGGAAGAAAAGAGGAATGTGAGGGTCAAGGGGGGAGGCGGAAAATTAACAGCGGTCGCAGGAGGCGTGGTTTTTGGCGCAGTAGCCACATGGACTGGCCTTGCATTTTCTTGAGCACCGAGATATCTGACATTCCCAGTACGTACATATCATGTATCAGTGTAGTCAAAATTCCAAACGTTCCCCTCGTCGGTCACACTGTAGTTTGCTTTGAACACGCGGAATACGCAGTACATATGCTCTTATGGGAAAATGAGTATGATATTAATGAGCGCTCGCACCTGTCGCGATGTGTATATGGTGTACATGTTTCCACAGGTAAATACTTGGAAGCAAGAAACGCGTGGCAAGCAAGCTGGTCTGGAACGTACGTAAGGAGCGTGCATGAGTAAGCCGGCTGTCAAAACGTGCTCTGTTCGCACGTCCTCCGAAGAAATTAAGGTGGCACTAAGGCCCAGCAACAAAGCTGGACTTTCGGTGCGATCTCTTGATATGGTCATGGACTTCCCTGATGTGTCTCTTGAGAGACTGTGGACGCATTGACTTCGTACACTTGTTACAGGCCACATATTCTGGGCGAGCATGAGAACGACGGCGATGTCGACGGTACTTGGAGGGGGACGGCGCCTGACCTGGCACCGGATCCGCCACACAGGGTCCGACATTGCCTGGGTCTGCGATGCAGCCCTGAATCGTTGGGCTAGTGCTGGTCTCAGGGAGTGCTGGCAAGTACGGCCAGACCGGGAGTCGATGCCGATAATAGACTTCATCGAGCCAAAAAGCCGGCTGTGCAGGTCCAGGCGCTCCTACTACAGCATGGCGGACGTCGCCGCGCTGTGACCACGATGGTCCAAATACGTCCGGATCTGTCGAGCCGGACGGGACTTGGCTTCCATTGAGCTGCATGAGGCTCTCGCTCCCAGCTGTCTGTGGCGCATACGCATCAGCAGTCGCTGCAACCGCAGCAAACCGCCAGTGTCCCGAATCCACATCGGGAGCGTAATCATAGCCCGCGAGAGGTATGGATAGCGTACGAGTCATCATGGCTGGATGATATGATGTATATGCCGCAGAGCCTGAATTTCTGAGAAACAATTAGCGGCTGAATAAAGCCAATTTTCAGAGAAGATGAAGGACTAACTCAGCGACACCTGAAAGGGCGGTCAGCGAACCATCATGATTATTTCCAATGATGGACCCGACCGTAGACGACCATCCTTGAAGGTCAACGGGAACATCCGTGCTAACGAATCGTCAGGAAGAAAGAACACGTGGAATCGTCCGTACTCACTTGGTGAAGGTTGACGTGGTGTTGATGGCTGCACCAGAATTGACCAGTGCGCTCTCGGAGTAGTGTGAATTCGAGCTCTCCTGGTGCCCCGAACAGTAGGAATACCTATCCGCAAGCAGGGATCAGAGAAAATTGCCATCGCAATGTAGAAGCTCCACACCAGTTTTCTTGCATCGTTCTAAGTGGAGTCATGTTACAAAATTGAAAAGGGAAAACGAGAGCAGTACTTTGGAGTGAACCACTCTTCGTAAAGTTTGGGCTTTTAAGTTCCAGAGCCTTGTGCGTGACACAGCTTCAAAGGCGGGTGGGTAAAGGATGGCCCTCCATCTGGGGAGATCGGCAAGGTGCGACCAAATAAGTTGGGTCATAGACGCGGATCTGGAGACCCGCGAACACAGCGCATGGAGCCGGGGTTTCATACTCGGAAGAGAAACGGAATTATGATGTGCTTAAGGAGAGGGGACGCCCATATTCACCTTTATATCGGCCTGCCTCGAGTAAAAGGCTCGAGAAAGCATCGCGGCAAGCTTCGAGGCGGTCACAGACCTAACGGGTTGCGGTCCCCATTAACCAGAAATGGCTAGACACGTTGTTATGGCGTGCGGTATCCAACTCTGAATCACATGAGTAAAATGTGGAGGTTTCTCTGGTATATGTTCCGTTACAAAGTCACGACACTGGTGATTGGCAAGGTGATGTGACTCCGCCGAACCTGTCGGAGACTTCATGGGCCGATTAGAAGGACCCTGTGCGGCATACTTACACCAACTGGGCAGAGGACGGTGGGAATTACCAATTAAGAAGATGCTGTTAAGAAGATGTTGGTGATGTGGGCTCAGATGACCCTGCCTTCCGAATTTCGGAGGGAGTTACGGATCTACTGGCCTGAGGACCCCGCGCGCCATGTGGTAATTTGGCGCAATAGCATGTCGCGCACTCTGATGGTCTACATGATGGTGAACACAACCTTGTCGCGATAATGGATCACGTGCCATCGTGATGTGATGGCTTTTGGAGCGCTGGATTTAGATGTACTTGCCCTCAACTTGGTTGCCTGCTTACAATGTCTATTAACTCCTTCGACTCATTTGAAACATACGTACAGGGCGCCGAGCAGGACCAACAAGGCGATGGCGACTTGCCCACCTACGACGATCTTGCTGCCCAACACAGCCCCAATTCGCGGTGCGTTGACAGTAGGCAACTTGCAGGTAGACCTGAACGTGTACGCAGATTCGGTCGGTGGAGGGGATGGATCGAGAAAAGGTGGTACCTTCTCGATCAGTGAAAATGTCGCGACCCTGCATTGACACGAGCCTAGGGCCGCAGAACGCTATGCAGACCTCACCCCCGCAGAACTGGCACGCCGCCGAGCTCGGGGCTGGGGAGACAATCAGGAACAACCACCCGTAAGTGGACATCTAGATGTCTTTTATTTCGTTTCTGAAAGACCGGGATAGAGCGCCCAAGTAAATGATTCGAATATGCCTTCTGCATCTGGAGGGTCTCTTGGTGACCAGAACCGTGTTGTACCAGCCCCGTTACGGATTCGCATAGATCGTGATCTCCCCGATATCCCTTCACCTTCTTTGGAGCCCAATCCGGGAATCTCTCATCTGGAATCCGCTGTTTCTGCCTTGTCAACAGAGTCTGCATCTCAGTCGCAGCAAGACCTACAAGGAACGGCTTGTGAAGCCCTCCTACCTACCCACTTGCAGCTCCATCAGTTTGGCTCGCGATTTCTTCCACACACAACGTCGCCCATCCGGTGTATCCTTCCTATCAACCGCGACCGTTTACTGCTTATTGGTACAGATAATGGTCTCTCGGTCCTAGATATGTACCCTATGGAGTGGGCGAGTGACGGTAACGTTGGGATCGTTCACAAGGGCCCTGGAGACGCCCAGGCACGTGTGGTGTGGTCAGGAGAGGCGTGCGTGGTCTTCAACTTTAACGTGTCCGTACTTAATTCTGATTTATTTCAGAGTGTATCAAATGACAATCCTCGAGCACGAAGACATCGGGGAAGGAACTCCGCAGGGTGTTGTCCTAGCCTTGGTGGGACCAGATCCTGACGCACCGTCTGCTTCAAGTGGGCATCAGGAATCGTTGCGGACCCTGAGAATGTACAATCTAGCAAGTCTTACGAACCTCGCGAAATGGACAATCGCTCAGAAGGTTTGTCCATCACTAATCGTCTGACTTGTTGTGCTTGACCTCTGGCTCAGGGCACAAATCCTGTGGATCTCCGCCGAAGTTCTGATTGGAACATCCAACAAACCCCTATCAAAAAACACCGCCCGGCAAGCAGCATTACGCGAGGCTTCAAACACCTCATCGAGTCTCCAACCCGTACACAGCAACCCGCAACCTCCTACGAGTCCTACCTTGCTGTGCCGAGTGCGAAACGGCAAACCACCACCGCGCCGGCCGACGCATCATGGGATGTCGTTGACGATCTACCGCTGCGGTGGGCCACAGACTTCGTACCGCTTGCCAGTACCGGCACCCGGTTAGCAAGTACTAGTGTTATTTCGTATGCCTTGTGGCACGAGGGTGGAGCTGGACCTGGCGGAGGGAGACATGGACGACGGGCACTCCTTGCGGTGGCCACCAAGTATAATATATTCTTGTTTGAGACCCCAAAAGGAGAAAGAGCGTTTCATTTTGTAAAGGTGCGCTCATTAATTTGCTTTGGGTTTTTGAAATTTACCCGTGGACAGGAATTTTACACACCAACTCAACCCCGTCAGCTTGTGTTCGTACACCAGTTGGTAGACACCACCCGAGCACCATCCGAGAGTCCTTCACCAAGACAGACCGGACATGCTCACTCTCGTGGCGCATCTTCTGATTCCTATTCATCCTCCCACAGCAGCCGCACTTCCCTCTCACATCTCACGTACAGTGCACAAATGGCCGTCTTTGTCACGTTTGAGAAGAAGGCGGGGCTCATACGCATCGCAGATGCGGCGGTCACGGAGGTAGAACTGTACGACAGCGGAAGCAACAGCGGCCTTTTAAGCGGTGGAAGTTTCATGCCCGCAAAAGATTCTCTCAGTGTCGGCAGCTCCCTTGGCTCTAGGCGTTCCCGCGCCTCGATCGATTTCATGGCATTCAAAGAAGGAAAGGGCTCCTGGATCCTCCCATCTCTCGTCAATCTACCACCGGCGCAACTTCCCGGCGGAGATACCATCCCCAAAAAATCGGTCTATGTGCTGACGAGGGGGAAGAACACGCATATTATCCCCGCGCCCCTCCCTGCGGTCATCCAGCACGCTCCGCCCATCCACGCCCTCGTATGGTCCTCCTCCCCATCGAGCATCAGCGTGCGCGTATGCGTCCCACAGACATCATCGCGCACCAAGTCTCACCTTGAGACGCCCCCCTTTCTCCAGCTCATCGCGTTCAGCGAGGACGGTGTCGAAGCACAGGAAATCCCGCTTACAGCGTTTGGCAGCGGCGGCAGCACCAAAGGCAAAGGTAAAGTCAGCGGGGTGGCGCTGGCAGATCCGCGCCGCGGACAGTTGTTTATCGGCGAGACCGGTTTCCTGGCGCAGGGTGGACATTGGCATCGACTCCCCTCTGAGATCACGGCGCCCATACTGGAACGGACGGACTCGGGGACGTCAATGCACTCGTTTGAGAGCGTTCATACCGAGAAAGTCGTTGCGAGGCTCAAGGCGGAGGCGGGGGTGTACGGGTGGCTGAGAAAGTCGGTCGAAGACTGGCGGGTATTTTGGGTGGGGGGAGACACGCGCGACGTGGGAGGACACGACGAGGAAGAGGACGGCGTTCTCGTGTGACGGTGACCAACTTATGACGCTCCCTCAGCCGGACAATCGATCGTCCTTTTTGATTGCTCGTACAGTGATTTGGATGGATAGATGATGGAGAGCATGCATGCTTACTTAAATATTTCGCGGCTAGTTATATACTGTACTACTGACACATCAAAAGAAAAGAAAGGTCAAAAACAGCGAGGGCGGGTGCACTAAATGTTACACGTGCTGGAAGTACCATGGGTAATATACCGAATGTCCATGAATGGGAGGGGTCGTCATTGCAGCGAAGGACATGGTCACACAAAAGACGTAGGAAGAGAGAAGGGGGGTGGAGGGGGAAGACGGAAAATTTCGTTTATATACGCATTAGGCGAAATATCAACAGTCCCAACCACGTCGCTATGCTGCGTGTATCATGAATTTGCGCCTCTTTTACCGGCGAAGGAAGTTCGACTGGACTCGTCCAGCGACTGTCTGGGTTTTTGACCCGGCTTCAACTCGGGCCGAGAGGTCATTGGCCGTCGATCGCGGATCACGACAAACGATCGGCCAGGCTCCTTCGAACTCGAGGCAACCGCATTGTCGCCTTCTTCTACATCGTTCAACACTAACCCATCTGAATGTCTGCGATGACGACGGATGTTGAACCAATGCTTCTTTCTTGGCTGGCCACTATCCACGTTGGCCACATTACCATTATCACCACAAGACCCTTTCTCTGCGGCTTCGACCAGTGGATGAGACTCGGGTTCTGTGCTTGATGCTACTGCGATGGCGGCCAATTCGCCAACAATGATTGCCGTCTGACTCATTGTCCTACCTGCCGGCAACCCCGCCTTGGTGAGCACAGGCATCCTCGCCACGTTGGCCACGGAAGTCGTTGGCGTGGGTGCTTCTTCTTCACGAGGCACAACCATGGGGCTCTCACCAGGGCCTGATCCTCGCCGCTCCACGCTCGGGAATGTGAGCGTAGAACCCTCTTTGCCGCCCGCGATCGCGTAGGGAGAGTCGAAATGCGCACGCCCGCCCCCCACGCGCGAGAATCCGGACGTTTGCGTGCGGGGTGACGATTCGGCACGATCGTAGGACACTCTATTTCCGGGTCCGGGGAAGGGCTGCCATGCACTCATGATGTGCGCGCTATCGTCGTCTTCGTCGCTGTCTTCCCTATAGGGACGCAGAGCATGCTCGGGGCGGAGCACCGAAGCGGGTGGCCCGGAGTGATGCGAAGAGGCAGAACCCTTGACTGGCTGGGCATACGAGGCAACCGGTGGTATGAATGATCCAGAATCACGGATGGTATATGACTCTCGCACTTCTGATATCTTGTACGGTCTGCGCGCATGCCCCTCCTTGCGAGTACTACAGCAGCCGAGGGTGCCAAGTGCGCCGACAAGACCGCTATCAACCGGGCGTCGGGATCGATCAAATCCCACGCGACCGAATATGCGGACGAGTGCCTCTGTGAATTTGACTAGCAAGATGAGGAAGAAGGCAAGATAAACGAGGCATAACACGATGAGTATGCCGTAGGCAACCCAGCCACCAGCAGCTGAGCCAATAGCAATCTGGTTGAATAACATCATAATGAGTGATCTGTGATGAGCTATAACAGCACTCCACCCTTACCGTTGGTGTCAACACCACAAGTAGGACCGCGATTACGATTCTAGCAACACAGAACAAGAAGCTTATGAGGCTCATGCCTGCGCCAGTACCCCAAGGGAGCCATACGCTAGTGATCAATGCACTGGCAACTTCCGATACAAGAATCACTACGGCCTGAGCTGTACCACTTGCCTGGCCACCCCCTATCGCAACCCCATTAACTAAGTTTGACATGAGGAGTAAACCAGAGAAAAGTTGCGACCCGGGGCGGAAGTGATTATAGAGAGGTCCGAGCGATAGGAGAGTTCGGGTTTCGTCGTAGAGCTTGGAAGTGGGTGTGCGAGAGAGTCGAAGCAACAAGAGTGCAGGGATGATAACCGAGAAAACTGCAAAGGAAAGTGCCCCAAGGGCAATAGAGGAAGTTGAGGCAGCGGTGGAGAATTCGTAAGCGGAGAAAACAGTCACAGGGAAATGGAACAGGGACAGCACGCGAACGAGATTACCGATCAAAACGCTAGTGTGAAATGACCTAAGGTCAGGACGAAGCCAGCGCCGTCGTAGCGTGGGATACGCATGAGCAAGGCCGTTTAACGAACGACTCTCTTCAACCATATTTTCGAGCATATCTTTGCTTCCTGCTGAAGCGCGGGGGCTGCGGCCCTTGCTTGCCGAAGTCGGGAGGCTGTTCGAAGGTGATTTCCGTGAGAAAATTAAATCAGTCAGCCAGATGAACAAGCTGATGCCAATGATTCCTGCCAGGATGGCAAGGAAGATGCAAAGGCATATCCCGAAGAGATTCTCAGGGCTAACTCCCACGCTCCATGCAAAGGCCTCCATTCCATTGGGCGTTCCGGGAGGAAGAAGAAAGAGGGAATTTGGAATAGACGTGTTGAGGTAGAGAACGGAATTCGGATCGCTTAGTTGATTTGCGAACGTCGACGGAGGATCGTACGACTGAACGTTGAGCGGATTCCAATGCTCCGAATTGCGGGCCAAGCTAACGTCTATAGCATTCATGATGTTACGGCGCCATGAACGTATGTTTTCGAGCAGCACTCACTGTATGTAAGGGTGGCCCATGCAGTCTGCGAGAGCAACGGGTCTAAGGATAGTTGGATTAAGGAACCAAAGACGCGTCCAAGAGAATGACTTACAAATGAATGGTGGCCATTGAACGGCGACCATGGCCAGCGCGGCACACCATTGCGTATGCATCATGATATCACGCAATGATGGGGAACCTTGCAAAGATGAGAGAACACATGACAATTGAGAAAAGTGACATACAGAATCTCAAGAGCGCAGGGGATGTTGCTAGACGTTCACCACTGATGGCACTGGCGACAATGAAACCGGCACTTTGTACACGGTGCCAGATGCTAGGTCCTGGTCGACTTAAGCCGCGGCCCCAGGCGGCAATGATGCGGGCGATGCCAACGATCAACCAGTAAGCGATTGCTAGACCTATGGTAGCCCAGAAAATGATACGAGCGCTGCCGTATGGGGAACAGAGTGTAACAGGTTGAAGTGGGGTGGTTGCAACGGTTAGACAGAGGATCTCTTGCTCGTTGGTATCAAGTGCACGGAGCTGAGTGTTCATGGTAGTGAGGACGCTTCTGGAGTCGAAGGGCATGGACACGGTGAACGCATACGGGCCAACTGATATGGGACAGTAGGTCGCGTTTGAGGGGGTAAGGGAAGGGAGAGGCGAGGGTGGGCGGATGAGATCACATAAATAAAACCCGTTACTGTAAGTAGTGATTGTGAGTGTCGTGGTATCCATGAAGAGCGTAGCAGCTATGGTCGGATGCCTGAGTGAGTCGAGTGAGTCGAGTGACAAGTGAACGTACCGAGACTTGTGTTGGAGTTGACGATGGCGGCAGCGGTGTCGCCGAGGACGGTGATGTTGAGGGCCTGGTCATCAATAATCTGTGAGTAGACAGTGTCGACCGACATTTTCCTGACAGCATCGCCGGTGTAGCAATCATCGAAGGCAAGCGTGGCAGGCTGTGTGAGGGACGGGTGGACGAAGATGAGGAGAACGAGAAGTAGAGACCACCGGAGCGCGTTTCCCGACGACGAGGACGTTGGGATCATCGTTTGAGGCGGGCGCGGGGAGTTGCGGGTGTGGTCATTAACGAAGGTGCGTCTCTCGAGTCTGGACGGTCCTCGTGCTATCACACGCGCACAGCCACACACAGCCAGCTCGGCGTTTCAAAATTCAATCACGAAGCGCCACATTAGCTGGCGCGTGCCGTTCACGTGTGTTATACAGGCGCTGTCATACTCTAGGGCTCGTCCACCGGGTTCCAGGTCACGGCACCGCTTGCCCCTTTGTCAAGAGCATCCATCGCGGCCACATCCTCCGCGTCGAGGGTGAAATCGAACACCGTGAAGTTCTCCTCAATTCGGTGAGCCGAAGTAGCCTTGGGAAGTGGCACATGGCCTTTCTGCAGGGACCAGCGAATTAGAACCTGTGCGGGACTCTTGCCGTGCTAGAACGGTAACCCCGGTTGTTAATAGAACCCCTGAGTTGCCTCCAAACACCCGTACCTTGTCTGCAATTCTGAGCACAACCGCATTTTTAATCCCTTTTCCCTTTCTGGCTTCGTTCCCGCGAACCAGTGGCGAGTACGCCTGCACGATGATCCCCTCCGACTGACAGTACGACACGATGGGGCGCTGTTGGCACCACGGGTGCAACTGCAATAATGTCAGGATTGCTCGGCCAGATTCCGGATGATTATTTCTCACCTCGATTTGGTTTACTGCAGGCTTCTCTAACCCCGCTTCCTCGATTTCCTTGATATGCTTCTCCGAACTACAAGGAAAACGTCCCTAAGGATGGGACGCTCAAAAGTTATGGCAACGCACAAGTTCGATACCCCGACGGTGCGTACGAGGCCCCGATTCTTGGCCTCCAGCAGAGCCCTGTACCTTGCGAGCCTTCCATCACGTCCATCATGGGGGGAGTGGACGAGGAAAAGGTCATAGTAACCTAGTTTCGTGAGTTGACGCCTGTGGACTGGTTGCGTGGAAACAAGACTTGCTAAAGCCGAGCTTTTTGACCGACTCCTTGACACTCTTTAGTGTCTCGTCGTACCCAACAGTCGTACAGTAAACTTTTGAAGCTATTTCTCCACCGTGTCAAATTCGTCAAGGAGTACACGGCTCCAAATCATACTGATGAAGACTTGGTCACGTGGAATGCCCGATCTTCGGACACCTTCCCCGACTTCTGCCTCATTCTGATAAAACTGTGCGCAATCGATATGCCTGAGAACGTAGCGATTCCAAGTGTCACGAGAGTCAAACTGGGACACCGAGGGCTATTGCCGCACCTGTACCCAGCTTTCAGAGCATTTTCCACAGCCTCAGGACACAACGAAGCTTCGAGCTGGTACACCCCGAACCCGATGGTGGGCAACGAATGTCCTATCATGAGATCAATCAATCAGCCCATCGACGGCAGTTTCTGTCGCCATACCGGTGGTCAATGTCACGGTTTTTGGTACGTCTGCCATTGTAGGAGGAGAAAAGGGTGGTCGCTTGCGATTCTGATTCTGATTCTGAGCGAATGGTCTTTGCGAAACTTATGTCGAGCAGAGGGAAGGACCCCTGATACTTTCGGGAACAAAATTGCAAGCCTATCATGCGTTCTCAGGAAGAAAGACTTCCCAGTTGGAAGTGGAATCTGCAGTGGAATCTGTCGGACGACAGTGTACTTACTCGTCGCCCCGTTCCATCACAATCTCATACTGTGTTTATATCTCACCTAGTAGGGTTCTGCCTACACTACATGAGCGGCATCTCAGTGACCTCACACTCTATCGCTGTACCGCCCGTAACCAAAGTTTCTAGAGAAACACTTGTGACTCATAGTGGTACTAGTATTATAATGCTAACAAAAGTGTAGGAAATTTAGTAACTTGATCACTGCAGACCAAACGATGACAAACAGACTTCACCGTCCATCACCGACCAGCGTAGAACCAAGACTAAGCGCTCTATCAACATGCCTGTCCCATGGGAAGCCCTCATTCCGTTCGGTATTGCTACACATACATTAACCAGCCAAACGCCGCTGATTTTCATCTTCGCCCCAAGGTCTGCTAACCACCATGTTCGCAGCGGCGGGTACACTCTTCAACACGTCTAAAAGGGCGCAGAACCAAGGCAAGGTACGTCGTTCGTCGGGAACCGTCCATATCTCATTCTAAGACGCGCGTCGACACGTCCAGCCCGTTCGTTACAACATCGACTCATGGGAGGAAATGATGATGGACCGCGACAGACGACTCACGGGACACCCCCGCGGACAGAAGGTACGCTCACCCTGGCTCTCGCATTTTCTCTCAAACAGGGCCTTTTGTTCCTGAGAGTATGGATGGTTAATGACGATGACCTCATTTCTAGTCGGATCCTACACCTCCGGAGGGTTTCAACACTAGTAGCACTTGGTATACACAGCAAACCTCGTGAACCGCGATCACTCGTATCCAGCATCACTTGATTTATATACCGCTTAGACAATGCGCGCTCGAATGTTGCCTCAAAATACAGTCAGGCGCATATTGACGTGGACCTGTACCTCTCTTTGTCCTCGCACGCAGCCCTTTGGATCCCACGCATATTCCGCCGGGGGCCTGGCCGGTTGTGTGCATTTGTAAACTGAGCCCGCGTTCTTGGAGCGTCCGGCTCGGAAATCCGGTCCTATGCATCCTCTTACAAACGCCGATACTAAGCGGGAATGTAAACGGAAATTCTGGTTTAGTGCTTTGGCCGCTTTGTTGACTACAGCCTCCTATCACCGACGTTGCTCCATTCATCCCTTGTTTCTCACTTGCCAGATGCAAATCTCTTCCGTACCTTCAGCCTTCCCCCCGAACACCTCACTATCATCCACGAACCCGGGCCGTATGTCTTGTCAACCAAATGTTGACTCAGCACATGCGGTCCCGAACGGGCATTGAACCAGGGGTATACGAACATGAGGGTATAATTCCATGTTTCGGGTAAATCATGGACCTTTAAGTGGTCATTGTATGTTGTCAGATGGATCGCCCTGGGGCCTGGGCTGAGGCCTCACCGCCAGTTGTCCCTACTGAAACGTTTTGCTGATGACATTCAAATTCGGGGGTTTGACCATATGCCCACTGGCACCAGCGCCACGAGGAAGTTGACCTGCCGGTAACTCGGACCGTGACATGCTGGCCTAGGCTTGACGAACCCATTCTCAAGGTATTGCGCCGTCTCGCGAACGGAACACAAATTGTAACAGAAATCCGTGTTAGCACCAACGACTCGAGGACACTCCGAGTTTAATATGGACGGGCTTACCTCTTCATTCGATAGCATACTTTTTCCTGAGTGACTGATTTTTTAAATGGCAGCGTCGACGAACGTGTTACTGGTATGTGTCGTTGACGGTCTTGACTGCACGAGATTCCGAACCGGAGAACGCACAGAGCAACGCCTTGACGCCTTTCGTGTGCACCGTTTCCCATAAAATAGTACACGATGAACCAACCTGCCGGTGCGCGGCATTCCTCCCGGGAATGCACATCAGCAAACCAAAGCTCGGAACACTGAGCAACAAATCGCCCAGGGTGTCCAACCGCGCCGAAACGAGCATCGTTCCTTGGTGATACGCACGGCCGGCTGTTCACAATCCAATCTTGCGTCCCGAATCCAAGAACGCGACAAGCGTGAGTCTGCGAGTGGTACGAGCACCCTCAAGTACCAGCAATGCACACGGCCGCCCCCAGAATGCTGTACAACGTCTCTGCAGTGTACACTACCGTACATCCACATATTATTCCAGCTTGATCATTCATTCAACTCTATCCGCCCATTCTGAGATCGACATCGCTCCTCGCATATCAAGTTTATCAAACCTTCCTTACTGCCCGAACAGCATACTCGCAGCGAAATCCACGTTTCCACCGCAAGCGTCCAACAACTGGACAGCCTGCTGCCTCGACGCTCCAAGACTAATAAGCGTCTCAACATGGCTTTCGGGATATCTTGCTCCGGTGCTCGCTGGCCCCCCAGCCGGTGCAGCACCTAGGGTATGTCCTCCTCCAGGGAAATTCGACCGTGAACCGGGGTTTTGCGGCGTGGATGATCCTCCTTTGGGCGATGATGAAGAACCAGAGGACGTGGAGACGGGCTGAGGGGAGGGCAGTGACGCGTCCGTCTCCACCCCCGCTTCCAAGATACGCGCCTTCTCCGGGAGCTCGTGCTCAGGTAGGAACGACACTTCGCGTCCTTGGATACGCAAGACACCTTTCTGAAGGTCTATACAAGCTTGATGGGCCTTGAGCATGTCGAGTCCGAGCAGCAGGTCGACGTCCCGTCCCTGATGTACATCATCGACGTTGAAAAAGCACGGTCATTACCGGACGAGGTGATGAGTGAAAGCGTGGAGCTCACCTCCATAACGGTGAATGAACACGGCAAGTGCAGATCCGCCAGTTTTAATTGTGCGCTGTGTACCCTTCCGAGGATCTTGGCGGTGCCTACACCTCTCGCGATACCAGCGAATCGTTTATCCACGAGGCGCATGATCCTAGATGTCGTGCACATACTTCGATGAGCAAGCATAGTTGGGAGTAGGGTGTGTGATCAGACGTACCCGCATGCTTCAGCACATTCCGGACTCACTGGCAACAAAATGGTGTCAGTCCAAGAAAGCAACGATAAAGGACCTTGATCAACTCACTTATCGTGCTTTGTGCACCACTGTCCACGAACGCCTTCACAGGATGCGAGTTAACCTCAACCGGAACGCTAACAATGCCCTTCACATTAGCAATCCCTCGACGCCCATACTTACCGACAGACACGAAACCCACTCACTAAAGCATAGTCACCCTCCCGAACGCCTCGGGGCTATACTCTAGCGCATGCTCCATGTTCTCCATGATGGCCTGCTGTCTTATCACCTCTTCTATCCGACTTTGTGCCTCAACGTCGAACGGGTCAGCGTTGAGCGCCTCAATTGCGCGTTGTCGCTCTAGTTCGGCCACACCTAACCGTTCTTGCATTTGCCTCAGAAGCTCGGCGAATCGTGCGGGTGAAGATACCGCCGCATGTGCCAACTCGGGTTGGGTCTGTCGTACAACAAGTCAACGCGAGGTCGGGAAGGGGAAGAAGATTGGAATCGACGGACTTCCTGGACCTGGCGCAACAAATCTGGGTTGCCCAATATCTGTAACCGCATCATCTCTGCATCCTGTGATGTTTCTCTACAAAATGAGTGACATTGAATCGACCACCAAGGACACGCGATGTGGCGGGACAGGGGGGGTAGTGAGCCACTGCCACATGCGCGAACTGGGCATAGAGACCCACCTCCCGCCAGACACAGCTCTTCGTCTGAGCAGCAGCATAGCGTCATCAGACACACCGAGGGCTCTCATCGTCGCCGATGGCTGGCTGAGCTCGCGTCCTTGTAGTGAGATGGTTTGCTCGGGCACAGGCACACCCGACTATATGGATCCCGAGTTGCGCATCGGACTCGGATGAGGGGGACTCGCGAGACATCATAGGAAAGGGGCTTACCTCTGCCTCTAGAAGTGCCTGGACGTCCTCGAGTTTCATATCCGGGTCTATCTCCACAGAGAACGTCTGGCCCAAGTCGTTGATGAACGTGATCTGCATGGTTTACAATCTTGTGACTTGGACGCCCTTTGAGGTCTGAATGTGAGAATGCTCGGGTAATGGTTATTGTTGTGGGTCGTATCCGACCGTAGATAATCGGGTGGAGGGGGTCCACAGCGTGGGCGGAGCTCGCGCAGGGGATGGTCTCGAAGTACTTGATCAGGAAGGTGCTATAAATCGCTGACGATACTGCCGACTCCCCGAATGCGAGCGAGGTTAAATACCTCATAAACACGCAAGCCCTCCACGAAAGATCCAGAATTCAGTGGAAGTAGACGACGCATCAGCATGGCGAGCATCTCGGTAAGCAAACGCCCACAAGCGCAGTATGCAGCAATATTAAAGCACATAATATACAAAATGCCATCCGAAATCTAGCGAACCTATAATCATCATCTATTGTCGAATTCCTCGTCCACCCAATCTGCTTCTTGCAACAGAGCTATGATAAGAACAGATAAGTATCCAGACCACGAACACGGAAAGAGTAACGCACAACCTTGACCCTGTCCCGCGCATGTTGGACATCAGCGCGCTCTCCAGAGCAGAGGGCGACAAGCTCGCATCTACCATGAGTATCCTACGTTAGCGATCGTTCCTTGTACAGAAAGAACACTCAAGTGCTCACCACTCAGATCGCTGAAACTGCTTGCCGAGCTCCCATGATTACTCTCCCCCTCGCTCACACCTGCAGCCCCAAGCGCGCCAAATCCCTGGCGCGTATGAGCATGGCCCCTTGCGTTCCGCGCGGATACGGCAGGTGGAGAACTAGACTTGGTCGGCGAGAGGTGTCGCTGCAGTGGGGAACCCGCAAGCGATGGAGGTTGAGAGTTCGGGTGTAGATGTATTGCTTGCGTTTGGTGTTGATTTGGGGCACGAGAGTGGTCATGCGGGGAGGGAGCGTGACGATGCACCGGTGGTGGCGAAGGTGAAGGTACGGAAGGTGACGGAATAGACGGAGTCGACCCTTGGTGTGAAGATGCACTCGAGACGCTCGCACTGTGATCCCTATTCCGCGCAGCACCGGTGAACTCTGCGACCAGAACGTCCGGTCCTGTATGTCCATTGAACCTAACTTTACTCGGTGAACCCGGTGCGGCACCATCCCCACCATCCCCAGTAGGATGCAAAGAGACCGCGATGGCGGAAGCAGGGAGTGGTAGACGGCCACGAAAAATCTCATCTCGTCTCGTATACTCGCGCTCCTTGCCCTTTTTAGGGGACACAGGTGATCTCACGAGCCCCAGCCTCTCGCTTGTCATCATCTTCTGCAGCTGCGCGAGCTTCTTATCTAGGTGTTCCTGCACCTCCGCTTGCCTCTCCATCTCCTCCTCCTTTCTGTCTTCCAGCTCCTCGTCGCTCGATTCACTCTCGTCTTCGTCAGAGAATGGGGAAGGCATCTGGGGCGGCGCGGAGAGTGGACCGGTAGAGCGTTTGGTACCGTGCAGTGTGGCGGTGGACGAGGAGGATGTCTTTCCATGCGTTGGGTGTCCCAGCCCTCCACGAAGCTTGGATGGCGACTTGTGCGTCAGCGAGTTTAAGCGTGCTCTCACGCCCAACGGCGTAGCCATCCGTTGACTCGCAGAGAGCCGCCGCGCGCCAATGGAGGCGACGCTCGCGAGTTTGGTGGGGGGAATCTTGATGGACAGTGGGTGAGGAGAGGGGGTGGTAGGTGTCGCTTCTGCCGAACGAGGCGTAGGGATAGCAAGCGTCGACGGAGCAGCGGGGAAGGGGGTCGTAACAGATGCAGGGGTCAAGAGGACGCCTCGGATGTCTTGCAACCCGCGAAGGTCCTCCTCGTACCGAGCTTGTGCGCGATAGAGTAGGTAGGGTAAGGGTACTTCTAGATGGGCCGCAAGGCCCTTCCCTGTGAACGTAGGTGCGATGAGAGGGATAGGTGGGGCGTGGAAGGGAGGACGCACAGTCTGTGCCGCCGTTATCGCTTGTCCGACTGAGTGCAATGACTTCCCAGAGGATGTTCGCCTTGTCGGCGTTCCATTCTATCTGAGCGTAGTTACCGCGTTCAGTTTAGCGAATTGTCTGGATGCCGAAGCAGCAGCATACCTACATGGGGAGGATTGGGGTGTGGTTCGTCCGGTCTGTTGCATGGAAGCTGGACCACGACGCGTACCCGAGGTGTGGGCATTGGCGCGTTCCTGTTGAGATGGTGTGAGCTAGTCAGAGTTGCAAAGCCAAGCTTACTGCCAATTTTGGTACACTCCCCTCTCGCTTCACCGCCATGTCTAGCGACTCCTTCCTCGACGTCGAGGACGACGAACAACGGCAAAACAGAATCGGTTCGTTTACCACTTCCTAGTCTGTCCACCCACCGCTGACTACCCTACCAGGCACTCTTCTCGAGCGACTAAATACCACTTCACCCTCGAGCTCAGTGTCCCCCAACCCCCTCCTCGGTATCGGACACGAACACATACCGGGTCCAATCGAACCCCCCGCTAAGCGTACGGCCCATCCCACCGCTTCCATCGATCCCCGATGATCTATAGCACCTCCACCCCACAGTGCTAGCGCGCGTACAAGCCTTCCTTCCCGCCATCTCAGCCTCAAACGAGGCGCTCTCTCAACAGAAACCCGAGGACATCGACATTGAAAATGTCCCAGAGGACGAAGAACAGTACGTCGAGATGGTGGGTCCCATCGCTTTCGCTTTCTCGTCCACTTCCGCTTCTTGCCGAGTCGTGGACTGCATCCGGACTCCCTTGTTCACAAAATCTCTCAGAACCTCGGACTAGGCGTCCTCGAGGCGAAACGTCGCCCCGAATCAAGATCACGCTCGCCCTCTTCCTCCGAAGCGGAATCGACCTCGTCAGAGTCCGAATCATATTCCGATTCGTCTAGCTCGAGCTCGGAAGAGGACTCTGATTCTTCTTCCGGTGACGACTCGGATGTAGAATCGCAATCGGGATCGTCGGTCGACATGAAGCCCGTCTCTTCCCGTCCCATCAAACCTCTCCCAAGACGAGTGTCGCAGCAAACAAAGCTTGAGGTTTGAGCCCGCATCCAGCGTCCGACGTTAGATGAACTTTCAAGCTTTGTCATCTGAGCCGTCGACGCACCTCTTGCCGCCCGACATGGCCCTCAGTCACACCAAAATTCTTCGGGGACTGCAGTCAACTTTTTGTTTCTTGTTTTTCCCGGAGACCTGAAAACCGCTGTAACCAGGATCACATTTAGAAATGAAATACTGTACTTCCGGCACTCAATACGCAGATCAACTATATATATGCGATATACCCTGAAAGATCGACCATACAGTAAACAACAAAGCGAGAAGAAAAACCGAAAGAGCGAAGAGTCTGGGCTCGGCCCGTCACCGCCCCATCGTGTTCATCCCGTTCATGACCATCGACCAAAAGTCATTGTCGAAAAAAATATCCGAGTTCATAAAGTAATTCGGATCACTCATCGGAAAGTTGGGAAACGTGTACTGAGAATCTATCGGGCCTGGAGCGAGGTTCGTCCCTGTGGCGACACCCGCGGCCGAGCTCCCAGCTGCGTATTCACCTGTACCCATTCCATTCGACACGCTTGCACTCCTACTCGTGGGGCCATATTCTGTAAAGTGCTTCACTATCGGCTTTGGAATCGCTTTTGGCCCCGGTTCTGATCTCTCGCTCTTCCTCCTGAAGGAGAGAACACCCGCCTCGATTAGCCGAGCGCACTTGGCGGCGAAGTGGTCAGGTGAACAGGCGATGAACGATAACCTCTCGATTATCTTTGCCAATATCGAATCCGAAGACCCTGGCATCTGTTGGCCAATGTGCTCCAACACGCTCCATTTCGACAGTATGACAAAAATCGCGGCCATCGTAATCATGCTGAACAAGCTGTCAGGAGCGGTGCTCATGAATGCGAACTCGGACCGCGAGATTGTCGCGATCAATATTGCTTCGCTAAGCACTAGGGCATGATGCCCCCAACTTCGTGCGAGGTTGACGCCATTGTGCTCGGCAGCGAGAAACCAAGTTTGGCTATCGGTTTTACCGAGCGCGTGCTTGGCTTGCATGATTGCGTGCACGAGTACGAGGAGTCGACATGACTGGTAGTAGACCCGGAGCATGTAGAAATAGAAGACTTCGTGATCTGCCAAGACTGGATGTCAGGGTCAGGACTATTCTGAATCATGCACATAAAGTCGAGAAACTAGGGAGACACCACGAAAAATAATAACTGAAAGCGTACCTGCAATTGGGGAGATGAGGCGTTCAATAACGTCCATGTGACCAAGGAAATCGAGCACTTCTTTGTAGAAGACGCCGAGTCCGTCAGGGGACCGTAATCGTATCGACAGTCCCTGTTGGGTTCTAGCGCAAAGTTGGCAGAGAAGAGACAATCTCAAGTCCCGAGTTAAGCCGACGGTAGCGTATGAGGTCGTATCGAGGGCTTCGTATGTTAGACTCTGACAATCTGAGATGGGTTCCCGGCCAGTGCCGGCGCAGAGCCTTCAAAACCCCACTAAATCAGCTTATACTACAGACGAGGGTAGCATTGACTTACATCGTCTCGAAGGCATTAAGGGCAAACCACTGAAATCGGATGAAACTCGGTCAATTAAGTTCAGACACCGATCTGGGTGGACGCACTAGTCGTGCTTTATCGAGCGCTTCGAGGAGTTCTGCACTTGGCAGTTCGTCCGGCTTTTCTTGATTGCGAAGCGTCTCAGTATATACCACAGCTTCGCTCAGACGGAGATTCATAGCCATGCTGACTGCTGTTGCAGCTATTAGTCTTCCATCACGGGGTTCATCTAGTGCCGTATCGCCGACAGGCTCCCACAAAGAGAGGATGAGGATGGCATGAATCGCGTCGGTGGAGGGGAGTGGGTTGAAGGATTGTTTGAAGACAGCTTCCTCAGCTAAGCGGTAGAGCTGCGGAGCGATGATGGAGCGTCTCGAAGGTTCCAGATGCCGAGAGGCTACACAACATTGGGCAAGGCGAAGCAAGGGGCCATCATTGCGGTTGCCGGGTTGTAAGCTTACCCACGGGCTGTAGCGCTCCTCGAATCTGAAATTGATACATCTGGTGAAAAACACTTGAAAGAGATGGCGGCGGACACACACATGTCAACCAAGTATTTGACCTCCTCACGACTCAGTACGTGGAAGAGTGTCTGGTCGACCTTGGTCCGAGAGGGCTCTGCGGTACTTGTTCCATTGCGCGTGAGCGCTTGAATGGCAAGTATAGGAACCATAGTGCTTTCGAAACCGCCAGTAAGCTTCAAGAAACCCCACGGGGAGTGCTTTTCGGGTAGGAGACGCTGCGGGTCCAATAACTCGACTTCTTCCACTTCGCGCGGTGGCGCTCTGAACGGAAGTGGTGTATCCGAAAATGTGTCCCCCCAACCTTTAGGATGTTGCTTCATCGTGTCATCCATTGGAACATCCCGTGGCTTCTTAGGGAGCTGGACGGAGGATCTCCGATCGATGGTGGGTTGAGCCGAACACTCGGACTGTTGACCATGTGCAGAAGACGGCCCAGGAGACTGTCCGGAGCCGTGCTCGAAGGAACAGGAGAGACTGAGCACTTTGCAGCGGTGGCATTGAGCACCAGAGTTGTCCCTATCAAGCATCTCACAACGCGTTTTGTGCTTCCGGCATGAAAGACATGCTTGCGCGGCCTTTGCTCGTTTTGCGGGTGCTGGGCGTGGAGAGTGGGCACGTTTTGAACCAACTACGGGTTCGTCCACGTCTTGTGCGGCCATGGTGAAGGTAGAGATGAAGGTGAACTTTGTGAGCTTGGATCTCGACCCCTCGGCAACGCTGCCACGGCAAGTAAATGTGCCCGCTTCAAAGTCAGCGAGCGGGACCTCCGCCTGCGACGATCTCGAAGCTCTACTGCGAACTTTGTGCGCCCGCGATCGTATAATTACTAACCACCTCAGTGTTGGCCATAACAAGCATACCACTTCTTCGTCAGGCCTCTCAGCGAACGATGCATCGTCGAGCACTGAATTCCTTGGGACAGCGTCTTGATGAGTCAAGTTGCTGACGCGAACCTGTGCGTTTTTTTTGGATCCGAGTGGCGGCCCTGCGTTGATGATCCTAGCTAGTCTGAGTAATCGCTGATGGGCGTGGGCAGACCCACAAACGAACCACCGTTGGTGGGAATACCAAGTTGTTCAACGTGCCGGTGGTGTGGGGATATCGTAACGCATCAACATCCGTTGTCCAAACTGCTGATAGTTACCATGGAGGTGCGACAGCTCTTGTTAGGAAGTTACATCAACCAATCAAGGTGAGTCGTTCCTTAGAGGAAGCAAAGGGAACGACAGTCAAGTTACCAGCGAATAAGAAATGTTCGAAGCTACTCTGAAACGTGGTACTCCCTTATCAACGTTAACCCTCTAGAAGCCTGCTCCTGCTGTGGGAACATGCAAATCTAGTAATATTTCTCCGACTCATCCGGAACTCCCAGGATTCCAGGAGCCCCTGCGGGTACTCAGTCAGCCATTCGCAGCAATGCCACAAGGGGGTGGCAACTTCTGATCAGCACCCCTGAGGCACTCACGATTGACGGCCCCTATGACATGCGTACCTGTGCATGCGATCATCATCGGCTACAGGATGTAGTGCTCCTCCGAATCGGTCAAACAGCTGAAACGAACACTTAGGTTGGCTGGACATTTTTGGTGAATCATAGCCGCATCTCAATGATGCAAATGGCAGACAATTTTACAGCATCACTACCTAACTGGACAAATGTGCGTACTACCAAATTACCGGGTCCCCTTAGGCTGTTTTCGTTATGTTCCAGCCAAGGCCAAGGCCGACCTCTTCAGGCGAGCTGCCCGGATCAGTCACTAGACTTAGGACCTGATGTGCCATGTGCAGTGATACAGTCAAGCGATCGAAGGTTCGTTGGGAGTGAGTAAAGTTGGTATAGCCCTTAACTCATTGCCAGCATTTGTGTCCTTGCAGCACCACTGGCAAACTTGTCTCGAGTGTGCAAGAATATTCGCCATATGGTAGAACAGAATCACTTCCATCTCGAAGGGCTCGGTACGAGAGATTTGATACTCTGCTCATTCGGTGTTGTACTTCTTGTAGCCACGAAACTATTCTAACTTTGAGTGGCCAGTGTGTGTTCTCATACCTTTTACACTTAGATATTTCCATCGTTCACCTTGTTGCACTGGCACTCGTGCACCGGGTTTCCCGATGACGGCCGCGGGTGGCTACCGCTGGGGGATCTGCAATGGCCTTGATTTAACTGGTGGTGGTCCCCTAGGCCCGCCGGACACGCATCGGGAATATGTGGGCCCAATGACACTGGGTATGTTTCGCACCTTGGTTTGAGCGATCGTGTTCATACCAAGGTCCATACGTTCGGTAAAGGGTGGGGATGACATGGAGGTATGTGCTGCTCGTTGTTGGAATGTGCTTTTAGGAAACCAACCCCAATTTTGGTCTTGTTTCACTCCACAGCCGTCGTGTTGACCTCCCCGATCATAAGGGACTATGTGACCAATTCCGCAAACAGTGTCAGGTATTCGACATTTACGCACTTGTAGCATGCTTCAGCGTCATCTCGACAGATATTAAATCGACCCTCTCGCTACGCACGCGAGAAGCTTCTTATGTCTTTGAGGAACGTTCCTGAGAACATCCCTGCGCTGGACAATTCCGAGACCACTGTTGCAGCTTCTGATCGTGGCTTGTGTTCCCAAATCATTCCAGTGTTTACACCTTGGGCGAAGAAACTAGCGGACTATCTGCTACAGATGGGATACCCGGTGGTGCCAATGACTTATCCAGTTGTGGAGGAGAGACCTAGAATCCGCGTCGTCATTTACGCAAGAAACATGGAAGAGGAGATCGATTCTTTCACGCGTGAACTCCTGGCTGCGTCCTCAGCCATAGGAAGCGCTAGTGGCAGCATTGTATGTGCAGGCAAGATCGAAGCTTTAGAAGCAGCAGGATGTTGTAGGTATAAAGTAACCTTCCTCTCTTACATGCTTGTTAATTGTCCGGTAGCCTGGGGCCGTTGGTCCCTTTGCTGGACATTCACACGCGTGGCTACTGTACATATGTCATATGGCTGTAACCAGTGAATAACCCATGGCAATGTATCCTCCATTATCGAACTCACCCTCACCATCCTGACCACTGATCCTTTTTTTTGACAGAGTAGTCTACCAGATATCTTCCTCTCTGAAATGGCTTGAAGGTGGTTTTTGTATCTATATGTTTGATGACAGGAAATGCTATGAAGTGGACTCTTCCATTGATTGTAGCCACATCTGAATCTTATTTTTGTTGTTGGCAACATCTGCAGCATCACTGCCAGGCACCCTTCTTTTGTTCTGGGCCTCTCTTGCTGCTTGCATCCACAGGGCCAAGACCACATCATACAAATCCATCTCTTTGGAAGTTGGCTGGTCTGCTGGGTTGACAGCCCAATGAGCCCATGCTTTTTTTGCACTGTGTGTGTCATATCAAGTGGTACAAGATGTTGGCAGATCAGGCACCTGTGCGGTTGGACCTCCTGATGGACCTGCTGATGGACCTCCACCATCATCACCCTCCACGTCATCTGAATAATAGACATCCCTTGAATTCCTCCGGACATATTGGATGAAAGTTTTTGGACCCCATGCCTGCAGAGCTGTTACAGCGTAAGAGAGATCAACAGTGATGGCAAGTGGCCACTGGTTGGTGTCTTGTGGTTGCCGTGCATCAGAGTTGGGAGGGCCAACTCCGGCCAGCAAACTGTCAGGGAGAATCTGAAAATGTTGTAATGTTAAGCGATTTTCTGGACTCCCTGCATTTGGTGGTTGGTGATAAGGAATATCATCAACAGTCAAACCAAAATTAGGTGTCTATTAGATACTTGAGTTGCATGGAATAGACAGGAATGACAACAGATCACAGACCTTCAAAAAAGCTACTTCACATAAATCAAATAGGCGACAGAAGCCAACATTAAGTAGGATCCCATTTCGAATGTCATTAATGTCGTTCAGCGGCTCCACAAGACCATACATTTCACGTCGGTGATTGAAGAGGCTTGACATGTACTTGAATGAAGGGTCAAAGTTTGTTACAAATTGATGTAAGATCCATGAAAACGCACGCTGTCTCCCTTTGAATGGGGGATAAGATGGCATGCATCGCAATAGGAGGCGTCAACGCCAGTCAACGCGCATGTCCCATCACGCTGGATCAACGCATGTTTGAAATTCGCCCTCCCAGTCGAGACATCCGATGAGGATGTGCTCCACGTTCTGTCATCCATTGCATCGACATCGACGAAGCGAGGGTCGCCTAAAAAGATCAATAATGTTAGGGATGATCTTGGTGTATAGGAGTCCAGCTTACCGTCTGATATAAAATAGTAAGAACGAGCCTGTATCTGCGCTGTGTAGTCAAGTTCTGGGCCGTTCATAGATTTGGAGATGTAGCCTTGTCGTCCGTAGATGGCGAACCCGAGGAACCTCAGCCATTTCAGAGGTGTGATAGCAAAGGTTGTACATTCAGCAAGTGGGATGGCCAATGCGAGTTTTTTGCTATCGTCCAAACAGATCCATAGCTTGACTTTGCTCGGGTCGGACATGATAGCCAGGCTCCTAACTGGTTGGTGGTTAACCAAACTGCGGCGACACTAATTTATGGGTACCTGCCATTGGATAATACGGCTCTGCACCTTCTAGCCCGTCTTTTCAACACCCAACTGATTTTCATGTTTTCATGTGTTCACATGACTAACCGAAGCTCGCGGAGGGACTGGAACTGCCCCTTCAACGCTGCGAACGCATGTTTGACCCAGACACGAACCTTCATAAAAGTGTGCATCCTCGTGCCCCGTCCTTCATGGAGAGCGGACTAGACGACAATGCTGCAGAACTGGCAATGGAGATGGAAAAATTCGTTTCTGATCTGATGATGCAACCAGATCGAGAGCAGGTGGCCTCGGAAATCGGTGGTGAATACCTTTGGTTTCTTGGTTCCCGTGCTCTCTAGGTCGCTCTCTGAATGCATGCACCGCGCTTTCCCTCCAGTGTTACAGTCCATCTACGGCGATAACGCGATCCATCTCTGGCATGGTTCGAGAGTAGGGAGTCCTGAGTATACCGCGGATGGGTGCGGTAAAAGCAACGAGATGGACACGATACGCTATGTGGTTTCACTCAAGTACGTGAGTCCGTTCACTTCTTTTTCTCCCGTCTCATTCCGAGTCACCGTCACCTGATCCCTCTCTCAATATCCTTTCGCTGCCATCAAATAGCCTTCCATCCCACGAGGACGTGTCTATCCGCATCCTCGTTTCTCTACCTCCTTCATACCCCGCCGAAAGTCCACCCCAGCTACAGCTCCTCTCGCGCTATATCGGCGCCTTTGGCGTTGATCCACCTCTCTTTGGGTCGATACTCCGGACTTTTATATCCATATCTGGTTTTGAGTGGTCCCGCGATATCGTCTGCGTCTTTGACGGACTTCAGAGCGTCCTCGAACGATCCGAAGCATGGTACGAAGACAAGCTCAACAGGGAAAAGGTGGGGGAGTCCATACGAGAGGACCCTTTGAGGCAGGATTCAGCACCACAAGAATCGATGGAGTCGATGAAACAGGACGGCGAGGGATTAGCGACGGTGTCGCGGCTGACACCGACTCATGTGGCACTGCCGGAGGGAATCAAGCTTATCGAAGCTGAGCCGATCGTGGACCGGAAGAGCGTGTTCGTAGGGCGGGCATGTCAAATATCACATCCGTCGCAGGTTCGTCTGCGCTGTTTTTGTTTGCACCGGATCGCGTCGCGTGCTGACAAGAGCATGCTGGTGTTCTAGGTTCCGCTAATATTGAATTACTTGATGTCCGATCGACACATTGCCCGCGCGGCACATCCGATCATCAATGCCTGGCGCTGTCAAGTCGGAAACGTACTCCATCAAGGTGAGTGACCTTATCCCGGTGGACGATGTAAGCTAAGTACGGAACGACATCACATCAAAAGACAACGACGATGATGGCGAGACGGCGGCAGGGGGTCGGCTCGCGCATTTATTGTCAATTCTGGTAAGAGGTCCATAGGATTGGAGTGTTGGGTGTGCTGTGTCTGACGCGAATTGACCGTTTCGTTGCGATGTAGGAGATCAATAACGTGCTTGTTGTCGTTACGAGGTGGTTTGGAGGGATCCATCTCGGGCCTGATCGGTTCAAACACATCAATCATGCGGCACGGAATGCGCTTGAGATGGGTGGCTTTTTAGACCAAGTAGAGGGGAGCAAGAGTGGAGCCAAGGGACGAAAACGCTGAGCTCTGCTTTGGTAAGACTCGTTTACGGCAGCTGCATGTAAGTAGACACGGGTAGTTGGAATTGACATCGTGCATGCCCGGATGGCTAGCTGGACACGTGCCGAGTCTCTACACTCCTGACCCCATCGGACACAAATGATACCACTCCGACACCTGCCCTCAGGCTCATCGATATCGTTTAGAGTCCTTGCACCAAGGACACCATCGATAGCAATCCACCACCGCCCGAGGTTGACGTTGTGGTACAGAATGGCAAGCACTGCAAACACCAGTATCGTAGGTTCCGAGTTGTTCGCATGGTTGACCGTTTACTCGTTGCTTCCAGTGGGGGCTCAAGGATCCGACGTTGATCAAGACGCAAGGGTACATTGACGGAAAATGGGTCGACGCGACTGGTGGAGAGAGGATCCTCGTGACGAGTGGGTACTCATCCTTTCGTCTTCACCTCATCTCGGTGAGGGCACTCGAACGGGTGTGTGGGTACTCATACGTGGTTCTCGTCCTCTCATTACAGACCCTGCGACTGAGGAAGAGTTGGGCACGATCCCTGAGATGGGCCTTGAGGAGACCAAAGCTGCGATCGCGGCGGCCGGAAAAGCGTTCCAGACTTGGGGAAAGACAACAGCCAAGGTCAGTTGTCTCCGGGGGAAAAGGGAGTACGTTGACCGAGCCTTCCGTTGCCTGGATGTAGTATCGACACGACATTCTCATGAAGTTCTTTGGGTTGATGCAAGAACACCACGACGACTTGGCTCGCATTATTGTGCGTCATGTCGCATGGGTGAGCGTGATTGACGTTGATATGGTGTAGACGTTGGAGAACGGAAAGCCTTTGAGGGATGCCAAGGTGCGCCAGTCTCTTTGCAGCCTCGTGCATGTGCCTCAATGCGGTCCTTTAGGGCGAGAACGTGTACAGTGCATCTTTCTTGGAGGTGAGTAGCATATATGCAGGGTATGTCTGAGCTGACTGGGTCTCGCAGTGGTTTGGTGAGCACCTTTGTTTGCTCCGCGGGGCAAGACACAAAAAGTAAATCGATATTGTGCAGCCGAGGAGGCCGTTCGCACATATGGTGGTAAGCACTTTAGGAGCTGGGCAACCTGGATAACTCAGATATATACGTGACCTATCTTGCAGAACAAGTCCCGTCGCCAGTTCCCAACATACGAAACGTCGTGATCAAGCAACCTGTCGGTGAGTGCAAGTCGCGTTCATCCTGCTCCGTGACTGACCACTTGTTTGATAGGTGTCGTGTAGGTTTTGTCTTGCCGTATAATGTTGGACATGCTTTACTGTTATGGCAGATCGATCCTCACACCGTGGAACTTCCCGTCTGCAATGATTACCCGAAAGCTTGGGGCAGCACTCGCCGCAGGCTGTACGGCGGTCATCAAACCAGCACCTGAGACACCTTTCTCTGCGCTTGCGTTGGCCGAGGCAAGGATTTCTGCTTTGAAGTTTTACACGACCATTAAATGGCCATTTATTTAGCTCTCTCAACGTGCGGGTATACCCGATGGCGTCATTAACATGGTCACGACCCACAAGAACGTCCAAGAGGTCGGTCGCGAGATGTGCGAAAGCAAGATCGTCCGAAAATTCTCGTTCACAGGCTCTACGGCCGTTGCCAAGTTATTGTATAGCATGTCCGCTTCAACATTGAAAAAGTGCGCTTTTGGTCTTATTTTTTCCCTTCGTGGACTTGCACTCATTGGTGAAAAGAATGTCGATAGAAGCTGGCGGAAACGCGCCCTTTATCGTCTTTGACGATGCCGACATTGAAAAGGCTGTTGAAGGTATTATACCAACCTCTGCCCGAGTTTTGCCCGTTCATGTTGCCCCATCCAGGCGCTATCTTATGCAAATTCCGCGCATCGGGACAAACCTGTGTCTGTGCTAACCGCATCTACGTTCAAACGTCCGTCTATGCCGACTTCGCTTCTCGACTCGCCGAAAAAGTGGCTGCGTTGAAAGTCGGGAATGGACTCGACGAGACGACGTACGTCTTTCGCTCGCGCCGACGTTAGACTGATATATATACATGACGAACACGTTCACAGGACACACGGCCCGCTTATCCACGACCGCGCCGTCTCCAAAGTTATCCGACACGTCGATGAGGCCGTCGCCCTCGGCGCTAACATCCTCGTCGGCGGGCACTCTCCTGACACCACCCAAGTCAAACGTGTCGGCTCGTTCTACCCCCTTACCGTCCTCTCTGACGTCTCCCCCACCGCCCTGCTCACGCACGAAGAAACTTTCGGTCCCATCGCCGCCCTCATCAAGTTCGACACCGAAGAGCAGGTCATTGCGATGGCCAACGATGTCGATGTCGGGTTAGCGGGTTACTTTTTCAGTCGGGACGTGGGACGGGTGTGGCGCGTCGCGGAGGCACTTGAAGTGGGGATGGTGGGAGCTAACACGGGGGTAATCAGCAACGCGAGTATACCGTTTGGAGGGGTGAAGCAGAGTGGGATCGGTAAGTTCCTTGCTTCTCAGTTCTGTTTTCTCTTTTGGACGTTCATGATTCGGCGTCCCACAGGACGAGAAGGGGGACATGGGATCGAAGAGTATTTGAATCAAAAGTTGATCGCGTTCGGTGGGCTTTGAATTTGATTCAGAGCGTGGGGTCATGCTGTGAGACGGAGAAAAGAACATGTTTCGTTTATGTTGTATCACGATTACACTCCATTTTTGTGCCTTCCTGGCATTTTCTTTCTTTTCTGTTCTCGAACGGAGGAAGCGACAGAACGAGAAACGCGTGGTAGAACACGACTACAACATGGCCGCCTGTTTTCCCTCCTCCACGACGGGGTTCACGAGCGTCCCGATCCCATGCCCGATCCAAACTCGACAATCATCGCCATGTTTGAGTACGATGGGGGGCTTCCGTGTGAACCCGACGCCCGCAGGGGTTCCGGTAAGAATGATTGAGCCGGGTTCGAGGGTGGTACCTTGGGAGAGGAAGGCGATGGTTTGGCGGACGTTGAAAATCTGGTCTCTGTTCAGAAAGGGAGGGATGAGTATGCGTGCGGACGAGGGAGTCGCGAGACGTACTTGGTATTGCCGTTCTGGAGTGACTTGTCGTTGAGCGTACACGTGAGGGGGAGCACCTGTGGATCAGGGATGGCGTTGTTGGAGACGAGGCAGGGTCCAAGGGGGGTGGTATTGTCTGAAGAGCGCGTGTGAGCGTACGCATGCACCAGCAAGCGGAAAACGACTAACCAAAACCCTTGGAAAAACACCACTGCGACGTCGTCAGCTGGTGCTTGCGGAAAGAAACCTAGATTCCCAGGGTAAGGTGTTCAACAAAACACGTTACCGAAAGCTAAACCTGATCACAGGTCGCAAACACGCACGTCGTTGGTGCCGGTGTACCCAAGGACATAATCGAGCGCCTCTGCCTCGGACACGTTCTTGGCCGGTTTTCCAATAACGATGACCAGCTCGACTTCATAGTCGGGGAGATGCTCCTCGACTGGCTGGGCGACCTTGGGGACGCAGATCGGTGCATTGGGTCCGATCATGGATGAGAGGGGTTTATAGAACAAGAGCGGTGCGCTAGAGAAAAGAGTTAAACCCGGCGATATAAGCACCAGAGCTTTCCACAATCATGAACCGACAGAAAAAGGCACTCACACAGGCTTTGCCATCTTGGTCTCGGCCTGGACACGGCTGCAAGTCAACGAAAAGAGGGGGGTGCAAGAAAGGACACACAGCATGATCAGAGTAGTTGAGACCCAGACACCGAACGATCTTGAGATCCTCACGCGAGAGGGGGGAAAGGAGCTCTTTGACAGTCAGGATTGTGTTGGTAACCCGCGCAGCGGGGTCGAGCGACGAGCCAACGATTTCGTGGGCTTTGATGGTCTGCCTGTTCCATACGGCAAGACCGACTGCGGGAGTATGAGTGAGGACGGGCCGGCAACTGTGAAAGCGGCTTGCCGTCGAGTTTCGGGTCAACAGGCTGGCCGATGTGCACATGGGATGTCTCTGCGGCGATAAAGCGAATGAGACGCGTCCATTGCTGTGGTTTTTATGAATACGGACTTTGTTGGTCCATTCAAAGGGCACACGTACGGTTCGGATGGGTGCCATGGTGGTGGTGGTGGTAATTATGCGCTGGTGACTCATTTGCCCGGGCCTCGCCGCGTTCCCGCATGATTCGGCTGGCGGGGCTACATACCACGGTCAATAACAAATAGTATTTAGCCAAGGTAAATGATACTGGCATACCATGTTGCTAATACTGTTCTCTAAAGGTTCGTGTCTGGGTCAAACATGTGTTCGCGTTGAAGGGGCACCGGGGCGGTTCCAGTCCGACGATGGGGCTAGACGAGAACTTGAAGGTGCAGAGCCGTAGTGTTGCCACAATTTGGTTAACCACCAACCAGTTAGGAGCCTGGCCAGCAGTCATGTCCGTCCCGAGCAAAGTCGAGCTATGGACGTGTTTGGGCGATAGCAGCAAACTCGCATTGTCCATCCCACTTGCTGAATGTCTGCTGCGTTGTCGCTCAGTCCCTTGACCTCGAATGCTATACTGATCAAGTGGGCGTGCGCAATATTGATTCGTGGCTCGCCGGCGGAAGCGCTGAGTGCCTCGGCCAAGGTGTGCACCCTGTGATAGCTTCGAACATGGACAGTGACACTCCTTCGGTTCAGTTCAAGGTTATGAGATTTGTCGTTTACCGCGTTATTTGCGACATTCTCGAAGGGGATGGTCGCCTCACGGAGGCACTCGAGTGTTTCCGACAGTTGCAGAACGCGCTACCAGAGGAGACATCTATGCACAGTGAGCGAGTGGAATGGGAACACGGTGGGTGGTCACAACCACGACGTAGTCCCGGCTAATTCAAACACCTCACATAGATTTTCGAGGACGTTGCGTCGAGAAGCTAGACAAGCTGGGTGATGCCGCGAAGGACTCTAAGGAGCACGACGAGGCCATCGGATACTACTCGACAGCACTGTCACTCAGGCTCGACCCCGCAAATAACGATATTTTCCTTAAGCGGAGCAAAGAGGTATGGACTTTGTTCGCATCGCATCAAAAGGTACATCGGTGATGCATACTATCCAGGTCATCGAGGTCGACCCATCATCCCACAGAGGGTACGAGGGCAAGCATGCTGCATTACATAGCATGGGACGTTATGGCGAAGCATTTGAGGCATTCAGGACGATGCTCTCAAAGCTCACGCAATCTTCCGATCCCCAAATTCGAGGTAAGCCATTCCGTCAATATTACAGACAACAAGGAGTTTTAATTGGCTGTGGTTAGAGCTTCGTGATCAATATTTTGATGTCACTCCCACGATTCAGGAGATGGTCGAGCAGACTATCCTGCACATGCCACGTGTGCTCATCGACACCACTACGGGCCGTCTCTACGACAAAACACGGCAAGCAACAGCATTCGAGGACCTCCCAATCTACAACGAGCTACGGTCTTCAATGACTACTCATGTCGACCATGCTTGTATTCGGAGGGAAGTGAACGAGTTCTACCGATATGTGATGTTCTCGCATAAGTGGCAGCCCAATGAACCGACATTCCAGGTGGTCGAACATGTTTCCATCTACGGGCTACCGGCATCTACCGAGACCGACAAGCTACAAAACTTCTGCAACCTCGTACGCACTCTTCGGTTCGACTGGGCATGGAGCGACACATGTTGAGTGAACCAACTCGACAAGGGAGTCCTGCAAGAATCCCTGTTCGCAATGTTCAGGTGGTATCGTGGATCGTCCCTCACGATCGTCCACCTTCTCGGTGTCCTTTCGGAGGAACAAGAGTTTGGGTATCTCTGGAGGAGTATCTGGAACACTCGTGGATGGACATACCAAGAATACCTTGCTTCCGAGGTCGTGCAGTTTTACACCGAGGACTGGAAGCCATACCTTGGACTGGAGATTTTCAACCACAAGGAATCACCGATCATCATTTCGGAGATGGAACAGGCAACGAACTTTGCCGCACAGGAGTTGGCCACGCTTCAACCAGGGTTAGACAGGGCGCGCGAGAAGCTGTACCTAGCCTCCATGCGTCAAACGACGCGTGAAGAAGACATTGCATACTCGTTGTTTGGGATCTTCAATGTTGCGATCCCAGTCATGTATGGAGAGGGCAATCAGGCAGTGGGTCGGCTGCTGGAACACATCCTGACACGTTCGGATAATGTCACGCTTCTCGCCTGGACTGGGAGGGACTCGAGTAGTCAGCACAGCTACCTCCCCGCGGATCTGACTGTCTACAACGAAATCGTGCCACCGCATGTTCCAAGACCAGTTGAGACAGCCAAGATGGATGGCATGGTGACGGCGTTGTGCTCATCCTTGCCTGACCTTTCCCTGGGTGTGGCGCTGTACAGACGGCTCAGCAGCCTTCCCCCACTGTCGCTTGTTGCTGGTCGGCTCAGACTTCCTGGCATTGTATTCCCCCTCGCCGACATTATCCCTTTCGCAGAATCAGCTTCCGACTCGGACCTGCTTGTTTATCATGCGACGTCACCTATGCTCGGAGATGTTGAGATCAAAACCACGGCGGACTTATCCGGGATGGAACGTTTACTTCTCATTCATCCTTGGATCAGTCCCCTTCTCGACGAGGATTTCTCACACAGCGGCGGTGCTCTGTTTGATGAAACCACATGCGCACTGCGGCTCGTCGTCCGGCTTAGGCAGTCATTTGGGGCATTGTTACTTGCACCGCTGGCGCGGGTGCAGTACAGACGGGTCGCGACGGACAGTTTGATCATAGTTCAAATGCGTGAGGAGACGTCGTTGAGTGAATTGATGGACAGCATCCGTACGGTCAACATACAGTAGATGAATTTGGGCCTTTGTGACCGGTTGCTACCATGTTATACCCCACCTTTGTGAGTTACCTATTATCCTTCTGCACTGTGGCTTCACGCAATTGGACATTCATTAATTCATCCTCTTTCTCTGGGAGTACCAAGTTCTTTGACTTCGACCCATCGCATTGCTAATCACAAGTTGATATAATCAGATGACACGGTGCTTATTGACTACAACACACGCTCGCTGCCCTCGTCAGCTACACGCTCAACATCGGCGGTTCAGGTTACAGTGTTGTGTTCGTCGGTGTGTGTGGCTTTGCCTTTCGAGCGTGAGCGTGATTGTGAGGTGACTTGATCCGAACCTCAAGAACGCTGTGGGTCACGAGTTCCACGAGGAGTACGTCTGGTTATCTACACCCCTTCAGGTCATGCTTACTCTTGACAGGTACATCGCTTACCCGGAACTCATGGAAACGCTCGTTGTTTACCTCAGGCGTGAGGCACGGCGGCTCAAGCGGCTTCCCGACCAAGTCATCCTGGGACCTCGGGAGGTGGGTAAGGAGAGCGAGGGAGTGAAGAAGTTGATGCGGGGGAAAGTGAGACCTAGTAGGGAGCTTTTTGCAGTGAGTAACTTGGTATCACTTGATCTGCGCTGAGAGTCCAGTATCATCCTTTCAAGTTTCAGATAAAAGATACTCAGATTGCCGTGTCCGTACTGTAGTCTACTGATATTTTCACTCACATGGAAGAACGCACCGTCTCACTTTGCACTCGTCCGAGTCTGCAATCGGCGACCCCGATGAACAGTCACTTGACCAAGTCTCGAATGGTTCGCGCCAGGAGACTTTGACAAGGCCGCAAGACTAGTTAGCGGGTACACGTGTACATGAGAATCAAGATCGATTCGGCGGCCGGCCGGAAAATGTATGGAGCTTCTGATCTGTTATCTTCCCATGCATCCGGACCCTTCGTAGTAATCCCACTCCCAGCTTCGCTTCGCTCTGCATGAATGATGTCAAAAGCGTCGAGACCACCACTGTGTAAACTATGGCAGCACAACTTCCTACCTCCTCTGAACTCAAGTTCAATTCTCCTATAATTGGTCATATCCCTGTCCTTATGGGGACAAAGAATTATCCCCAATGGTCAATTCATGTTACCTCTACCCTGCAGACCTACTTGGTCATGGGAATTTTTGATGGCAGTGTTACCTATACAGGTCTTGCCACTGCACCTACATACAGTTCTGATTCCAGTATCACCAGAGAATACCGATCAACAGAAATTGAAAATTCTGGATAGACAGCTCTATGGATTCATTGCAGTAACACTCAACAATAACCTACAATCACATGTCCATTTTGATTGGGCTGATGTGACTTGTGCATCTGTTTCAAAGGCACTTTGGGACAAAATGTTTAATATATTTGGCATGTCGGGACTATTGGGAAAGTTTAATCTTTTCCATAAAGTGATGAGAGCCAATTTTCATACTAAGCATGCTCCTAAGGACTTAAACATCCTCCTCTCCCTCTTTGAACAGATGACAAAGGCAGAATTGAATTTACCTGAATTCTTCAAAGCCATGTTTATTCTCACTCATCTTCCCAATGATTTCTTCACT
>Ga0307508_10000477_pt1 | contig 48369 bp, 68 predicted proteins | sample 9_EM_MG_FD_203089 | JGI IMG/M metagenome (GOLD analysis project Ga0307508, IMG submission 203089) | Populus trichocarpa ectomycorrhiza microbial communities from riparian zone in the Pacific Northwest, United States - 9_EM | ecosystem: Host-associated > Plants > Roots > Unclassified | place... | reverse complement strand
CCTCGCTTTTTCATTTTTTTTAACCCCCCCCCCCCCCCCCCCCCCCGCCGCCGCCGCCGCCGCCAGTACATAGCTTCGAGTCGCTGACGCGTGTCCAGGTTGTTTCAGGGTAGATATCCAAACACCATCCTCCCTCTTCCCCTCGCATACGGTCGTCTTTTCTGATCTCCCCGCGCGCGCACATACACAACGCAGCTTTGTCGGCAACACCACCACCACGTTCGTGCTCAACCTCCTCGGCCTCGAAACCGGCACGTTGAACACGGTGCAGTACAGCAACCATTCTGGCTACCGCCAGCTGCGCGGCTTCCGCACCTCCGCTGCTCAGATCCTCGAGATCTTCGAGGGCCTGGAACAGTCCGGTCTGCTCGAGGGCTTCGACATGCTGCTGACCGGGTACGTCCCCGGCGAGGAGGAGCTGCTGGCCGTGGGCAAGATCGCGCGGGAGGTGAAGGCGAGGGGCGGCGGTTTCTGGCGTAAGTGTGCGAGAGGGAGAAGGACGGGCAGAGACGCTGATCGGAGGGGAACAGTACTCGACCCGGTGATGGGAGACCAAGGGAGATTGTACGTGTCCGAGGGTGTGCTGCCGGTGTACAAGTCACTCATGCACGATGCGGATCTGATAGTCCCCAACCAATTCGAAACGGAGTACGTTCCACTCCCCCCTCTCTCCCCGGGCTAACCCAGCTAAGCTCCCCCACCCCACCCCCGCAGACTCGTATCAGGCGTGGAAATCACCTCCCTCGCGACGCTTTCCACCGCGCTCGACGAGCTCCACCGCATCTATACGGTCCCGCACATCGTCATCACATCCGTAACCTTCACCAACGGCGCCACGAAGATGGTGTGCGCCGGCAGCAGCATCACCTCGACGGGCGCCGGCAGGAAGTTCGTCGTCGACGTGCCCATCATCGACGGGTTCTTCTCCGGCACCGGCGACCTGTTCGCCGCGCTCACGCTGGCGCGGCTGCGGGAGCACTCCGCCGCCGCGGGCTTGCTGGACGTCGGCGGCTGGATCCCGCCGGACGAGACGGCGACGCTGGACCTGCCACTGACGAAGGCCGTCGAGGTCGTCCTCGGCAGCATCCATTTGGTGCTGAAGAAGACGAAGCGCGCCCGGGATCGCATCCTCGACGCTCAGGGACTGGAGCCGGGCGAGAAGGAGCGACACGTACAGGTCACGAGGGCGTCGGAGTTGAGACTCGTGCAGTCACAGGAGGAACTGCTGAGACCAAACCTGAAGTATTCTGCTACAGTCCTGCCGTAAGCTTGGGGGGGGGGCGGTGAGGCACGGGATAGAATAGATACCAGGAGACACTCCATATGTACGTATAGAAATTTTGGCAGACTTGACGGATCTGCGTGACGTTAGGGCGGGGCTAGATAGACCCCGGTGTAGAGAGCACAGTGTCAAAGGTCTACTTGGTGGGCCGAGGCTCCGTGAATCCCAGCCGGAGCACACCTCATCACCCGGAAAAGTGAATGGAGCGTGAAGAATGGCGGCTGGAAGCGTGACTGTGGGTGTCAATGGCTCGGAGGACCGATGGGGTCGAGGGAGAGTGTGTGAGTGAATCTTACACAGAAGCACATTAACCCACGCCCATTCCATTTGTCCATCAGCCGCATGCGGCCTATGTATATATCTAGCTCATGGCGAGGTTCAGCCCGCACCTCATTGAGACGGACGTGACGGAAGAGCGGTACGCAGCGAGTGCGCGCTCGTGACCCGCATCGATCTACGTCACCAGCAACCACACGAACGTCCCGTCCCGTCCCGTCCCCTCCAACCCGCAACCCTCCCTGCCCAACCTCACCTTCCGCAGCAAAAGCAAAAAGCAAAAAGCCGAAGCAAAGATGCGAGTCGCCGAGCTCCTCGCGGACCTAACACTACTGAAGACGATCGTCGGGGCGCCCCCTACTATCTATCCCCCCGCGTTGCATCCTTCGAGCTAACGCGGCCAATAGCCAAGTGCGGACGCGCTCGCGATCCTATCGGCGTCGCCCTCCGCCGCGCCCACTGCTGCTGCTGCTGCCGCCGGAGGAGGAGCGGCGGAGGATGAGGGCAGTGGCGACGACGTCGACAGCGCGCGCGCGCGGCAGTTCCTCTCGCTGCGCCTGGTGGAGCTGGAGCAGTCGCAGCTTGCGGCGAAGCGCGCGGCAGTCGCCAAGGTGCTGCGCCGGATCGACGGCGAGCCCGACGCCGAGAACGATGTGCGGGAGGGAGAGCGGGAGGGGGAGGACGAGCAGGATGATGAGGCCGGAAGTGCGTGGGGGAGCAGCAGTGGTGGGGGCGGCGTGAGGATGGCGGGAGCTTGGGGGGCGTAGTCGGGGATGAATGGGAAAAGCACAGCGCGTTACAAGTGACCTGCGTCGAGCGAGCGGGCTTGCGGAGCCATGTCGGCTCACTCGAACGAAGCCCTCATGACATCTGAAGCTCATGGCGACGGCTGGAGCAACGTGTTCCCGGCAAGCATCGCGAGCACCACCAGCAGCCAAACAGCCCGAACAACACATCGATTCATCGGTTCCCACCCCACTTCGACCCAGCAAATACCCCTCTAGTATACAAGTCACTCCATCTCGTCTACACCCCCAACCCCGCAGTTGCCAACGGAACAAAAAGGAAAAAAAACCGACGCAGATTAAAAGAACAAAACACGACTTCTCTATGGCATTCATCTATGATCCTAGCCCGCCCAGTCCAGTCCAGTCCTCCAAAACCCCACTATAACCCAATTCAACCCAACCGAAGCGAGAAAAGAAAGATAAAAACAGATGTTTTTTTTTTTGGCGTGTATGTTGTATGTATGTGAGCGCGTGAGAACGAATGATTCATCACCTCGACGGGAAGGACGCCACCATGATGGTAGCCCCGACTTATGTACAGGCTTGGAAAGCAAAGTGAAAGATTGAACGCGAAATATGGCCCCGGAAAGTCAAAGTCGAAAGAAAAAAGAATAAAGGTTGAGAGATGCATCTACGCCTTCCTCTTCTCGTTCTCCTCCTTCACGACGGCTTCAGCCTCTTTGACAGCGTTGGCGATCTCCACGTCTTTGGGGGTATTGTTGGGTGGGGCTGCAAGGATGTCGGCAACCTTCTCGTCGATGTCGCGGTCGTAGTAGGGTGCAGAGGGGGTGGATCCTTCGCTCCTTTGCTCATTCTCCTCCTCGATCAGCTCCTGTTGCTCCTTGAACACCTCGAGACGCTGCTTGTTGGTTGCAGCGCCCTCGGCACTGTGGATCTCGAGTTCGATCTCGTGGTAGAGCTCCTCAGGGATGCTGCTGAGCACCGCCAGGAGGGCATCGTAATGGGAGTCAAGCTCGGAGGCCTCCTTGTTCGTGGCGTACATGAAAGCACTCGACAAAACCATCAGAGTACTGGGGAGTCCGTGCTTGAGTCTCAGCTCCAACCAGGTGTTGAGATCGTCGCGGAGACGGGCGGGGGAAACACCGTGGGTTCTGATTCCACGGGAAGCGCAGGCGTTCTGGAGTTCCGGGACGGTGAGCGATTCGACACCCTCGAAAGAGATCGCGCGGTCGTCGCGTTTGAGCTGGCGCAGCCTGTGGCGGATGTTGTAGCGCAGGATGGCGTCGGTGCCGAATGTGTTGAGGTTCATGTAACGGCACATGCCGACCAGCTGGGGCCGGGAGAGTCCGTCCAGGGTGACATCGTCCTTGAAGATCTTGCAGACCTTGATCAGTTCCTCCCGGGTAGGCGACTCACCGCTGCTGCGGATCTACAGCCGAAGTGTCAGAGCACGTCGCCAGAATAGGTCGGGAGGCTTGATTACTTTCTTGAAGAACTGCGTGAACTCGTCGCGCTGTCGGGTCTTGGGACCGATCGGCAAAATGCCACCCTCCTTCATCGTGGTGCGAATAAACTGCGACACATCCTTCCTGGTGATCCGAAGCTTGTTTGACTTGGCGTCCTTCTGCTTCTGGTCCTCATAGGTGCTGGGGAGCAAGTTTGGGAAGAATTTCAGGGCAATGGGAAGGAACAGTTCACCGGCGGGAACGATGATGAACACTGAGAAAGGCACCAGGCGGCCGAGGTCCTTGACAGTGCGCTCGAGCTGTTCGTGCCAAGCGTCAGCAGAGCCCCGGCACGAAAGAACCAATGTCACGTACCTGACGCCGTTCTCGCCGACTCAGCTCGTAGCCTGCCGCCATCTTCAACGCCAAGTTCCAGGAAATCTTGATCTCCATGCCCAACAGCTTGGTGCCGTCCCAAAAGTGCTGCACTCCATGCTTGACCTTCTGCCACACGGTCAATTTCTTCTCTTGGGCGGCCGAATTCCCGGATCCATCGAGCGCCTTCTCGTCCGTGGTAACAATCTGGGTAGATGACAATTTGGAATCCTGGGTCGCAGCGTTTTTGGAGGCGGTAGGTTCGATCTGTGCCTTCTCCAGCGGCGGCTTGTCGCTCTTGACCGGCTTTTCCGAGGAGAGCGGCTTCCTTGCCTCCTCCAACTTGAAGCCTGGCGGAGGGGCACCCCCTAGAGGCCCGGCTGAGGGCGTCGTCGTCTCGGTCGACAGGTCCCTGGCAACAAAGAAGAGAGAGGGGCTGGTGCTCCAAGGCACCCGGTAATGGTCGCCGCGCAGCCGGCCGGTGGTCAGGCCGACGGAAGCACGGGGAAGGGCGACTACCTGGCGAGCTGTAGTTTAGTCCGTTCCTCCGTTAGCAAAGCTCAAGCCTCAACACACACTCGCGCGCCAGCATCGTTGAACCATACCGGTCGCTGTGACGAACGTCCGTTTGGCTGCCGCCGAATGAAGGATGAGTCGGGATGAATTCATTGCGATGTGCGGTAACGGGTGAGGATTGAGTCGGAGTGATGGCAGCACGCAGAGCTGCGCCTAGGTCGTCGAGAGAGTATGAGAGCGGGGGATCTGTGGCAACTGGATGGTTCCTAGCGAGGGATTCAACTGTAGGCGGGAGAATGGCTGTGGGTGTTGGGGAGAGTTAGCGGGAGCGGAGACAGGAGTTGGTTGATGAGCGAGTTGATGAGCGAGCTGACGAGTTGGTATGTAGGAACGATGTTCCTCTCTGTCGCTGCAGACCCCTGCCACGGAGCCATAAAATGGCATTGTTGTTGGGGTGACTAATCCGACCAGATCGCCACTCGGCACCCTTGCGCACTTCATTTGGCTTGGATTAAAAGGGGGTGCGCGGCGGATTGGACATGGGGCCACGGCCCGCGGGGAGAAGCAGTAGTTCCCCAGGGCATGAAGTGGGTATCTACATAGCTAACCCAGCGGCGAGCCGTGGCTTTTTTTTCTCTCTTGCTGCTGTCATTGCTGCATGCAAGCTGTATAGCAATCTAGCCGGCCAAAACAGTTGCCCATGCAACCACCGTTCATCACACGTATCAGTACCAATCGAGGTACCGTGATCGTTGAGCGACACGTAAAGCACCTGCGCCGCGCAGACCTAATGTTGAGTCAACCCTCTAGATTCTGGGATGCCTGAGCCGCTTTGGAGATGCAGTGATCCGTCTGGTGTGAAATCGCTCGGCCACTCCGCATCACCGTTCCACTTGTGTCGGACCCAACTAGATGTTCCATATATGCTCCAGTCTTCAGGTCTGCAGAGCAATCCCCACATTGGGCCTTGTGCTCTACCTACGTTCCTGGCAGTGACTCCACACCGCTGAAAACCGCTCGGCTCCAATGCTACCAGAATCCCAATCTCGCTGCCAGTTACCTGGGTATATGGTGTACTCGCGGTATGAGATGATCTAGCGGTAATCCGGAATCCGGAGATTGTGAGGACACTCCTCGCCAAGGGGCACCTGTTCTCCACGGGACACGGGCCATTGCTCTTCGGAGGAGTTCGGCACCAGAGGAGCCATGGGGAAAGCTTGAGCTTGGGTTCGAGGTACTAGTAGAGCTCTAGCTACCTCTCCATACACCTAGTACATACATAGATAGGGCGAGTAGATATATGTAAGCCCTAGTTAAGCTGGGGTTTTGTTACCGGCTGTGAATCATCCCTAGCTACCCGCGATATGTACTCTATGTACCTAGCGATGGCGAATCCAGTGTTTCCTTTGCTCTTTCCTTTGTCTTTCCTTTGGCGCGTGTTATTTCTTGGGACAGGCCCGGGCGGAGGAGGACCTTGCGACGAGCCGCCATCGCGCTGACTGCAGCTGAATAAGTAGTTATGTCCCAATCAAAAACTAGAACCATTCGCGCTTTTGAGTACCAAACTCAACTGGCTCCAAACACACAAGCCAATATAAAAAGCATGCCCAAAAGATATCTCATGCCCCCCTCTCCTTCTCTTCCACACGTGCACGGACCCAGAAGAAAGAAATGCAAAAACACCAAAAACGACCGCTAGAACCTGTGCCTTGGAGAGAAGGTTCAATGCGCTTCCATCAAGGACATACTCACTCTGGTCTTTGAGGGCTTCTTAGCGTGGCCTCGTACGTACATACATGGTCGGTTCGTTTTCCGGTCCGTTGATTGTTTCGGCTTCGGCTTCGGGTGTTTCGGTGATTCTCAGGCAGAAACGCAGGCCAGCCATACTCTAGATCGCATGCGATTAATGACTAGTTAAACCAAAAAAAAAAAAAAAGATGGCGAATCCAGTGACCTTGTGCTCTCGGCGATAGTCAAGATCTGAGGAATCGCGCCGGTCATGGGAACAGCAGGCGTACTCCTGCATACTGCCGTGACGCCCCCCAATCATTCCTGCAGGGAGTCAGGGACGGCCGTTGTTCTGCCACGAAAACTGTCTGCTGGCAGCGCTAGATACCAGGCCCATCGAAAACGAGAACGCGCGGGGCACCAACCACGTGACGCGCCACACATTCTAGAACTGTCAATCAATCATCACGGCCCATTCGCAGAACATCGTTCAGCCAGTGCCCAGTCCTAACCCCGGTTACTCTGGCTTGGTGTCTTTATACTTCTGCCAGAACTGCGCCATCTCAATGCCTGCCAACTGTGCCTTCTCGACCACTTTTCTCGCCGTCTCGATAACTGGGCGATCTACCATCTTGCCATCGAGAGTCCAACTGCCCCTTCCTTGCTCCTCTGCCCGCCTCTCCGCACACAACAGCCTGATGGCCGCCCTGACCTTTTCCACGCCTGGGGCGAAAAGCCTCTCGACGACTTCCGTCTGCGATGGATGGATGCACTGTTTCCCGGCGAAGCCCATACCGGCGCCATCCACGCATTCCCCGACGAGCGGGCCTGCGTCGGTGGTATCCTTGTAGTCGATGCACGCCAGATCGATGGCGCCGCCGTCGAGGTCGTAGGCACGGGCGGCGGCGACGATGGTCTGTCGCGCGAAGAGGAATTCCGTCAGACCCGGCGAGCGCGTTAGCGAAAGGTCGAGGGAGAAATCCTCGGCCGCGAAGATCAGCCCGGAGAGCTGGGGGACGGACGCGCAGATGGCGCGGATGTCCATCACCGCCCGCGCGGACTCGATGAGCGCGATCAGGCGTATGTTAGCCGCGTTCGTGTGGCCGGACGCCGCGATCACATCGGCTACGAATGCCCTGTCGTCACCGCGGAGTCAGCACGACCCTCACTCCAGGGAGAGGGCGAAGGGGGGGGGGCGCCCACAGATCAGATGCCTTGTTGACCTTGGGCACGACAATCGCATCCACGTGCTCCGCTTTTAACTACATTATTCCCTTTCCATCAGCCCCCTCTCCCACCACGTTGTCACTCCTCTCTCGACTCCAAAAATGATTTGAAAGGTACTCACAGTTTCGGTCAAGTCCCCCAGCGCTAGCCCCGTCTCCACCGCGTTGATCCGTACAGCCTGCTCACGTATCCCGTCCGCCCGCGGCAACGAGAGGACCTCGCGTATTTGCTGGCGCGCGATGAGCTTCTGCGAGAGTGTTACGCTGTCTTCCAGATCGTAGGCCTACATAATGGGGAGTGGGGTGTGAGCTGGTGGCGGCGGGACGTATAGGGGGAGGAGAGGGTGGGTACGATGCAGTCCGCTTTCAGCGAGCGGGACTTTTGGAGCATCCGTGTGCTGGAGCCGGGCACTAGGAGACCGTTCGTAGGTCAGCGAGAGGGCAATCGCTAATATTCATCATAGATCTCCATACCGTAGAGCAGTGAACGCCGGAGGACGGCTTTTGTAGCTGCCGCCATGTTCTGTTGGTTGCAATTGATTATCTAGATATCTAGCAAAGAGCTATCAGATAGCCGAGACCGGGGAGCTCTTGCTTGGAGTGAGCCGGCCGTGGTTGCGGCTATCAGTCGGCATGCAGCTCTCAACTCCGCGGCAATGGAGGCGCAAGCTACTCCGTAATTGGTCACTTAGTCATCCGCATAATTATTTTCTCTCGCAATGTGCGGTTCGATGGGTTCTTTTGCACTCTCATTGGAGGCCCATCGAGTCATCGACGTAACTTTCTTCAAGTCTATTTGGAAAGTCCAAACGAGCAAAACTTTCGCTGGTAGAGGATGGGCGTGCCCTGGTGGGTGGTTATGATTGGCGGACATGTCTGTCGGATTCTCATATCCTGCTGTCAACTTAGTACGTAAAGACGATTGTGAAGTAAGGAGTGATTATGATCAAGTCATATAAAATAGAAGGATTTAATCCCATATCCTGTGATTACGTCACCAGAAAATCACTACATACGGCGCAGCGAGCAAACCCAACGTAACAAATACAAATCAATAGAAGAGCACCACTTTTCAATCAATCCGGACCAAACCAAACTCCCTTACCCAATTCATCCACATTACCAGATCCCCACATTAGAACCCTCCTACTCCTGCGCAAACAAAACACTGATGCTCTCGCCGTGGTGCACGCGCCTGATCGCCTCGGCGAAGACCTCGTGGACAGGTAGGACTTGGAGTTTCGGACAATACCTGCGGTGCTCCTCCTGGGGGACGGAGTTGGTGCAGATGACCTTATCCAGGGCAGAGGCGTTGATACGTTCTATGGCATCGCCCGAGAACACGCCGTGCGTAACCAGGGCGTATACTTTTGTCGCTCCACCTTTGGTCTTCAGAAGTTTTGCGGCGCGCGTGATGGTATTTGAGGTGTCGGCCATGTCATCGACTAGGATGGCGACTTTGCCACGGATCTCACCGACGAGCATCATGGTGGCGTTTTGGCGCTCGGTGATCCGTGTGGGCCGCCGTTCCTGTGAAATGTGTTAGTGTGGGGGAAGGGACAGGTAAGATGGGACCGACCTTGTGGATCAGAGCGAATTCCATTCCTAGGGCGTCGGCGATAGCAGTAGCACGCTTCGCTCCACCGGCGTCTGGAGAGACAATCACGGCATTCTGGTAGTCGGGGATATTGTATTTGATCCAGCGTTGCAGCAGTGGACGTCCATAGAGGTTGTCGACGGGGATGTCGAAGAAGCCCTGGTATTGGGGATCGTGAAGATCCATAGTGATGATGTGGTCCGCACCAGCACACGTGAGGAGGTCCGCTACGAGCGTTCCTGCCTGAGCAACCCACTGTTTGTATCCGGTGTTGGCGCGGTTGGGCGCATAGTCGTTGTTGAACCCATTGGGAGCTCTGCTGTAGCCATTTCCATACGGGTAGGATTCGGCGGTGTTGGTGCGGCGGAGCGGAGTGCCTGGCACTGACGCCGATGGGTTGCGTCCGTTTGTACCCGCGATGCCATTGACTCCAGTGTCCGAATTCCTCTCGGCAAGACGACTCAATTCGCGCTCCAAACCGCCATGCGAAAACGATGGTCCATGGTGGTCATGGTGGGGACCCGGTGTGACCGGACGACTCTCAAAAGTAAAGTCCTTGCTTCCTCCAGTATGCCCATGCTTCGCAAGGGGCGCACCAGTCTTGTTGTATGGTATGTCGCTCTGGCGGGAGTACGGAAAGTGCGGGAGCACGGCAGTGACTCGCTTGGCCGACGCCGTCTTGCACGCCGAGATGGTGATCAGTAGCTCCACTACGTTGTCGTTTACACGGCCGCAGCCGGACTGGATCACAAAAACGTCTTTGCCGCGGACGGAGTCTTGAATCTCGACGCGAGTCTCTCCGACTGCAAATTTGCTCAATGTGATGCGGCCATTGGGAATTCCGAGCTGCTGGCAGATCATGTAGGCAAGTTCAGGGTGCGAGGATCCGCCGAGGACGACGATATTGCGGACCATATTGCACGGAATGGTTGCAAATGTGGGAGTGAAGTTTTGTGGCGGGCAAAGGGAGGCAGATCCTTTTGGTAGAGTATGTAGTGAGCTTGATGGCGTGAGTGAGAGTTAAATGAAACTTGGAAAAGATGTGGGGCAAAAAATAAGCTTGAAGCGAACAAAGCTTGGCGTCGATACTCCACTTTATATATGTAGTTATCATAGATGATATATATTCAGACTTCACAATCTCTCCCACCACCGTGAGGTAGGGCAAGATGAGGCAACTGTGAAGGCTATTTTACGCACAGTGTGGATCTCTCGCTGTGGATATTTGGCGTGTTTCGTCCCTTGTTGGTACGAAGGTATTGTCCCTCCGGTTTTCCTTCTGGATTGGATTCTAATTACCTACTTATGTACATACCTCTCAAAGGCATTAGATCTACCCTTTAACCCTCCATGATCCCCTTCTGCGCCGCCGCAATAATTGTCTCAAGTTCAGCCTTTCTTTTCTTGACGATATCCTCCATCTTCTTATCCGCCTTCTTCAGGTCATCCGGACGGACCGTCCTCTTGGCCGCCTGAATCTTCTTGTGCATAGCCAACCTCGCATTCTTCACCGCATCCAAAGCCTTGTGGCCGATATCCTTCGACTGTTTTACCGTGGCATCTCTGCCCTCCCTCGTAGGCGGGGGAAGCGGGATGCTGACTAGCTGTGGGTTCTTGGCATCTACCACTGGTTGCAGGTTCAGATCCGCGATTTGGATGGCGGAGACGACGCGCTTGACGTTCTGCCCGTGCCCGCATCAGTCGGCTGCCCCGTTACCCCGAGGGGAGGGGACAAACCGCTGCTTCATAAACCGTAACCGCTAGGCCCCTTCCCTTGGTGACTACATGTGCCACATCTCTAAGCGGGACGGTATCTCCTTGGGCCTTATCGATCACCACTCCAAGCCCCTCAAGGATGCTCGGATCGGCACGACCAGAACGGAGCTTGCTGAGGTCGTCTTTCAGCCGGTCGGTGATGCGGGCAATGTCGCTCTCGAGCTTCTCGAATTGAGCATCGAAGCCAATCGCATCCCTGGTGGGCGCATCCTCTGCAACGGGCGCGACGGCTGCTTCTCGGGAGGCTTTCTTTTTGGCGGCGGGAGCGGGGGTGGTGCTGAAGGCTGCACAGGGGACGCGTGGGGGAGCAAGGTGGTGTCTGGATGGTAAGTCGGCATTGTGGTGGACGGTAAAAGTCAGTTGCGGGGATACCTGGTGGAAATGACGGCAGACCGCCAGACAATCGTCCGGAGCAGAGAGCGGGGTACGGTTGCGAGACGGTACATAGCGACGGTGGGTTGAGTTTCGTGAGATGGGACCAGCGGAAAGAACCGTCGTTTACTTGAGTACCGGATTATCCCGCGTCGTTGTACTAGATAGGTTGTGTAATGGTTCCTCACCACCCCACCACACCCACTAGCTAAATGGTGCTCAACCGCACCCTCATTGCAACCACTACCGAATGGATGCCCAAACTCGCAGTCTCGTCCTCTACTGCAGCTGCGGCGTCGCCCTGGGGGTGGTAGCAACACTGGCAACGCAATCCCTCCTATCCTCTCCTCCCGCACCACGCCAGCGCCGCCGCAGCTCCGTCTTTCGTCCAGCTTTCTTGACCACGGACGAGGAAGCCGCTCCTCGCGAACAGATTGCGCGCGGCCTTGAAGACTGCATCGGAAACACACCTCTAATCCACTTAAAATCTCTCAGCGACGCTACCGGCTGTGAAATCCTCGGCAAGGCTGAGGTCAGGGCTTTCCCCGTTCCCGATGGCCAGCAGCTGACAGAAGGATGGATGCACAGTTCCTCTCTCCTGGCGGTTCGGTAAAGGATCGCGTAGCCCTCTCCCTCCTCAAAACCGCCGAAGCTGCAAACCTCCTTACCCCACACTCGGGGGACGCTGTCTATGAGGGCACCGTCGGTTCGACCGGCCTCTCCCTCGCCACTCTATGCCGCGCGCGCGGCTACCTCGCACACATCGTCATGCCCAGTGACCAGTCCCCGGAAAAGTCCAGCCTCCTCTTGAAGCTCGGTGCGGCGGTGACCCGGGTGCCGCCCGCGCCCATCGTCGACCCGAACCAATTCGTCAACCGAGCACGTACACTCGCGCGGGAGCACACCGAGGGGGGGATGGAAGGGCGAGGGCACTTCGCCGACCAGTTTGAGAACGATGCGAACTGGCGAGCGCATTACGAGTCCACCGCGCCCGAGATTTGGCGGCAGTGCGGCGGCAAGCTGGATGCGTTCGTTGCCGGCGCAGGGACGGGCGGGACCATCAGCGGGTGTGCGAGGTTCTTGAAGCCGCGGTTGCCACAACTGAAGGTGGTGCTCGCCGATCCCCCGGGGAGTGGGCTGTATAACCGCATCAAGTACGGGGTGATGTTCGATGTGCGAGAGCGAGAAGGGACGAGGAGGAGGAACCAGGTGGACACCATCGTCGAGGGGATTGGGATCAATCGTGTGACGCATAATTTCGAGGTTGGGAGGGACATGGTGGACGACGCTGTCCGGGTGTCGGACGAGGAAGCAATGGCAATGGCTAGATACTTGGTCGAGAAGGAGGGGATCTTCATTGGCTCCTCAAGTGCGGTCAATTGCGTGGCTGCCACGAGGACCGCGATCAAGATGGGACCGGGGCATAGGATCGTCACTATATTGTGTGATTCAGGGGCGAGGCATCTTTCGAAATTTTGGGCACAGGCAGGGAATGTCGGCTCTGCGTGGGATATGTCATTAGAGGATGTGCTGGAGGCAGACGAGAAGAAGAAGGGGACGCACGGGGACGTGGTTGCCGAGGAGGCGGCGGGGTTGGGTCCGTAGAATAGAAGCCATTCCGTCACAAGACCCCGTAGGCCGAAGTACGGTGAACCGCCCCCATCTACAGCATAGCAAGTAAAAACAGCACACATGATAGCAATACGCAACACCCAAATCAAAACTCCCTTCGCCCCACAAACGAGAAATCCCAAGGCACGGAAAAAAGCTCAAACGCACTTATGCATCACTCCTCAGCGTCCGCCGGTACCTTCTGCCTCCGATCCTTATGCAGGGTCCTCAGGCCCACCTCCACAACCTCCAACGCATCCCCCAGTCCCGTGAGAACCCTATCCAGCTCCCTCATCATATCCCCGCCACCCGGATTCGACATTACGGCCGTATCTAGCGGCTTCATCAGCGGGAAATCGAGGCTTCCCCAGTCGGGCTGTGGCTGTCGTATAGCGGGCGGCCGGTCGAAATTGCTACTGTTGGAGGCGACAAGGTTCAGGTGGCTAGGCCGAGGCGTGAGTTTTCCTCCTCCAGCGCCACGCTGGGGGGGTGTGCACATGGTGATGTCCTGCGAACGGGATTTGAGGTGCGGCTTGGGCGTGGAGTCAGCGGAGCGGACTTTTCGGGCCGGCGTTGCCAAGGGGGGCACAGGAGGGGGGGCAGAGTCCTGGGGTCGGCCGGCGAAGGTGGGGACGGACTTGGAGGAGAGATGGTGGGGTTTGTGCGCTGTGCTGGCAGAGGTGGTTTGAGGCTGGCCAGGGAGGCGGGGTGGGGAGGAGGGGGCTGAAGCTGCGACCATTTGACGGCGTGGCGATGGGTCGCGGCTGAAATTCCGAGGGGTGATGGTGGAGGGGGTAGAAGGAGCGTCGATAGAAGTGGATAGGCCAACCGAGCCAACGGGACGTGTTCGCGTTATCGTAGGAGCTGCAGCGGCAGCTGACGGGGTCGGTAGTGGCGGAGCTGCGGCTGCGGCGGCTGCGGCGGCTGCTGCTGCTTTTTGGCGCGCCATCTCCATCATTTCTTCCTCCGTGGGCATGGATATCATCCCTATGGGACTGGGTGTCCTCGCGCCGACGCTGTTGTCATGTGGTACCATCATCCCGTTGTCATCGAACGAGGGGATAGAGATCATCCCCAGACTGCTGCTAGACCCGTTGTGGGGCTGTACGGGCGTCATTGACCTGCCAGGCCCGTTCGCTTGGAAACTGTCCTGCCGCGGCTGGTCATCCCACGGTTGCTCCTCCCCAGGCGTTTCAAATAACCGGTAGAGCTTCTCGGCTCCACGTGGCCTGGAGCTTGGGTGAATAGAGGACTGCCTGCTAAGCGATGCTCCGCTCCTAAGCGTCTGCGTAGCCACCACCTGTAGCATCTCAAACTCCTTGGGCACGCCCGAGATCCTGTTCTTGACGGTATCGAAATCCCAAGCCGAATCATTCGTATCCGAGACGACAGTGTCCCCCATGCCTCCGCCAATGCCCGGCGCATACAGCATGGACGCTCTCACACCACCGCCCCTCTCCCACTGCTCGTACCTTACAATCAGCTCGCGCATGATCGTCGTCGGCGCCTTCGTTGCCTTGACGAACTTCGACCGCTGAAGCTCCTCGGCCGGTGGCCGCTGGTTTGGTATCTCGTTTAAGCACATTGCGACGAACTCTCGGAGCGCGTTAGACCAGTTACCGCCCTCGAGGCGCGGCGGCGGCATCCTTGGAATCATATCGACTACTCGTTCCGGATGGTATTGGTACAGTGGCGGGTTTTGCTTGGCAAGCTCATATATCGTGATGCCAAAGGACCAGATATCAATCTCCTATGGATCAGCACCTCCCCTAGAAACCTCCAGCGGCATAGGGTCACACCTTTGAATCGTACAGCCCACCCGCCAGTGCCTCAGGCGCCATCCATTGTGGCGTACCTACAAAGGTATTACGTTTATTGTTCTTCCCGGCGAGCTGCGCCGACACCCCAAAGTCGCACAACTGTACTCTCCCATCCTGATTGACCAGAATGTTCGCCGCTATTGCCCTCGTTTAGCCCCCCTTCCTACAACCCCCTCGACCTCATTGCCGACATACCTTTGATGTCCCTGTGAATGATCCCCTGCGCATGCAGGTAACTTAGCGCCACTAGGGCCTCCCTGACTACTACACTGATGTATCTCTCCTCAATCGGCCCCGCCTTCATGAGCGTCCTCATACTCCCACCAGAGCAAAAATCCATCACAATCCACAATTTCGTCCCCAGGACGTAGGACCCATGAAAAGCGGTGATATTAGGCGCATCCCCGGCCCTGAGTTGGGTCAGCAATCCGATTTCCTTCTGGATGTCTCGGATCTCTTCGTCGTGCTGGTCCAAATCGAGAGATTTTATGGCGACGACGGAATTGGTCGGGGTATGAATGCCCTTGAAGACGCTGCCAAAGGACCCTTTACCAACGAGGTCAATGACGAGGTAGGGAATCGACGAAGGAACGAGGGCGTTTTCTTGGAGACAGGCTTTTTCAGCTTCTGTGTGGCGAGTCAGTGTCCTCCGTCAACGAGCTGGGCGTGGTCCAGGAAGGGAAAGCGTACGCTCGCGCACTTGTGTGGCTTTGTCGCTTGCGGGACTTGCCATTGTTGATGAGGCCTTGAGCTGCGAGAGTTCAAGTTCCCGTGTGGCGTGGAAGTGGTCGCGGGGAGGTGGATATGTTTTCGTGCTAGTTGTAGAAACACGAACTCCCAGACGCGTAGAGGTCGTCGGATAGACGCACCTGGAACGCTGCTCTCTCAACCACGTGGACCCCATGTCCTTTTCGGGAAAGGTCGTCCGCTCAGGTGACAACTGCAAACTACTCTACGGTGGAATCTAACTTGGCACTTGCAAGTTGAAGATTCACCACCCAAAAAAAAACTGGGCGTTAGTAAAAAAAAAAAAAGACTTGGTCACCAGAAATGTCCATTTTCGGGCAGCCAAATCTCTCGCTTCGTCTGGTGCAAAAAAGCCGTGTCTTTCAGGGAAGTATTAAAATCATTAGACTTTCGGCTTTTCCGATTTTTCAGCGGAATTGCTACCATTTTTTTCTTTCTAGGATAGCCCACTTTTCTCGAGTGATAGCTAGCAACACCCACCCGCACCGCCAGCACACAGATTCGTGTCTCGTAACAATTTAGCTTATTTGAAAAGACTACCTAATCCTATAGCTCGTACAGCTAAGCATGTGTCTTGCTACATGCGTGGTGACCAAGGCCTTTACAGGTCGAGCAAAGTAGTTTTTTTTTTACTCATTACTCGCATTCGACCTAGTAAGATCATGGCGAGCCAAGGTGTCCTCCAATCTCGAAGCTTGCAATAAGCTAGGAAATGGAAGTTTCTTACCCAGGATTCAACCCGAAGAGGGAACCAAAACACAACCATCGAACCGCAAAGGGCCTGGGAAACCATAAACCTCGGCGACCGCTCGAAACTGATTAACTTGAAAAAGTCAAGCTAGCCCTGATGATGGGCGAGTTACGATGAAACTTCCAGACCCAGTGAACCCGTTGATGGTACATTCTGGGCAAACTCTTCGGCGGCGCGAGGAGTGCCAGCCTTTGATAGATTTATTCAGACTAATACCAAGCCAGAGGAGAGTTTTTGCTATCTGACCAAAGATAGTTGTGGGTTTAACGTTCCACTTCGTCGAGTGAGTTTTGATGCAGACTCCTACGCATGGATTTTAATGTCTTCAATTGACAACAATTTCCCTCTAGGAGATAGACCCTAACTAGGGGATCTTCTATCAAAGAGTAGTTAGAGGGCGTGGACTTTCCTTTCACCCACCAGTGCCTGGCTTTAAACGACTGCTTCGGAAAGACTTAGGTCCCTATACTCACCAGACTCCCAATCTTTCTCTCAGAGCAGAGATTATCCTTTCGTCATGACCTCTTCTTCCTTTGGTACAGTTGCTTGCAGGGTGAGTTTTATGGCTTCCCGGGCCCGTCGAGCAAAGTGGTGGGGCCCGGTCCGGAATATCGGGGAGCCCTCGAATGTTGTGTCCTCCCAGTTTTCTCCTCATCTCACCTTTGTCCACTCGCTTCTTTGCGGGCCGTCCTCTGGGTACACGTGTGAGTGGTGGCTCATACTGCGTGACCACCTTCTCCAAAGCAACGGTTCCTCCGGTTCCCTCGGTCTTCTCTTCCTCGAAATCCGAGTCGCCGTCTTGCGCACCATCATGCCCTTGGGAACCGGGTCGAGGAGAAATTCGTGGTGGTTCTGCGCCTCGCACCTGTTGGCCAGCTTACCCATACATGCTGTATGGTTTGGATTCCTCTACAACTTCCGACGCCTTTCCCCAGTGCGCTCGTATCCTGAAGTTGCAGGCTTTCTCGGCGCAGACGACAATGTTGATCTGACCGATGACTTTGGGTAGCGAGTTTTGAATCCATCCTGCACAGCCCAACGGAGGATCTGTTTTTTTTTTGAAGTCCTGGAAGCACGGAAAATGCCCCACTGGTAGGGCCTCAGAAAGTTGATGGCGCACGGGATCCGGTGCCGTGGTCGTCTGGGGTGTTTTGGATATCTCATTCGCCGGCGGTATTGGAGAATTTCCGCTGGTAGGAGGCATATTGGATACGTTGATGTGTATGTAGGGGAGGGTCGAATTTTGGGTGCTGCTGGCAGCGGCAGCTACTGGCTCACCCGTATGCGTGGTAACATTAGCTATGAAATATGGTACGAGTTTGAACAGGGCCTGGCCATTAACGCCTGTGCCATGCCGCATTACTCAACCACAACTGTCTGTAATCACACGCCCCAATTGTATCATATACACAGTTATAGAATTCCATGATTTTCTCCAATGAATTTGGGTTTGCGATATTGGTGGTCGAAAAGGGTCATTTTTGGTGTAAGACGGGCTGCATCCGATTCTTTTTGTCACAGTATTTACTCACTTCCAATGATTCATACAAACATTTAGACTGGAAATGTATCGTACATTTTCTCATCCTCCGCCACCGTCCCAGCGAAGACTTCTCATCTTTCTTTTTGAAAAAACAAAATAACAATGTACCTAGGTATGGTTACAACGAAGAGAAGTATGTAAAAAAAACAAAAAACACACCAGAATATGAGAGAAAGAACCGCGAATCACAGGTACTACGATGTATGTAGCTAAGCAGTAACAGTGAAAACCAACTCCAGCAAATGACGAGTTATCAGAGAAGGAATTATGAGATAGAAACTACATCAACAGCGGAAGTGGAGCGAAGAAATTCAATAACCTTCGTCCTCCGAATCTTCAGCATATCCGTTCATCTTCCGGCTGCGCTTGATCTCCTTCTTCTGTGTCCCCGTCAGTATATACTTGCTCTCCCTCGTCACAACATCCGGGGATAAACAAACCTCCAGCTCCGCCTGTCTCGTCGCTTGTTTCTCTTCTTCACTCGGAATGCTGGCATTCTTCTCCTTCCACTCTTTCTTGAACTTCGCAGCGGTAATATCCCAATCCTTAATTTTCTTCTTGAAGTCGACAAGTCCAGCAGCATTACTCTCCTTGTTCCTCTCCGTTTCCGCGAGATACGGACGCTTCTCGGTCTCAGGGGCATCACGCCACATCTGTCCTAGAGCTGCACGTACATCATTCCTGGTTGCCTTTGCCTCCGGATTGTTTGTAGCCTTCCGTCGCGCCTCATCGCATTTGGTTTTGCAGATGTACCAGTGGTCCTTCTGGTAGAGCAAGAAGGGGTTGGCGCCGGAACGGCCGGGCTTGGATGGACGCTCGCCAAGCGCGGCGACGAGGGCATCATTCATGGCTTTCTCATGGGCCTCTAGCCGCTGAGTTTTGAGCTCGCGGGCTTTCTCGATGGCGGATTCTTCGGCTTTCCGTTTTCGTGAGGTGGTGCCAGAGTATGACATCTCCAACTTTGGCTTCGGAGGGATGAGTGGTTTGCAAGGAGGCTGAATCGGACCAAGGATCGAGTCGACAACTTCCGCTGCTGCTCGGAGGCCACTGATGTATGCACCATGGACGGTAGCAGGGTGTGACTTGCAGGTTGCCTCACCAGCAAAGTAGAGATGGTCTCCGACTGGTTTAGCCATCAGATCGTGGTCCTCTGCTGTCGCTTGCTGTCCCATATACGAGTAGCTTCCGCGGGAAAACGGGTCCTTCCCCCAGCGTGTGATGATCGTCTCGGTTGGGACTGGCACGACTTTGGCTGGATACATTTTCCGCAGGAGGGCAATGGCCTCGTCGATGATATCCTCGTCAGTTTCAGATTCCGTTTGCACTGCTGCTTCGCCGGCCATCAGAGAAACTACAGTCACATGTTAGAATACAAGTAAAGATTCGGACATGCGGCGTTCATACTCAAAACAGGCTTGCCACTCTGCTTCATTGCGTTCCAAAACATATAGAATCGACCTGGATCGTTTCAGTAAGCCATTCAATAAGCAGTGGAGATGATACAGACCTCTATTGGCTTCATAGCTCTGTTGCTGTAACGGATCACCCACAGGGTTCCGCAAAACACCCACCATATCGTTGTCCACATCCCAAAAAGGTTCGTCGAAGACCAACACCACTTTATTGAGCAATCCGTAGCCCATCCTTCTGATCGCATCCACCTTCCAATCGGGCAGAGCAGGCTCGAACTCAACATCGCCGGCCTTCAATACCCCCAAAGGCAGAGTAACAACAATCTTATCTGCTTTGATTATGGCCCCGTTCTCGCACTCGACCTTCAAAAGGTCACCCTCACGAAGCCCAAACGTAATCTTCTTGACGGTGTGACGGGGCTTGATATCTAGTTCCGTTGGCGCCAACAGCAAGCCTCGCGGAACCTGCGTGTAGCCCCCGAGAAGGACCGAGTGCGGACCGGCAGGCTCGTGCCCATCATCTTGGTCCCAGTGTCCCAGACTCAGGGCATCAACAGTGGAGGCATTTGCGTACTCAAGGTTCGCGTAGTGCCAGTTGATCAGTCGGAAATCGAGGGGGGTAAGCGATAAGAACTCCTGGTACCTCTGTATTGCGACGTCCATCGTCTTTCCAAGTGTAGGGAACTGTGGATCGGGTCCTTGCGGTTCCAGGGAAACCATATCTTCGCCGGTGATTCCAGGTTTTAATTCCCAACCAAGCTCTCCCACCTGTCCAGCAGTTGCTACATTGGAAGGCTTGCCGGTGAGTGGATCCACATCGGTTGCGGGGTGTGGGATCTCGATCGCCGGAATTTCGACCTCGTTTGCCTCCACCGCGGCCACGGACTCACCGCTTTCCCCAGTAGGATCTTTCCCATTATCTATGAGTTCCCGATCTCCCCCTATTGTTTTCGGTAACCTTGGTCGCTGTTTGTAAGCCGACACGCGATCGAGCATGTGATTGAACAGCATCTCTACAAGCGTGTCGCGCTCCTTGCCGACGACAGTCCCGTCCGAGTCAAAAAGCACCTCATTGTCCTTCAAGCTATGGTACTCAAGCGCCAACTGCCCTCTAACCAGGATGTTCAGCGGGTTTCCATTTTCGAAACCGGTGATCACTTGTGCGCCTAGATCAGCGGTGGCGCGCTTTGCGAGTGGAAGCGATGACGCAGACTGGTCGTGCAGCGGATGCGAGTAAACACGACCGCCGATCCGGTCTCTGCCTTCGAGGATAACGACTTTCGGCGGAAGTTCATCTGGCGGCAATTTGTCTCCAAATTGCGAGAACAGACCTTCCAGCTGACGTGCACAGCCCAGGCCAGCCATTCCAGCACCGATCACAACTACAGTCTTTTGTCGCTTTGCAGGACTGGCAGGACCGAGAATTGTATTGGGAACTTCTATGCATCCATAGTTGATATACCCATTTCTGACCAACCAGTCGTATGCCATCTCCGCAACATCGAAAAACCGATAGTCCTTGGCGCAGCCCGCCGCTTCTTCCCGAGTTACACTGACCAGCGGGTTCCTCTGCCAGAGACGTAGGACTCCGTTCCGGATGTGAAGGTAGATCGTGACTTGGACGTGGCTGATGTGATCGCGTAGCAGTTTGTATTCTCCGTTGTGAAGGTGGTACGGCGACAGACGGCTTGCGATCGCTGCCTGGATGCATTGACTGGCGTATTCTTCCGCCGTCAGATCCTGGGGTATTGAGGTTTTCGGACGGAAATCCGTGCGTTTTTTGGTGAGCGTTCGGTCCGGAACCGTGCGGATCGAGAGAGCGCTTAGTTTCGTTGAATCGGTGCTCTCGGTCTGAGGGGAAGACACCCCCGAGGATGCCGTTAGCATCACAGGAGGGTTGGGCTGTTGTACCGGCAGCGGAGAGTGTTGCGCAGGTAGGCTTCGTACTGGTACGGCAGACTGCTGCTGCGGTAGTCCGAGATTCTGCTGTAGATGCTGCTGCCGCGGCAACGGGCCCTGTTGAAGTTGGCGGAGTTGTTGATATTGCTGCTGCGATAGATGCTGGTACTGTGCCGCCATCATTCTCTGTTGCTGCATAGCCAACGTATCCTGCTCCCTAGACGCGCCTTGATACCCAATCTGCCCCATAAGCTGTTGGAAGTCCCCGCCACCCAATTGCTGCTGCAACGAGTGCCTCAATTGGTCCGCGGATGGATACATTGTCTCCTGCTGTGGCGGAGGTGGCGCGTAGCCCTGTGTTGCATAGAATGGCTGCTGCGACTGCGACTGCTGCTGCTGGGGATCATTTAGGTAGAACATAGGATCCACCATTCCCTGCTGCGCGGCGGCGGGCTGACCGTAAGCAACCGGCGAGGGCGTGGGTTGTTGCTGAGCCTGTGCATGCGCCGCAGTCGCCAGTGACTCCATATCGCCGAAAAAGTTGGTTCCGGTGACAGCGACGCCATTACCGTCCAATGTCGCAGCAGAAGAAGGTGCCCCCGGTTGCAGGTTCCTCCGAGAATCACCCATGATCGGGGGTGCTGCCATTGGGAAAAAGTCAAAGATGATTGAAACGGGTTCAGTTGGGGGGTACCTCTGCGGCGGAGGAATTGCGAAGGACTTCGAAAGGGATTCCGACGAGTCCCGTAAACGAGCGTGGGATTTGGTTCCTGGTGTAGCGACCTGGGGCTGGTAGACTAAGATGTTGATTTGGTGTTTGGATTTGGAAGTTACCCGAGATCTGCACAAGCCAAAAGATCGGTATTGGCTTGGCTAAGAGATTGTCTTGGGCTTGGCGGTTGGAGGGTTGGAGGACAGCAACGCGGTGTTGGGAAGGGCAGACTCGTCTCCGATTGGGCTCCAAGAGAAAGTACAGTAGAGAGGAAGCTACTTTAGATAGTCCATGAACAACACTTCCACTTGATTGAACAGCACGCGGCGAGGTGCCACTCTCGTCCGAATGATAGGCATCTCCTCGTCCCTATGTGCATGGCTAAAATCACCACTTGCTTCTAAAGACAACAGGGAAGCGTGCTATGCACAAATCCGAGATCTCATACGGTAGATTCGCATAACAAAGGAAGCACTCGGGCGACGAGAAGAAATTGCCTTGCACAAAAAAAATCACTTGCAATTATCACCCATGACGCCACTACCACTTCCCACCACTACCCTATGCGCGAACGAAACTGGCGAGAGGAAGTAGCAAAGACATCACTGGTTTCGTCGAATTCTGTCTCTAGCCGGTGTAGTAGCAAAGTGATGAAGTCGTTTCCAGAGCGCCATTATTGCGAAAAGACAGAAGGATGAAGGAAAGCCGGTGAAATTAGGAAAGAATTGATGTCCCAAGGAATTTATTGACCGTAGTTCTTGGGCCTCCTGCGGGAAAAAAAACACTCGAGATCAGTATCCAGCTGGCCAGCCAAGAAACGCAACGGCAGCAGCAACAGCACAAAACGACTGGTTGTGGCGAGGAAAAAAAACATACTTGAAGAGAAGGATGTGGGGTTCTGGCGCATGAATCTCGTAGTGCTGCCATCCCAGACTCTGAGTGATTCCCAAGCCTCTCCACTCATCCTCTTGCAATATCTTGAGGGCGCCAGTCTCGGAGTCGAAGTAATCCTTGGGGATCATCTTGAGCATGCCTTTCGGAAGCATCACATGCCTGGTAGGAGGGCAAGATTAGTTGTGAGCTCGGATAGCGGGATGTTGTCTTTACGAACCGATACTCGTAGTGGTCATCGGAGTAACTATAAGGTTTTAAAAGTCAGCGGGTTGGATGTTCCCCCGCGCATCAGCTGAGCGACGGGGATGTGGGGAGAACAAAATTCGTACCGGTCCGAGTAGTGGATGCCGTTAATGAACTCCTCGAGACGGTGGCGCTCAGTGTCGGTCAGGAGACGCGGACGGGCGCGCTGCTTGGTGGACATACTTTTGGTAGCTGCGGAGAAGGCGTGCGCGAGGGGTGGATGGAGGTGTTGGTTCGGGAGTGGTGGGGGGAAGGTATGGTTTGGCAAATTGTGGCGACAGCAGCGGCTCAAGTGACTTGCTGTCGCTGTCGCTGGCGTGTCTTGTGGTGGGCGTTGCACGCTTTTGTTTCAGAGCTTCACGCCCCACTTGACTGTGGTTGCGGAAATAGGCGTGAAGTTGACGCCGAGGGATGCCAGCAGGACAATGGAGGGATGGCCTGTTGGCGAGGGTGGTTGTTGTTATTGCGGTTGGTTGGGGTGGAAGGGCCATTGCTGTTCGATCGGAGTCACCTGATGTCAACATCCAAGTAGACTACTTTAGATGCATCACTCCAGACCGTGTTACATGGCACAACAAAGGGAGAAAGAACAACTACCGGGACCCGACAAATGCAGATGGATATGTTTGGGCGATAAGCCTCGCCGCCTTTCTTCAGTCACTATCCCTATGTTACCTCCGCACTCAACCAAACTGCCAACCAAGTGGCAGGGTGATGCGTGTTTGCAACAAGGTGGTGAAAAAACGTTGGAGTACATAGTCGGTCTGCGGTGCGCACCGCAACCTCCAACCATCATAGGGTGACAGCGAAAAAGAATGGAAAAGAACGTTGACGGTAAGTAGGATAAACAAACAGCCCGACCGAGGCAGCCCACAATCGAATGTCGAAGGGCAGTGTGTCTGACGGCTTCACGGTTTCTGAGAATCAGATGAGATCTGAGCAAGAGATAAGCAATGTCGATAAGATAACGCCAGTTCAGTCAGAATAGATCGCCGCTAGTGCTCTATGTCGTTCCAGACTCCCAAATCAATAATTACAAGTTAGCGTCGAACTGCAAAGAACGTGGGCTTGGCTCATCGCTCAGAGCAAAGCCGCAACACCAGCCGAGCGCGACCAAGAGAGTGGAAACGAATCCCCCGACAACCAAAAGAATTCCCGAAATCGAATTGGATTCCGCATAATTCTAGTGCTGTTCGGATCTATCTCGACTCGGAGCCCATCGCCATTAGAGCTACTCGGAGGCAGCCCCTTCCCCCTCAATCCACATCCATTTTTCACGCCTTCCGCTTCGACCGGGTGGATCATGAACCGAAGGAGAGGCGCGCTGGATTCGCCGGCGGGCGACGAGGCCGATCGGGCGAGCAAGCGGAGGAAGCAGTTGGTAAGTTCTAGTGGTGTTTGGTTGACGGGGCGGCACGAGCAGACAGGGCGGTGGCGATGACGGGTGCGGGTGTGCGTTGTGTTGTCGAGCGAAGGGAAGTCAAGGAAGAAGAAGCCCTATACCATGGTGCCTGGTTCGACTCCTTGGTAGGGGCGACGAACGCGACGACCCAAAAGCTTCAACCAGGCACGCACACCCACGCCGGTCGCGTTCCGCCTGCGGCAAGCAAGCCCGCCCGCAACCCGTAGAAAGAAAAGAAGCGCGAACAAGCCAAAAGGAATAAGCGGGGAGAGGCGCGAAACGAAACGATAGCTGACCGTCCGGTGTGTTCGTGCAATAGAGCGAAGCGGTGGGCGATCCTCGCGGTCTCTTCGAGGCGGTGTGGAATTACCAGGAGAGGTGGGAACGATCTCATGTTCTGCTGTTTTGCTTCGCGTTTTTGGAACTCTGAACTGAGAGCTTTTTCCTCTCTTGAGTGCTGCTAACCGCGTTGATTTTTAGGAACCGTAGCATACGGCAGCACTTCGAAGTCTTGCCCTCCAAGGTATGTAAACGGCGAACGACGAACGATGACTGGTCTTGCTACGTTCGATCGGCGAGCGATAAAACGCGGCAGAGAATTGGACGCACTACTGACGCCGACTCGAACAGGAGCTGTATCCCGACTACTTCGATAAAATTGTCAATCCCATCTCCTTAGAGGAAATACGGGTCAGTGATCACCACCACCATGCGGCACGACAGACAGACGGACGGACGGACAATCCGCTGTAGTGGAGGTGAAGACATACTTACATTCTGGCGCTATATCCAGACGAAGCTTGACACCAGCGGGTACGCAAATGCCGGTGCCCTCAAACGAGACTTGTTTCTCATGTGTGACAATGCCGTCAAATACAACAAGTCGAAGAGCCAAGTGCATAGTGATGCGTTGCGACTGCGCAAGGTGACGGAGAATTACGAGGGTCCTACCGTTTCCGGCACGGCAGGAGCAGGAGCAGCCGCCGCGACACAGCAGTCCCATCAGACTCCGAAGCCAGCCGCAAGGCCGAATGCGAGGCCGACTGCGACTCCGGCTCGAACCTCCGCTACAAAGGCCTCCAAGCAAGCAATGAATAAGCTGGTGGAAGACATGCTAAATCTGACGGGTGAAGACGGGTATGCTCTCATTCCGACCACAGTGTTTCTGGTCATGACCGACATCGATTTCCAAGCTGTCCACAGCTAATGAGCATTCGCAGCCGGCTTGTCTCCATGTACTTCAAGAACCTCCCAAGCAAGAAGACTTATGGTGACTACTTCCGCGTGGTTAAGCGGCCCATCTCGCTCGGCCAGATCCAGAAGCGAATCAGAGATGGCAAATACCCACAGTGGTCTGAGTTTGAAGAGGATGTTTTCCTCATCAAAAAGAATGCATTGCAGTACAATGCCGAGAAGAGTGATGTTGTCAAGGACGCACGTGAGATGGAGGTTTGTTGGCTCATTACATGTTTGTATCTCTCGATGGGATGCTAATAATGCTTTCCAGGAATACTTTATGAAACGGCTAGCTGAGGAAAAGGCCAAGTTCGCTCAGCAACCGCCGCCGCCTCCCCCTTCTTCTGGCATTAAATTGCGATTGAGCCTACCGAAAGGACAGCAGGCGAAACAATCAGTCGAGGAACCCCCACTTCCTAAAATCAAACTCAACGTTGGCAGGCAGCAACTCCCGCCTACACCTACCCCAGAGACTGCGCCTCCTTTGGTGGCCGCTCCCCCTGTCCAAGCGGCCGCTCCAGTTGCTCCAGAGGCACCGGCTGCACCGGCTCCCGCACCGGCTGCGCAGCCCGCCCAACGGCATGTCGCCAACGGCGATTCTGTTCCTCAGCCGCCGCCACAGAGCATTCCTGTTGTGCAGAATCCAGCACCAACGCCGCAGCGGGCTAGGGTCCCGATGCCTCAGCCAATGCCTCCGAGTTCGCCGCCCCGTATTGTCCACAATCACCAGCCACCTCCCCCTCCTCCTCGTGCGTCTGCCCCCACTTCGGCCGCTATGCATGCGCTTCCGGTTTCCGCCACGCCGCCGCGGGCCCGCCTGGATTCGATGAGAAGCAATGGTGCGGGTAGTCCACCGCCGAGCGTCATGGACCGTAGGTCAGCGACACCCTTGTCAGCGATGTCTCCACCTGCCCATATCCCACCTCCCATGCAGCGCATGAGCTCGACTCCTAGACCATCGAGCTTTTCGCCCGCGCCCGGCCCTTCGATGAGGACTGTATCGGCTGCTGGTCCGACTTCGGCACCCCAAATCCCAATCCCCTACCAACATCAGGAACCTACTGTCCGACCCGAAGGGAAAGGTCTGTGCACCACGGGGAGCCACCCCAAGCAACATGAACACAGACTAACATTTCTTGCAGATAAATCGGATGCTCTGATATCCAAGCTCCACATCTCCATGGTGTCATCAATGAACATCGCTGCGGAGCCATACTCGATTGACCTGGAGCCAGACGACCGCAAGGTCACTGCACAGTACTACGTTCATCTGTCCGCCGATCTGGACTCGGCGACGGTTGTACCAACTCTTGCCGCGACCTTGACCAGCCGCGAGCACTACATCGTCCGTGTTGCCCACTGGTCGACCGATATCCGGATGAGCAAACTCGTGCAGCAAGTAAGCCAGCAGGCCAAGAACGAACCCGTCTACAACATCCGTCTCAGCCCCGGCGTTGTCAACACCATCGACGTCACCGCCGTCACACAAGCCCCACAGAAGAACGGTACCAACGGAGTCTTTTCTAGCGGTGTCGACCGTTGGGAGATGGAGAGGTTCCGCGTGTTCATCTCGCCGGTCTAGCAAACTTGAGCGCGCATGATTGAATGGATTGTGCCTGATCCCCACCGAGTTAATTCCATCTTTTCCCTTCTCTCCCCATGTGCGTTCCATTCAGGCCTGATTAATGTGATTAGAACTACCCAATCAGGTACGCTCGATCTGGTGAGAGATGGTTTTTTCCTCCTCTTCCCCCCTTCTCCTTTTTGTTTTGCCTTTTTTTCTTCCACACGGGGGCTGTCTCTGTTTTCTTTCCAGTGACCTGCTTACGTCGAATGGGTAGTTGGATACGACTTTTTTTTTGTGTTAGAATTTCCGTCTTCGTCACCCGAGTCTGTCCTGTCTGCAATTGCTGTTGTCGCTTTTACATGGTGGATCTGGCGTCTCCGTTTTGTTTTTGCTTGCTGTACTCAATGTTGTTTGTTGCAATTATTGCCAATACTATATTATTCCGTTGTTTCTTTTTCGGGGCGTATGCGCTTGAGGATTAGCCGGTGGTGGTGAGCAAGATGGAACAGAGTGAATGGGACGGTGGGCTGAGTCAGAGATTCACACAGTTCAAGGCGCAATTCGCATGTTCTCCACAAGCCATTCACACTGCTCCTCACTCGGGGGTACTACTATACGTATCACTGCAAATATATGGAGAATTTGCACACGCAAACCTTGCTCGACTTGCAAAAAACAATCGGGAAAAGCGTAGCATTCACACGCCAGCCACCCTAAACCGCAGGCACGGGTCCGACGTAGTCGTAGGCCATCTTCTTTTCCAGCATGATGTCATCCTTCTCGAACCTCAGGTGCCTGACGTAGCGCTTCTCGTCCTTGATAACCTCGAAGCCCCAGATCTGTCTAGCGCTCCAGCCGTTCTCCTCGTTGACGACGTAGCTCTCGACGACGCCGTCCTTGATGCCGTCGGCGTCCCAGCCGTTCTCGAGGTACGCATCGCCAATGATCGACAAGTCGGTCACGCGGCGAGACTGGCCCACAACGGATCCGAATAGATGGTCGCGGTGGCTGCGTGCGGCCCAGTCCAGCGTGCGGCGCTCAGTGGTGCCCCCAACGCTCCCGGTCAACGTCTGCCGGATGTCGATGTGCTCGGTCCCGGCGTCGTCCTTGTAGTGCTTCACATCCAGCGTGAGCGTCGAGTAGTAGATCGCGTTGCGCGTCAACCAGCCGACGCCTTGCTGCTGCGCGTTAGCGGCGGGGGGGGGACGGGAAGGGGAGCGGAGCAGGATACGCACGTGCGTCAACACATCGGTGGTGTCGTCCGACAGCGTCTTGTTCATGGTCCAGCGACCAGAGATGTCGAGGGTGCTCATCGAGTCAGGGGCAGCCATCGCGGTTGGTAGTTGTGGTTGTTGTTGAGGCGGTTTCTTGGCGGCGGAGTTCGTTTCGTGCGTGGTGTGGAGCTGGGAGAGAACACGCTGTATATGTATGCATACCTCTCACGGCCACCAGCCACCACCACCCCCACCCCCACGCACTCACCGAACTGTCCTCCAGACTGCGACTCTGGAAATCCAGCCGAGTGCAGCCCTTGCTCCGCCACCACACAGATGCATGATAACCTTGAGGTCCTACATCCATCCCGACCACATCCCGAGGCTGCTCCGTAGAGCACCAAGGCTGTTGTCGGCTTTGCAGTGCGTGCCCGACCGCCAGGGTCCTGTGAAACGTCGAGGCAGCTGAACACGGGAATGCTTGTCGGAGTGGCACGTGCAAATCCTCAGGTGGGTCAATCATGTGTCGTTTTTTTTTTGCTCCCTTTCGAAGGTTCGACACACAAAAGAAACCCGTAAATGCCAAGGTAAGGAAGAGCGCAAGGGGATATTATCATACCAAGATACGTATGCGTTTCCGGCTTGCATTCCGAAATGGCGGTTTCCACTTGAAGGCCGGACCGCAAGACGGAAGCCACGGCATACGGTAGTACGTGCGGTCTGGACTCCCACTGGACGGTCTGCATACGATTTCCAGAAAGTGGACATCCGGCTCACATCATCACATCGCCGCATTATCGCAACGAGCCGAAGAACCACGCCCCGACAATGGTCCTCGCATCGGTCCACCAAGACCCTGCAGACTCGCATCCTTCGGACGGCAGGACTGAGCAGAACATTCCCGCTATTACTCGCAGCATCTTGGATTGCAGGTTCGTCAGCATATGTGAGGAGGGCAGAAGCCGTGCATGCCGCGGGAGAGAGCAGATAAATCGGAGACGCGGATGATGCGTGGCGGCAGAGGGAGCGCGCTGGTTTGAATTCCCGACTCCCAAGTCTGCACTCCCCTCGAACCCCACATTCTGTTGCTGCTTGTCGATGCGAGTCTGCTGTGGAGACGCTACTTCAAGAGCCCTCAGCCGCTCGGCTGGCCCGCCCATCGAGCGCCAGTCTCGCGCGCGACATACAAAGTGTTGGGCTGTCGAGTGAGTGTTGATGTCGACGGGGCCAAATGACCCCGGTGGCTTGGCTTTCACGTGAGCTGTCCACCTGCGCTAGATACATAACAGTTACCTGTCGAGGGGAGCTACTGCCAGCCAGCAAGCAAGGAAGAGGGAGCTCGCTCGCTCGATGACGCCCGGCCCAACCACCAAACAACCAGCCTGCCAATTTACGCACCAGCCAACACGCATCTCTCGCGCACTATGAACCCCACCTTGCTCCTCTTTCTGACGCTCACGACGCTGACCACCGCGCTGCACCCACAACAACCGCACTCACCCCAGCGCCAGCAGCAACTGATCCTCGCCGCCGCTCCGAGCAACATGGCCTCGCTGTCCGACAAGCCGTCCGGCCCGCCGCTGCTGGGCGACATCCTGCCGCTGGACAAGCAGATCAGCATCTTCTCGGGCTTCACGCGCTCGATCGAGTCGATATCGGAGCAGCTGCAGGACCGCGACCGGAACACGACGGTGCTCGCGCCGTCCAACGTGGCCATCTCGCGTCTGCCGCGCAAGCCGTGGGAGGAGCCCGACGACGGCGGCGACGGAGACGGCCGCGCCAGCACTGACATCTTCGCCGGCATCCAGGGCGAAGACCGCGCCACCAGGAACCTGCGCCGCTTCGTCGAGGCCCACTGCGTCGGCGTCGCCCCCTGGCCCGAGCGCGCAAAGGTCAGGTCCCTCGAGGGCGTCGAGATCTGGTGGGAGGCCGCCCCCAACGGCCGCAGGAGGATCATGCCCGACGACATCGAGGTGCTCCAGGTCAAGGACGATGTCGCCAACGGCCAGCTGTGGGTCCTCGACGACGTGTTGAACTACGATCGGTAAGACACGGGGAGGGAGGGAAGTGGACGTGTGCGGCTTGGTGTTTTCCTTGCGACTGGTCTTTTTTTTTTCTTTTTTCTTTTTTTCCTTTCGCGTTTCTTGTCGAGTGGGGCTTCGGACGACGGTGGATAGTAATTACGACCTTCTTTTTTTTCTTTACTATTCCGCGAACGGGTGCCATGACTCTGTACTCTGTACCCTGTGCCTCCCTCTTGCCAAACACTATGTCAAATAACGGATAAACTGCGTGCCAAATGCTATGCCGGGCCGCATCCCCGCGGATCCTCCCGCAGGCCCTCCCGGTGTATGTATGTGTCCAGCGTCCAGTTGCGCCCAATGTCGGACGATCACGCCGTAGCACTCGCGTCTGCCGTGCGCTTGAGAGGAAACACCAAGCGATCTGTCGGACAGGACTTTGTTTTTCTTGTTCATTACTCTTGTCCGACCAGGGTTTGATCATAGAGAGAGCCTGGATTGAGAGGGATAAAGGCAAACACACTGCCGGATCTGAGAGGGCCTATCTAGAAGCCACAAAACTCAGCGATGCCTTAAACTCTTCTGAATGCCAAAGTCATCCAAAAGCTTTTTTTTTTTTTAAAAAAAAAAAAAAAAAAAAAAAGACCAGCGAGAATTAACTCGCCAACAAACTTCCTCAGCTTGTTTGTCGGGCCAGTGAGCCAACTGAGCTGTAGGTTTAGCCAGACAAATACAAAGCCAGAGGAGAGTTTCTGCTATCCGACCAAAGATAATTTGAGGGTTTAACGATCCTCGCGTCGGGTAGATAAAGTTTGGAGGTACATAAGTACATAGATCTCCACGCCTGGACTTCATCAACAACTGAAGTTTGTTGGCAATTAGAGAGCCAGTGAGACACAGGGGAGGCGCCATCGGCATTCAAACCAGAGCACAACTCCTGTCCGAACTTTCCAATGGGGGGGGGGGGCCTTTTGCCTTGGTGGCATCGACTCCAAATATCGACCATCTACAATGTGCTTTGCTTTGCCGATTGAGTTTTATGGCTTCTTGGGCCCCACAAAATAAAAAAATATAAATAAAAAAAACCCCCCCACGTGTTATCTCCATTATGTATAACTACTGCCGTGTGTTTGCAGGACTCGATCCCGCGCCTTCAGCAATATCCGCTGCCTATGTATGCAATCCTGCCTGCGAGTGGACAGGAAAAAGAAGAAAGAGGGAAACCCGTGCGAGCATCGTCCCACGATGCAAGCATCCGGACGGATAGCTGTCTCTCCTTCTGTCTGTCCCTCCGTACTTGTGGCGGGTGCGTCCCCGAGTACCCGGTCTATCATGTGTCTATAAGCTAGCGTGCGTGAGTCGAGAACGGATCCGGGTTTGCGGTGGTCCTGTTTTTCCCCCGTGTGGGGGCGGATGGCTGGCTCCGACACTTCAACGGCCACGCCATATAGATATATGTACATCACAGCCCGGGCGCACAGGGGGTGGGTATCTATACGTGTAACTCGGGATGGATGCCATGGCTTTTAGCTACTTGCTTAGAATACATAAGGTCGCCTCCCCCCCCCCGCCCAATCCGAGTGAGGCAACTGCACAGTCACATGGACGGACCGACAGCCACCATGCCCGCGCCCAAGCTGACTGCCTACATCGACCTGGTCTCGCCGTTCGCGTACCTGGCCTTCCAGCGCGTGCAGCGGTCGCCGCTGCGGGGCCACACTGACTTCGTCCCCGCGTTCCTGAGCGGGATCATGGCGGCGACGGCGAACCAGCCGCCGCTGGCGGTGCCGCTCAAGGGCGCGTACGTCTTCCACGACCTGAAGCGGCAGGCCGCGCGCTACGACATCCCGCTGCGGGCCGACGGCAAGCCGAAGAACTTCCCCGTCAGCACGCTGTACGCCCTGCGCGTGCTCTGCGCGCTGCCCGACGACGAGACGCGCGTCGCCGTCACCGCGAAGCTGTACGAGGCCTTCTGGGTGCACGGACGCGAGATCGAGAGGGAGGACGTCGTCGACGAGATCGTCGAGCGCGCGCTGGGCCGCGACGCCTGGCAGCAGGTCAGGCCGCGGATCGCGACAATCGGCAAGAAGAAGCTGCGCGAGAACACCGAGGAGGCTGTGAGCAAAGGCGCATTCGGCATGCCGTGGTTCGTGGGTCGGTTTCCGTGCCCTCCAGATGCCGCGAGGAAGATGGATGTGCTGACGGAATGCGGACAGTGTCCGACGCCAGCGGCAAGGAAGATGTGTATTGGGGTTTCGATCATCTCGACGAGGTGGCTGGGCTGATGGGCGTGCCCATCGAGAGCAGCAACGGGGCGAGCAGGTTGTAGTTTCGACGTGTCGGGGAGTGCGAGTGCGAAATGAAATAGCGCAAGTATTTGTTTGTGTTTGTGTTTGTGTTGTGTGTTGTGTCTCCCGCGGCTCACGGGCAATGCGTATGAAATCCGTAGCACATGCAATTCGTAACGCAAAATCTTCGCCGAACGCTGCTCCGTCCGTCCGTCCGTCCGCCCGTCCGCCCGTCCGCACTCAATCATCGGGCACGGGCTTCAGCTTGAGCGACATGTTGTCGGGTCCGTCGGCGGCATTCTGCGGCGCAGCGCGGCGATTGCCCATGTGCCGTCGTCGGCGGGCGTGCTGCTTAATGCAGATGACGATGCCGGTGAGCGCCAGGAGGAGCAGCATGCCGCCGAGCACCGACACGCCGACGGTTGCGGACACGGGCAGCGGCTCGCTCGACGTCACGGGGCGCACGTACGACGTTGTCGTCGGCATGTACACGGTCGACGTCGCCGTCGCCATCGCCGTCGCCGTTGCCGTGGCGGACGCGATTATCCGCGGCGCCATGGCTTACTGCTACGGGGGGACGGCGATGGTGGCAATGGCGGCGGCGAATGGGCGGACGGGAGAGCGGACTGGTGGCGCGGCCGGTGGAGGGAGCGGACACCGGCGGTGTGGCATTGGAATGCGGCGGCGGCGGCGAAAGATCGGGGCAGTCGAGCAAATCCTTTCTGCGAGCGCTGTCAGCCACGCAACGGGGGGACGGGCGGGACACGGATCGATCCGACGTACGAGCCTGTTTTTCCTTTTTCTTCTGCGGAATCCTGCTCGCGCCCGACGATGCGGGGAGGGGGACGAGGACGAGAAGGCTGGTTATGTAGTGCTGGGCCGGACAGCGGCTGCCATTCCCGTTCGTGTTCGTGTTCGCGAGTCTGCTCGCTCCCCCTGCTGACGGACGAGTGCAGCATCGTGTGTGCGAGCATGTCGTAGAGTAATCCACGCTTGCCGATGGTGGTGGTGGTGGTGGTGGTGCTGGTGGTGGTGGTGGTAGTGGTGGTGGTGGTGGAAGTGGTGGTGGTGGACTGCCGGGCGCGCTCCTTGCGTGCAGCCCCGCCACAGACTAGCTTAGTGTGCTCCCGTCGCCAGCCTCTCTATCCTCCACCATCCTCCGCCATCTCCGCCAGCCTCCGCCATCCTCCCCAACTCGGCGCCCGGGGTGGCCCCGTCCGTCCGTCCGTCCGTCCGTCAGTGTGATGGAATGGATCCGCGCATCCAACCGACCGTTGTCCCCTCCTCCTCCTCCAACGGGCACCTGCACTGCCAGCCGTGCTCCATTGCACGCCCTCCGCCGTACGCCGCATCCCCCACGCGCAAGAGCGAGCGCCGCGCGGGTTCGACCTTCCCCAGCGAGCGACAATGCACTCCACCCTACTATGCGCGTGCATGAGCACTCTATGTGCGCGCGCTCTCTCGCGGCCTGGTGCTCCGTCGTGGTATCTATGGTGCGTCCTGGTCCGGGTCCGCCAGCGATAGATAGTGCTGCAGCAAAGGCGAGCTGCGAGCGAGCCCCAGACCGCGCAAACGAGATTCGACGCACTCTATGTGAGGCGCGTGCTCTCCTCGCCGCGTCCACGCGCCTCGGCAGGGTGCGGAGTGCGCTTGCGTGCTGGCAGGTGGCCGGGGGCCCTGCACGCATGTGAGGAATCGATCGTCAAAATATGTATCCAGGGCTCTTGCTTCTCTTCGACACGCTCAGGCTGCGTCGAACGGGCGGCTGACGTCGGCGTGCTGTCCGGCCCTGCGAGTGATGCCGCGTGTCCGCTCCTCCCAGCTCCCGGCTCGTGGAGACGTATGTACTTATGTACTTATGTACTTATGTACTTATGTATGGATGTATGATGGATGGCCCTGCGTCTCGTCTATGTTTATTCCCCCGCACTCATCCCATCCCATCTCATCTCATCTCATTCCAGCCCAGCCAAGCCCACCCCAGCCCCGCCCGGATGTTGGACCTCCCGTCCCACCGTGGCTCCGCCGCTCGAGACCCGAGGCGGCGCTGTCTGGCATAGTGCTGGGCGGAGCGTCAGCCCTGGGAAAGTGGGTGGGCGGGCGGTCACTCGCGGTCACTCGTGGTCACTCGGGACCAGTAGTCGTTTTCCTGCTGAAGCATGTCACTCGCTGCGTCCCTAGGCTGTAACGTAGCGTCTGCAAGGGGGTGTCACGGGTGATTGGGGCAAACCCCACAGTCAGTCAGTCGGCCAACTCCTCCATCATACATAGCTCATATTTCCTTGCGGCTTTGCAGGGTGTTCGCAGGCAGTGCCGGCTCAACCGCAAGCCGTGCTATGTAGAAGCCGGACTCAACTCCGGCCAAGGCGGACAAACGGCTAGCTTCAAGGTCCTATATGCTAGCCACTGCCTCGTCGGCTGGTGTCTCCAGTGGACGAAGAACCAGCCTACTGCCAAGTGATGGTGACGAGGGAGCGCCTCTTCGAGGACTGCCTCCAGTGGAAGCGCCAGCGGGAGATATGTACCGTGGCCGGAGGACCGAGGCGGACGGATGTTCCCCCCCACGCCCCTCCCTCCCCCCTCCCCCCTCCCCCCGGCCGCCGCAGAAGGGGGCCGGGGGCGGAGAAATTTCCTTTGTCTCTCCCTTAGTCACCGCGTTGGTTTATTTCCGCGACGCACTCTTTATCGTCTGGGATAAGCCAGCGGGGCCGCTCGTGGACACTGGCCGAACCGATGCGTGTCTATATTGCACAATCAACGATCAATCACAATGAAAATAGGTGTTCAAGACAGACTCTTGGCCTCCGCTCCTTGATTTCGTCCTTGAGCTTGGCAATCTTTTTTTTCCCCCCGTCTATTATCGAACCGTGAACTCCGGCATGTCGCTGAGCCGATGCCCCTCCTACGGTATTTTGCATAGGTCGGGAGTGGCACGTCAGAAGAGACACATACATGCTCCTCCCACCGAGGTATGTTGCTACTCCATGTGCATGCATCCGCATCGTCAGCTTTTCGAATGGATGGACAGCATTTAATCGAATTTGGCTGTAGTAACCCTCCGACTCTTCGCTTTTTTCTTTCTTTTTTTCTTCTCCCGACGAATCCGAATTGAAAGGAAGCCGCTGGGAATCACTGCAATCGCTCGAATATCCACCTTCTTGCTCTACCTATACCGGGAGCAGAAAATTAAGAATCAAATTCTCCCGGGAGTAATTTCCCCACAGTCTCACCCCACAAAAGCGAGCTCCGAGGCCGGGCGAACGGGCATTGCGAAGCCGCTGCCGCGACGCTGGATCGACGATTGGCCTGTCTCCCATCGTCTTCGTCGTTGCCGCCACTGCTCTGCATGCCTTTTGGGTCTAGATATCATAGAAAAATTACTCCCTTCCCCTCACAGCTGGGAGGGATCAAGGTTGAGCCACTTCCCACTGCGTTTCCACCTGCGCGCTGGCGCCGATCGCCGGCTCGTGTGGTGTGATGTGCCGGGGCAGCGTGTGTCTGTATCCAACCATCCTGGCCCTGATCTCCGCTTTCACTCTCGTTCTTATCGTCGGCCGATATGATATCGGTTTCCCCCACCCTCGATCGTAACGTTCGGAGTAACTGTGCGGAATAACTATTGCAAAACGTAGCGTGCATACATACCTAGCAAACGAATCGGCGCAGCCCCTGCGGCGCCTTGAATGGGATGGGATGTTTGATGGATCCTGTGGTTTCCATCGAGAAAAAAAAAAAAAAGGTACACAATACCCACCAAAAGCACAGTGTGCCCACACCATAATTAAACGAAAATAAAAAGAGTCTTGCTATGTAAGAGAGAGAAAGAGAAGGGTGGCTGGTGTCTGCGGCGGCAGCAGCGTCGGCGGCAGCGGAGAGTTGCAGGGTGGTCCCGATGCGAAGGAACCTCACAACAATGGTTTTGTCCAACCCCGCACGAGACCTATAGGAATTGAATTCAAAACTGACCGTGTGATAGATTGCTCGTCCTCCCGCCCGCAACCTCGCCCGTGCCCCATGTCTGAGTCGCCTTCGCCCAACTATTGGGGTTCGGTGTCGCTGCGTGAAGATGTAAAGAAACCACCGTCACGATGACTCTGACTCCCCCTCCAACAAGAGCCCAGGCACTCATCATTACCGCATGGTTGTCGGGCATCAACAGATGCGGCCGGGAGAACGGTGGGGCTGATACTTAATCTCCTTTGTGAAGGTGCCGTCCATTGCGCGGAAGAAACGACAGTACCCAAATATGCATCGCAGCTCACGCCAGGGCAAACAAAGAAGCGATGAAAGCGACGGACATCTTCACGGTCCTCCGCAGCCAATATCGCAGTCGCTTCCGGATGGATTGGAATCGATAGAGATTCACCTTGCCCCCTCTTGAAATCCTGACTCCGCTCAGTGCCGACGCCGCCGCAACCCTTCTCTTTTTATTTTTAGTAAAACGATCTCCACATACCCAAGCCTACAGGAAACGGACTGTACATATCCTCGCCATGGTCTGGATAGGTCGTATGCGGGAAATGATTAACGAATTTTTTTTCTGCATGCCCGAGCCTAAGTGGGGCTGCATCTGGCTTGGGATTGGGATTGGCACGAGTACGGAACGTCAGACCGGATCGAACTCCTCGTGGTGTCATTATTTGAGCACTCGAACTGCTATGCATGGACATTGACTGCGGGCTCAACTCCCAGCACCACCCTCACCCGCCGCCGTCAAGCACCCCGCTGCTTGAAGTAGGTCTTCCGGACGCCGACGATGGCGCTCAGCACGAGGAACGCGAGGACGAACGTGAATCCCGCTGCGACGGTGACGGTGAGCTCCCAGCCGCCGGCGAGGGCCTTCCCTCTGATCAGGGTTTGCTGCCACCTCCACCAGCGCAGCCATCCGAGCATACTGGTGGTCATCGCGCCCACGGCCAGACATGCGGCCAGAGGCTTGCCCATCGCGTAGAACCCAAGCACCGGGTCTGGGTTCGGGGAGTGCTGCAGCACTTGCAGCTGCACGACGAGAACCGAGAGAAGCGCCAACGCCAGTGCCGTCCGGTGGTAGGAGAGGTAGGTTCGCTCCAAGGCTGCCGTGGGGGAGGGGGGGGGTGCTAGTTAGCGGGTGGATGGCGACTCGCTCCGACATCGAACTGCATAGTTATCTGGAGGGATGCGGATCCGCTTGTTGCTCCCTCCGCCTACGTACAAGGCTAGCGTGGAAGGAAGGGGGAGGAGGGGAGTGCGGAAACCGGAGATGTCAATATGTACATGTATAGAGTGTTACGCCGCAGCCGTCATCTCACCCTCCGACGCGCTCGCGGTGGGGCGGGTCTATGTGGGCACGACTCGCTAACGGGGGAATTCGAATCTGGCAGCCAGATTTTATCTTTGGTCCGGTACATATGTCCGAAGAAACGGAAAAGGAGATGATGCGAAATTTAACCCCCAAGATAGAAAGGGAAGGAACGAACTGTGAAGGAAGGAGAAGGAGGCTGGGGGGAAAGTGTTTTGGGGGCAGGTGGGAATCGGTGCAGCCTTAGCCTGGCGGCGTTTATACGCTCCGAGACCGGAGAAAAAGAAGAGGAAGAAACCGTGTCCGCAACGTACCGAGATGATCACGTGCGGCAGCTCCCGGCACGACCATGGAGATGTGGTTCCTCCAGAAGCGCGCCACTTTCCAGCGGAGATTTCCCATGCCCGTCGGCGGCGGAGTTTCTTGGGGCGGAGGAGCGCCTGCGTCTTCGGATCCGCGCTGGAACTCACTTGCTGGTCTGCCGACATTGCTGCGGATCGGCTCGAGACGGTTGTCGGCGTTGTCGTGGTCGGATGAACTACCGGCAGCGTCGTCGGTGACGCCGAGGGAAGCAATGGAGGACGACAGCGACTGGTGCGGCGGTGCGGGCGGAGAGCTCGGTCTCGATCTCGGCTGCCACGGCTGTTGCTGCCACTGGCGCAGCTGTTCGTCGAAGGTTGCCATAATCGGTTTCTGCCGCGAGGAAGTGGGTGGGACGGTAGATACTCTGCGGGTGTGCGGCGCAGAAATGAAAGGAGGAACTTGTCGAACGGGGGGGTATGGACGAAGTCGCGGTGAGCTATCGTGTCCGGCTCTCAGAACTTCGGCTTCACGCTTGACGGGGCTGGAGCTCACTGGCTGGGTGTCGTGTGCGCAGCGCTCGCTGGGCGCCGGCTCCAACAGTGCCATTTGGGAAATACGTAAAGCGCGCATCACGTGACCGACGCCCAAGTCTGTGTGCGGCCGGCGAAAAGGTCCAAGGGATGTCTATGTAGATAGCCGAGAGCCGTTGCAAGCTGCCAGGGGCAGTTTCCGCTCGCTAGCCCTAAACCCTACCTATAGCGGGCGAACGCACCTATTGATTTGGGGGTACTTTTTTTTGTTTAATCATTGCTCGCATGCGACCTAGGTAGGGGATATGTACAGTCCGTTTCCTGTGAATTGATTCGGAAGGCTATACGTGTATACGAGCAACTCAATATCAACTCGTTTCTGTATGGGCGGCAACGAGGTATGTATACGACAGCTATGTAGACTAGAGAAGACGATACACGCTACGAGACCGGCGATGGACCGCCACTGGAAGGGCACGAGGCGCGGGAAGAAGGCCTAACTCCCTAAGGGCCCCAGAGGGAGAGGAGAAGGTCGAAGGTCCAAGAAGAAGGGTAGCATTCCAGCAGGTGGAAACAGCTCTGGTAGGGTCAAAATACTAGGGAAGGCGGCGAGCTCTACAGTTCCAGGGGAAGACCAGATCGGCGTGGGCGTCTTGGAGGTCTTTGGAAATGGGGACAGACGCACTTTGTTGGGCTCGTGAGGGGGTTGCGTCCGACCAGACTACCACCTGAACCTGTGGAAGACAGCGAAAGGAGTGGTGATCCCAAAAGCAAACAAGCTTGACTGTTCGCAGGTCAGAGCCTACTGGGTGATATCACTACTGGATGCCAATGGGCAAGCTGGTGGAGAGGACAGCGGCTGACGGGCTGCACGAATGACAGTATGTATGGGTGCAGGAAACGGAGAGCAATGGTTGACCCGGTGGTGGTCCTCATAAATCGAACAGAGCAGGCCTGGGGAAGAGGGAAAGTGGCGGGCACACTATTGATGGACGTCCAATCGGCCTTCGACGATACGAGCAAGGGGTTACTGGCGAAAAGACTGAAGGAACTGGCGAAAAGACTGAAGGAACTAGGGGTGGAATCGGACTTGATCCAGTGGACGGTGAGCTTCATGGCGGGCTGGAAGTTGAAACTGGTGCTAGACGGGTTGGAAGAGGAGGCACGCGACATGGAAACTGGCATCCCGCAGGGCTCTCCGGCAGCTCCGATCCTCTTCATTGCCTGCCTTTCCGGCATCTTCGGCGAAGTAGAAAGAAGATACGAGGGGGTGAAAGCGCTTTCCTTTGCAGACGACATTTCCTGGTGGGTGGAAAGGGGGACGGACGAAGAAGTGGCGGTGAAGCTGTCAGAGGCAGCAGGAGTGGTGTGTGAGTGGGCCAGCAGGAACGGGGTAACCTTCGACCACCAGAAAAGCGAAGCAATACTCTTCAGCAGGAGAAGGAGCGAACCGGTGGCGACAGTCTCGGCCAGGGGCAGGGAAATCCAATTCAACAAAGAGGCGACACATTGGCTGGGGTTATGGCTGGACTCGCACCTGACGCTGAGATCGCCAAAGGACGATGAAGAAAGGACGAAAGGCCATGATAAGGCTATGGCGTTTGACAGGGCAAATGGGCCTTACATTGGCCGACTGTCGAAAAGTAATGACGGCCTGCGTGCATACAGTCAGTGGCGATGTATGGGAATGAGCTAAGGTGGCACGGGGAAGGGAAGCAGGGGATGAAAGGAGGCAAAATAGAGCTGCAGAAGCTGGTTACCAGAAAGCACGCACAATAACAGGGTGCTTCCGAGCAACCAAGCTGGGTGCCCTGATGGTGGAGTCAATCGACCAGCGGTTGCCCAACCGGAGAACAGGCAGAGACGATTTGCGGTGCGGCTGCTCAACCTCCCACAGGGCAGTGAGGCTAAAGAAGTGGCAGGGGCACCATCAGGCTGGGAAGAAGGCTAGAAGAAGCATTCGGGCCCGTGGGGAGAGCCGAGGAAATAGCACTGCCCCCCACGTAGAAAAGTTGGGGTGGACCTGGTAATGGAAGGGTGGAGGGAAGCGGGGGAGGAAGCAGAGTGAGGCAGAGCAGGCCTGACCATCTTCACGAATGGGTCACAAATTGACAACAAGGCATCAGGTTATTCAGTAAGTCTGGGAGAAAGGAGAGGGGTGGGCGACCATCAAGATGCACATGGGCTTTAGCTAGGAGGCCTTTGATGCAGAATGCGCAGCACTGGCGAGAGCATTGGATGTGGCAGGGAGGAGACGGCTCGTCCCGGAAAAAGGTCACCACATTCGCCGACGCGCAGGCCGCAATCACGAGAATCGCGTCGGACGAACCGGGACCAGGCCAGCAGTACGCCTTAAAAGCGGGGAGATGGAAATGTAGCGCAACTGAGAGCAGCAAGGCCAGACATAAGCATCGAAGTGCGGTGGTGCCCGGCTCGCGATATGGTATCTAGGCGACGAATGCCTCTCCCCCGGTCACTAGCGCGAAATTGCGGAGAAGAAGTGGGAGGAAGCACGGAACTGGCCAGAAGGAAGAATCAAAAAGAAGTACAGAATGCCGGGAAAGATGCGCCAGAACACAGCGGTGGCCGGGGATCCAAGAAGCTGGCAGGGCGATTCCACCAGCTTAGAACAGGACACTGCCGCACTGGGCAGTACCTGAAGTGGACGAAAAACGCGGATACGGCGGAGTGCGGGTGGTGTCAATACAAGACACAGACACGAGAGCACTTTGCTGGAAACCGCAGCAGAAGGTCCTGTGGGCGGAAGTGCGGAAGGCGACGGGATGAGGGAAGAACTGTTTCACGGTCCGAGACCTCCTTGCAGACGAACGGTGCATCCAGCTGATCCTGGATTTCCTGCGCTCCATGAAAGTGGGGAGCAGGGTGGGGCCACGAGAAGTGCCACCGGAACCGGGCGAGGATCCAGCTGAGAACGGGGAAGCGGTTGAGGAGCGCAGGAGCAAGAACGCGGACGTGGGCCGAGGGGAGGACGAGGAACTGGAAGACGGGAAGGGCGCGGAGGAAAAGGAGAAATAGTGTGTTTTCGTGTCTCTTTTCTTTGGGTCGTGTTGCAGATTGTCTGTCGTTCTGTATTTCTTTGCTTTCTTTTACATGTGAACTCTTGGGAAAGGCCAGGCGGGGGCAAAGGGAGTTGCCGCTGGCCGCCGGCGGACTGCGGGAGGTCGCGGCGGACGGCGGACGGCGAATGGGAAAGGACTGTACACAATATCGCCATGATCCGACAGGGTCGCATGTGATCAGTGAATCATCAACAACTCGCCCCTTCCAAAGTACCATAGAGTACTTCCGCCACTAATGTACGGCATGCGTCCCTTCGAGATCTGGCTGATATCTAATCTCTACGCGGTGCGCGGTCTCGCCCGCGCCGTTGGGTATCATCCCGAGTTCGGGAGGGGGAGGGGACGGGCTGGCTCTAGCTGACTGACTGACCGACTGACTGATTGACTGGCTGGCTGGCTGGCTGGCTGTCCGATGTTCCGTGAGCAGGAGTGGGCATGAGGCTCGCCCGTACGTAGCTGTCCGGTTCCGTGCCGTCTGAGCCACGCTCGCCCATCGGACACGCACATACACCATACACACATTCCTCAGCAGTAATGTTGAAGTTCAGTACACGCAATCATCGGGAGCAAAACACAAGACACAACATTCAACTGCTTTCTCTTACGCGCACTCGTTCGCGCACTCGTTCGCGCAATCGTTTTGTCGGCATGTCCTTTCCACTCCCGCGGCTCGCCCAGTTTAATACCCGCGACTCCTGCAGACCTCGTTGAGCAGCGGCAGGCCCCGCTCCATCCGTTCTAGATTGAGCTCCATGACCTTGATGCACCTCTCCTTGTATTCGCTCCCGGCGCTGCTGATGTGCGGGGTGACGATGACGTTCCTGAGGCGCCAGAGCTCGCTGGTCTCGGGCAGGGGCTCGGGCTCGGTGACGTCCAAGCTTGCGCCCGCGAGACCGCCCTGCTCCCGCTGCAGCCCGCGCTTCAGCGCGGCGAGGAGGGCGTCGTGGTCGATGACCGGGCCTCTGGCGATGTTGACGACGTAGGCGCCGCGGCCGCCCATCGCGGGCCGGGGCCGCTCGAGGATCGCGAACTCCTCGGCGGCGAGGAAATGGCGCGTGTCGTCGGTCAGCGGCACGGCGACAAGCAGGACGTCGATCCCCTGACGCAGGAACTCGCGTCGGCTGTGCGCGTCCAGCCCCGAGAACCAGGCGTCGGGCACGGAGCCGTCGGGATCGCCGGTGCCGGGGACGATGTACCCGCTGTCCCTGCGAGACTCCGGGGTGGGCCGCGCACCGGCCGTGAAGACGAGCACGCGCATGCCGAGCGCCTTGGCGACCCGGCCGGCCTGCCGCCCGACCGCGCCGTAGCCCAGGATCCCAAGCGTCTTGCCGACGAGATCGTTCACGGTACCGAAGTAGCCGCCGGAGGTCGAGTGAGAGCCCCAGCGGTGCTCGCGCTGCCACGACAGAAGCGTCGGCAGGTGGTGCGTCAGACCCAGCAGCGTCATGAAAACGTGCTCGGCTATCTGCGGCGCGCTGATACCTCTGGACGTTGTGATCGGGATCCGGGACGTGTACAGAGGGTGTCCGACGATGTGGTCGATCCCCACCGAGAGGAGGTGCGCGAGCTTCAGGCGAGGCGCTTGTGAGGGAAGCGGCAGCGCCCGCATCGTCAGTACTATCGTCGCGCGCTCGTATAGCTCTGCCAGTAGTGGTGGGTGGTCAGAGTCCGTCGCTCGCCCTGCTCCGAGAGGATCGAGAGGGGGCACGTACCGAGTGGGACGTCAACGTCCCGCACCCTGTAGTGCTCCACGCTCTTGATGTCCGAACCCGGCAGCTGATAATACACCACGGTGCTCTTTGGGTGGCGGGCTCGGATGCGATTGAAGAGTTCCTCTGGCTCCGGGAACGGAAGGATTGCGAGAATCGTCTCTTCTAGCTCCTGCGCTTTCGGAGAGCCGGACGAGACAGGAGGTTGGTTCCGCATTTCGACTCAACCGTTTAGCGGGCAGTTGAACTCGGTCGTTCGCGAACGATTGGGGCTGGATGGGAGGAGTATGCCGCTGCACATATACTCTATATACGGCAGATACATGGTTTATACGACAGATACACGTGCATACGGCAGATACACATGTATACGGCAGTTGGGCGGCAGCTGGCGAGCTACATCTGCGGACATGGTTGCCTGGTATCGCTTCAAGTGCGGGCGGACATCGTGAGTGAGTTCCAATGAGATTCGGCGGCAATTTGATAGCCCGGTAAGGCTGGCTACACGATATATTTCCGTCGCTAAGCGGGGGCCGTTGCGCGCTAATCTGCCGACGGTGGCCCCGTCGTATTCGAGCACTGATGCATCCGGGCTCGGTCCACAAACACACACGCACACGGTGAATACATCTCTCTCTACCACCGCCAGAGCAGCACAGCGTAGAACGCGGCCGCCACGGCCGCCATGCGTCCCATCTCTACTGCAATCTCAGTCGCCCACCAGAACCTTCCCAGCGCCTGCCTCGGCCGCGGCTTCCAGTACTTCCCCTGCCCGCCGTCCTCGCGCACAGACATCCCCTTCCAGGCCTGTGCCATGGGCAGCACTTCCACCACACCACCCTCCCTCCGTGCCCTCCTGTCTCGGCGAGTCCACCAAACATTCACGCACACAATCACAGCCGTGACGCCAAGACACTTCAAGTACGTGAGGAAGATACCGATCTGATCGGGCAGCAGACACAGATGGCTCTGAAGGGTGTCCTCGCCACCGTGCACCTCCGGGGGAGGCGGCGCAAGGTGCTCGGTGTTCCGCTCGTCAGCCGGCCCCAGCCGTGCGGTAAGTTCAGCCGGTGTCTCGGGGGCCCGCGCAGGGGCGTCGCCCCCCGGCGGCGGCGGCGGCGGCGGCGGCGGCGGTAGCGCGGGTGGCTCTGTCGTCCCGGGATTCCACATCGAGACCATTTCAAACCCGGGGCGACGCACGCCCATGGTCCAGCTCATGCTCTTGACGGTCCACTCACGCACGCGGCCCTGCGGGCCGTACATGTGCGTGACGTCGCAGGCATCGTGGTCGTCGCCGGAGAAGACGTATTTAGCGTGCGTCTTCTTCAGGAGGTCGGAGGACAGGCCCTGGGTCAAGACGTTCTGGTATTGGTATCCCCTCCAGATCGGGATGGCCGTGCCCTTCTCGCGCAACGGCCCACAGGGCGTTCCCTTCTCGCGGTATAATGGCACGTGCGTCAACAGCACCGTCGGTTGCCGCTGCTGTGGGGTCTGCGGCGCGGTCGGCGGCGGCGGCGGCTTCGCAGCGATCGGATTCGTCTCGACGATCCGCGGCCACTTGGCAACCACATCCGCCGTCATCGCGTCGAGGCCATCCAAGAATTCGTGCGCCGCCGAGTAAATCTCCGGATCCGCCTCGTTGCTCAACGACACGGAATCGACCATGACCCAGGTATGGTTCCCCGCCGTCCAGCGGTCGTTTCCCTCCCCGAAGAAGGCCGAGAACCGGCCTCTCGCACTCAACTTGACGCCTCCGCCAAACCCTAGATCGTGGTTCCCGGGCATGCCCCTCTTCGTCCTGACGCCGGGGGGGGCTTCGAAGATGCCCTCGAACCGCTTGAACTCCTCTAGCCAGTAGGCCATTCCCTTCCTGCGCCAGTCCTTCTCCTCGTGTGGGTCGTGCGAGATCGCCTTCTCCTTCTTGCCAGCGCGTGAGCTGGCGGCCCACTCGCGGCCGCCGTCGAACAGGTCGCCGAGGAAGTACGCCTCGGTCGGGGCCAGCTCCTGATTCATCAGCGACCACGCGCGGGCGAGGTATCGGTCGCTGTAGAAGATGGTGGCGGCGAGCGAGAAGCCGCGGCGCGAGTACGTGTGGATGTCCACCAGCTGCGGGTCGGCGACGAGCGCGACTCGGTGCGGCGTCGCGTCCGCCGGCCACTTCTCCCACGTCTCCCATCGGCACGCGCTCACGGCCGCCGTCCAGATGTAGCGCTCGTAGTACACCACGAGCAGCAGCCACGCGGACGTGAGCAGGACCGTGAGGGGACTCCATCGCGGCAGCGACGATCTGTGCCGCCGGCAGCGGCTCGTGTAGCTACGCCAAAGAGAGTAGAGGAACGTGATGGGTGTCGGCCGTTGATGCGCTCGCGAGGATGGGCGCGGCCGGTGGTAGAGGTGCGGGGAGGTCACGTCGTTGACGGACGGTGGCCGTGGCGAGGTGGCGTAGCGGATCATTTCGTGCGGGTGTGTAGGGAGTTGGGGAAGTTGCGAATGTACGAGAGACGGTGTCTACGTTAGCATTGCTATCGCTTGTGGTGGTAATGGCGATGGGGGCTCGTTGATGCTATGGCGGAGTTGATGCTCGACGTTCGTCGCCTCTTTATGAACGCAGGGAAAGGAGCTTGGGAGGCGTACGACATTCAACCTCCTGGCACCTGCAGGGAGGGCTGGCCCTGGCCCTTAAATCTCCGCGTAGCGCTCAGCTGCAACCTCACGGAAAACGTTGGTGTATAGAAAAATATTGGTATCATTTTAGGTTTTCTCCATGTTGTATATTCTACAACTCCCTCTCACCCGTTTTCCGTAGGATCCATCTCAATCGTCTCCAGTACGACGAATGGAATGAGAAAAGAAAGAAAGAGAAGCAACCCCGACACCCCCAATCCGTAACATCTGTTGGGCATCACACATACATAAGCCATAGAAAACAAATAACCGTAGAACCCCACACGCTTTATATAATAGAACTGAAGGAAACCCGAGGTCAAGAAACAGGTGCCATATCCTACACTCCTCACTAATGCGAGTGTCCATGCGCCCCGTTTCCAACGGCATTCTCATCTACGGGGGCACAGCACTTGCCGCTGCCGCACTCGACCCCACACTCCAAAAGACACGCCTCCGCGTCGGTGCCCGCCGCGCCGAGAGCTCCGTAAGTACTCGTTCCGGCCTGTGCTGACGCCGCAGCTGAGCCGCCCTTCGGCGTGTACTCGGGCTGGATAGTGGCGGAATGTACGCCGACAGCGTGGAGACAGGTTCTAACGGCTTTGGCGAGTCGCATATACTTCAGTCCCTTATCCGTCTCGGGGTCAAAGGCGAGCTGGATGTGCAGGGATGCAATCATCTTGACGTCGCTGAGTTGCCAGATGTGAAATTCGTGCACGCTCTCGATGCCGGGGATTGACCGGATATCTTCCTTCACCTCGTCGAGCGAAATACCCTTAGGAACGCCCTGGAGCAAGATCTTGGAAGCGGACTTCACCAGCGGCAGGGCCGATGAAAAGATAATGGTGGTGATGATGAGAGAGATGGTAGGATCCGCGTAGTTGGTCAACGGCCTAGACCAGGCGTGGTTGGGACTGTACTTGACGAAGAGCGCTGTGAGGATAACGCCGACGTTTCCGAGAGCATCGCCGAGAACGTGCAGAAAGACGCCACGCATGTTGAGATTCTGGTGCGAGTGTCCGCCCTTGCCGGCCTTCTTGGGCTTCGAGTGGTTGTGGTTGCGGTGCCAAGTACGAGAATCGCCGCGACGCCTGCCACCCTTCTGTACGGTGTCACCACCGTCGGCCATCAGCGGCGTGTGTTCGTCTTGCTCGTCACTATCCGATACAGCCGACTCGGAAGCTTCCGACGCAGCAGCGTTGAACACTTCCTGTCGGTTCATTGCCGGGTGAACGTGGATGTCGGTGATCGGGCTCGCGAAATGCGTCGGCTTGCTCCTCGGAGACGAGGAAATGATGGGAGTCGCTTCGGCGACGCGGCGGACGACATTGCTGGGCAGAACCCTCTCTATATCACCATGGTCCTGACGCAGATCATCCTCGTCGTCGTCGTCGTACGGGAACACATCGTCGGCGTGAGCCTCAACATCGTCGTGACTGTGCGAGTGCCCGTGCCCGCCTGCGGCTTCACCGCCGGACGAGTGGCCGTGGTCGTGGAACAAAAACAGTCCAACAATATTGGACATCAATCCGGCCGATCCGACGCCAAGGATGAGCCACGGGTTCTGAATCTCCTGAGGCTCAAAGAAGCGCTGGATGGCTTCGAGGAAGATCGAGAGACACAGCGCGAGCAGGAAAACGCCGTTGATCAGAGCACCCAGGACTTCGGCACGTTGCCATCCATAGGAGTAATCGTTGGAGCTCTTGGCCTTCGCAAGTTTGATTGCCCACAGGGCGACGATAAGGGAAAATACGTCATTCAACTGAAACCCCCCCTCTGGTCAGCCATGTCCTTTCGCCGGAAAGGAGGCGCTCGACAAGAGATCCTCTGGATATGTCCCCGCGCGTCCATCGCAGGTAATGCAGCTTACCATATGGAATGAGTCCGCCACTAGGGCGAGCGAATGCACGGCATATCCGACAATGATTTCGAGAAAGAAGAAGATGGTATCGATCACGAGAAGCGTGATGATGCGCGACGAGCGGGAGAGCCCCATTGCGACGCTAGGTTCGAACAGACCTTCGCTTCGCAGGACGGGTAGACAATCGGAAGGCGGATGGAGCGGGGGTCAGTCGTAGTCGTGAGTCGATTGGATGAGCAGTT
>Ga0307508_10000476_pt1 | contig 48391 bp, 62 predicted proteins | sample 9_EM_MG_FD_203089 | JGI IMG/M metagenome (GOLD analysis project Ga0307508, IMG submission 203089) | Populus trichocarpa ectomycorrhiza microbial communities from riparian zone in the Pacific Northwest, United States - 9_EM | ecosystem: Host-associated > Plants > Roots > Unclassified | place... | reverse complement strand
TATAGACCCCGTGTTGACGACGCAATAATATAAAGAAAGTATTTCTTAAAAGTGGTATCGAAAAAAGATACGGTAATTGTACAAATTATAATTTGTATATGAACGAGATTAATACGAGGTATCGTCGGAATTCTAAAGCCAATAAAAATCCCGTGTGGACATGGTGTCAATGCAGTGTCAATTTTACCCCGTTTTTTGGTACAGGTAAGTACTTATTCTCTTATCCTCCATATAAAATCGTCAGGGCCCGGACTTTTTCTCTTATAGTGAATTCTCTTGCAAGGAGTAGTTCTCTTATATGACCGTCGATTGTATACCTTGAGTATACTGCGCGTTGGTAGAGCCCCCCACACTTGCACAGTTAGTTACTCACACTTGCATGCTCCCAGTTGCAGGGCCAGGTGCAGCGCGGTTAAGTATGTACGTCCAACTATTGTGTGAGACCTCAGATTATCAATCAGGGATTTTGCAACTGGTTACCTAGTAAGGGCTGCGGCCCCCGATGAAAGTTCGCACCACTGCATCCCCACTTCCAAATTTTGGGGCTGCAGCCCGACTCTTACGGATCACGATCGAGTCGGGGATGACTTCCGGAATCGCGAACATGCCCTCTTAGTACTCATGGTGGGCGATCGACGTGGCTTAAATCTTACTGTGAAGATATGGTTCGTGTGATGGGGAACGGATGTACAGCGCTGATTTTGAGTTTACGTCTGGTACATATAGAGAGCGTCGGTAACTCGGGCACTAACACACTAAGTGGGCGCTAGGCACTAGCGTACTCTAGGCCACTAGCAATATTCCATGTCCAGAGCCACGCATCATCGTCATGATGCCCGAGAGGTCAGTACCGCGGCGCCCAACAGAAACAGAGGTGCTGAGCTCTCGGGTACCATGCATGACGACGATGCATGGCCCCGGACATATGTAGAGAATTCGCTGGCGGCCTAGAGTACGCTAGTGCCTCGCGCCCACTTGGTGCGTTAGTGGCCGACGTACCGACGTGCCTGACGTGCCCGACTAACCGACACCCTCTCAATAATTGATCCTCCAACCCATGTCTCTATTTTTGCCAAGCCTCGTTTCCGGCAGTTGCGGTCTGGTGACCTAGGCTTGCAGATCCCAACTTTCATCCCCACTCACAAATGGAAAATACCTCCAGTGCCGGTGCGGGGCAGGTGGTGGGTTGCGGGTACATAAATACACAAGTAATTAGCTACAGGCCTCTCGGGCGCTATCTATGATACAAGTCCTTTGCTGCTAAGTATCTCCCGTATGGGGTCGGGCTAGTTCTCGGGTTCGGCTAGCGCCACGGTCAAGCCCGGCTATCTATATAGAGAAAAGGTCTACAATGCCAGAACATACGGTAAAAAAAGTCCACAATGCCACAAGGGTTCCTCCATGCCTGTTTTTAGTATGGATTCTCGGCTCGGAATATTGCGGGTAGGGCGGGTACGCCCCCGCCGACGCCGCGACCAAGATCACCAGTTTCTACAACCCAACAACATATAACTCCACCAATATTCATCGGATAGGAATGAAAAGTGGCTATTAGCGATGCTGAAAGTGTGCCCGTCATCGCCATACGGACAGACTTCACATACCTTTAGGCAACGCCCGGCAGCGGGCCACATGGTGACCTCCTGGAGCAATTCTGGAGACGGCCCGGAACATCCTGTAAAGCGCCCCTCCATGCAGCAGTCTTGGCTCTCTCTCTCCGGCCGTGAGGCGATTGGTATGAGGGCACCCACGAGGCTTCTTGAAGTGAAGTAACTAGCTAGCAACGAAACTCTTCTTAAGGTTGCAAATCTGTGACACCGACCGGAGGAATGGCCCTTGAGTAGGTTGCCTTGAGAGCAGCGACGGCAAAGCCACAGGAGACAAAGTCGCGAGCTGGGCTCTGAGGGCCTTCGTTCGCAGCAGCGCGGAATCCTTGGATGACAGAAATTGCACGGCCGCACGGAACGTCACGGGGAATCGGTCACCCTCTGCAGCGCCATCGTGACAGGACAGGCAGGGCTCCAGGTAGCGGATGAACCGACGAAGTCGTGAGCGGCGAGCGATGAGCAAATGAATGACGAGCCGCGAGCTGACAAACGAGTGAGCGACCGGTGGTTGCGCAAAGAAGAAAAGAAGAGCGGGCGACGGCTCCGTATAAGGATATCCGTTAACTGGGGGTTACTCTTCAACTCCCGGCGCCCCACATTGCTACTTTCCGCAGTATTCCGAGCCGAGAAAATTCTTACTAGAACTTCCATGGAGGAACCCTTGTGGCACTGTGGACTTTTTTTAGCGTATGTTCTGGCATTGTAGACCTTTTCTCTATCGTATATATGCCACCGGCTCACCATAGTCTAGTTATCTACTACGAGCGCCCAACCGAGATGTGGAGCACAACAGTGAGAGATCGTAGTTGCACATTTACGTGCCTAGTTGCAATCGCTTGCGCCCCAGTTTGCTACTCTAGATACTCAGGTAGGTTATGTATTACGGTGGTCGGCAGTGAGCAGCTAAGAGTTGGAGGGGTACAGTGAGTTTACGTCGTAGTACTCTCTGCTTGCGGGTCGGATTTCGCTGCGAACACGGTCGCCCAGTGAGTGGAGGATGTTAAATTTGGAGTTTGGGCTTCTTAGAATGGGCTCTATCTTCAACGACGCTCTGCGGCGGAGAGGGCCTGTCCTTTGAGAAGAGGTAACAGTCGGGTTGCAGATGAAAAAGTCGTGAACAAAACCATACCACGAGTGAGATGTGGTGAGTTGCTCGGGACTGTGCCACACAACGCCACGTTTCCAGCGCAGTACATACTGGTCATGCGCTTTTCCTCTGACTCCTGCGCGGTCCCAGGCTTCTAGATGACGCTGGTTGGAGCGGTGGCTAAGGGCCAGTTGAAGCAGTACCAGAATGTGAATCCGATTTCCTCTCGCAGGGCTCAAGACTCCCGGAATATTCGGCAGCGGGGGAGCTGTTGAGTGGGACGTAAAAGGGGGCGGAGCTGACTGGCGGAAGGTCGGTAGAGGGAGAGGATAGGAGTGAATGAGTGACATGGCGAGAGGGCTGCAGGGCAGGGCACTCGGCGAAGTTCCAGGGTTCTGTAAGCAAGTGAGGTCCTTAAGCAAGACAACCGTGCCAAACTCTAATAGGATACGGCCGCCAAGGGGGGGTGATCTGCGTCTTTTACCCTAGGTCGTCAAGCCCATTGCGATTGGGTCGGCATTTCAATGCACCGGTAGGTCCGCTACGCGAGCGGACCTATTACACAATCGCTCCTATTGATCTTCATAGATATCCCCGCCGCAGTCATACTAGCATAACAAAAGATATCCCTCCCTATTGGTCCGTTTTATCCTGGCCTGTCGACGTGGTGCCATAATTAGCGCTTGCTCAGTATAGTTAGGAGCAGCCAAGCGCGGCCCGGGGAACTGCAACATACATAATGCGGGGGTACGTACGTACATAGCCACTTGTCTGCTCTTTGACGGCTATTCGGGAACGGGGACAAGCCGCCGCAAAATGGCGCACCCGATGCGGTGCATTGTCCAATCCAACATGCTCGATACATCGGACCCCACCCGTAAAGAGCACCTCTGCCGTTATCATGACGGAGACGAATTTGTGCCGATCACCGGTGCCCCTGTTGTTCAGGCCTGTCCGGCCAAGGGAAAAGGAAGGAGGGTCTGAGGAAGAATGGAATCGTCTCGGTGCTCTCCTGGGCACGCGCCGGCGTAGGATGGGACAGAGCAGAAGCAAGGGTGTTGTATCTCTAAGGGCCTGTTCTTTTCAGCGTGCATATTTTCTACCACACACACATCTGATATAACAGCGTTCGGCTCAACTCCTATATAGGTTTCCGGTTTTTGGGGTCACTAGCAGTGACCCCTGAAGTTCTATGAATACGACGGGTGCTGAAGAGGGGTACTGAAAAGACGCTGGGAATGTACATACTCGACTGTGCGCTCGAAAAGAGCAGGCCCTAAGTCAGTGTCTACATAGCCGGGAGGAAAGAAAACAAAAACAACAACAACAAAGAAAAGGGGAGGGGAAATTGTGGACGGACACTGGCGACGGGCCAGTCAACTCCACCCTACGGGTAGCAGAAACAAGTGCGCTATCTTAAGCCCCGCACAACACCAAGGTGGGCCTCGTATGGCGTGTCGAACATCTAGGCACCCGGCATAGATTGCCACCCTGAATTCGATTGTTCATCTGACGCGCAAGGCTGGAGCCCGTTGCGCTTCTAGCCAAACATGAGCGGTGGGCATCGTTATATGGGTGCCGAGAGGCGTGCAGGAGCGGGCCACATAAACCACCAGGTATCGCCTTCTTTGTCTGGGTATCCAAAAGTTTTCATACCAGCGCGAAATTGACAATCCGCCAAGGTGAGTTACCTATGGTCTGCTTTGATTAATTGCTACTTAATTCTTGCAGACGCATCCATGATCATCCCGTTCACGCAGGCCATCGGTTCTCCGACCACCCGCCCCGGTCGGAGGCTTCTCTCTCTTATCGTCGGCCTCTTGGTCGCCGCGGACCTCGCCCACGCGCAACAGCCCGTCGCCGAGCTGGGCGGCTGGCCGGCCGGTGCGTTCACGCTCCTGATCGGCCTCTGGATCGCCGCACGGTGTGCTCTGCAGCGGAACTACGATACTTCTCTCCCGCCGTGCACTCGCGCCGGTCTCCACCGGATCCCATACATCAAGCGCCTCCTGTGGGCGGGCGATACGTTGGGCCAGTCGGTCAATGTTCTGGTGCTATCGTCGCTGGAGGCGCCGAAATGGAACCTGCTGCCGCAGTTCACCACCGACGATGAGCATCGGTCCGGCGTGTGGGAGTGGGATATCTTGACCATCTACAAGGCGGGCGGCTGCCCCACCCCATGTTTCGCCCTGACGAGTAATGATCCCAACGGGAACGCGACATACGAGATGAAGATCACGGCGCCGGCAAGATGTGGGCTGGAGGTGGTGATCAAGTTCACGGCGAATCCGAGCGTGAAGATTGGGGAAATCACCGATATACTTTTTACGACGCTCTTCGCGGAAAAGTACGGGAGCCGCCCGTGCGCTGATCTGTTCCTCCTGCTGTGGCGTGGGCTGCAGAACTACCAATCGACCTGGGAACTGCGACACGGCGGTGAGACCGTTAGCACCGGTGAGCCCTACAGCTGCACCGAGATCGTGGAGGCTGTCAAGGAGTACAAGAGCAAGCCGAGGGAGGTGGTGGACTGGCCGTACGCGGAGGAAAAGTTGCGACTGTACATCGAGAACCCGACGGACACATCCGACGAGGCGGCGCCTGGGTCGACCATCCGGGACGATGTATTTCACGCCGGACAGCTGGTCGCAATGCTCATCTTCACGGAGAATTTCCCCGGCGCGACGGGTGTCAACCCGCTCATCCCGTTGATCTATCAGTGGAGCAAAGGGAAGCTGGAACCCACCGATAACTTCCAGTTCAATCTGCGGCTGTTCAAGAAGCTCGGCGCCCCGCCGTCCGCACCAGGCCTCAATGCGCAACTTGACGGCGACGGAACCGGCGACGACCAAACATCACCTCTGACAGCTCAATTCCAGCGGTCGGAAGCTGTCCCTATATCGCGGGCGTCAACTGTCCGTGCATCGCGGGCATCAACTGCCCCCGTATCTCGGAAGCGCACTACAACCCTTGCGCGGACAGGAACTGGCCTATCTCATGTTCTTACGCACGTCATGGGCCCAAAGGGCGCGACCTCCACCATCATCAGCGAGGAAGTGAAGCTTCTAGCCCACTACGAGATCAACCTGTCTGAAGGCGACGTGCAGATTGACGGCGGCGGACACATGGGCTCGCAGCGCTACGCCTGGATCTGGAGCACGGTCGTAGGCGCGATAATCGCCTTTTTCATCTCGCTCGGCGGCACCGCGAACCCCAGTTTTGCCACCGCCCTGGGCCTCAGCTTGCTCCGTCCGTATAGCAACGATGACAACTACACCGACGCCGGCTCGCCGCTGAGCTGGAACGGCCGCCGCCGCATCCGATGGGACGAAGATAAGGCGTGCGGGATCTTCAGCGGGCAGACAAAACTGCGGCTCGGCAAAACCGGCAACTCTGTCACCCGCGGATGCATCCTCTTCGTGTTCAGCTGGCTGACGTGGATCTGGCGTGACGAGGTCCGCGAAGTTCTCTCTTTCGAGAAGCCTGTCAACGCGGCGACGTGGGTGAAATGGACCGCCGTCTTTCTCGAGGCGCACGCGGGCCTGTGGATGTTCCTCGGCTCGTACTTCTACTACCAACGCCGCATCTTCTCGGTCGTGGTCATCAACCTGGTCGCGGGGGTGCATGTGGTCGTCGTGGTGGTGCTGATGGTGAACAATCTCAAGACGGGGCAGGGACGGGAGTTGCTGTTCTACATCAGCGAGGCGTTCACGCTCACAGGGTGCTTTGTGACGGGACAGACGTTTGTCGGATCGGGCTCGGAACATGCATATGTGCACCATGCGGTGACGCTGTATTGGAGCCACATCGTTGCGGCGTCGTGTTTTTCTTATATAAACTGATGGGTCCCATTGCTGCTGTCAGCGGGGGGTTTGTGGGTGGGGTTTTCGGAGCACGGTTTTTTGGGATCAACGCATTTGCAATTTGATAATTTTTCTTTTCTCCATTTGGTCCGCGCGATATACATACTTCGCACGAGTGTTTCCAGAATGGTCTGATTTCGATCCGTTGTCTATCTTCCTGGCCCTGAGAACGCAAACATCCCCAACAAACACAACCCCATCCACCCGCGCCGCCGCCATTCCCGACCCGGTATTAGCAGACCTCACCTCCCCTCGCATGCATGTAATCGAAGGCCGCCACAAGTGCGGTCAGCTCCGCAGCCGCCGCAGAGAGGGCACAGAAGTGCATGATCTGATGGCTCGCACCGACGAGATCGAATCTCCCGGGATACCATCGCTCGGGCACACACAGTGCAAAGATCGCGGTGCCGACGACATACAGCGCGCCTTGCAGCAGCGACCACCGCAGTCCCATCCGCTCCTCCAGCCCCCAGAACCCGTAGATATAGACTCCATGCATGATCGGGAAGAAGGAGAATACGCCCATCCCGACGAACACCGTTGCTCGGATCTTGCGCCAGCCCGGCGTGGGGAAGGAGGGATGCATCGACACGACCGCGCAGGTTGTGCCGACGGTGAGCATCTAGACTGTCAGCCTGCCGCGGAGTACGGGAGTGAAGGGTGGAGGTACCATCCCCCAGTACGTGTACATCACCGCCGGATGGCAATGCAAGCCGTAGTAGACCGACGGCATGTAGCTTCCCAGGATAAACACCACGATGCCGAGGTAGTCCAGCTGACTACCAAACGTTGCGCCTGCTTCGGAGTGGTTCGCGAGGAGGTGGCATGTCGCCGAGAGGCTGAAGCATGTCGCTGCGGACAGGAAGAAGCTCGCGAACGCGTAGATGTCGGCGCGGCGGGCAGAGGGGTAGCGGGGGGAGAGCACGGCGTACAGTTGCAACGACATGAGGAGGAACCCTATCGTGCCGAGGAGGTGGGACCACACATTGACTTGTCCGCCTTCCGTCAGACATGCCCGAGACCAGGGGGGGAGGTGCGTACCGGATTCATTGTGGAAATAGAACAGCGATGATGCAGACTTGCGGAAGGACCCCGAGGCATAACTGCACCGTGTCAGAAGCGTCGTCACCCAAGAGGGGTGGCGACATACCGGTAGCCCGAGATTATGTAGTGGTTATCCCTACGAGATCAGCCATCCACCGCCACATCTGCCCGCACAACACCGCAAAGTGACTTACTGCTGCCATGCCGCTGCAAAACTGTCAGTCTCGACAACCACAGAACACGATCGCAGATCACCCACGTAGTTCATCCCACGCACACGTCAACGCCTGTTCGATCTTGCCCTCGACATTCTTCACCGACTGCCAACGATCAGATTGTTTCTCTGCCATCGGCCGCAGCGAATATTTCCATACATCAACCGCCTTTTCCGCCAAAGTCGTCTCCGTGCGTGGTTGTCTCTTTCGCATCGCTATAGCAGTGTAAGTAGTAGTTCCGGTTGCTTCTGGAGCGGGTGGAGGTATTCTCCTTTGTCGCGGGATGGCGACGCTTATCGTCGATTTCGTTGGTGGAAATAGACGCTGCGGTGAGCACGAAACAGAGCGGAGATACATATATCTAACCACCGGTTTTTTTTGTTGTCTCCGCGCACGTCTCGGCCCAGCTTCTCTTCTCGGCGTGTTGATGCAGAAAAATCCACCCGATTTCTCCGTCACGCGCCTCCGCGCGGGGGCTCTAAGACTGCCACACGGCGGTGCTGCCTAGACAGCCGAGTTGCCTGCATGATTGTAACTACTAGGCAACTATTTGTAGTTAATTACCCTAGTCTATAGTACCACATCTAACTACATAACTAGTACACACCTCTGGCGGGCACTCCGATTCGCTACATACGTTGCACTTTTACTAGCACCAAAACAAAGCTGGCGGCTGCATATCTTATGTGCAGCGTTTATGTATTCACTCTTTTCTTTTCTTTTCTTCTACTTTTTTTGCGACACCAGGGGGGGTGGATCTTTGCTGTGACTGCAGCCAAAACGTATGTCACCAAAAGAGATTTCCGGTGGCACTCCCGAGTTCGCCAGATTGGGATGGAGAAGGTGATGGCTCTCACAGCTAGATATGGAATTCGAATGATCCTTTGGGGTGGCGTTCGACTATTAATTTTTGTTTATTCATTACTCGCATGCGACCAGACAGGTCATAGCGTAGGTACAGAGTCCGTCCTCGTCTGCAGTCCGCGCGATGGCGGCACGTTGCAAGCTCCCCTTTGCCCCCCCCCCCCCCCAGGCCTGTCCCAAGGAGATGCGCACCAAAGAAATCGCACAGGAAAAAGAGAAAAGAAAGAACAAAGGAGAATGAGGGCGCGGGGAGAAACAGGTTGCTCCTTCTCGGCATCTTGTTATTCCCTCTGGAGACCCGGCCTCCCTCCATCACTGAGCTTCCGCCCACTTCTTCTCGGAGATCTCTCGCTTGATGTGCGCAAGGGATCTGGGGAGTGGCATCGTGCGTGCCTCCGCCCAGTCCGAGTATCCTAGAAATTCCACCCCACGGGCGTCTGGCTGCTCCGCCGCGAGCTTGGTCCACTCACCGGCCTTCTTGCTTCCTGGGGCTCCCTTGTGCTCCAGACACCACCGGATCTCGATGGCAATGTCGGGCCTGGCCCTCTGCAGCGCTGCGATGTGCTTTCTTGTTTGCAGCGCGCACATCTGGCCTGGGCCAGGCTCCTTTGACAGCGGCCTGGGCGTCCGCGAAAATCGTGACCCTTTCTGGGGTCATCTCTCTTCTCGTAGCGGTTTCCAGCGCTCTGGAGGGAGCGGTGCACTCCGCATCGTAGTCCTCTTGGTTGTATCCCATGTGGTTTTGATGCCCACCCAAGATTGCCCGTTCTTCCAAACCACTAAGTACCCGGCGGCTTTGCTGTCAAGGCGCGATCTGTCCCTGGACATGGCCAGCCCCGGCCATTGCTTTCCCGCCTCTGGCTTGGCTTCGACCTCCTCTTCCTGCAACAGTTCTGCATCGAGGGTCTCTGGTTCCTCTAGCAGTACTGTTCTCTCCATCCTGCCCGAGTATCCGAGGGCATTAGTGAGCCGTCTCCCGATGGCTGTTGGAGCGCCCACTGCCTCCCTTGCCTGATCGCCCTGTTGAAGGCTGAGCAACCGTAGCCCGAACCGCCGCTGTCTGTGTTCCAGCTGGGCTGCTGCCAGTCTGAGGCCCAACCCCATTGCCAGGGCTCCCATATCGGTCGTCCGGAAGCAGCCTGCGGTCGCGCGGCCTTCCTGGTTGGTGAACAGTTGCAGCTCCTTCCCCTGTCCAATGATACCCTACGCCTGGGCGCCCTTCTACCACAGTTCTGACCCGGAAATGGTGACTGACTGAATGCAAAGCCGTCATGACCTTCCTGTAGTCGGCCGGCGAGACGCCCATCTGTCCTGCGAGCCGGTGGAGTCGGGTCATAGAGTTCTTCCCTTTCTTCCACCGATCGGCGTGATATCCCTTCTGCATGAGCTGGGAGACCAGCCAGACCCCAAGCCAACGCGTTGCTTCCTTGTTGAATGGGACGGCTTTGGCGTCGACCATTATGGTGGCAGTGGGGGTTGTCTTTCTCTTGCGAGAGAGTGCCACCTCTGTCTTTCCGTGGTCAAAGGCAATCGATTGCTTGCAACCCAGTTGAGGGATGCCACTGCGACCTTAGTTAGCTTGGCCGCTACCGCCTCGCCATCCTTGCCCTCCACTCGCCACCCGATGTCGTTCACGAAGGACAGCCCTTTGATGCCTGGCACTGCTCTCTCCACCATCATTTCCTCAAGTCAACCGCCCGCACAGTGGCCAAGCATCGAGCCTGCTTACACACAACAAACAGTCAACTACGTACCCGTAATGCCAGACAGCGATACCAGCTATGATCCCTATGCGCCACCCGATTCGTTGACCCAAAACCCGGAAACCAAGAAATGCACACCAGGTTTCGCTTACGGTTCCACCATCTCTTCTCCGATCGACAGAATTTTTGGATAATCTTATTCCTCTTCTCTTTTCGGTGCTCTCCTGTGTGTGTACGGTTTTCTGTCTGTTGGGCGGTGGCCTGGTTGTAGTCCAAAACTCTGAAACCCACCCAAGATATGCTAGGGCGCTGGGGAAACATAGGTTCTCACTCGTTTCCCGGACCACCGGCCGACCCAGTCCAGACCGGCCGGGCTCCCCGTTGGCCCGCAGGCCGTGGACTAGCGTGGACTACCTCTTGCAGACCGGTCCGATCCGAGACGAGGACTGGCCCGGCCAAATTGCTGAGACCCCTGACACTGGCATCCCAAAGGGATCCCCAGCGGCGCCGATTCTCTTCATCACCTACCTGTCAGGTATCTTCGACGAGGCGCGCGGCCCTCGAGTAGGCTGGATGCATATGCCATTCGCAAGGCCGGTGCTGGGAACAGGGTTGAGCGATGAATACTTCAATCTCCTCGCGATCTTCGTCGAACACCGGAGGATCGGAAATCTTGCTGCTACGGCGTGTGGCAAGGTGATGGGTGTACCAGTAGTGGTTGGCGTATTGGCGGCGGCTGGCTCATTTCCATTCAAGACGGACTCTGCCAGAGTATGAAGATGCTGATTTGCGGTTTCGAGCGTGGATCGGGGGCGAACGAGGAATTGTTTGAGATCGATCGTAGCTGGCCAACGAGGACAAGGGCAGGGCGAGGACGAGGGCGGAGCTGGCAAGCGCGCGACAAGGACAAGACATGGAGATGTGGACGAGCAAGCGTGGAGAAGGCTCTGGATGTTATGTCTGCTGTATCCAAGGTGAGGATTGCCTTCTGCCTGTCTTGCATTTTTCTCCTTGACCATTAGCAACTGTTCCCGTAGCCACATCTTGTTTCACGTCTTGTTCCTTGTTGTGCGCATGTCGGTTTGCCCGCCGAGCAACCAGAACCTTTCCCCGCCGCGCAATCCAGGATGCAGAATCTTTCCTCGCCGCACGATCAGAACCTTCCAGGGCCATAGTCGTTCAGCGGCGGTGGCAGTGGTGGTGATGGCAGTGGTGGCGTTGGCGGCGGCAAGGGAGTAGCAGCGGTGGGCTGTGACGCAGGAAGCCCATGATACGGAGTGCGCTGCCCTTACGGGCTTCGGAAACAGCGGTGAGGCGGCGGTCGCCGCCTGGAAAGGTTAATCTTCACAGATGCTCAAGCCGTTATCAAACGGATGGCTTCTGAAGACCCGGGACCAGGACAAATGTATATCATGCAAACCAGGACGCACACCGTGACACTACTAGGGCGAGACCAGGTATCGCCAACGGGATCCATTGGTGTTCTGCCCATGAGGGCGTCCCAGGTAGCGAGAAGGATAATGAGTGCACGTGGGGCTGGGCAGGGTTGTCAATCGTCCGTCCAGTTCGTCCTAGCGGTCTCCCGGGAGCCCGGGACAGGTCGGGGTTAGTTGGGCTGAGGGAAGCGGGGACTACAGGGTTCCGGGCTGGCGAGATGAGGACGGATACCCTGCAGGTCCCGGAATGGACTGCCGACTGAGCGGCTGCGAGGCTGTGCGGCTGTGTAAGTGGCGCAGAGGATTTCCATTGCCGTACGTACCTGGGCCACCTCACTTCAACCTCATCGTTTTTCTCCACCGGTCCCCGCCCAGACGGGATGTGAATAGGGCCAAGAGGACCGTGATATATAGCTGGTTACTAATGCTGTCATCTCACGGCACAAAGCTCCCAATATACAGAGGGTTTCCGATGGCTACTCTAGTACGCGCCACCACTCCCGTGCCCGCGGCCAGCACTGCCATACACACCCACGAGATCTGCACTACTCAGCGCTCGCCATGCCTTGGAGCACCACTCGATAGAAGGATTCGGGAAAGGCATTGGCCATCCCCTTTACTGAGCATCGGCTCTTTGGCCGAATGTACGCCGCAAATGGTTCGAACGGACGGCAAAACGGTTACAACATGGGCTCTATCCCGATTCCGCAGTCGAATTTCGATTCTTACGGGGCTGGTTTTAACGGTTCCTTATTCGGAACGCGATCACTCTTCGTATCGCCACCAACAAAACACAAGAGATTTCCGAGGAATGCTTTGAGATGATCACCAAATTCTTCTGCTTTAATCAGAGGAATTCTCAGTTGAGGGATTGAAGTTTGAACCGAAGATCTTGTGCGGTGTATTAGCAGGATTGGGACCACTAGTGGCATTCTCCACCGGGGCGGCCCTCTTTGGCAAAGATAGGTAGATTGATAAAACGTCTACAAATTCGTTACGGTATATGTATCTTACGACGCCTGTAGACTGAATGTGGTCGGGGTTGGACAATGGACGGGAACCGGTGTGTGTACTAGGACGGAGCATTGTAAGGCCTATCCCAGGCCTGAGAAATATAATGACAAAGAAAGGAAGGTAGAATTAAGAGAGAATGGGTGGGTGTTGTCGCTACCCTATGATTGACGGATTCTGTCCGGCGAGGATGATGGTACGAACCCCGCTCCGCAACTCGCTAAGTACACAGAATTGGGTGACTAATCCCCAACAGAACTTAATTCCCTCCCATAGCATAAAGATAAGCGCGAGTAAGCACTAACTAAGCCTCATTGGGTTTGCACTAAGCCTGCAGTGAAACGGGTGAGTGATAATGAATGCATTCTATGGACAGTAAAAAGTCCTTTCCACCTCCAGTACCCCCGCCGCTATCCACCTCCTCCACCACTGTCATGGTGTCGGGTTTCCTCTAGCATCAATGACTACTTGCAACCGTGCAGGTATACTATCTACCAACCTATCCAAAATTTCCTCCCTGACGTGGTATCGCCAGGTATTCTCTAGTTATATACGCATCAACACACCCCGGACGAAACTCAACGCCTGAAATCGCCAAGACTTTCGCCCGACACTCGGACTTCACAGACATCACGATGTCTGGCGGAGCGACCGTACCGGACGAGGCAGCCCTGTTGGTGGCTGCAGCGGCCGGCCAGAGCGAAAGTTCCCTCTTGAGGGAACTTGTGGGAGGCCGGGAAGAGGAGATGGAGGAGGATTCCGGGAGCGAGCTCAGCGAGCTTGAGAGAAGCGTGGTGGGCGGGATGGAGGTGGAGGAGGAAACGGGACGACCCAAGTTCAGGCGCGCCGTGCCCGGCGCGGGGCAGCAACAAAGCACGCAGTATTTCTTCCAGCGCGGCAACCAGAACAGCATAGCGACAGCTCGCGCGACGACAGCATCTTCGCGACGCCAGGCAAACAGATCATGAGAGGAGCACTCGCGCGCTCTCTCGCGACTGCAGCCAACAGCCTACAGCAGGTGGGAGCGGCGGACTCCTTGCTGCCTTTGGTTGGCGTAACCGGCACCGGCATCGGCGTCCCCCAGCGCGCTGGTGTGGGAGTCGGGGTCGCCACCCTCTCCGGGACCGCCCCGCCCTCCATTTCCACCTCATTGGCCATTTCCACCTGTTGGCCATCTCCTCTACCCAATCATCCGCCCCCACATCCAATCTCCCACCCTCCTCCCCGAAACTCTTGGCAGAATTCAGGGTCTCCGCCGTCCCCACCTGCTGAGGGCTGCCGGTGGCCGCCGCCGAGAGAGAGCGTGCAAGTGCTCCTCTCAGGGTCTGATTGCTCGGCGTCGCGAAAATATCGTCGTCATTGCGCGCGCCGTTGCGGTTTCCGTGCCGGAAGAAATCCTGCGTGCTTTGTTGCTGTCTCGCGCTTGAACTTGGGTCGTCCCGTCTCCTCCACCCATCCCGCCCTCCACCTCACTCTCGAGTCCAGAATCGTCCCCCATTTCCTCCTCCCGGTGTCCCACAAGTTCCCTCAAGAAGGAACTTTCGCTCTGGCCGGCCGCCGTAGCCACCAACAGGGCTGCTTCGTCCGGTACGGTCGCTCCGCCAGACATCGTGATGTCTGTGAAGTCTGAGTCTCGCTAGGTTTTGGTGTGTCGGGCGGAAGTCTTGGCGATTTTAGGCGTTGAGTTTCGTCCGGGGTGTGTTGTTTAATTAGTCGGGCTGAGGGAAGTGAGGACTACAGGCTTCCGAGCTGGCGAGGTGAGGACGGATACTACAGGGCCCGAAAAGGGCCGTCGACCATTTGGCTCTGTGGCTTCATGGCCGTGTGGTCGTGTGGCTGTGAGGCTGTATGAATTGCGGATGGCGCAGAGGGTCTCCACAGGCGTGCGCACCCGGGTCAATTTAACCTCATCGAAATTCTCCACAAGAACGGAACCTACGAACTAACGAGGGGAAAAACACTGTGGGGACGCCCAAAACCCTGGGGGCTCCCATTCTGATTGTTCCTTGCCTGTACATTCTGGCATACCTTCCCAGCCCCACCTAATTCTCCTCTGCATTGTGCTCATTCCCGCTCTATCTCATGTCCGCCGTGACAACTACATATATTAGAGGACTCCAGACGCACGATTGCAGCCCTAGTGCTATGGGGGTACCTTACGCTGCGCCACTCCGCCTGGGAAACGAAGGATAAGTTGACTTCCTCGCCATACCGACCCAGAAGTGGGCCAACTGAGAGACCATTGCTGCGGGCGGGCGAGTACTCAACCGACCTCTAGTGGCTCTGTTGTAACATTTCCCGTGCTACCACTGCTTCTCGGCTCACAAACGACTCCCACGATCCCTCGCCAACCTCAAGCGGGAGATCTCCGAGAAGAAGTGGGCCGAGGCACAGCAGTGGGCAGGAGGCCGGACCTCCAAGGCGAAATACCAGATGCCAAAAAGCCAGAGGCCGGACAGCATGGTGGCTGGGAGCACCAAGAGGCTCGCCTCGAGGTACTATCAGCTGAAAACGGGGCATGCCCGCACCGGGCAATACCTACACTGGGCCAAGGTGCGTCCCACGACCCAGTGCTGGTGGTGCCGATGCCCCTCGCAAACGAGAGACCACCTCTTCAAGGTGTGTCCGGAATGGAAGATGCAACAGAAGATTCTGTGGGCGGAAGTGCAGAAGGAGACCGGGAGGTGGAAGAGCAGGTGGAAGATCCGGGACCTACCGGGCGATGGGCGATGTGGGCAGGCAGTGCTGGACTTTCTCTCCTCTACGGATGTGGGAAGGCTGGTGCCACCTCTGGAAGAGAGGGACGCCGGGAGTGAGGTGTCAGAGTGGGAGCTCCGAGAGCGCCGGGAGTGGGAAGAGGAACGGGAGGCGGAGGCGGAGGAGCTGGGTGCCGCGGGGGAATTGGGTGCGGGGGAGGAACCACCGCTGTTCCTGCCCACGCCTTCGTTCATGGCATCGGCAGAGGAGGAGTGAGGAGTAGTCACGCGTTTTTCCTTTGTCTCTCCTTCCGTCGCCGTCTCGTTAGTCATTTCCTTGGTGCGCACCACATCTTCTTGGGACAGGCCTGGGCAGAGGGCAAAAGGGGATTCAATGTATTTCAAATGCGCTCAGGACTACAGCCTATCTGCGCTCCACCACGCCATACCACCCCCATGGGGCTCCCATCTTTCCCCGCCATCAGACAAAAAAGCAAAACAGAAAATCGCAGAATTACAAATCGTCACACAAAACACATCGGAGAATCCAGTAGAAGAAAAAAGAGGAAAAGAAAGAGAAACCCCCCTCCTCCATCCCTCCCCTTACCGGTCCAGCGTGGTCGTGATATCGTTCTCAAATCTCGAAGACCCCGAAATCGGGCTCTGGCGAACCCGAGTTGTCGCTTTCACAGTCGTCACTGGCGTTGTCATTCGTGGTGTGTGTCCGATCGAAGCAGAGGAGCTTTGTATGCCCCAGGCCGGTTGCTCTCAGGAACAGGCGCAAGGGGAGGAAGTTCTTGGGGTTGGTGATGAAGTCGGAGTTTTGGATATCTCCTACTGTAGAGGCAAGCAGTCTGGCACGGTGCGTCTCAAGTAGGGTGCAGTCCCGCAAAAGGTGGAGTGAGGAGTTTGTATCTTTCCCGCAGGGGCACAGATCATCAGCCTCGTTTGGGTGTGGGTCAGAGGGGGATCGGTTGGAGAAAACCCGCCATAGCGCGCGGGTCTCTCGCCACTCGACATCTCGGAGGTGGTCAGGGAACTTGAACGATGGGGCCGAGAGGGGGAGTTCTGCTTTCCATCGGCGGAGAAGCTGGGACCGTGCCTGGGTCAGGAGCCAAGTCTTTGTAGTGGTTGCGTATTGGCATGGGGTGTGGCCAGCTGCACCTTGCTTTGCCAGGGCATCGGCGTAGTCGTTACCAGGTATGTCGCAGTGTGAGGGACACCATACTGTTCGGATTCTCCAACCCAGCAGACGGAGCTGTTCGATATGGGCCAGTGTCCGTCTGGCGTATTCATGGTTTGATTTGTTGAAACTGAGGGTGTCAATTGCTGCCTTGTTGTCAATGCAGATATAAACTTCCACACGGGGTGAAATGGTGGTGAGTAGTGAGGAGGTAGCTTCTTGTACGGCATGGAGTTCAGCGTCAAACACCGCCGCTCTCTTCCCGAGATGGTAGTGACCTTCACTGAGCTGCAGGAGTTCGGGGTTTTTCCTGAAAACTGCCCATCCACAGCCTGTTCCCCCATCTGGGAGCTGGGAGCCATCAGTGTAGATGATGATGGTGTCTTCAGGGAGGGTGCAAAGCCACTTCTCGTGTAGTCGGCGTGGTTTCGTGGTCTTGTCAGGATTTGGAGAGGGAATTGGCTGGATGCCATCATTCGGGAGATGTGTGGTCCGATCTTCCAGCTTGCCCATGACCAGGTGTTTACTGAGGTTATACAGATGGTGGAGGCCGGGTAGATCCGGTGATGGTAGCGAGGAGGTCCTGTTGCATGGTGTGATGGTAAAAAGTGTAGACGGATAGCAAAGCGTAGGGAGAGGTAGTCAAGGTATGCTTCCATAGGAGGGAGATGGGCGAGTGTGATGAGGTTGGTGATTCTGGTATTGAGGGGAAGACCAGTGATCCACCGTGCAACTGCATTATATGTGGTTTTCAGGATATTGGTTGTGGATGGGCTTCCAGTCCACCATGCTGGTGAAGCCCAGAACATCGCCGGAAAAATGGCCGTCAGTGCCAGATGGTGTGCCACTTGTGCAGGAACACCAGCTTGCAATGAGCCGCCACCGCGCGGACTGCGGACAGGAAAACCGGGCAAAATGTACGCCGCCATGATCTATATAGGTCGAATGCGAGTATGATTAAACAAAAAAAAACTGCTTCTCGGCTATCACGGTATTCAGCACAGTACACCGCCGCTGTTACTGTCTATCTCCTACCACAACGAGATGCAATACCAATTTCACTCCTAGGACACCCTTTAAATAGGTACAGTAGTGGCCGACCCAAACACAACTAGCCTGGCATTGAGCAGCGGCAATTCTGTGCCATCCCTAAAAGTTGAAACACTAAAGCAAACGATCTCCATACTTTACATAGCAACCCTGGCCGAAGGGATGCCTGAGGCCCACATCGGTAACTAGTACAATACGTCATGTGCAAGAGTATCCGCCTCCTGATTATACTCCCGCGAAACCCACCAGAAAAGCACCTGTATCTCCTGGCTCTCCAAATCCACAATCATATCATGCAGCAGCTGGAGCACTTTCCAGTTCTTAACCGTCTCACCCTTCGCGTTTGTGTACTGGGACATCTCCCACCTGAAGATGTGATCCGTCATCGCGTCGGACACAGAGGTGGAGTTTGTTACCACAACTATCGTATCCACCTGGCCCCAACCTCGATGTCCTTTCGACCTATTTTCTTGGAAGATCCTCAGCGCTCGGACCACGGCGAAGATGTCGGCGTACACATTGGTCTGCCGGTGCACATTGCGGTCCAGAACTCCAGCCCAATTGTACACGGATTCAGGGCCGAAGTAGACCGCGGAAGCGGCGCGGGGTTCGACATTGACACGGCCATTGCCCGCACACGCTCCATCAACGGATACGCAGATCGTGTCCCACTGCATGAAAAGTCGCCTCCGCTGCAGGTAGTCGTACTCCACCCGAGCAACATATGTCAACTCGTTGGATTCGTCGTAGACAGTGATATCGCCGGGGTCCTCCGGGGGGTTTTCGGAGTCGCACCACTTGGGGTTGAAGGTTCGGCTCATCGTTGCAGTCGGACTTCTGTGATGCGTAGGAGATTCCGACAGCGCGAAGGATTCCGACAGCGAGAAGGACTCCGAGAGCGTGGAGGAAGATCTAAAGTTTTTTATCTACCGAGTAGAAGAGCAGGTATATTTCGACGATGGCGCTAGTTGAGATGATGTAGGAGCGGGTGAGAAGGAAAAGAAGAAGCGGGGTATCTTGGCTCTTATAGGCAGGCGCAGGGCAAGGATCAAACTTGGCGTGGGGAAATACATCATACATACATAGTGACGAGTCAAAAAAAAGCGAGTGCACGCTAGCAATGCATGAGTCGATCCCATTGTCTCGGCAACCGGCCCTAGTTAGAAAGCATTGGTTGGGGACTCATAGCCGGAGGGTTACTGACATTCAATCCGATGACTAATATTGGTGACTAAGCCCGAGTGATCGATTGTGCTCCCTATTTTCGCGTATGCAGTTGAGCTCAGGGGACGCGAGTTCAGCGCCGCGAGTCGCAATTACAACCACCGAGCAGCTGATTCTACTCCAATTACCACAAAATCATATCGTCGTTATTCCCTCATTGCGACCACTGCACCCGCCCTGTCGTTGAACGGATGTTTTGCAGTAGCAGCATGAGTGTACGGCTAATGAGCCAAACCCAACAGCAAAAACAAATTTCTCTTAATCACAAAATACTAGTTAGTCATGAATTTTATTTCCTAATAGTTAATGCTAGTCACAGTATATCACTGGGTTTATTATTACCCGAACCGCCCATATAAACTGCTAATTTTGTACCCTGGCTTCCACAAATCTATGAGACCGTTATTATTTTTCTAGCTTCATCACGTCCTACTTTCTGCTACGCTCTTTCGCCTGATGTAACTCTTTTTAATTCTAGTGTGTTGTTGAGAGTGGGAAGCCGGGGGTGAAAGTCGACGTTTTCATGCTCCGGGTATAGGTGTCCCCAACTATACATATTGACATATATATAAGGTATGTATACATATGTATGATAGACGAGATAGACGGATACAGTGCACGGCCCGTGCCTTGCAGCCTGTGTGCGTTCAGCAGCGCTAGGTTTCATTAAGCGCGTCAGTCGTTGAGTCTGCCAGCCCAACGCATCGTTTGTCGCCAGTAGTGCTAGTCGAGTCGCCCCAATCGACGCACTGCTGGAGGGGGGGGGCTTTTTGTTTAATCATACTCGCATTCAGCCTATCTAGGCTATGGCGGCGGGAGGGAGGGGGGGGGGGGAGGAGGGTATATAAGAAGATAAGAGCGAGCACCGCGGCCGAGAGAGCCAAACGCCAGTACCCAATCCTCGACCGAAAGCCCTGCTTGGTGGAGCTACCCTTGATCAAGATTGGTGCGTCGGTACCGCGGGATTCTTTTTTTTTTATCCATTCACCACATGCGACCCAGCCAGATAATGGCGATATGCACACTGTCCGTTCCCCGTCCGCAGCCCGCGCCGGGGGCGGCTCGTTGCAAGCTTCCCTTTGCCCTCCGCCCAGGCCTGTCCCGAAAATGATACAGCGCGCAAAGGAAATCGCAAAGGAAAAAACATCGAACCCGGGTCCTACTGCTCCTTCGCGGGCGCCATGAAGGAGGGCGTGGGGGAGAAAAAGCGGCCGTTCCTCACCCCCGGCACCAAGCTCCTCTACATCTACCCCCCTCCCTTCTTCCCTCTTCCTCCGCTGGAATTCGCTCACTCAGTACGTCTTCCTCAGCCGGAGCTGGAACCAGCCTCCCCACGTCCGCGGTGGAGCGGAAGTTCAAGATCGGCTGGCTGCAGCGCTCGTCGGCAAAGAGGTCCCGGATCTTGAACCGGTTCTTTCCTTTCCCTGTCTCTTTTCGCACCTCTGCCCACAGGATTTTCTAGTGGCGTTTCCCGTGCGGGCAGCACTTGAAGAGGTGCTCCCGTGTCTGGGTCCTGTAGGGGCACCACTAGCTCTTAGCGGTGGGTGCTTCTTCGTCCATGCGAGGTATTGGCTAGTGAGGTAGAGGCCCGTATTCAACTGGTAGAACCTCACAGCGAGCCGCTTACTGGTATTTGCTGCGCCTGGGTCCGGCATCTGGCGTGGTTCCCGGAGTCGGCTGCATCGGTATTTCTCCCTGGTAACCTTGCACACTGCCCATGCCTTTGCTTCCTGCCACTTGGCCTCCGCGATCGAGCGCTTCATATGTGCTAGTGACCTAAGGGGTTGCCGTCTTTACCCTGGAGGGTCGCCGTACCGCCCAGGTCGAAGAAGTTCAACACCGTGAGGTCCGGCTCGTCTGTTGCCAGCTTTGCCCACTCATACGCCTCCTCATTCCCTGGCACCCCCTTGGGCGCAGGGCACCAGTGGAGTTCAATTGTAACTTCCGGCCTTCTCCTACGGATGGTCGCGATGTGTCTCCTTGCCTCAAGAGCATACGCCTGGCCAGGACCAGGCTCATCTGAGCCCACCCTTTGGATCGCTGCTTGGGCATCCGCATAGATGGTGATCCGTTTGTGGGCAAGGGCCCGGAGTGCGGCGTTTTCCAGTGCTCTGGCAATGGCTGCACACTCAGTACCGCAAGCTACCGCAAGCTACCGCGGAGATTCCGGTCTACTTGCCACTCGCCCACAGTACGACGTGGCGAAGACAGAGAAGATAACGGCAAACCTGCCATTGGTTTTGAAACTATATATATACTATCGCACCATCTCTCTTTTCCCCCACTATAATGCCATCAGGCGGCTTGCTGCCCGTATCGTAAAAAATCAATAAAAAATCAATAAAACAACGCATTTTACGTTGTCAAGCACCTAGCTCGAGCCCTTGATGGGCGGTACCCACCTTGAGCTTCAATACTATGGCCTCTATGATAGATCACAGCTTTGTGGCTTTGTTGGCAGCCGCTTCCCTTAGCAGAACTCGCACCAACTCCTACACTGGTGTGTTTCTCGTTGGCTGACACCGCCACAAAGAACTCCCGCTTCTTTCCAGCTGTCGTAGATACGAAATACACAGCCGAAGACTGCATATGAGATCGCACGTCACCTATCCTGTTTTGTCACCGCTTGATTCTCGCAGCTGATGAGTGGTATGCTGCTAATTACTTGTCGCTTTTCTTCGTCAAAACGTTCAACCCAGCGCCAACAGCCCAATCGGCTACCGCCTACCTGAACTGCGAAATCTCTACCCCCGCTCTCGACGTTTATGTACCCAACTGGCTGGGAGCGAGCCAAACCAACTCTTGTATTTGTTGAACATATTAACAGAGGCGCCGCCGCCGTTGAAGGCCATGTTCATGGCGGAGCTGGCGGCAGTATGTATTGGTGGCAGTGGTGGTGGATACTTAAGTAGATAGGGGTAAAACAAGTCGCCCATTTAGGGCCTGTTCTTTTCAGCGTATTTTTTTTTTCTACCATAGAAATCTGACATACCGTATGTCACGCATACGCTGGCTCGGTGGGCGTTCGGCTCAACGCGTACTTTAAAAATACGAGAAGCAAGGCTGAGCCGCGGAAAGGGGAAAGTTTTATCAGTTGTGGCCCCCGAATTTTTTTCTACGTTGTCTGGCAGTCAATCATCACAATGCCCGACAATTCTGTTCTGTTGCTCACCCCGAAAGCATCACTCAACGTTATTGCTGTACTGGTTGCCCAACACGAAGCTTCTCTTTGTATATTGGATATATGTGATACATAGAATCGGTAGATAGGGGTTGGGAGATTATCTAGAACGTCAGGTTGAAAGCAAGGCCACGTATGCCCAGGCTATCTGTGCGCCACATTATCTCATCGGCAAACCTCTATTGCCATCGCTTTTTATTCCTGTCATGCCCTTGGCCGACGCATCCATCCATCGAGTACATCCGTCGACTCGTTTCTCTGCGTAGTAAAGGCCACAGCTTCAACTGTAGTCTAGTTGAGGGGCAGTCGGTGATACAGGGGGCCGCGCATTCGATGAAGCTGGAGCAGAGGCTTTACGATATTATGGCGGATTAGGGCTTGGACTGCATGACGATATACGGCTTGTTGAGCGCGAGGCTGGCCCCGTTACTAGAGGCCTTCACGGACATACATACCCCCGCCGAGCCGCCAGTAGAAAGGATACTTTGGGGTCAACCGGCTTCTGTCGCCAAGAGAAAGGGACTGCCATCACTCACGGTGGGGCAGCCGTAGCGGAGCAGGCCTGTCTACGCCACAGCAGATTAGCCGCAGGCTCCACCAAACACCCCCGCATTCCGCCATCAACCCCTCGATATCGATCGAAACCGAACACCAGGGCTCGCCTGGACCAAAGCCACCAAACCACCCTGATCACATACAACTACCATGGCACACGCCCCGCCAGCTACTCCCTCGGCCATCCAAACGACCCACGCTTCCGACGAGCGTGCCATTTCCCCGGAACTGCGCGCAACGATTGCCAAGATGGAATTCGACGCCACGCATAGCATCAGTGCAGTTCTTGAGGATATCCGCGTAAACGCGATGCAAGCGGGGATTCATAAGGACATCGACAGCGCCACGGAGAGCATGTATGAGGACGCCTCGAGCGTCAGAGCGGTCCTAGCGGCTATCGATCGCATCCACCACAACACCACCAAGCTCGCCTGGTCCGTTATATATTCCTCGCAGCACGCGGGCATCGGCAGTCTGAAGGGCATTGCAAGCGCCATGGATGGCAAGTCTACGGATGCCCTCGACAACCATGCAGAAGGTCGGGCGCCAGGCACCCCCAGTATTCCTGACATTCAGTTCATCCCAGCGCCGCAATCGGACCACGACATCGAGCCGCGCAGCGAAACCCTTGTGCTTAAGGTGGTCAACCATGTTGATAAAGCAACACAACCGGTGACAGTTGACTTGAAATCCTGTCTGTACTTCGAGATCAAGAAAACGACTCCTCTAGCGAAGGTCATGGATTTGTGGTGCCAAAACTGTTGGCAGGGGAAGGATCGGCTTGGAATACGGTTCTGGTGGCGACGTCCGGGCCGCTACTTGGCCCTCTATAGCACATTGGAAAATGTATTCGACGAGGAAGCTAGTGTAAGATATCTATCTCATTCTCTTCCAGTGTTTTTTTTATACTAAGCCATTTGCTTCCAGGTGTCAAAGTCTGCTATGGTTACGATGGAGGTTTGGAAGGAGTAATGACCTGATGCATTACGCGAGTTATATTTCTTTGACGTATCAGGCGAAGGGGAAAGGTTACTGCCATCACGTGTTGCGCATCAGTAATTCACTGCACTGTCCATCAGTCCATCATCACTTCGGGATGTGGAGGAACCACTGTTCCTCCCCACCCCCTCGTTCATGGCATCGGCTGGAGAGGAGTAGGGGACGGTCGCGCTTCCCCCCCCCTTTTTTTTTCTTTTTTTTTTCTTTCTTTGGTGCGCATCCATTCTTTCTTGGGACAAGGCCTGGGCGGAGGGCAAAGGGGAGCTTGCAGCGAGCCGCCTCGCGCGGACTGCGGACGGGAAACCTGGAGAAAATGTACGCCGCCATGATCTACTATATATAGGTCGCATGCGAGTATGAATAAGCAAAAAAAAATCACTTCGGGATGTTAGCGGTGGACATCCCGGTGACGTAAGCAGTCCGGCAGGCGGGCCGCCCGACCTGTGATCGTAAACTCTGCCTTCGAGATCCAATCTGCCGGTGTAAAACCCTAAGTCATCAAACCTTGCTTTGATAGTTGTTCGGTTGCCTCCTGGCTACGATCGCGTGAAAACTGGCGATCATTATTATGGGGTTGGAGTGGTAGATAGGACCCTGCAGGAGGGTGTCCCGAATAATCTCATCCTCCACCGTGCGACAGTAAACTTCGCCGTTCAGCCGAAAGATTGTCGGCTAGGGTTCGCGCTCTTCAGAGGAGGATTCGGAGACGCCGAAGAAGCCTATTGCCGCCCATAGAAATCCGAAAGGCACAAGGCGTTGGCGAAGAAGGCCCATGTCACGAAATCGCTCGCCCAAAGAGTTGAGCACGCATATCACCCCATCAACAGCTCAGAGGGAGGTCCCATAGACTGAGTGTCCGCTGGGGCCCAAGGCCCTCATGGGTGCCGCTTTCAATACTCTTCGGCGGCGATCCGGGGCCTTTATGTGATCGATGATTGAACCCATCCACTTTCCGTTTTTCTTACCCGAAATCAACCCAATATATTGACCGCCAACGTGGACGCCTATCCCGAGTGAAATCTCAGAATGCCAGAATAGTGGTAGGAGGGTATGGAAGTGTCGAAATGACGGAAATCCGGAATGGCGGTCCATAGATGACGGCTCTGCTGAAAGAGCACCGATTAGCGGTGAGGATAGTGACGAATGATAAGAGTTCGATCAGGTTGAGAGTGTGATTTGGGTGCCGTACGAGATGAGAAGACAAAGGGCATGGGTACTGGACGGTCGACCAGCTCACGACTTCGTTGTTATATTGGATGATAGTAGAACAGAAAAGAACAAACAGAACAAAAGGTCCTCCACATCTACTTCCCCGCTCTCGCGCCACGCCACTCGAGAACGTGTAAGGCGCAAGCACCAAATCCAAAAGACTATGCCGATACGAACTCCAGCAACGAGAAGTATTTCCAACTGGCTCCCCGAGGACCATCTTGCAGGACACCCTCCCGTCGAGTCCCCTGACGAGTTCCTGAGGCCCCCTTGTGTACAGAGAGAATGTTTTGTTCACGAAGATATATCTCCAACCAATTCATCATCTTCGTTTTTATATTTCAACAGGAAGGAGGCTACGACCATGGAGATTGGGTGGTGGATTATTACCGACATGGGGGTGGGGTGTAAAGACTGCGGAGGGATAAAGACCCTAGCACTCAATCGATCATATCTAATATACGTTGGCCGACGAATCTATCCGTCGAGTGCGTCCATGATCCGCCAATTCGTTTCTCTGCGTAGTAAAGGCCACAGTTTCACTGGTAGTCTAGTTGGGGCAGTCGACGATACAGGGGGCCGCGCATTGAATGAGTAAATGATGACTGAGTTTCAAAGGTCAGATGAAGGCTGGAGCAGAGTCTTTACGATATTTATGGCGGATTAGGGAGCTTGGACCGCACGACAATATACGGCTTGTTGAGCGCGAGGCTGGTCCGTTACAAGAGGGCCTTCACCGGACATACTTGCTGAGCCGCTAGTAGAAAGGATACTTCAGGGTCACACAGAGCCAATCGGCTTCTGTCGCCAAGAAAGGAAGGGACTGCCGTATTCCCGGTGGGGCCGTGGTGAAGCAGGTCTACGCCACAGCAGATGAGAACCTGCAAGCCGCAGGCTCCGCTGGACACCTCCGCATTCCGCCATCAACCCCTCGGTGTCGATCGGAACCGAACATCAGGGCTCGCCCGGACGAAAGCCACCAAAACCATCCTGATCGTGTACAACTAGCATGGCACACGCCCCACCAGCAGCTCCCGCGGTCGCTTCTGACGAGCGTGCCATTTCCCCGGAACTGCGCGCAACGATTGCCAAGATGGAATTCGACGCCACGCATAGCATCAGTGCAGTTCTTGAGGATATCCACGTAAACGCGATGCAAGCGGGGATTCATAAGGACATCGACAGCGCCATGGAGAGTATGTATGAGGACGCCTCGAGCGTCAGAGCGGTCCTAGCGGCCATCGATCGCATTCACCACAACACCACCAAGCTCTCCCGGTCCGTTATATATTCCTCGCAGCACGTGGGCATCGGCAGTCTGAAGGGCATTGCAAGCGCCATGGATGGCGAGCCTACGGATGCCCCCGAAAACCACGCAGCTCTTCCAGAACACATCCCCAGTATTCCTGACGTCCAGATCATCCCAGCGCCGCAAGCGGACGAGGACATCGAGCCGCGTAGCGAGACCGTTGTGCTTAAGGTGGTCAACCATGTTGATAAAGCAACACAACCAGTGACAGTTGACGTGAAATCCTGTCTGTACGTCGAGATCAAGAAAACGACTCCTCTGGCGAAGGTCATGGATTTGTGGTGCCAAAACTGTTGGCAGGGGAAGGATCGGCGTGGGCTACGATTCTGGTGGAATTGTCCGGGTCGCTACTTGGCCCTCTATAGCACATTGGAAAATGTATTCGACGAGGATGCCAGTGTAAGATATCCATCTCACCCTCTTCCAGTGTTTTTGTACTAAAGCCATTTGCTTCCAGGTGTCAAAGTCTGCGATGGTTAAGATGGAAGTTTGGAAGGTGTAATGACCCGATGCATTACGCGGTTTATATTTCTTTGACGAATCATGCGAGGAGGAAAGGTTACTGCCATCATTTATTGCGCATCAATGATTCACTATCCATCGCTTCGGGGATGTCAGCGGCGGACATCCCGGTGACGCAAGCAGTCCGGCAGGAGGGCTCTCTTGCTGTTGATACCTCGGGAATTAAACCACATAAGTCTTTAAACCTTGCTTTTTTAGTTGGTCGGTTGCCTCCTGGCTACGATCGCGTGAAAACTGGCGATCATTATTATGGGGTTGGAGCGGTAGATAGGACCCTGCAGGAAGGGTGTCCCGAATAATCTCATCCTCCACCGCCCGATAGTAAACTTCGCTATTCAGCCGAAAAATTGTCAACTACGATTCGTGCTCTTTAAAAGAGGATTCGGAGACGTCGAAAAAGCCTATTGCCGCCTATAGAAATTCGAAAGGCACAAGGCGTTGGCGAAGAAGGCCCATGTCACGAAATCGCTCGCCCAAAGAGTTGAGCACGCATATCACCCCATCGATAGCTCAGAACGAGGTCCCATAGACTGAGTTTTGTCCGCTGGGGACCAAGTCCCTCATGGATGCCGCCTGCAATACTCTGCCAGCGGCGGTCCGGGGCCTTGATGTCATCGATGATCGAACCAATCCACTTTCCGTTTTTCTTACCCGAAATCAACCCAATATATTGACCGCCAACGCGGACGCCTGTTCTGAGTGAAAATTTTAGAATACCAGAGCAGTGGAAGGAGGGTATGGAAGTGTCAAAGTGTCGGACGTCTGGAGATGGCGGTCCATAGATGACGGCTCCCGGAGAACCATTTCGCAGGACAGCCTCTTGTCGAGTCCCCTGACGAGTCCCTGAGGCCCCCTTGTGCGTAGAGAGAATGTTTTGTTCACGGCGGTGTATCTCCGTCCAATTCACAATCTTCGTCTTTATATTTTAATAGGAAGGTACGGCTATAGAGAATGGGTGATCCGTGACCAATTCGAAATCCGAGATAAAGCCCCCTTCCGTACTACCCGCCCATACTTATCGAGCCATATCTCAACCAATTCTACTACGGTTTTAAGTAAAGACGAAAACTGTAGACGACAACCCTGGCTCGTAAACTGGACACAAACTTCTCCACCACTGACAAATACAAAATCGCTGCTACTATACTCCAGTAACAAGTAGAGTTGGCTGCTGTAAGCACTACGGGACTAATATTCTAATTTTCTCTCATTCCCCCTTCGCAATCAACCTTCCTAAGTGAACGCACAGTTGGTCACTCAGTGTTCTCCATAGTCCACTCCGTCCGTCCTGAGCCCCAAATGGGACTGGATAGGGTCCACGCAATCCGTCAAGCTCCTGGACTGGCACTGGCACCGCTCACCACATCCCCGAGCGGGGCGGGCTACCTTTCTGCAGTCAGCTCAAACGGGACTGTGCACCGGACCCGACTATGAAGGGCACTGAAGTTACTTTTTGAGGGAATTGGATTGGCTGAAGTTAGAGCCGCTCTCGACGGTGGATTAAGTACCTTCTTTCTGCTACGGCATTTGTATTTTACTTCTCAGACTGTCGAATATGGACAGATTGTCATTGGGAGATTCCGAAAGCACCTACGGACCACAATGGCTATAGAACGCGCTACTAAGTCTAACCTAGCCCCCCCAAATGAGTGACCTGACCGTCTAGCACTCGGGGGGTGGTGGCCCGTCTCCGTCTCCGGCCCCATGGAGCTTTATACAATCCTGTGAAGACATTTCTATGAAGAGGACTGAAGATTTGGTACAATATCGGAGAGAGGAAATTGGTAGAATGTAGAGCAGAGTGGAAAAGAATGTCTAGATACACAGCCAGCGCGTGCAATGAGAGTGTCGATATACCGTAAAGAGAGTACGCTTGCGTTCAAAGTATGTGAAATCATTGACGTCGTGGACACCACTATACATCACTCGCTGCTTTACATTCGAAGAGACTGCAGAAGATTCCGCCTTAAAAGACTGTCTTTTCAGTGTTCCTTCTTTCTTTCTTTCTTTCTCTCGGGACAGGCCGGGCGGGGGCAGGGGGAGTTGACGCGAGCCGCTGGCGGACTGCTTGAGGTCGCAGCGGACGGCGAACAGGAAAAGGACTGTACATAATATCGTCATGATCCAGTAGGGTCGCATACGATCAATGAATCATCATCACCATCAACCGCCTTAAAAGACCGGACCGTGTCTTGTAGTAGTATATAGTAGTTAGAATGCGTGAGGCTGAAGTCAGGAAGTCGACAAGAGCGGATACGGAATCGTTTCGCGCGCAATTAGTCGCACATTGGTGATGGTGGAACAGACTCGAGACCTGTGGAACCAGTTTTGAAGCCTTTAGGCTCCAGAGAATTCCGATTCCGTCGGTGGCTGTGCCGAAAGAAGGCGGGAATTCCGAACCTTACCCAGTCGGCAGGTGACCGGCCGGCCCAGCAGACCCACACTCTGCGGGTACGCATGTAGCATAATTCTCTAACGTGGCCGGACGTCAAGGCAATTGATAGCGATGTACCCTTTGCCACACCTGAGTTCCGGATGCCCTCGAACTGGCAGCGCAAAAGAACAGAACCCCGGAGCGAGTCACCATCTTTTCTGACGCGCAGGCAGCCATTAGGCGGATGGCATCGGACGAACCTGGCCCAGGGCAGCAGTACGCCATCCAAGCACGAAAGCACATCGCGACGCTGCGACGGGCCCGGCCAGACATCACCATAGAGATTCGCTGGTGCCCTGCCCACAAGGGAATCGCCGGTAACGAGAAGGCGGATGAGTGGGCCAAAGAAGCGGCAGGGAGGCCAGGCACTCACAGGCGGCTCCCTCGATCCCTCGCCAACCTCAAGCGGGAAATCTCGGAGAAGAAGTGGGTGGAGGCACGCCAGTGGGCTGGAGGTCGGACCTCGAAGACAAAGTACCGCATGCCAAGGAGCCAGAAACCCGATAGCGCGGTGGCCGGTAGCTCCAAGAGACTCGCCTCGCGGTTCTACCAGATCAAGACAGGGCACTGCCTGGCCGGGCAGTACCTCAACTGGACGAAGAACCGATCCACCCCACAATGCTGGTGGTGCCGATACCGGACGCAGACCCGGGCCCACCTCTTCAAGGAGTGCCCCGAGTGGAAGCCGCAGCAGAAGATCCTGTGGGCGGAGGTGAAGAAGGAGACTGGAAGGTGGAAGGGCCGGTGGAAGGTGCGGGACCTCCTGCCGATGGGAGGTGCAGCCGGGCGGTACTAGACTTCCTCTCGTCCACGGATGTGGGGAGGCGGGTGCCGGGGGTGGAGGATGACGCCGTGAGCGCGGTGTCTGAGCTTGAGGTGCGGGAGTGGATGGAGGAGCAGGGAGCGGGTGCTGAGGAGTCGGACGGGGAGGGCCCACCACTGTTCCTTCCCACGCCGGACTTCATGGCGCCCGCCGGAGAGGGCTAGACCGGTAAATCCGTCTTTCTCATTTGTTCTTTTCCTTTGTAATTTCTTTGGTGTGCTCCACATCTCCTTGGGACAGGCCTGGGCGGAGGGCAAAGGGGTGCTAGCAACGTGCCGCCAATGCGCGGACAGCGGACAGGAACTGGACTGTACATAATCTCGCCATGATCTCCATAGGACGCATGTGAGTAATGAATAAACAAGAGAAATCAAAAAAAAAACCTAGTTCCGGATATGTATCTAGAACAGAAAGACGGAGTTTTCAAGACTTCGCCGATTCCGTCAACCAGCTGGCGTCGGATGCTACAACCGTACTGGGTCCCGCCAAACTGCGGATCAGACTGTGCGGATCACACCCAAATCGATGGTACCTCGTGCTTAAAAGCTCAGAATCAATCGTCAGTGGAGTCCGGCAGATGGAAAACGGCTATGGAGTCAGCTTGCGGGGCCGGGGGTTTGTATTTGAAGTCGGATGGCTGTGCTTACACAGCTCGGAGAGAACAGGTCCCATAGCCACGTCTCTGAGCTGGAAAGAGACATCTAGCTGGCATTACTCCAGCTTGAGCTTATCCGCGGGTCGTGACTTCCGGACCCCAGTTTGGGACTCGGGTGATGTATCGCATGGTGTATTACAACTCCAGTTTACCGATGAGCACTTGGACGACAGCACCAACCGTGCGCATGTGGGATATGACGTCTCGGGGTTGTAGTACTACCATCAGGGTTCTTGAAAGTTTTGGGATGGAATATTGATATCACGATTGCAGCAGTCAACTCTGTTACTAGGTAGGGCGACTACACGATTTTATTCATCCCATATCGTCCTGCATTTGCTCTATCTATATCATGAGCAGTTCCACCTCCCACTGCAGCCTCGCTGAGTGATGCGTTCTGCTTTCCTTCCCGCCTTTGATAAAAGATATCAGTAACAGCGCCCTTACCCTTAACGTCCTTCCCCTTATCAATTCACACGGTGCCATCTCGTAGCGGTTCCTCGTGTGAGGCCACTCACACTGGCGGTCCTGAGTCTTCCCACTGGCGGTAACCCCCCCGGCCCGATCGCCACTGACCTCTGACTGCATTCCCCTGCCGAAAGTGCCCCCTCGCCGAGGCTCCTTGCGCCCCACGGCTATTCGGCCTTCCTCTATATCCTATCGCCGCTTCTGGTGGTTTGGCAGCGTTCTGGGGGCCTCCTTCACGTACCCTTGTCCATTTGGCATCACGGGGCCTGTCGGAGCTCTCGGGGGCTCGGTAGCGACGGCTCGCCTCAAGTGCATCAATATTGGGAGCGGCAACATGATCCACAGTTCTTCGATCTTCCTTGGTGTGGCCGGTGGTGTGACTTCCCTCCCCCCAACGTCGTTTCTGCCCGGCCGAGCTCGGTCCCGGGGTAGCGTTCGGTGCGCCTCGTATCGCAGGCGGTTCATTGTGGCGCATGGCTTGTGGGTACAGGCCCATGCCCCCCGAACCTAATGGTGTGGTTGGGAAACGCGTAATTGCTTCCCCGCTTTTGCCAGCCAATGCCACGAGATCTGCGACCGCTTGTGTGTTTGCCTGAATTGACCGTAGCATCGCCGTGTTGAGTTCTCGGAGTGTGGTATTCTCTTCGTGTAGTCGTTTATTGCCATCTTTGAGGTCTGAAACTGCCCCGAGGATTGCCCCCACCCCTTTCGCGATATTGCCGCACGCTTCGCTCGTCCGTTTGTTGATTAATTGGGTCTCTTTCCAGAGGGTATTCGTGATTCTGTCGACGATTTTGTGTTCGTGTTTATTGAGCAGGTATTGCAGGTGCTCTTCATTAAAGCCGCGGCGGCTGTCGCCGTCGTCGTCGTCTTCGCCACCGAGACCAGCGATAACACCGATGTCGCAGTTCAGGTTGAAGTAGGTTTCGTGCTCGATCGGCTTTTTCCGTCTGTCACCCTTCTCAGGGTTAGAGATGATTTGAGGTTCGGTCGGCTTGTTCCGTTTATCGTCATTCTTGAGGTCGAGGATAGTCGCCAAGATTTTCTCGACTCCTTTCGAGATGTTGTCATTCGTTTCGTCCTGGAATTGCCCTAGCGTGCGAAAGAGCCTCTGTTTGTCGTAGGGCCTCTTCCAGTTATCTCTGTCGTAACTATCACCGACGAGGAGTTCAAATCGCTGGACCATCTCATCCTCAAGGTGCCTGATCGAGCCTTCCACCCCATCGTAGTAGTCCGTCGGGACGATTTTGGAGAGATTGCCACCGAGTGGTACGTCAATTGTAGGTGGGATAGCGAATTCCATCACACTTTCACTCTTTGCTTCGTTGTCATCACTGAGGATCGCAATCGCCCTCACGATTTTCGATGCAATCAATTGTGAGATGTTGTCGTTCGCTCCGCACGACGTGCCCCCCGGTGCACGGGAAGGAGACTTTTCCCTTCTCTCGTTCCGCGACGTGCTACGTAGCAGGTTTTCTATATCGGTAGGGGGGTAATCGTATTCGTATTCGTCGGTGTAAAGACCCTCTCGGACGTCGAAGACAGAGCGGGAAAGGGTCTCAGAGGGACTCGTTGGCTGTTGGGTGGTCGTGCTGGGGGCTGCAATCGCCTTGCCTTTCGCTTTTTGGTCGTTCACTCCCATCGTGAGCGCGAGGGTCGAAGTTGTATTGTAGTCCGACGTCGGAAGGCCGTCACGTCTTGGCCAAGCGGAGGGGTCGCGGATGGTTGTCGGCGGCTGCTGTTGGATGTATGGCGTTGCCGGACTTCGAGGATGTGATGTGAAAAGGTTGGCCTTCCATAGCGGCAGATCGTAAGCTATGTGATTGCCACTTTGACGGGAGCACCGTGACAGGAGTGGGTCCAAAAACAACCCCCATCGTCAATCTTTACTCCATCACCCAACGTAAAAAAAAAGAATTCTTTTCGAGAACATACCACGATAGGGTAGCGTGTGTATAACAACTCTGTGTTTTCCGATTTCGATTTAGGGCTGTGGTTGTGGTTGTGGAGCTATACTTTTGCTATCTACCTACTTATGTAGATCATGGCGATAAAGACGGCGACGGACGATAGCGGTCTTGGCACCAAGCTAGACTAAATTAAGAAATCCGAGTGATAACTCGATCCAATACAATCATCTACCCAAAAATCGGAATCTTTTCAAGCGGCCACCACGCTAAGCTTAAAAAATAAGCGTGTGGCTGCGACAACTCAGCTGGCATTAGTAACGGGGAAAAAAGGGGGATTAAAAAAGGGGATTTTTAAAAAAGGGGTCATCCCACCTACGCGAATGCTTCATTGTACATATTATACCGTGACAGCTACCAATCCCTAGATACCATTTCATTCAACAGAATGTCTTCTAGTATGTTTCCCCTCCCCAAAGACGCGTCACATTGGAAGACGAAACTCTTCCAGTTAGAAAAGCCTGTTATTCTACCAATTGCGGAGTTCAACGATATCTAGCCGTTAGTAACGTTTATAGGTTTCGAAACAAAAAGTTACAGCAGAAAGGGGCTGAAGAGGTTGAACATGGTAAATGCCGTGTGAAAAAGAGCCAAACATGCAGCCGCCAAACCACAAGCCGAAGAGAACCAGATCAAACGAAGAACCAGCGGTATCCGCGAGAAAGATCAGTGTTCGGTTACAGTCAACCTGACACGTCACCTCCTCGGACCAAATCCTACTGTCACTCTCGAACGGAAAACCAAACACCATCACGGCCATGCTTAGAACAGTTGTACGGTGAAAAGGTCTGTACAACCGTTGATTTTTTGACGGAAACCGAGAACATTATGCAGCGCCATAAATTTTCAGTGCATTACGCGGTGCCATTAGGAGGAAGGAACACCGGTATGATGAAAATTAAAGTGTTCTTGCCGGTATTCATTTTCCTTCAAATTAATACGTGAATTTTACTGATTAGTAGATTTTCTCATCGTTATTATCTTACATGACATATTTTTCACCTCGATAATGTGACAAAGCGCTTACATCTTGCGCCTACAACTGGTATATTGATGGGGGAGAATTATTGGGAAAATCGCGAGCAACAGATAATCACACGGACGTGGATGAGGAAGCGGTCGCGCCATTGGTAAATTCACGATCGGAGATTTTAGAAAGGCATAGACCTTGGGAGTTGCAATTATTTGTTTTATAAAAATATAGTAGCCGGTCTCTTCGACGAGCAATAGCAAGCGGGGCGCATATGTATACGAGCCAGCAGCCAGCCAAAGATCCCGGCAACGGAGCACAGTGAGACATGAGACACGACTTAGGAATTGCAGGCAGCAGGAAGACAGCCTCGTGTGGCAAGGGTGGGTGCCACTGATTTTTTTTACTTCTTCATTGATCGCGTGCAGCCCATGTAGACTATGGCGATGTACGTGACCCAACTCCCGGTCAACGTGGAGTCCAGACCATTCTCGAGCTACGCTAGTCTGTTATGGTTAGTGATGGCTTCCTCGTGACTTAACTAAGCGACTTGGATCCGCCCGTGGCGTTGATGTGGCGCACTGGAGGTACTGCCTTCGCAGAACACCCTGACGCGCGCAGCCATCCATTCCTCATCACCGAACACACATCTACAAACAAGAGAGCTGGAGGACAGCACAGCGAGCTGTGCTTCTTCTCTGGCGTAATTCCAACCACCACCATCGTCACCGACGACGGCCCCGTGCGCACTGGTAGCTCTTGGCCAGTGGGCATCCGACCTCAGAAGAAGGGTAACCACATTCACAGACGAGCGGACGCGCTTTCGAAGTCTAGGTCTATTACGGGCTGCTGCTTCTTCCATCCCGATCCGCAGACCCAACCTGAGCACAGGTGTGATTGAAGTCGGACCTGCCATCAGCGAGCGGCAGTCGGACCGTATTCGATGAAGTCACCGATACCTACCACTGCTCGACTGCTAGTATCACGGCGGATAAGCCAGGACTGACAAATTCTCCCCGCCCACGACAGTATAAATGAACCTTTTTTTTTATTCATTATTCGCATGCGATCTAGCTAGGTCATGGCGAGTACAAAATTCCCCGACCTCGATCAGTCTGCAGGAAGCCCGTTGCAATCTACCCTTTGCCCTCCACCCGGGCCTGTCCCGATGGGGTCTATCACGCAATACCGGAATAACGAAGGGAGGTGCAAAGGAAAGCGAGCCCCTCTCACCCCCCCATGGCACCCAGCTCCTCTGCCTCCGCCCTCCTCTCCTCTTCCCGCTCTCTGTGCTCCCACTCAGACACCTCGCTCCATGCGTCTTCCTCAGCCGGGACAGCCTGCCCACATCCGTGGTGGACAGGAAGTCTAGTACCGCCTGGCTGCACCTCCTGTTGGCAAGGAGGTCCCGGATCTTGAACCGGCCTTTCCCCCTCCTGATTTCCTCCCGTACCTGTGCCCACATGATCTTCTGCTGAGCTTTCCACTCGGGAGACAGCTTGAGAGGTGATCCCGTGCCTGAGCACGGCACTGGCACCACCAGCACTGAGCGGTGGGCCGATTCTTCGTCCAGTGTAGGTACTCCTCGGCGAGGCAGTGACCTGTCTTCAGCTGGTAGAACCTCGAGGCGAGCCTCTTGGAGCTACCCGCTACCGTCCCATGATTACTCCTATCCGGCTTTTACTTATCTGGCATCTTGTACTTCCTCCTGGAGGCCTGGATTCTAGCCTACTTCTTCTCCGAAGCCTCCCGCTTGAGGTGTGCAATAGATACCGGAGCAGTAGCCAGCAACAAGACCAACCGGATGGCTGGCCGTCTCGCGGGGATCGAAGCTGGTGTATACAACGGAAATATCGACATTGTGGCTTCCTGAAGGCCATTGACTCCAAGGTAGCCATAGAGGGCAAGGGATATACCAGGGAGGAGACAGCCCAGGCTCGCCGAGTGCTCCTTACTATACGGTTCACGGGTGTCGGCAGACGTCTACGAACACATCAACAGTCTACCGGCAGAGATCCAGGATGACTACAATTCCCTCAAACAAGCCTTGCAGGAACAGTGCACCAGTCAGGAAGATGATCTAGTAGCTCTGGGAATGGAGATCATGTCTTTGTCAACGCCCGGATGAACCCTTGAGGGAATACATCAATCCTACGGCATCGATTGCTTCGAGCTGTACAAGAGCCTGGCTGATCCTTTCGCAAAGGAATCCTGAACAACGCCGATCGATGACCTCACTGGGAACTGCCGAGTGGATCTGGAAACTGAAGGGACGTGAACTGCTTCTACGTTGCCTCGACTTCACGTCCACCACTCGGAAGAACACGGAGAAGGTGCAGATGACTACGAGACCTGGACCTACTGCAGATTTCATACCACCAAGCTCAGGGTTCCCGCCGGCAATATGACAGCTTTGTTACTTGTTCTCACAGTTTCCCAACCACCCAAGGATCCGCCGTATGGTAATCCCCTGATGAGAATTCCCTGTTTCCCAGCACGGTTAATAGCCGACATTTGGCCAATCAGGACACCTGGATTCATGGCCAACCAGCCCGGGATTCCGAATAGCCAGCCCGGATTCCCGAATGATTGTATCCGAGTGCTGCTGCTCTCTTTTTGGTGGGAATTTGTCGTCTAGTGGTTGAGCCACACGCGATGCCACTTAAGGGAACCACATTACCTCGCCACCGATCTAATCTCAGAATAACACAAAAGTGGGGGACCACTTTTTGGCGCACCACAACACGATGTCCGAAAAATAGAGAACAGAGAAAGGCGAGACCGCCATCCCGGAAAGCATTTTGGCAATCGGCAAGCACGGTCAAGAGAAGTCAGGCTGTCAAATGACATGCGAAGTCGGCGATGTTAAGTGAAGTGAGCCCGTATCTAACATGCATACCTACATAGGTACTTATTTCACTCATCTGCCGCTTCCGTCAACAATATCCCGACCTTTCGTTAGCGAGCTGCAAGTTCGGGGGACCAAGATTTGCCCGACCGCGGTTATGATATGTATGTAGATATTCGGATATGTACCCCTGGTATTTCACGTGCTCCGCTCGAAGCGAGGTGGTGGAAAATTAAGCGGGTGGTATGTGATCAAGAGGACCCCTGCACCAGCGATCACCACTCCATGTACAAATCGCTCCAGTGCCACCCATGTGGGGCGAACAGTTGGCAACATAGACGACCAGAGTGAGGCTTCGAAGGGGAGCAGGAAGAGAGCACGGTGGCAGGAGAAGAGTGATAATCCAGAGAGAAGTGAGACTTGGTGGGGGCGGTTTCCTTCGTCTGATTCATTTGTACTTTCCTTGGTGTGCGCTTATGACTATGTCGGGGCAGGCCGCGGCGAAGGGCAGCGGGAGCCATGACGGGCCGCCTGCAGACTGAACGAGGTCGCGGCCGGACAGTATGATACTGGTTTGGGTTTTCTCCACGATAGAGCAAGCCACCACTCACCGTCTGTCCCATATACATACTTTACAACGTTCTCACCTGCCGACATCGCGAAGCGGTTCCGTCGGGCTCCCCTCTTGGAGTCTCCTGCTTTTGGTGATGCCATTTCGGATGCGCACCGTGGTCGCGAGGTAACCTCACGCTGCTGGGACCGCAGTCTATATGTAGCTAATCGATAAAGATGGACAAATACACTCTATCTATATCGCCGCGCCGATGAATAAAACACAATTCGACCGCATATGGATCTAGTTATGGTTGGGCGACCCTAGTGCATGCGCTGCACCAAATGCACATTCCTGGACAGTCCGCGCTCCCTGCAGCGATCTCCTCAGCGTGCTTAGACGGCCGTCCGTCTTCTTCTTCTTCTGCTTCCCCCTTTACATACGTGCTCTGCTCTTCAGCGATACGATGTCTTCCTCCAGTCCGCCCAAGGTCGACATCACCCTCCCCGCGCAGACGGCCCGTGTCGAGGGCAAGAACATCCTGATCACCGGCGGCGCGAGCGGGCTGGGACTGGCGATGTTCCGCGAATTCGCCAGACATGGGTATGTATCTGCGTGGGGGCCATCCATCCATCTCTCTGCTCCCTGGCTAAAACCAGCTTTTCCTTGCGCGATAGTGCCAACGTCGTTATCGCGGATCTGAACGAGGAGAAGGGCAGCAGGCTCGTCGAGGAGGTCAGGAAGGAAAGCAAGAATCCAAAGTACGTGCCCGGCCTTTTCGTGCTCGGGGATGGTCGGGACGGAGCGGCTGACGGGTATCCAACGCAGTCACCACTTCGTACGCTGCGACGTGGCGTCGTACGATGCCCAGCGGCAGCTCTTCCGCGCCGCGCTCGCGCTGCTGCCCGGAGGCATCCTCAACACCGTCGTCGCCAACGCGGGCGTCGGGGAGACGTACGACGTGACGAAGGCGCACTCGCCCGCGAGCGAGGACCCGCCGGAGCCGGACATGACGACGATCGACGTCAACGTCAAGGGCGTGATCTTCACCAGTCGGCTGGCGCTGCACCATTTCCAGCGCAACCCGCCGGGGACGGACCGCCACCTCCTCCTGGTCGGGTCGATGGCGTCGCTCGTGGACACGTGCGGGGTCGTGGCCATGTACGCGACCAGCAAGCACGCGGTGCTGGGCTGGTTCCGGTCGCTGCGGCTGTACCCGGGCGCGCACAACAAGGACGCGCGCATCAACCTCATCTGTCCGTACTTCGTCGCGACGCCCATCATCCCGACCATGGGCCGCGTGATGCTGGCGGGCATGGAGCTGGCCACGACCGAGGACGTCGTCGAGGCCGCAGCGCGCTTAGTGTCGGAGCCGCGCGCGCGCGGACGGGTGCTCGCGGTCATGCCGCGGAAGGCGGGCGGCATCAGCGAGATCGACGAGACGGAGGCGAAGGCGCTGGAACAGTTCTCGAACAGGGTCATCCGTGCGCTCGAGGCCGAGAGCCGCGTCAAGAGCTGTGTGCTGTTTGTCGGCGACTTAGTGCGGCTGCTGGGGTTTGCGTGGCTGGCGGGCGCGCTGGGCGTGGTCGCCGTCGTGTGCTGGATGCGGTGTACATAGCGGGAAACTTACATAGTGCGATTCAGACTCAGCGTCTTCTGTCCGAGTTTTCCGCTTCCGATAGTGCATCCCGCACTGCAAGATTCGCCACCGTCTTCAGTATTCCGCTGTCCGCTGCGGCGGAAATCTAGTGTTTAACCTTTCAAGAGTGGGGCGGGCAACAGGTCCGGCACGTTAACCGCGAGCCCCTCGCAGCGGGGCTCCAGCTGCATCGACCGCTCTCTCCCCGGGAGTCAGTCGTGTCCACGAGCTGAATTGTCCAGATCTCGGTCCTCGTCGACGTCCTCGGGGTTTGCGACCGCCTAGTCCTGCGCGTCACCTGCGCGCGAGTAAGCGCTGGACGTTTACCACGCAACCTGCCTGGACGACGCCGCATCGCTGATCGCCTCCGCTCTCGTTCGCTCCCGCTCCCCCCCCCTCATCCGCTCGATGGTGACTGCCTGCGGATCGCGGCGCTGGTCTGTGTGGCCAGTCCTCAGCGCTGAATCCCTCGACGTTACGATCGCGGCCGTCGTCGGCGTCATGCGTCAGGATGGGTACTGCTACTGGCATTTCTGGGTAACGACTGTCGCTTTCGCCTAGGGCGTGCCCGATAGCCGTCTTGAAGTTCGTGGGCTGGTCCCCGTCACCGACGGTTACTGTGGCCTCCACAGCAACCCGGAGCACTTGAGGATTGTGAGCAACCACTTTCTCTACCGTCGCCCAGTTGTTTCTCTTCGTACTTTTGCTTTGCTTTCTGATTTCCTCCGTTCGATCGCTGCCGTGGTGAAACCGGAGCTTGCATTGACGGAAGAGTAGGTCGGTCTTACGGGGTGCGGACGCTCATCATGATCACGGCGATCATCAAGCACCCGGCTCTTCTGGTGGGCGTCGAGATCGGCTTTCATTCCCTCAGACAGTTGATGGACGTCAGTACGCGCACCTCGCAGCCGCAGCAATTGGACCAAACATCACTTTTGGGCACGCTATCGGCCAAATTTACCGCCGCTTCGGATGGTCGTTGTTGTGCGGTCGTACGCCTCCGGTTTCTCGGAGCCGTGAACCGTTTCTGCGGGGTTTCGGGGAAGGAGTCGGAACATCCTGTTGCAGTCGGCGATGGCGTACGTCGGGCTCGCAAACGCGTTCGCTATCTCTGGGGGCGAAGGCCAGTTGCGGGGGTGGTGGGAACGTAGGATGCGGGCAAGCTCGGGGGAGCCTCCCAGGCCTTCCGCATCGATGGAGTGCACGAGGATCAATTATTGTAACGAGATGAGGTTTTTTCCTTTTCTTCCGATCCTCCATTGTTATGTTTGGAATAAGGAATCTGGAGGTGGGGCGGGATACGGGTTTTCTGTTTTCTGAATAACTACTTTGAGTCCAGCGGGAATAAACGTTTGTTTACTCCCCCCCTTTGAACTATTCAGTATGTGCTTAAATAAATAAGTATTCGGCAAGCGTTTTTGTAGAATTGACATCTGCCAAGAAAGGGCCTAAATATTGAGTGGCATAGGAGTCAATTGCCGACAACTTTTATTCTAAAAATGAGGCGATAATACTTCGCCCAACCACCTTTTCATTTTCCATGTCATGTGCTGGAGTCAGCCATCTGTACTTAACCCACACATCCCGATTGGCTCCACCGCCGCAAACTAACTCTACCTCTCGCGCCCACGGTGACAACGAAACGATGACCGCTCCCCTCACACCCCACGATTTGGACCCAAACATCCACATCAGCCTGACCGATGATCCCCTTGACCTGACCGCGACCGCGGCACTGGTGCGCTCCCCGGAGGCGGGGGCGATAGTCCTCTTCGTCGGTACCTACCTCCCATTCCCGTCCACTCGCTTCCACTTCAATCCGATCCATCTCACACACGCCGCCGCTCAGGAACAACCCGCAACACGTTCGACGGTCAAGCGGTAGCGACGCTGTCGTACAGCGCGTACCGGGCCAAGTGCGAGCACACGATGATGAAGATCGCGCGCGACACCAAGGAGCGGTTCGCGCTGACGGCGATCGCGATCACGCACCGGCTCGGCGACGTCGGCATCGGCGAGGACAGCGTGCACGTGGCCGCCTCGAGCCCGCACCGGCGCGCCGCCTTCGAGGCTGCCAGCTTCGCGCTCGAGACCGTCAAGCGCTGCGCCGAGATCTGGAAGCGCGAGGTCTTCTGCGACGGCCACGGCGTGTGGCGGAGTAATCGCGATGGAGAGAAGGGCGTTCGGGTCGACGAGGACGCGGCGGAGCCAGCGGCGGAGGGCGCAGGACCGGAGGGGATGTGATGGCTGGGGCGGTTGCGGGATGGGCTTTTTCTTTTGTTGGTCCGCCCGGCCCGGCCGGCGACGGCATTTGCCGCTAGTGGGGTAATAGTATGTACTGCAAGGAAAATAACCGCGGGTCGGTCTGTGAGAGTGAGACAAACACCCACCAGTCCGCGCCCGATGGCCGCCCCCTCAATGCTCATCGCCACACGCTCCCTTCGCTGCGCCCGCGCGCTGTCTCGTTCCAGCCAGTGTCTTCTCGCGAATCCGGCGGGCCGCCAACTCCACGCCACGTTCGGAAGCTTCGCCACCGGTCCCGCCCGACACGACGACACCGACGGCAAAACGCCCGCTCCCCACGCACCACGGCAGCGGCAGCAGCTAGACACCAACGCCGACGTTGTGGCGGACCCGTACGCCAACGAAGACCCGATCGAGCTCTACGTACGCAGCGTCCGCGAGCAGTGGGGCGAGAATCTGCCCGAAGGATTGCTCTCCACTGGCGAGTACAGGATCTATCAACGTTACTACGGCCCGCCCGTGCGCACTCTCTCGCCCGAGGAGGTTGCCGCCGAGGCGTCTGCAGAGCCGGCGGATTTGCAAGTGGAGGGCCTCGCGTCGCTGGAGGATTCGAACGGAGTCTGCATCGAGTTCGATGCCGAGCTGGTGCAAGAGGAGGAGATGGAGGTGGACGCGGAGGGAGAGGGAGATGTTCCGGATGGATTCGTCAGAGTACGGAGCCCCAAGGAGGCCAAGATGTATGCACGTCTTAGGGAGGATATACGGCGGTCGCTGAGCGCGGCCGAGCGCGACTGGGCGCTGGAGGAAGAGGAGGAAGAGAGGACGGAAGTGCACCGAGAGGGGGAGCATCGCATACAGCGGATGCATCCGCTCACGCAGCTGGGATGGTTCGGCACGTTCCCGGGGACGACGGTCGTGCCGGCGAGCATCATACGACCGACAGCCGCACTACTCTCGACCGTCAACAACAAACACCTCGATGACGCCGTCTTCAGGATCTTGGGCCCGGCGCTCGGGAAGACGCCCGTCAGGACAAAGTATTCGGACAACGCGTACAACGCCATCCCCCTGGACACGTCGCACGGTATGGGCGATATGGAGGCCAACGTGTACATGGCCACGATCCTGCCCGGCTACTACGCGCAGTCGCTCAGCGCGCTGACGGAGCTGCGGCGGCGTCTGGGCCGTGACTGGATCCTGGGCAGCGAACATGACGGCGGTGGGGAAGAGAAAGGCGTCAAACTCGTTCTCGACGTCGGAACCGGTGGTGCGGGCGTCCTCGCCTGGCGCGCGATAGTGGAAGCGGAGCGGCAGCTCCGCCAGGACGAAGCGAATGAGATCGACGGCGTCGACAACAAGACCGAGGAACCGACGACGCCCGCAGACGCCTCCGAAGAGACTCCCACTCCTGCCGGCCAGAAGGCCGTGGTCGTCATGGGCTCGCAGGCGCTGCGCCACCGCATGGCCAAGATCCTCGAGAACACCACCTTCATACCCCGTCTCCCCGATGTTGCCACTCTACCGACGGTTTCGGCGGGCGACCACACCTTCGAGGCCGACATCGAGACTGACGTCGATCACGAAGCAGAGGCCGTCGCGCAGGCTGCACCCGAAGTCGCCGAGAAGCAGCCGCGGAAGCTGTACGATCTCATCATCGCCACCAACACCATCCTCCCAATCCACGAGAGCCACGAGCGCAAATCCCACATTCAGAGACTGTGGTCCCTCCTCAACCCCCAAAGCGGTGTGCTTTTGCTGGTGGAAAAAGGAACCTCGCGAGGCTTCGAAGCGATCGCAGGAGCACGCAAGAGCCTGCTGAAGTACAACATCTCTACCGCCGACAGCGAGTTCGTTCCGCTCAAAGAGACGGAGGACGTCTCCGCACCACGCACACGCAAGGAAACGTCGAGCATCGTCGCCCCGTGCACGAACCACGCCGAATGTCCGCTCTACGTCAACGGCCCGGCCAAGTCTATCAGCCGTGACATCTGCAGCTTCTCGCAGCGCTACCAGTGGCCCACTTACATGCAGCGTATTCTCGGAGCCAAAACGCGCAACCACGAGGACCTGATCTACTCCTACGTCGCAGTCCGGCGCGGCGTCGACGTAACTCGCCAGGGCTCGCCGCCCATAGACCCCAAGATCGACGACTTCGACACCACTGTCTCACCGCCGGTCAGTCAGTACTCGCTGGCGCAGCTGCGAGCGCACGCCTACACGCTGCCACGCGCCATCTTCCCGCCCATGAAGCGCGCCGGCCACGTCATCATCGATGTTTGCACCGCCCAGGGAAAGATCGAGCGCTGGGTCGTGCCGCAGTCGTACGGCAAGATAGCATTCAGGGACGCCCGCAAGAGCAAGTGGGGCGACTTGTGGGCGCTCGACGCGAAGTCGAAGTTCGCGAGGAACATCCGGCTCGGAGATAAGCAGAAGACGAGGAAGGCAACGGTCGCCCCCACGGATGGTAAGAAGGGAAACAAGAGGGAGGACGGCGGGAAGACCAACCGCGAGAAGAAGCTCTGGCGCAAGAGGGAGGCCGGGTTCAAGAAGGAGCGGGGTAAGCGTCTCACACTCGAGCGGGAGGCGCAGCGGCTCATCAAGGAGAGTGCCGACTTCTGAAATGTGTATATACGGTGGGGCTTGTCTCGAACCAGGCCCTCACTCTGTCGCGCCTCGTCCCTCCGTCAATATCACAGCTCACCGCGTGAGGATCTGGTATCGCTTCCAACCTCGGAGTGTATTCTATCATTAGGAGCACACGTTTCTCTAAGTCCGTCGCAAGTATCGCGACCTTCATATCTTACGTAGTCGCGTCGAGTTTCGTCGGTCGGAGGATATAGTGAGTCACGTGACAAGCAGAGTGCGTGAAACGCGATATCCCTGCACGTGCACAGTTCGGAAATGTTGCGATACATAGGAGCATGAGCACTAGACTATCTGCGACTACGCTATACCATCAAGCGTCTATGTGGCCAGCGCCGCCCATGCTATATATGGCTTGGGAAGATTGCGAAGATAGTATGGATCCGGAAACCTGAACCCCAACGCTTCACCGAGATTAACTACAGTATGTCCAAAGTGGAGAATAAAAGAATGCAAATCTATCTACTGCGGTGTTTTTATAAGCTGTCCGGCACGGCGGCGCCCTAGTCCCACTCGTTCTACCTATCCATTTTCTCCCGATTTCACGTAGTTAACCGCTCCCACTCCCGCTTGGGCCCCCGTCATGCGCAATTCCATCTCTCTCCGGCGGTGCGCGTGTGTCAACACCCACAGACTCTGTTGTATTGGTTGTCACTGGAGTTGATTTTGTTTCACGGAGACGTTCACTGGGAGGCCAGGTATTTGTTCTCTTGGACGTATTGTTACAATCTCGGCGCCCTCTTGGTGTTCTTCTCCGTCTTGTCGTGTATGATGTATACGTATGGACATCCGTCGTGTGAAGTCACTCACTACTCCAATGGCAGCCGGCGGACGCTACATAGACCCATGGGCGGCGTTGGCCAGACAGACGCCCGATGGCATAGCCCACCCTCAGATAGCATCTCATTGTGCTGTAGTAGTCATGGCTTTGTCAGTTGCGCTGTATTGCGCTCCACTTTTTGACGAAAAGCGCACCGCCGGCGCTCATTGACAGCCTACGACGCCCTTTGAGGGCCGACGGACACTACAGAGACCCACTGGCAACATAACCACCAGTGATCTTGGTATCAGGATGTCAAAATGGTTACCTTTCGATGCGCCGCGCGCGCGTGTTAGCAGGACGATACCAGTCTTCCGGAAGTCACTCTCGATCTCGGCTTTCGTATAGGTACGCTCGTGCTTAAGCCTTCTTATACGCAGAGGGGAAGAACTGCCTATGACTGATGTCGACATCGGTCGCCGGAAAGTAGACCCCAACAACTTTGCTGTACGCCTTTTGCAAAGGTGAAAAAGAAGACCGACATCCAGCGGTTGAAGGAAACGTGTGGAGTGCGCAGGGAGACAGGAGAGGATAATAGCGCGTTTCACGCAGGACTGGCAGAACTTTACGTTGACGAAAGACGTCTCCATCGATCACCAGAGTCGCTTCTGGCCCGGCCGTATGAACTGCCTGCTCTTTGGCTTGTAGGCCTCGGCGACTCGGTCAGCCAGAGTTCGGCGCCTGTCCACCCTTTTGGAGATTCGGCAGCGTGAACTTCGTTACCTCTGAGTGTTTGTGACTTCACTAGTCAGGGCAGATAGATTTGCGCGAGCGAAAGAGCTGCACCACAGGGTATCAGGGACAGTGATCGGGCTCTCTAAGTCAGATCTGAACTGAAACTACTGGCTTTGTGCGCGGAGAGCGTACCTCAATGAGTGCTGCTCGTTCGGTCTTCAGATCTAAAAAAGAGAGTTGGAGCTGCTGGCTTAACACGCGGAGGGCGTTTCTCGTAATCATTACGACATCTCCAATGCAAAGCGAGTTTTACGGCCAGTGGGTTGGTGTGTAATGGTTATATACTTCGGCAAACGTTCTTCCATAGTTTTTTCCGCCAGGTGGTCCGCGGGTGGTCAGCGGCAACTGCTGGTCGGCGGCACCTCCATTTCCCTTAGATTATGTACGCAAAACCATCACCACTCAACCGTTCCCTTGCCCCCCCCCCCTCCCCTCCATAACGCCCCTGATTTGCAGCGACGATCTGGATCATCAGTGCTTTAACTCCTGGCTGGGCTTCGAAAATACCATCACGGATTCGGCTATGGCAAGTAAATCCACAGCCACCGTAAGAAAGAGCAATAATGTTCTGCAAGTGGTTGGTGCGCCGGGAGATGTTCCGAAAACCCCGAGATCCTCGCCACATGTATACACATCGCCGAGAAGATCGCATCCATGATCCTTCGGCCTCTATCATTCCCGGACTGAGTATCTCCAACATACCCGAAAATCCGTATTCCCAGTATTCCGCCACTCGAGTGTCTCGACCACCCTCTCATTCGGACACCGGGAGGACGTACCTCGACGGGACTAGGAATACTCGGCTCCGGGCGTCGCTACCGACGCACCTGCTTTTGCCAATTGGCTGAGGCTTTTCGCAATTCTTACTACAATCATCACAAATTATCACTCTGATGTCACGTGAGTCCGCTTGTGCTACCTTTCGGAGTCATAGGGCCGCCCACAAGGGCGTGCCCGGAAGCGAGACGGCCGGCGAATGCTAAACTCGCGGCGGAGGAGCCTGATGCTCGCGGGTGGAGTGAATGCGGTTCTCAGATCGGTACAGCGTGCGTCCGAGGCCCAGGAAGGACGGACTGGCTATGGCGAACACTGCGCGGAGGAGGAGAAGTATGTCTACGCGGACGTCAGAGGGAGAGCTGCAACGGGCCACCTGCAGACTGGTCGGGGTCGAGGTTCCGACAGCAGCCAGGAACCGGACAGTTTGTTACCGCCATGACCTATATAGGCCGCACATCAAGGGATAAATCAAGGAAAAAACCGAGTCTAGATAGGGCATGCGGCGCGATGAGGCGGGCGTGGTGAGATGGCTCGAGGTGCGAGGAACCAGAAGTATACTGACTCACCGCGCATGGCACGGCGCGCTTCATCGTTCGGAGACGAGACCACGCTCGCACGGTTACGCCCGTTGACCGGGACGGTCTCATGGGATCATGCAGCTCCTGAAGATTTGCGACCCCGATTACGCCGGAAGGTAGGAGCGGGTGTGCCCTTGCTGCCCACGACTGCTGCAGCGACGGCCGCCTGAAGTAGCGCTCGCAGCTTCGTTACTGGCGCGCGCGGAACGATGCCATTTGTATCGTTCCGCTGCCCTTGCATCCCCGCAGCAGCCTACTGGCTGCCACTCTCCTACCTGCCGGCAGCGTTTCTCCGTCCGCGGCCAGATGTGCCAGATTCTACGGTCAGCCGCTCATATATATGAAAACGTAATCATTCTGGAACTCCTGAGATGCTCACCAGCACTCCCAGCCGACCCAAAACACCGCGTTAACTTTTGACGATGGAAGGTTCAGTCTGTATTGGAGGTAACGTTGCATTAGATCGTCTGTTCAAGGATACCAGGCGGAGGGGAGATGAATACTAATGGCCGCAACGCCACAAGAAGGGCCTCAACACGCGCCACTCCATCCACACTCTCGACCCGGATACTGTCGTCCGCATTGTCTTTCTGGTGACCATCCAGAGCTCGCTGGTACCACTGGAGCGCCTTCTCGTACTCCCCTTGGATCTCAAGAACACCAGCAATCGCGCGGGTGGTGGTGAGAGTGTCAATGCGGTCTTTGCCGATGTCTTTCTCTTCACTATCGAGAACCTGTTGATACAATTCGAGCGCCGTTTCGTACTCCCCTCGGAGTTTGAGAAGGCCAGCCACACAATAACGGGTGAGGCGTGTGTCGGCGTGCTCTTCGCCGAGGACTTTTCCGCGTCCGTCGAGAGCTCGCTGATAGTACTCCTGCGCTTTCTCGTAATCCCCTTGGATCTCAAGCACCCCAGCCATCGCGTGGACGGTGGTTAGAGTATTGACGTGGTCTTCACCGAGGACGTTCTCGCGTCCGTCGAGAGCTCGCTGATAGTACTCCTGCGCCTTCTCGTACTCCCCTTGGATCTCAAGCACCCCAGCCATCGCATGGACGGTGGTGAGGGTGTCGACGTGGTCTTTGCCAGACCGGTCTTTCTCGTCACTTTCAAGGGTCTGTTGATACAATTCGAGCGCCTTTTCGTACTCCCCTCGACATTTGAGAAGGCCAGCCAGATAGTAGCGGGTGAGGCGGGTGCCGGCGTGGTCTTCACCGAAAATTTCCTCGAGTCCGTCGAGAGCTCGCTGATAGTACTCCTGCGCCCTCCCGTACTCCCCTTGGAGCTTCAGCACACCAGCCATCGCGTGGACAGTGGTAAGAGTATCGATGTGGTCATTGCCGATGTCTTTCTCTTCACTAAAGTACTAGGCCAAAAGTTTCCGTACACCCAGGTACAACTGCCCATGATGCCCTCACTCAACCTTCTCGATCCCCACAACCACAATTTAGAAAGTCTCAGTAGTTGGCATACATCATGAATAT
>Ga0307508_10000475_pt1 | contig 48433 bp, 61 predicted proteins | sample 9_EM_MG_FD_203089 | JGI IMG/M metagenome (GOLD analysis project Ga0307508, IMG submission 203089) | Populus trichocarpa ectomycorrhiza microbial communities from riparian zone in the Pacific Northwest, United States - 9_EM | ecosystem: Host-associated > Plants > Roots > Unclassified | place... | reverse complement strand
GGCCGCCGGGGCGGCGGGCCGCCGCCGGGGGCGCGCGCCCCCCCCCCCCCCCCCCCCCCCCCCCCCAAGAGGAGGGGGAAGAAGGATGGAGGGTTGGATTGCGGTCGGGGTGTGGCCTGGGGTTTTATAGATGGAGGGTTAGGGAGAGGGATGGAGGGGAGGGATGGAGGGGAGAGATGGAGGGGAGAGATGGAGGGAGGAGGGAGGGGGAAGGAGGGAGGGAGAAGGATGGGGCGAGAGGGGTGGAGAGAGAGGGACAAGGATGGAGGGGGAGCACTGCTGTGCGGGAGGAGGACGGGCGACGGATACTTTCGAGCTGCGGCCCGTCGCAGAGGGCAACCGAGGTGCTGAACTCAAAGCCGCGGTGAGTTGTGCGCAGTGGAGGGCGGATGGGGGACGTTGGTTTGCGTAGCGGCGCAGAGTAGAGTTGTGTTGAGGCCCACGGTCTCTTGTTCACGATGCCGTGCACAGTTCTGGCTCGGCACTGCGGCCACCGATAGCCTTTGGGACGCAGAGTTACTCCGGGAATCTCGGCAGGGCGTCCGCGCCCCACGCCGAGAAGCCAGCCCCGACACAAGCGGGCAACAGGCGGCTCGGAGCACCGGCTCAGCACGACGAGACGCCGACCGTCGTGCGGCAGCCGACAACGCTCGGCCAGCGGCGGCCCCGAGTCGCTCGCAGACGGGCTGCGGCACCGGAGACCGCAGTTAGGCAGGAGATGGGTCTGCGAGATCGCGTGCATCGCGGCGTCCGCCAACACGAGGAGCAGGGGAAAGCGGAAAACCCAACACGAGCGAGCGGCGGGAGCAGAGCAAACCGTAATCGCCGCCAATCCCGTGCCCTTCCGCACGAACGTTCGACGCGCATCGGCTCCCCCCACGATGCACGGCCACTGCCTTCGCCCACGGCGGCGGCGAGTAAACTCAGAGCACGCCTTTTTTTTCTTTTTTTTTCTGTTTTTCTGTTGGGACGTCGATCAGGACCGTGGCATTGTGTGCGCACGCACTCCGATTCCGGCCGCTGCCGGCTGCAACCTCTTTCCGCGCCATCGGTCTCGTGCTGGGCAGTCTGCTGGACAATTTTTTTTTTTTTTTTGGTTTTGTGTTTATTCGCGAATCGCGGGTCCGAGTGATACACCGCTGCACCGAAGCTTACCGTGCGAGTGACGCGCTGTGCGTCTTCCGTCCCAGGCCGCCAGGTGTGCACCGTCTGCATCCCTGCATCCCGACGGAGAGGAAAAGAGGGGAGGAAAAAGGAAAAAAAGGAAGGAAAAAGGAAAAAAAAACCTAATCTCGCCAAGCAACGCAGAACGCCTCCCGCCCACGACGAAGCTTGATCGCTACACACGCAAAAGCTCCCGAGTCCGATGTTTGAAGACTGTTCGCAGACCACCCCCGCCGTTTCGCGCACCGTCTCCACTTCCGCGTCGTCGCCGTCGTGCTTGGATGGGCGGATGGGCGTGATGTCTGTACGCAACGGACGAATGCATAGCCGTCCGCACGAATGGCGGGTATGGGTGCTGGCTGACTCGAGCAAGCAAGCAAACAAAGCTCTCCCCGCATCGAAACGAAAGGACAGGCAAGCAAGCCCGCAGCGCTTCGTTTCCGAGCAGTTGAAGCTCAACCACCGTTCGGCGGGTAACTACAGCACGGGGAATGTGCCCATCAGCCGCGTTCCGGTGCGAGCGCGGGTCACTGGTCGCCGGAGGTATTCGGCCAGACTCCTCCGCATCGAGTCCGACCAACTTCGGTCACGATGCCATGCCAGGCTTGGGTCTCGCGATGGAGCTTCTAGGAGCCACCACCGCTATCCACAGCGCTCGCACATATTCTCCCCGTCTTTGAGCTCGCTGCTCGCACATCCGTACCCATCCGCACCTTCCACTCACCTCCTCGACGCCCGCCGCTGCGTTGTGTGTCCGCCTACGACAGAAGATACTGCAAAGCTAGCTGCCCACAATCCCGAAAGCCACCGCTCCCAGGCCTCTCGCAATTCGGCCCACCGTTCAACAACAACCACATATTGAGGCGTCTCCCCTCCTATAAATATCAACACCGACACCACCGACACCACCGATAACCCCGGCAACTCCGGCAACTCCCAACTACCACCGCCGCTTATGCCCGTCTACCACAATTCCATCTCCGTCCCGAGTTTCAGGAGGATCGGCTGCCACATCAAGTCGATCGGGGCCAACTCTACGGCGGCTGGGTCTAACCTCGAGACCAGCGAGATGACCAAGAATGGCCTGTCGAAGCTCAAGTTCGCGCAGAAACCGAAGGCGGAGTCGGCAAAGAGCTCCAAACCCAGCCTCAAGAGCTCCGCGGAGTCGGCCATCGACCTGAAGATCGAATCCCCGCCGTTGGTCCTCTACGGACAGCCCAAGTCATCGAGCGGCGCGCTGCTCTCGGGCCTGATCCACTTCGACAACGAGCAGGGGAACGAGTGGGAGAACTTCACCGTGACCCTGCTGGTCGAGACGTTGTCCAAGAAGCCGGTCCGCAGCGGCTGTTCAGATTGCGTCACGCAGGTCGAAGTCGTCCACCGGTGGACGTTCACCTCCCCCGCCGCCACCTCCTCCAGCGCGCGCAAGGAGCTCCTCCTCAGCTACCCGTTCAGCTACCTCCTCCCCGGCCATCTCCCCGCCTCGAACGACAATGCACTGTGCAGGATCAGTTACAAGCTGGTAGCCAATGCCGTCAGCGTCGATGGCGGCGAGCTCCAGTTCGAGAAACCGATCACCATCGAGCGCTCCATCCTCCCCGGTTCCGACCGCCGCTCGGTCCGAGCCTTCCCACCGACGACGCTCTCGGCGACACTCAAGCTTCCCGCCGCCGTCCACGCCGGCAGCGACTTCGCCGTCGACGTGCGTCTGGACGGCGTAGTCAACAAGGAGAAGTGCACGCGGTGGCGCCTACGAAAGGTCGATTGGCGGATCGACGAGAATTCAAAGGCGGTTTCGCCGGCGTGCAGGTACCACAGCGCCAAGCTCGGGGGTGTCGGAAAGGGCGTCGCGCACGAGGACATCCGCACCGTCGGTTCCGGCGCGGCCAGGAGCGGTTGGAAATCAGATTTCGGGTCCGCGGACGGCAAGATCGAACTCGAGCTCGTGGCGGGGATCCCGGCGCACACGAAGGCTGCTTGCCAACTCGAAGCCGCCAACGGCTGCACCGTGGACCACGTGCTGGTGGTAGAGATGATCGTCACCGAGGAGCACAAGCCCGGGCCGAGCAGAATGGTCACCCCTACCGGCGCCGCGAGGGTCCTGAGGATGTGGTTCAAGCTCGTCGTCACCGGACGCAGCGGTCTCGGCATCAGCTGGGACGCAGAGGCGCCGCCGACGTACGAAAACGTGCCAGCCGCGCCCCCCAGCTACGGCATCCCCGACTCGCGCACCCCGTTGTCTCCGTACGCCGGTATCCCTCCGCCCCTCGGCGACAGTGCATGATGCACAGCTTGCCTCTCCTTTTTTTTTTCTTCCTTCCTTATTTTGCGTTCGTCTCGACCCTGGAGCATTGGCTGGTGCAAGGCGGTGGGCACAGGCGTTAACATGATTTGTCTTTTTTTCTTTCCTTCCCCCACTCTTTCAAACCAACTTCATCCCCATTTTCCCTCGTTGGGCAGGCAGGCAGGCGGATAAGGCGTATCATTGGGGTTCCTTCCTTTTTTTTTTTTTATCCACATCAACACGGACTTTCTGGATGGGGGAGGGGATCTACTTTTGTCATGATGGCGTTCTCTGATGCGATGATGTCGCGGATCAATAATCCAATCCAATTTACCCCTTGCATCGTGACCTCTCTTTTTTTAGAGCAGAGTGAAGCACCCATCCACGTGCGCGACGGGGAATAGAATAGAGCAGGCAATTACATAATCTACATAACTCTGGGCACAGTAACTACTTATCTTGCTGGATCACCCACATCAGTGGGGGCGGGGAATTTCCGCGGAGGCGGGTATCTATGAAACGGGGAGCAAGGAAGGGGAATAAAAAAAGAGGTCACATCTTTTTCGCTTTGGGGGGTTCCCGTGTTATACAAGATATGTACATAGTAAACACCTTTCGAGAGTAAGTAAGTAAGTATGTACGATTTAGATAGCGCAGCCCGGCTGGTGGTACTAATCCCAATCACTCGATATACCATGTGCTTCCTTACATACCCACGTGAATAAAACGTGATTAGTTTATACAACCCACAGGTTTAAAAAGTTACTTATACAGCTTCCGTGTACTTATGTAGGCAAGATGCGAGAGCAACGCCGCTGATACGGGGCCGGTGTAGTGGACGTCCAAATGCTTCACTGACATCGCCCCCGATATATCCTTCTGGAGTGTGCTTCTAGGTGGGGCGCGATTGCTACGACCTGCCCTCCGTCTCGCCGTTTCTTCTCTTCTTTCCTCCTTACCCCACCATCCACCTGCCTCCGTCTCACCGTTCCTTCCCTTCCTTCCTCCTCATCCCACATCCACCGCGGCACCGCGCTCCACGCCGTCCACCAGCCAAACATGGCCCTTTCAGCATCACACGCAATCACTTCAATTACGCCGCTCCCCTCCATCAACCACTCCGACGTTTACGTGCTGTCACGACTCACAAGAAGATCACCCAGATCTGGCGTGCGTGGACGGTGTCTAGCGGTATCTCGTCGCAAAACGAAACCGCGGTGCTCCCGAAGCAGACGATCGAGCTGCACACGGTCAACAACCCCCTATCTACTGGCAGCAACACCTACAAACGCGACGTCTTGAAGAACGATACCGACGCTGACAGACGCATCATTGCTTCCGGAAGCGCATCGGCACATGGGGGTGATGCAGTGGCCGACGCCTTGCTGTACAGTACAAACAGGGCGCAAGAAGCGATTATTCCGTATATAAAAAGCTATACGGCATAAACCCATTGACAGTGGGGTCAATCAGTGAGCGCGATATGCGCTAATATTATCTCAAGACGATTAGGCTAATCTGTCTAGGCGAATCGCGGACCTTCGCCCTGCTGAATATGCACGCAGGCGTCATTTGCATCGAAGTACAAACGCGGCAGTGAGACGTTTTACGCCAAGTTTAGGGAATTTATGCAATGTTTGGAAGATTCAGGAGGATTATCCGGGCGAGAAAGCTGTCGCCCGCGCATACTGGGCATTTCATCTTTGTGCTCAGACTGAAATTTCGAAGGTTGACGATGTGGCAGCGGAGGTATGAGAAGTTGATGGTGGAATTCATAGCTTTTTTTTTTGCTTATTCCTACTCGCATGCGGCCTATATAGATCATGGCGGTGAAAGTCATATGTAGCAGTGGGCTTGTACTTTTATGGTTGGGGACACCTTTAACCGACACCTATCGACCACATTTTCACCCCCAGCTTTTCTCCTCCACCATTTGTCCGCTAGAGCAGCATCGGAAATAGGTCAGCTTACTACTCAAAAAAAAATAGCAGACGGCGTGGTGAGTGAGAATGTATGGGTCAAAGATGAGGTTCAGAGTGACACCAGCCATTTCTGGAATAGCGCTAATCCCGTTTACAAAATCGAGTGCTCTTCAATGATCCAAAAATAGAATGACTAAGTGGATGGCGAGCGTAAACATGTCGGATAGCAACACCAAGACGAATTGCGATTGCCTCGCCACGGCCGTTGAACTGCCAAACTCCCGTCGCAAGTACGTCTACGAATCTCGGCCAGTTTTTCCCGATCGGCTCGGCGATGGTACGGTTTCCGGTGATGATTGCGGTGGTCTTGAATTTTGGAATTGGCGGTTAAGTTCAGCTGGGTGTGAGCACCTAACGCGCGAGGCAATACACGTCCAGGCTCAGAAAACTCTGCGATCCCGCTACATTCATTGATCTTATGTACTATTCAAGGGGGTAAAAAAAAAACGTAGTTTTCCCGTTGGACACGTATCAGGAGGTGAATAATACGTATTTTGACCGTTTTGATACGCGTTTATCGAGTAAACTACGTTTTTTTTTACTCCCTCCTTGACTATATACAGTACATCTTATCTACATTCTACACTTTCCATGTTCATTCACTGCCTACCTAGTCAGTGGCGTCAATCGTCACTTGCTGCTTAGTCATTCAAAAAATGAATGGCACCCTGTCGGTTAAAGGTGGTCCTGGACATTCGTGGGGAGGAATTAATAATTCAATTAATTCCCAATGAGGAAAATGTTGCCATTTATTTTATTTATTTTTAATGCCAACACTTATTCCAAATTCTGCACTACCCATAATACACCCCAAAACGGCAATGTCGTGGCTTAGCGCGCGGGACATTCCCGACCTTCCCCACCAAAATGATTAATTTTGGAGCCCCTAAGTTAAATCAACCACGGCCCCTAAAATAAACCGGAGAATTTGAGAAATCGATTCTTCCCTTTTTCTATTACCTCAAAGGAGCGTTTATTCACTTTTATGTTGGTGGAGGAGTAGGCGTTGAAAGTTCGGCATACTTTTGGGTCGGTCTAAGGCGTCTCCAACCATACATAACTAGCGGTTTTACTAGCTCCAAAGTCAATAGCAGCCAGCACCAGCTCCACCTCCGCCATCTTTACTACCAGCCGACTCCGAAGCGATGCACAACACAAACGGGGCGGCAGTGACCTGTCGAAGCGGAGCGGTGAGACAGTAACAGCAGAGTTGGAGAATGAATACGGTGAATCAAGCGTCGGAGCTGATCCCGTGACGATACCTTCCTCCAGATACCCCAAGACGAGTGGGTACGCCGAGTCCGACTGAGCAGAGTCCTCAAGAACAGGACTGCGGAGAACCCAGTGCCACTATCGAGCTAAGGAAATGCTGAGCAAAGACGGGTTTACCGAGCGGCGGAGCCGATCCCGTGACGGGGAGGGGTATTGTATGTATTAAAAGTTTTGTACTTTTTGAAACTATCCATTATATTACCCTAAGTACCTTTCCGTTTCCACTGTGATGCTGTGACGGGTCGAACACCGGCCGCTAGAGGTAGATAGCTGTCGCCGGCGACTCCTCACAATCTTCACATCACCTCTACCACAACCGACGTTTCAGTTATCGCCGGCCAACTGTAGAAAAGTTATGACGGCGTGTGTTCAGTCAACCACCATGTTCGGGGCAGAGCTGTGGTGGAAAGGGGACTACACCACGGGAACCCAAGGACGGGCGGAGGAGATCCAGCGGCTGGCCAACCAGGAGGCCCGAGCAACAACAGGCTGCTTCCGAACAACCAACCTGGGAGCTCTCGATGGAGTCCGGCATCAGAGCAGCAGCGGCTCAGCTAGAGAACAGACAGCGGCGCTTTGGACTGAGACTGCTTAGCCTACCGCAGGGAGACCACTGGTGGGAGCCCCAACACAAATCGGGCGCCGGCTCACAAATGCTCTCGCACACAGTGGGCAAACAGAGGGCACGGTGTTGCTAGAGGAGGCGGAGGCTTTGACGCGGAACTGCTGCAAGAGGAGGAAGCCGAGGCGAAGGCCGAGGCAGAGAGGGCCCGGCCTGGACTGACAATGTTCACCGATGGGTCACGGATGGAGGATGGGGCTACCGGATACGCGGTGGTGTGGAAGAACGGACAGACCTGGGAGGGCATCAAGTGCCACGTGGGCCACAACCAGGAAGCCTACAATGCGGAGTGCGCCGCTCTTGCCCGCGCGCTGGAATTGGTATCAGGAGGATATACCCCGGACCGGGTGACAATCTTCACGGATGCGCAAGCGGCCATCAGACGCATGGCATCGGAGGAACCTGGCCCTGGACAGCAATACGCAATCCAGGCGCGGAAACACATCGCCGTGCTGCGCAGGGCCAGGCCGGGCGTCACCATTGAGATCCGGTGGTGCCCGGCTCACAAGGGCATAGCCGGCAACGAGAAGGCCGACGAATGGGCGAAGATTGCAGCGGAGAAGCCCAGCACCCGCGGGGTGGAGAACCCAGGGCCGCTCCCACGATCCCTGGCAAGTCTCAAGCGGGAAATCTCAGAGAAGAAGTGGGCTGAGGCGCGGTCATGGGCCGGTGGGCGCATCTCCAAGGCAAAGTACCGCATGGTGAAGAGCCAGAACCCCGATAGCGTGGTAGCCGACAGCACCAAGAGGCTCGCCTCAAGGTTCTACCAGCTGAAGACGGGCCACACCCGGATCGGACAGTACCTTCACTGGGCCAAGGTCCGCCCCGATGCCCAGTGCTGGTGGTGCAAGTGCCCCTCTCAAACGAGAGACCACCTCTTCAAGGTGTGCCCGGAATGGAAGTTGCAGCAAAAGGTGCTGTGGGCGGAGGTGCAGAAGGAGACGGGAAGGTGGAAGAGCCGGTGGAAGATCCAGGACCTACTTGCCGACAAGAGGTGCGGAAAGGCAGTGCTGGACTTCCTCACCGCAACGGATGTGGGAAGGCGGGTGCCACCTGTGGAAGAAGACGGCGCCGGCAGCCAGACGTCAGAATGGGAGCTCCGGGAGCTCCGGGAACGGGAAGAGGAACAAGAGGCGGAGGCGGAGGAGCTGGGTGCTGCGGGAGGCTCGGGCGCTGGGGAGGAACTACCGCTGTTCTTGCCCACACCCTCCTTCATGGCATCGGCAGTCGAGGAGTAGGGGGACGGGTTGCGCTTCCCTTTGTTTCTTCCCTTTGTTAAGTTCCTTGGGCGCGTCTACTCTTTCTTGGGACAGGCCTGGGCGGAGGGCAAAAGGGGAGCTTGCAACGAGCCGCCACTGCGCGGACTACGGACAGGAAAACCGGGCAAAATTTACGCCGCCATGATCTATATAGGTCGAATGCGAGTATGATTAAACAAAAAAAAAACCGACGTTTCAGTTACGTGGGTTACTTACGGAGCAATGCTGCTGTGCAGGTATATTTCACATCCTGGCGGTAGTCGATGACACCCTGCCTCTCACGTCCATCACAGTATCCTTTTTTATTCCTCTCATAATTTTCCAGGTAACAGCACAGCAAACTGCGCCCGAGTCGTCCGGGAACCATCCGTAAAGATGGACAGCCCTGGGGACCGCGGCCTCTCTGCTGTTCGCTTCGCAGTTTCCTCACCTTCGTTAGTGATGGTCACCCAGAGCGATATTGCCTCTAGTGGTAGGACGTGGTTTTCACCCGGCCCGAGAAGCCTAGAGCCAATGCCACACGCTCCAGCTCCCTGGCCTGGCCAACCCTCCGGGAGGCTGCAAAGCCGGAGGTCATGCCGTCTCCTCCGGTTCGCCCCAGATTCCTGATTCCAATGAGAGGAATCCTCGGTTGGTTGTCCGGAAAGCTCCCAAATTGCCTTGGCATCCTAGCTGGCCAGCACCTGTAGATCTGCTGCCCATCCAACTGTGCCCCGGTGGCTGCTGGAGTGGTTCTCTTTTTGTGGAAGAGGGCCGCCTCAGTTTTTCCGTGGTCAAGGCTGCCATCATTATTCGCCGCGCCACTCAAGGGATGTCGTTGCGGCCTCCGATAGCTTGTTGGCCACCGCCTGGTCGTCCTTCCCTTCCGCCCACCACGCAATATCGTCGACGAGGGACAGTCCGTTGATGCTTGGTACGGCTCTCTCCACCTCACCGAAGATATCTGACAGGTACGTGATGAAGACCAGGTGCCGCCGGCGAAACTCGAGGGATTGCAGTATCTGAAGCTCTCAATCACCGAGGCCGAGTGGGCGGACGCTAAGGCCTGGGTAGAGGCTAAGGTCACTGGAATCTAGTACCGGTACAGCCAGCATCAACCAGCCGCAACAGAAGCCAGACTCCATTCCGGTCAGGGCAGACTGCAAGCAGTTCGCCGCGAGGTTCCACCAGCTGAAGACGGACCACCGCCCCACTGGCCAGTATCCGGCATGGATGGAGAACCGACCTACCGCCAAGCTGGTACCTGGTGTCCATACCGGTCCCAGACGAGAGAGCGCCTATTCAAGGGCTGCCCCCACCGGAAGGCCTAATAGGAGACCCTGTGGGCGGAGGTATGGAGGGAGACAGGGAGAGGTAAGGACCGATTCAAGATCGAGGAGGCGCCGATAGATAGAAGAGCATATGGTTAGCAGCTTCACGCAGGAGATACTCCTTCGGCGGAATATGTACGCAGAACGCACTCCTCCAATTTTTGTTTGCAGGATCTTCCAGTGAATGGGTAACATTTGTTGAGCGACTACCTAAAAGGCTTGCAGTTTTCTGAACTGGGGCCGCAATTCCCATTCACCATATGAAGGCGCTTTTATGTTTTTTATTTCTTCACCTTTCCAGCTGCAGTTTCTCCCTTTCGGGAGCAGGTTCCTCTTCTGGAGTGGGGGGCGCTTTGCGGTTGCAGCCTGTGAAGGCGTCCTATCCTTCCGCTCATCTCGTCGCCGAGCGGACATATTTGTCCTGACGACTTCCCAGGGAGCCCGGCCGTTGGTACTAATCCCAATCACTCGATCTATACCTAGGTGCTTACATACCCGCGTGAATAAAATGTGATTAGATTATGTATATAACTCGTAGGTTTAAAAAGCTATAGTTACAGCTTCCGTGTACCACATGGGGCGACCACAACTGGCGGCACCCCACACATGTGTGGCGTTTGGGAGTTTGTTGCGGTAGGCGCAAGTATATATGTATATGTAGACATCGCCGACGAGCACTCAGATGACGGTTTCAAGGCTGCTCTCCACAGCCTTGAGCCGTAACGATGATTGAGTGGTATGTGCTGGGCTATGTAGAACCGGCAATCCGAACGCCGCTGATACGGGGCCGGTAGTGGAGGTCCAAATGCTTCACTGACATCGCCCCCGATAGCTACCGCTTTGGTTCGGGATCGACCCCCGTTTGACACCTTTGACTGCACCCACTTGAACTAAAGGCATCAAACGGTGGAAAGAAGCACCTAGAACACTGAGAAAGCGGATGCCAAACCGCCGTCGAACCTTCTGGAGCGTGCTTCTAGGTGGGGCGCGATTGCTACGACCTGCCTCCGTCTCACCGTTCCTTCCCTTCTTTACTCCTCATCTCACATCCACCGCGGCACCGCTCTCCACGCCGTCCACCAGCCAAACATGGCCCTTTCAGCATCACAGGCAATCACCTCGGCTACGCCAGCCAAACATGGCCCTTTCAACATCACAACGCAATCACTTCGATTTCGCCGCCCCTCTCCATCAATCATTCCGACGTTTACGTGCTGTCACGGCTTACAAGAAGATCACCCAGATCTGGCGTGCATGGACGGTGTCTGGCGGTATCTCGTCGCAAAACGAAGCCGCGGTGCTCCCGAAGCAGACGATCGAGCTACACACAGTCAACAACCCCCTATCTACTGGCAGCGACACTTCCGACACGCCTCTTGTCGGCCCTCTGCGCCGACAACATCTCCACATCTCTCCGACTGTGGACAAACGCAACGGACGGACCCCACAGCTGGTGTGAGGGCCAAGGAAGCGACGGCCTGCGCAGGGGGCCGGCGGCGTCCCTCCCGCCCCGCTCCAGTCTCCCTGGGAAGTCGTCAGGACCAATGTGCCTGCTCGGCGACAAGACAAGCGGAAGGACATGACGCCTTCACAGGCTGCAACCGCAAAGCGCCCCCCACTCCGGAAGAGGAACCTACTCCCGAAAGGGAGAAACTACAGCTGGAAAGGGAGAAGCTGCAATTGGAGCAGTCAAGCTGCAGCTTGGCGGGGTAAGAGAGGGAGGACACCCGAGAGAGAGAAGCTGTAGCTCGACGAGACAAGTAATAGGGATAGATGGGAAGAGGAACCTACTCCCGAAAGGGAGAAGCTGCAGCTGGAAAGGGAGAAGCTGTAATCGGAGTAGTCAAGCTGCAGCTCGACGAGACAAGTGATTTTGTTCTCTTCGGGTTGAATCCTGAGTTTAATTCTCTTATTTCTTGACCTATTGCAGGCTGGAAATCTTGGATTTGGCTCGCCGTGTCCTCTTTTAGGACCCGGGAGCGAAAACTACTTATGTACTTATGTAGGTACATCTCTAAGTAATGAACAAAAAAAAGGCTATCACGGGGCTTTGCGCTAGTGAATCTGATATTGACCAAGCGCCAAGGCTGCCAAGAGCGGCACCAAGGCAGCTAACAACGGTGCTAACCGCTTTTGAAAAGAGTAGAATGTTATATACACTCGCCTCGATGCATATTACCATCTCCGCTCCTGTAAGACTCTCTCCATGCCTTTTGGTTTGTTTACATACGTTGGATTCCCAAAGCGTATCCTGTCGAACCCGGGAGTGCAAACCGGGCAACGGGTGCAATCTCAACGCAGTCAAATCGCAAGCATCCTGCGACCGTTGTAATGAGCGCGGTGGGTCGCTTCCAGCAAATCAAGAATCAAGACAATAATTGTGAAACTGGTAGTGTGGCAGGATAGGTGGAGGTTCTGACCGTGTACCTACTGGGTTCGGGCGGGAATGCGGGGATGCGGGGATTATTTATCCACTGAGGTCATAGCTGAGCACTCGCGATTAACCAATTTGAGTACATACTTGTTTGACCCGTCTAAAACTCTACTGGATCGACAACCCACACCCCCACCACCACCCTCACATCCATAATGTCATCCATTTCAGAACAGTTTTGTTACAGTTACAGCTGCAGCTGATCGGATCGAGGAAAGCGGTCATGCTCGCCGCGCTCAGGTGTCAGATGGTATGTAGATCCCGGTTGGCTCCCGTCCTCGACTCGCTGGCCTCGATCTGCGTTCGGAATGGGAAGCCTACGCTGTCGCGATGCAGTTGTACGAAAAGAACGACGGTAGTAGAGGAGGAAAGCTTACTCTCACCATTGCTGGCGACTCCGGAGTCCCGCCGGAGGTGGTATCGCACCTTCAAAGTATGCTCAGCTAGCTCCGAACGATTGCCGATCGCTGCCATGCTTTCCACAAAAAGCGCGGTATGAAATATCCACTCCAGTACGACGAAATATTACCTCCTTCCCGTGCACCAATTTGCGCCTCGGAACAGCTGGTCGCGGATTTGAAAGTCTATCTACTAGCACAGTATCGACAAGTTCGTCAGCCATATCAAGAAGCGTTACGTGGTGTTCATAGACTTCATGGAGAGGCTTGAGCGTTACATGACCACGGCATTGGATCAGGCCAACAATACCTGGAAGGCCCTACTGGCTGTGCATTCCCTGATTATTCTGATCTCCAAAGGTGTTCTCCCTACCTATTTCAAGTATGAAGGGCTGGTCAGCCTCGTGGATACTTTACACGAGAGAGTTCGTGTTCTCTTGGATTCAGGTACTGTCACTCAGTGGGCCGATGCGGTGGAGCGTGCACGCGGGTTGCTCTCCATACTTGAAATTGGCGGGGAGAACACCTTTGAAGATCAGAATAGTTAATCAGGGAATGCACAGCCAGTAGGGCCTTCCAGGTATTGTTGGCCTGATCCAATGCCGTAGTCATGTAACGCTTATGCCTCTCCATGAAGTCTATGAACACCACGTAACGCTTCTTGATATGGCTGACGAACTTGTCGATACTGTGCCGGTAGATAGACGCTTTCAAATCCGCGACCAGCAGTTCCAAGGCGAGAATTGGTGCAAGGGAAGGAGGTGATAATTTGTCGTATTGGAGTGGGTATTGTCACGAACCTGGCATGATACATAGGCTCCTGGGCGCCCGCCGCTGGCGCTACCATAACCATAGCGGGTCTATGGTTCATTCTCGTCACCACTGCCGAGGCCTCCTTCGTCCGCCGCAGTTAAACCGCCGCCCGCGCATTAGCACCCCGCCCCGCCACAATGCCACTCTGGTAGTGATATCTGGGATGCCCCTGCGACACCTGCGTGCTCTCTCCTGTGTGTTTCCGTTCTCTTGCGATTGCGCGTCCTTTCTGCCTATGTTGTCCTTACGCGTCTCTGTTTCTGCTTGATTGCGATTGCGCGTCCCTTCTCTTCTGCGAGTGCTTTCTTGTGTTTTCCTTTGTCGAGTGCGTCCCCGTTCTTGGTTCGGTCCACCCTGCTTCCCACCTTCGTGGTGCGCAGGAAGTCAAGGATAGACTGGGTTCACTGTTCATCCGCCAATAGGTCTCGGATCTTGAAACGGTTCTTCCCTTTTCCCGTCTCTCTTTGCCGGTCTTCGCCGTTCTTATCCTCGTCGCTCTCCACTACCTTCTCACAGTTGCCCGGCGCAACGTAACACTGCGATTTTTTTTTTGTTTATTCATTACTCGCATGCGACCTATGGAGATCATGGCGAGAGTATGTACAGTCCGTTTCCTGTCCGCAGTCCGCGCAGTGGCGGCTCGATGCAGGCACCCTTTTGCCCTCGCCCAGGCCTGTCCCAATGAAGAGTTGGCGCGCAAACGTAACACTGTGAGACGCGTATACTACATATGTAATAGGGAGCGTGGTGAAATAATATGTGGCGGGCATTTTGTGCAGGGAAAGTCGCGTATGTCGCCCAATACGGTGATGCGCTAGCCAGAAGAGGTACAGAATTTCCCTTTGGGAAGAGCAAGTAAGTACATGGTAAGAATTAGAATTAATGTATGTGGCCGCCAAGCTCAACCACCAACGATATAATGTATGTACTTATGTAAAACCAAGAAACGCGTATGTATTTCCCTTTTTGTGCAACGGACATACTTAAGCAGCTATCCCATCACAACCTAGCTACCCGTCGCTCCTTTTAGATACGCGTTCTACAAACCACAATGCCTCCCAAAGCCTCGTCGAAGCGAGCCCCATCGAAACGAGCCCTCTCCACCGACAACTCTGCTACAGCGAAGAAGCGGAAGGTCGGAGACAATGTGAAGAATAACCGAATGGCCAAACTCTCGCAGGCTGCGCCCCCGAGCAGCTTTGAAGAGGAACTGGTGAATCTGTCACAGGGGATGACGGATGTGAAAGACGAGGGTGTCGAGAGGGATCAGAAGTGGAATAGACCGGCAGTGGATGCTTCGTTTGATCCTCAGACGGACGGTCTCCTATTCCAGCAGATTGATGTTGAGGAGGGAAATCTCAACGGTCAGAATGCTATCCGGTTGTTCGGAGTCACAGAGGTTCTTACTGCTCCCTCATTTCTCGGAGGAATTAGCGGTGCTAATGATTTCTCAGGAAGGACATTCTGTTCTGCTACACGTCACGGATTTCATGCACTACCTCTTCGTCGCTGCACCCATAAGCTTCACCCAGGAACACACCGAAGGCTACAGAAAATGGCTAGACAACAAGCTTTCCAATGGAGTCGGTCCGACGGTTCACAAAGTCGAGATCGTCATGCGAGAAAACCTCTACTATTTCAACGGCAACCAGAAGTCCCCATACATCAAGATCTCGGTAACAGATCCGAAGCACGTCAGTCGAGTGCGTTCATTGATCGAAAAAGGCGAAGGCAATTACGGAAGATTGTGGCCTATTACCGATAGCGGTCTGATGACGTTCGACAATATCCAGTATGTCATGCGGTTTATGGTTGACACTAAGATCGCGGGAATGACTTGGGTGGAGGCTCCGGCTGGTGCTTACCAGATGGTGACTGGAAACCAGAAGGTGTCGAATTGCCAGCTCGAAGCTCGGATCCACTACAAGGATTTGATCGCCCACAACTTCGACGGAGAATTTGCGAAAATGGCGCCGCTGCGTATCCTCTCCTTCGATATCGAGTGTGCCGGAAGGAAGGGTATCTTTCCGGAGCCGCACTTTGACCCCGTTATCCAGATCGCCAATATGGTGACTCGGTACGGAGAAGATAAGCCTTTCGTACGGAATGTTTTTTGCCTTGACACCTGCTCGCCAATCATAAACACCCAGTTGTTCGAGTTCACCGAGGAGCGGAAGATGTTGATTGAGTGGAAGAACTTCGTTCAACGGGTGGACCCCGACGTGATCATTGGGTACAACACCGCCAATTTCGACATGCCTTATCTACTGGATCGAGCGAAGCACCTTAAGGCCACTGAATTCCCATTCTGGACCAGACTGTTGAACATGAAGACGGAAGCGAGGGACTCGAACTTCTCCAGCAAGCAGATGGGCAATAGGGACACAAAAGCGACCAATACCAATGGTAGGCTACAGATCGATCTGCTACAGGTCATCCAGCGCGATCACCAACTGCGTTCCTACACGTTGAACTCGGTTTCCGCACACTTCCTAGGCGAACAGAAAGAAGATGTTCATCACACTATGATCACCGAACTCTTCAACGGTACACCGGAAACCCGACGTCGCCTAGCGATATACTGTCTCAAGGACGCCTACCTTCCACAGCGATTGCTGGACAAGCTGATGTGCTTGATCAACCTCACCGAGATGGCCCGTGTCACTGGCGTCCCATTTAACTACCTGTTGGCCCGCGGACAACAGGTAAGATTTCTTTCCCAAATCTTCCGGAAAGCACTCGAGCAGAATCTCGTCATTCCGAACCTGCGCCATCAGGGGTCTGACGAGCAGTACGAAGGTGCGACCGTCATCGAACCAGTCAGGGGATACTACGGCGTGCCCATTGCAACACTAGATTTCGCGTCTTTGTACCCGAGCATCATGCAGGCCCATAACCTGTGCTATACGACGCTCCTCAAGAAAGAGACGGCTATACGACTCAATTTGAAGCAGGGCGAGGACTACACAGTCACACCCAACGGTGACTGGTTCGTCAAAGCGACACAGCGGAAGGGCATGGTGCCATTGATTCTGGAGGGTCTGCTGGGCGCCAGAAAACGGGCCAAGAATGACCTCAAGAAGGAGACGGATCCGTTCAAGAAGGCCGTGCTGAACGGTCGCCAGTTGGCGCTGAAGATCTCGGCCAACTCGGTGTACGGCATCACCGGTGCCACTGTCGGAAAGCTGCCGTGTCTCCAGATTGCATCTAGTGTTACGAGTTACGGTAGGCAGATGATTGAAAAGACTCGCGAGGTTGTCGAATCGCACTATACCATTGCCAACGGCTACGAGCACGATGCTCAGGTCATCTATGGTGATACCGATTCGGTCATGGTGAAGTTCGGACCAAAAGATCTGCCAACGGCGATGAAGTTGGGACAAGAAGCGGCGGACCACGTGTCGTCCAAGTTCATCACGCCCATCAAGTTGGAGTTCGAGAAGGTTTACTTCCCGTACCTTCTAATCAACAAAAAGCGATACGCAGGCCTCTACTGGACACGAACAGACAAATACGATAAGATGGACAGCAAAGGTATCGAGACTGTCCGCCGTGATAATTGCAGACTGGTGCAAGTTTGCATCGAGACCGTGCTGAAGAAGTTGCTGATCGATCAAGATGTGGACGGTGCTCAGAGGTAGATTGCGTCCCATGTCGCAACTGCTCCTGAATTCCTGCTAACCTGTGTCACCACCGCAGGTACGTCAAGAACCTGATCTCCGACCTCCTTCAGAACCGTATCGACATGTCGCAGCTGGTCATTACAAAGGCGCTGTCGAAGGCAGACTACGTATCGAAGCAAGCACACACCGAACTCGTCGAGAGAATGAAGAAGCGAGATGCTGGATCAGCTCCCACATTGGGTGATCGTGTGGCATACGTCATTGTGAAGGGTGCTGGTGGAGCCAAGAACTACGAAAAATCGGAAGACCCAATTTACGTGCTCGAGCACTCAGTCCCGATCGATACCAAATACTATCTGGACAATCAGCTGGCGAAGCCGCTTGGACGTATCTTCGAGCCCATCGTGGGCGAGCGCAAGGCGCAGCAGCTACGTCTGTGCTCCTTTTCTTGGCTCCTGTGTAGTTACTGATGAGATATAGTGACCGGTGACCACACGCGTACCATCTCAATCACTGCCCCCAAAGTTGGTGGTCTAATGAAGTTTGCAAAGAAGACACAGACCTGCACTGGCTGTAAGTCCCCATTGACGAAGAAGGGGCAGACTGAAGGCGCAGTCTGCGAGAGCTGCCGACCACGCTTCGGCGAGCTCTATCAGAAGAGTTTAGCCAAAGTCAACGAAATGCAGGTGCGCTTTGGCAGGCTTTGGACGCAGTGTCAACGGTGTCAAGGCTCCGTCCACTGCGAGGTCATCTGCAGCAACAAGGACTGTCCCATTTTTTACATGCGTATGAAGGCGAGGAAGGATCTGCAGGACCGCGAGAAGGAATTGAAGAGGTTCGATTTGGACGAGATTTCGTGGTAGCCAGATGATCCGGGAATTCAGCATCACTGCACGACATGGAACTTGCTCGTTTGCTACTTTAGAATGGATGGCTTGACTAAGTAGTTGGCTGATTTGAAATTTTTTTGTTAATACCTTATGACTGCAATACGCATACTCTTACAAACGTCAATTCTAGTTTCCAGCTGTCATTCAAAAGCTCTCATTACAGCTCTCATTACAGTTTAACGCACCTCTTGTCTCGTGATATCAGTGAACCCTGCCAAAACCGCTTAGGAGACTTGCTTACGCCACCGACTCCCAGTTGTATGCAAGCGCTGCCGCAAAGTCGTCGCTCCACCAACTGCCTTGGCTATGTACAAATAAAGATGATCAGCATAGACAGACTCCAATCTAAACGAACAATCAGTCTTTGTCTCGATTCTTCTCCGGATGCCTTTTACCGTTCGGGTTTGTGCTGGCTGTGGCGTTCGCTGTGGCTGTCTTTTTCTGTTGTGGCGTTCGCTAGCGTGCAAACCTATTTTAGTTCAAATAAAAAAGTATGACGACAAACCTCAGCAGTTTCCACCTCCATCCCGCCAACCCAAACACTCACTACACCAATGGCACCCGAAAAGAAGAGAAAACGCCCCCAGGATTCGCCCGCGGGCAAATCCAAACCGCCGCCCAAATCCGTGCCGGAAGGCTTTAAAAAACGGCTGAAACCTTCCACCACCGCTAGCGGTGACAAAGCACTCATTCCTGCACCGTCGGCACTCCGAGACGATGAGGCCTCATTCCCGCGCGGCGGCGCGTCGGCGCTCACACCACTCGAACACAAGGAGGTGGCCAATGAGGCTATGAAGGATGCGCTTTTCGAGGCGGGCGGTACCACGGCGCCATCGTCATTGATTGCTGCATCTACGCAGAAGAAGCAGCAGCAGCGACACTCGGATCGGAAGAAGGAGAAGAAAGGTGATGTGAACGAAAAGAAGGAGAAGGACACTGGACCTAAGGTTGAAGGATTGAGTTACAAGGTGTGTGCTGGAGTGTTCGTCGTCATCTGGCTCTTGTGGCTGCTGATTGCGGGGTGCTGGTTGTAGAGGCTTCTGCCGGGAACGATGGTACTGGGATGTGTGGCGAAAATTAGTTCTACCGATCTTACGCTCTCGCTGTCAAATAACCTTACGGGTTTCGTTCCAATCACCCAGATCTCCGCGAAGATTACTAGTCGCATCAAGGCGATGGTTGCGGATATCGACGACGAAGGCGAGGAGGATGCCAAAAAGGATGACTCCGATGATGTTCAGCTGGAAGATATGTTCAAGGTTGGTCAATACCTGCGAGCGTACGTTCTTCACGCGAAAGAGGAAGTCGCGGTGAAGGGACCAAAAGGAGAGAAAGGCGCTTCCAGGACACGGAAACGGATAGAGCTTTCGCTCGATCCCATATTGACGAATCTCGGATTGAGGGCATCCGACCTGGAGGTTGGGATCTCAGCGCAGGCTTCTGTCGCATCTGTGGAAGACCATGGACTGGTGATGGATCTTGGTTTGGATAACGATCTGAAAGGATTCCTTTCATCCAACGAGCTCGGCAGCGAATTCGCCCATACCAAGGTGCAGGAAGGTCAAGTTATGCTGTGCACCGTCATTGGCCTATCTTCGAACGGCAGAATCGTCAAACTGTCGGCCAAATTGGAGCAAAAGTTTTCCAAGAAGGGAAAGCTTGGAGGAGGGAAAGCGTCCTGGTGGCTCAGCCAGGCCAAGTCTATCGATGCATTCCTGCCCGGTGCTGGCGTGGAAGTCTTGGTTACGGAAGTCGGTAAGCAGGGTGGTGTAGTGGGCACGATAATGGGCATGCTGGATGCTGTGGCAGACTTCTTCCATGTGATTGGATGGGACCAAAAGGACCTCGAGGAGAGAGTAAAGCCAGGCAGTAAGGTATGAAGTTTGCCGCACGAATTATCTCAATATGCTCACACAAAGACTTTTCAGATCAAAGCCAGAATCACCGTTCGTTTCTCGAATGCCGGATCCAAGAAAGTCGGCTTTTCAATATTGCCCCATATCCTCCAGCTCGTATCGGCTTCGAAAACCGATCCCTTTGCCGCTCTTCCCATCGCGACCACAATCGATCAAGCCAAGATCATCGGCGTCGAGCCTAATGTCGGACTCTTCGTCGACGTTGGCGTCACCGGGGTTCCTGGATTTGTTCACATCTCTAGAATCTCCAGCGAGGAGAAGATTGAGAACTTAGAGAAGACCATTGGTGCCTACAAAATTGGTGCCACTCATCCTGCCAGGATTCTTGGATTCAACCAGATGGACGGCCTTTACTTGCTCAGTATGGAGAAACGTATCCTTGAGCAGCCCTACTTGAGAATCGAAGATATCGAGATCGGCTCCGTTGTGAAAGGCAAAATTGAGAAGCTCCTTGATCGCGGCGGCGTTGTCATCCACATAGCCGATGGAATCGCCGGAGTCGTTGAGGAGGATCACCTCAGCGATGTTAAGCTGAAGAACCCGGAGAAGAAGTTTAGAGTAGGGATGGAGGTTAGGGCTAGAGTGAGTAGTATATCTTTTTCCAAGTGATAATCGGGCAATGAGTTGACAGCGTTATTAACTAGGTTCTGGCCACCAACCCGCAAATATGGAAGGTCCGGTTAACGCTTAAGAAAACTCTTGTCAACTCGGAACTTCCCGTCATCGCATCTTATGATGTCGAGCCCGGAACGCAATCAGTCGGAACACTTGTCAGCATCCTCGCACACGGCGCAGTGGTGAAGTTCTATGCTGGCGTAACGGCGTGGCTGCCCGTATCGGAGATGAGCGAGGCATACATCCAGAATGCCACCGAGCATTTCCGTGTCGGACAGTCGGTCAATGTCCACGTTTTGAGCGTCGATTCTGAGGAGAAGAAGATGCGTGTCTCTTGCAAGGATCCGAGTGCTTTTGGTGGCGCCCAGAAGACCGCGTTGGCCAACCTCGAGATTGGTCAGATCGTTTCAGGCAAGATCTCAGAGAAGGCGAATGACGATATTATTGTGGAACTTGAGGATATCGGTGCCGCCGGGCTGAAGGGAGTCGTCATGATTGGCCATATCACCGACGGTAGTCAGGAAAAGAACATGAATACGTTCAAGAGGTTCCGAGCTGGTCAAGTCCTGAAAGACCTGGTGGTGGTAGACAAACAAGAGGGGCGGCGGATGATCCATTTGAGTCTGAAACCGTCGCTCGTTAAGGCAGCCAAGAACAATACATTGATCCGCAGTTTCGAGCAGATCCACGAAGGCACGGTTATCCAGGGATATGTCAAAAACATTTCCAGTATAGGTGTTTTTGTGAGCTGTGCTGGCAAAGTCGTTGGCTTGGCTCTCAGGAATGCTCTGCCCGTCGAGAAGCAGCCACTCCCTGGTTTCGGATATGTGAAGCACCAGACTGTTACTGGCCGGGTCTTCGCAATAGATCATGAGCAGAAGAAGTTTTTGTTGTCTCTCAAGCCCATCGACGAGACATCGCCCAAATCTGCGGACAGCAAAGCGAAGGTCGAAGCCAAGGATGCCATGCATCCCGTGGACGGCAATTCAAAGACCGTAGACGACTACCAACCCGGAAAGGTCACGAAGGCAAAGATCGTTTCCGTACAAGAGACCCAGATCAACGTTCAGTTGGCGGATAACATTCAAGGTCGTATTGATGTCTCCCAGCTATTCGACAACTGGAATGACATCAAGGATAAGAAAGCGCCACTGAAGTCATTCAAAAAGGGCTGTATCATGGATGTCAGGGTTATCGGCATGCACGATGCTCGCAACCACCGGTTCCTGCCCATCTCACATAGATCCTCTAGTAACAAAACGCCTATATTCGAGTTGACGGCGAAGCCAAGTGCTCTAGCAGCTGATTCCTCCCTCGAGAACTTAACGTTAGATAAGGTCGTTGTCGGCTCAGGATGGCTAGCCTTTGTCAACAACATCGCGGAGGACTGCTTGTGGGTTAATATCTCTCCCTCCATCCGTGGGAGGATCCGTCTGCTCGACGTTTCCGACGATATAGCCCAACTGAAGAACCTGGAGAAGTACTTCCCCCTGGGGTCGGCGCTCAAGGTCTCAGCCGTTCATGTTGATGTTTCGGCTGGAAAGCTGGATCTTTCGGCGAAGAAGACCTTCATGCAAAAGCTCGACTTTGACAGGTTGAGCAAGGGCATGGTTGTGCCTGGTCGCGTTACCAAGGTTCAGGACCGCCAGGTGCTGGTACAACTTAGCGACACGGTTGTTGGTGTCGTCAGTTTAGTCGATATGGCCGACGATTTCACTGAGGCAAAGGCTTCCAACTTCACCAAGAATGAGATCATCCGCGTGTGTGTCCTCGATGTCGACAAACCCAACAAGCGGATATCGCTGTCCACCAGACCATCCAGGGTGATGAACTCGCAGCTTCCTGTCAAGGACACAGAAGTCAACAACATTAGGGATGCTAAGGACCGAGAACTCCGGCGTGGGTTCGTGAGGAACGTATCGGACAAGGGTCTATTCATCACTCTGGGGCACAATGTCACGGCTTGGGTCAAGGTTTCCGACCTCGCAGATGAATTTCTCAAGGAGTGGAAATCGAAGTTCCAGGTCGACCAGGTCGTTGAGGGCAGAATCATCAAAATCGACTACCCTCTCGGTCATATCCAGATGAGCCTGCGGCCATCGGCCATCTCTGGTAAGATTCCGGAGAAGCAGAGCGGCCTTGGAGACTTCAAAAAGGGCCAATTTGTGAGTGGAAAGATCAAGAAGGTGGTCGCATATGGAGCCTTTATCTCTATCAACGGAAGCAACGTCTCGGGACTGTGTCACAGGTCGGAGATCGCGGATAAGAAAGTTGACGATGTCTCGAAATTATATATCGAGGGCGATCCGGTCATTGCGAAGATTTTGAGCATCGATATGGAGAAGCACAAGATCAGTTTTGGGCTGAAGGCTAGCTACTTCGACGGTTTACACTTCGAAAGCGATGACGATATGGACACCGGCAAAGCTAAAGAAGATGACTCCGATGATGAGAGTGAGGGCGGCGGTGTTAACTTGTCAGCCATCCGCGACATTCGGATCGAGGATGTCTCCGACGGCGATGAATCCGACGGCGATGAATCCGACGTCGACATGGAGGACGCACCTGCCCTCTCCGGTGAGGGGCTTTCTGCCGGTGGCTTCGACTGGACCGCCAATGACATTTTCGAGAAGCGCGAGCCCGAAGTAGAATCCGATTCCGACGAGGAGGAGGAGGAGAAGGGCAAGCGGAAGAAGAAGAGAAAGAGTGAAATCAAGCAGGATCTTACTCGTGACATGGCCAACCGTGAACCACAGTCGGTTACGGATTTCGAGCGCCTGGTGCTCGGTGATCCCAACGACTCGAGACTATGGATTCAGTATATGGCGTTCCAACTACAACTGGGCGAGCCCGAGAAAGCTCGGGAAATTGCCGAGCGCGCCATCAAGACTATCTTGCAGAAGGAGGACTCTGAGAAGAGGAACGTCTGGATTGCTCTTTTGAACATGGAGAATGCCTACGGTGATGAAGAGACACTCGAAGTTGCATTCAAGCGTGCCGTTCAGTATAACGATGCTCAGGATATGCACGAGCGTATGGTCAGCATCTACGTTATGAGCGGCAAGAATGAGGTAACCACCACCACCACCACCCCATTGTCATTGCCCACAATACTAACCCCTTTCCAGAAAGCAGACGATCTCTTCAAAGTCATGGTCAAAAAATTCAGCCAAGTCCCGAAGGTTTGGGTCAATTACGCCGAATTCCTCATGACTACCGGCAACCGCACCGCCGCCCACGAGCTTTTCAAGCGCGCCCTGCAAACCCTGTCCAGCGATGAGCACCGCAACTTCATCGTGCGCTTTGCTACTTTCCAGTTCCGGGCCGGGGACCCGGAGCACGGCCGAACCATTTTCGAGAACATCCTCAGCACTTTCCAGAAGCGCATGGACATCTGGAACGTGTTTATAGATATGGAGATGAAGCACGGCGAGGCCGACGCAGTCCGCAAACTGTTCAAACGTGCCATCGCCGACAAGAAGTGTTCCACGAAACAGGCTGCCGCCCTCTTCAAGAAGTGGAAGGAGTTTGAGGAGAAGAATGGTATTGAAAAAAACTTGCAGGATGTGCTGGCCAGGGCGAAAGCATTCGTTGCTACCGCGAAGGGCAAGAAGGCGGATGCCGAGTAGATCGGTTTTGGAGGAGGGTTTCTTTTGGTGTGTTTTGGCGCCACGCGCAATTTCCTATTTTATCATTGGCCGTTGGCGGCAGGGATACACACAGTCTTGGGGATATCTATCATGTAATGTGGGTTCGTCAGCAGCTTCACGAGCACAATTACGCAAAATCTTAAGTCCACCTCCCCATGCGAAAAACTATTGTCCGTAAGTTGGTTACGGTACGCGTACATTGCACATGAAGCTGTTCAAAAAAATTCAAGATACAGTGCCAAAAAGATGCCGATGATTGACTGCAGTAAAGCCTGAAGACTGCAGTATCGTCAGAACCGATGGCTTCTGAGCTAATCGGCTTTTAATAACCAGAAATTTTTAAATCAAAATTCATAAATAACTCGCAATGAATGGGAATGCGCACCCCAGGGGAGCTACTTCTTCTTAAAGATGCCTCAGCGCAGTCAGAGAAGGAAAGGAAAAAAGAAGAAAAAAATAAATCGTGAAAACACCGAGAATTACAGTCCTGCATTGTTAGGTACAACCACTCGCTCTACAGCAATTTTACCGTATTTACTAACTCCAGCGCACCGAACATCTTAGATGCGCAACTTCGAGCCCCTGCAACCTCGTACGCAACTTTTTCGGGTATCTGCAACTTGTATGCATGCATTACTGACGCCGGTGTCACCAGCCAGTAACTGTTATCAACCTTTAGAGTACTACGAGTACATACCGAAAATCACCGTTGACCAGATGTATTGCCAAATGCGGTATGCGCATAGTTATGCACTAAATGTGTGAATCATGTATTTGCTTGTAGTTTACATGTGATTCAGCCTGCATTGACACCGCGACTTCGACTTCACTTGAAATCGGTAGTTAACGATCTACCCTTTTAAACGAATTGGATTGCTTCTCATCTAATGTTGGACTCACGGCGCAGTACAATTAACATCGAAGCCCATCATCATTACCGCTGCTACTCTCCCACCATTCTCAGTGCGACAGGGCCCCCCCCATTTTTGGTACTGTAGTACAATACCTCGAAATCAACATCAGCATCTCGACTACCATGCAATGAAGAATAAATCAATCGATCCCCCAGGCGCCCCAACAGAAAACCTCCGTAATAAACCCAAAGGAGAGAAAAAAATTAAAAGAAAAAGAAGAGAAAAGAAAAGAAAAAGATCGCGTCAGATACCGACAAGAAGTCCTCCCCCTCCCAACATGTAGTTGCATCAATAAAGTTAGCGAAGCAGATCAGTGGTTGGATGGACATGAGGGAGAAATGCAGGCTTCCCAGGTCGAGTTATTCGGCAGCTTCGTTAGCCAGCGCCACATTTGTAACCCACTCGGAACAGAATTCCACACCGTGCCGCCTCCGAGTGCCGTATTTCCTCCATGCGGTGTTGGAGATTCCGATGTCGGCCACAAAGATGCTCCATCCTGCACCGATTCCCGAGATGACCGCGTTGAGCAAACCGCTCTTTGGCGCCCCCATGCACACGACCCACTTGGCGCGCATGTAGAATGCATCCGTGTCTTCCAGCTGCGCAATCTCGCCTTTACGTCCTAATGTTAGTAACGTAGGATGAAAGCGGGCTTCTGGGGGAGGAGTATATACCGGAAGTGCCGTCGACACCGCTAGGAATGTCAACGCTCAGCACGGAGGCTCTACCCTTGTTCGCGAATTGGACGAGTTCGAAGGCGGTAGCTCGGTGATCCGTCCGGAGGTCTTCGAAGCCCAGGTGCCAACCCAACAGCCCGTCGATGATCAATTCCGGCGGGGAATCGATGCCCTTGAGGCTATTCTGCATTTCTGGCCAGCTGGCGACCCTGCCACCCACGTTGCGGAAGATGTTGAGCTGTCGTCGCACGTTCTCGAGGAGCTCATCTTCGCGTTCGAGGCCGAGGACGCAGGCCATCACGCGGACGTGGTGGTTCTTGAGGTGGCGTCCAGCGGCGATGGCGCGTGCGCCCGATTTATTGTTGCCTGCGAAAACAAGGACGACCGGCAGAGCGTTGTGGTTGGACGACGAGATGCGCTTGCCGAAGGCTTGTATGGCGACTTGAGCGGTACCGCGTCCGCCATTTTCGGTCATCATGTCGTCGGTCAGACCGATCTCGACTTCGGCAATGCGTTCGACGTCGAGCATCTGCAGAGGGCTGACGGTGGGGCACGGACGGCCACTGGGTGCCAGGCGGAAAGAGGGCTTGCCGGACTTACCCGCAATACCGCCGCCGCTGCTGGATAGGGTCTGTGGATTGTCACCAGCCGTCTGACCCGTCGTGCTCGACTGTCGACTGTTCAAGAGGCTCGAGACGGATTGACCTGGCATGGCCCGTCGACCGCTGCCGACAGGTCCGAAGTTGCGCCCGCTGCCGACAGGTCCGAAGTTGTGACCACGAACGACCCCATTGGCATATCCACCTTCATCTGAGTTCGCCAAAAGTCCCGCCGCAGAGTCCGGGGTTCCCCAGCTGTCTCTATCCGCGAGCGATTGTCCAGTCGGATAGCTATTGAGGACGTTCTCGTTATTGCGATAATTCTTCCGCTCCGGGGCCTTATCCCATTTCGGCAGACGATTGAACGAGACCAGGCGCGCCTCATCAGCAGTTGTATCCTCGGCCTTGATCTGGCTGAAGACCGTCTTCTTATCAAACCGGTCCAGATTTCCCTGGAAATCAAACTCCATCTCTTTGAAATCCGTCACATCTTCGGTAGCCCAGCCTTCCTCGTCATTCGCGAAGTTTCCATTCTCATGGCGCGGCCGCCGCTTGCTCTTTTTCTTGTGCGCTCCGTAACCCGCGCCAGCGGCCGCCGCAATGCCACCACCAAACAGACCCGGCTGCAGCACTACCGATGGCTGCAGCGATTTCTGCGCAGCAGACACTAGCTGGTCGTTCCGCGGAGGCGCGTTTCCGCGCTGCGGTGGCTTCTTGCCGGGCCACCACGGCTGGTATGTAGGTTTTGCAGGAAGTGGGGTAACCGGACCGTCCGTCTCAAATGCACTCGACTCTGTCACATCGTGACGCAACGACGTGTCCGAGAACCGCTGTTGCCCCGCCGCCGAATCCGATCCAACCCTACTATTTTCCAAGGAAGCTCCGGAGGCGCGGGCAAGCGAAGACTTGTCCGCCGCGGGAATGCCGGCGACATTGACTGTGTTCAGCGGCGCGCCGAAGCCCTTGCGCGAGTCGTGGGAGCCAGGCCTTGACATCGCAGCTGGAACGGGGAGGGCCGGCGGCCAAGTCGGAGTTATCATGCCAAAGTTCGGTCGCGAAGGCGGATGTCCCAAATGCGGTTTGGCTGCGGCTGGGAGTATGCTGGGATTCCGGGACATCGAAACGATGGCAGGGTCTTCGAATAGCGGCAGCAGCGAGGGCTTTGCGGCAGCCGCGCGCACTTGCATTGCCGAAGGAGGAGGTGCCTGCACGAACGACGGCGGCGCGGGCGCGCTCGCGATGTCCGAGGGCGCGAAGTTCTGATGCGGCGGCGCACGATGCTGCGGCGGCTTCTGCTGCTGCTGCAGTGGAAGTAGATGAGGTTGCGCTTGGGAGTAGCCCGTCTTCGGCGATAGATTCTGGAGCTGAGGCTGGGGAATGACATAGTTGCCGTCAACGATCTCGACATCTATGATGTCGGCACCCCTGACGAGATATGTGTCCATGGCAAGACCGGTTTTCGGGATGAAAACTGCACTCGAGCCCCGTCAGCACACATCCGCACAACAATCGTCAGCAAACGGATGCCGACTAACCATTGGTAAGCGCAAGCTGCTGGTCCGCAACCGCCGCGACGAGACCACGCAGCTGGAGAGGCTCGGGCCCCCTGATGGTCAGGAACACGGTGAGGCCGACGAATTGGTCGCCCATGGTGAGGCCGGACAAGTTGGTGCGGGGCGAGTTGGATGCGAATCAGCTCCGCACAGCTATATACGAAGCGTAGGGGTTGTTTGTGGATACAAGGCGTTGACTGGCTAGTCAGTCGTAATATGTCCAGGTCCCAGTTCTTTCTTTGAAGTGGGCCTTTGTTTGCGTTTGCCACTGAAAGCCGGAGGCGAACCAGGGCTCTAACGTGCCGAGGATGTTGGTCACTCGTACGGCGTAGAGCGCCACAAAACGGGTAAGCGACGAAGACTGCACAAACCACTCATCAACCGTCGTCGTCCATCGTCCAGCGCAACAAAGCCAAGTGCTCCGTTACAGATATCAAACCACCCAGGACCTCCCGTGGACATGTCTAACCTCCAGCAACCGCCTCTCTCTCCCTTTGTCCCGTTCTCGCCTAACCCGTCAAGCCAGCCGGGCATGACTTTGCACACACAACCACTCTCGGTCGCCCAGAAGCCGGCGCAGCTGGGCTCATCGAACCTCCGCTTCGCGTCGTCTCGGAAGACGATCTACGATCGACACTTGAACCGCACGCAGCGCACGGAGCTATCGAAGGCGTCCTTCGCATTCCTCTTCGCCGAGATGATCCAGTACGCGCAGAAGCAGGTCTCCGGCATCCAGGACCTCGAGAAGAAGTTAGCTACCTAGCTGCCAAGCTTCCCCCTCCCCCCTCCTCCCATTCCCTCCCCACGCCACTGACAACTCCCGGGCCAGGTTGAACGCGCATGGCTACATGATCGGCAAGCGGCTTCTCGAGCTACTCCTGCACCGCGAGGGCCGCTCGGCAAAGCGCGAAACCCGCGTGCTCGGCGTCCTCCAGTTCGTCGCGCAGACACTCTACCGCCACCTCTTCGGCAAGCCCGCGGACGGCCTCGAGAAGTCGCGCGAGAACGAGGACGAGTACATGCTCATCGATCACGACCCCGCCGTCAACACCTACATCTCGGTGCCCAAGGAGATGGCCCAGTTGAACTGCGCCGCGTTCGTTGCCGGCATCATCGAGGCCGTGCTGGACGGAAGCCTGTTCCCGTGCCGGGTTACGGCTCACAGCGTCGTCTCCGAACAGTTCCCAGCGAAAACGGTGTTTCTGATCAAGTTCGATGAGAGCGTGCTGGAACGCGAGGCAGTGCTGCAATAGAGAGACGGCAGCGGCGGAGGTTGACATGGCATCATTCTGTACGACACATTTGCTTTTACGGAGTTGGCGTTCTGGTGTTGATCGAACTGGATATAGTGGTAGTGCTTATATCAAAAGAATATATGCTGATTGTTTGCTTGGAATCCGGTCAACAGAGGTCTGCTGGCAGCAATTCGCGCGGACGTGATTCCAGAACTTGAAGTGCGATATGTATGTATGTATGTATGTAGATACAGCGTCTCGGCCTCCGCGAGGGACCATGCGCCAACCGAACCTGTCCTCTTGTCGCCTGCATATTTCTCCTTTCCCCAGCAGCACCTGCCGAAAAAAAGAACGACCCAACCGGTTGCAACCTCTACAGAACTCCGCGCAAAAACTCCCAGCAGCCATTCAGCTACTCCGGCAACTCGAAACAAAACGGAACACGACTGGACTCCTTGGCCCAGCTCCCGTTCCTCAGCTCCGCCACGATGGCCTGCGAATCGAAAAACTCCGGGGCAACGACGATGCTGCCGCTACCGCTAACATCGCACAACGACGGAAGGATACGGAAGCCCGCGAGACTGCCGGCCATCATTCGACATCAGCCCTGCGTCGAGGCGAAAGTTGGGGGGGCTTACGGATATATCTTATGGTCCCACAGGAATCGTCTTCCTTCGTCAGGTTTCCTTTTCTCCTGGATGCTATCCCGCGCATCAGTTCGGCGATCCCGCGTGGGGTTGATGGGATTAAGAGAGGGGGAAGGGGGCAAACAGAGCATCGAACCCCTCCAGCAGCGCCCACACCGACACGCCGTCCGGACATTCCACCCAGCGGGTGGTGCCGGCGACCCAGACGCCAACGCGGGGCACGGCGGGCATGCTCGCCATGGCGGCAGCGACGGGGGAGCCCTCGAGGCAGCGCGTCCCGAGGCACGTCCTGTCCGACAGCGGCTGAGGCTGGGCCGTGTCCTCCTCGCCGGCGGGCAGACGGTACCCCCAGTAGTCGACCAGGCGCAGCGCCGGGTGCAGCGTCCACGCTGCGAGGTCGTGCAGCGGCGGCGCCGTCGGCGGCTGCTGGAAGCAGCGCGAGCGCAGGTGCCGCCGCGTCAGGATCAGCGCGTGCCAGTGCCGGCTCACGGCGCGCGCGCGCAGCAGCGCCGCCGTCGGCAGCAGCAGCAGGATGTCGAGCAGGATCGTGTCGTGCAGAGTCGTCGGCGCGTGTCGACACGGCGTGCGCGGCGATATCGAGGCCGTCGAGGCGAGCTTTGGCGGCTCCATTCTGTACACGGGTCTAGGAGGGGGAACGGACGGAGTAGAGTACGGTTGGGGGAGGCGCTGCTTTTAGGGCAGCGCGAATGGACGGCGTAATGTACGGAGACAGTCTTGCACTCGCTGCCGCCCGTCGGCCGGCCGCTTCCCCGTGCCGCAGCGTTCGGTGGTGGTTGGAATCCCGGACACCTTGTTGGGCCGGTAGCCATCAGGGTTCGCGGAGATGGCGCCCGTGTTCACACATCTGTCCAGACATCGAGTTGGTCGTAAGCTGGCGGGCCTGCGGGGGGCACCTGGCTGGCGTGGCCGGTGCGTGGGCGCGATCGGCTCGGATCTGTGTGCGTGGATCTGGCCTAGGCACCCCGCAGTCGGCGAGACAGAGGCAACCGGCCGGTGGGCGGGGCATGCACATGGGTGGTCCCAGCAGCGGGGCAAAGAATTGCTTGTGTACATACATATGCGACAGTGAGCCCCGCACGAGTGCGAAAAAGCCATCCTATCCGACCGCTCCCGGTGCGCCATCCGCCCCCGCCGGCCCGCCGCTCTCCAGCTGCCGGAAGTTCCGCGCCACGGCGTCCATTATGTACTGGTGCGCCGTCATCCGCGGATACTTCCCCAACGGCCCGACCACCTCCACGTTTTTGTTCGCCTGGTTGAAATAGCTGTCCCCCCCTCCCGTTAGCAGCAGTCTGCGCGCGCGCGGCGGTGGTGACGTACGCAACGCTGAACCGCTCTCTCTGGTTCTCGCCCACCTTGGGACATCTCACGCGGTGGAAGAGGCTCTTGAAGCGGTCGTCGCTCCACGCCATGAGCATGTCGCCGATGTTGCAGACGATCTCGCCCGTGACCGGCTCGACCGGCGTCCACAGGTCGCCGTGCGCGAAACTGGTGTGCGCCTCGCGGCCCGGACACACCTCCAGGCCGCCCTCGCCGGTCCGCTGGTACAGCAGCGTCAGGCAGTCGAAATCGGTGTGCGCGCCGGCGCGCCAGTACTCGGGCGGGTACTCGGTGCCCTGGATGTCGTGGTAGTGGAGCAGGCGCAGCGTGCTCTGGGCCGTGGGCAGGTCGACGCGGTGGCTGCGCTCGAAGTGGTCGGGAGCGAAGCCGAGGGCTTCGGCGAAGAAGCGGAGGATCGCCAGGGAGAGTGCGTGCGTCTTCTCCATGAAGCGGGCCATGGTCGCTTTCATCTCCGGCGAGAGGTCGTCGTCGGACGGCCACGAGTGGTCGTGACGGCGGTGGTACTGGAGTTGGATGGACTCCTTTTGGTCCGGGAGGCCAGTCGACGGCCGCACCTGGCTGCGGCTCTCCCACCCCGTGTTCTCCGACCGGATCAGCGGCGTCTTCGCTTTCGCCTCCTCCGGCAGCGCGAAGAAAGCCTTCCTGTCCACGGCCGTCAGCCCTGTCTCGCTCCACCGCCGCATCGGCGCCGCCGGCCCAGGACTCACGAGATTGCAAACATCTCCTCGATCTCGGCCGGCGAGGGCGCCTCTTGGTTCACGAGCACAAAGAACCCCGTGTTTTCCGCCGCATCGATGATCTGCCGCCCGATCTCGGCCCGTCGCGCTTCAAAGTCGTGCAGAGATATCTTGGGAATCATCCGGTGTTTCGTCGCGCAGGCAGGTGGTTCCGAAATAGCCATCGTCTCTTGGTGGTGGACTGCGCAAAAGCAAGGGATCGAACCGAAGACGGGCTGCAATCGCACCTACGGGGACCCGGCCCGACTCTTATAGAGCGAGGACTGCGAGCGCCCGTCATGCCACGGGCTGCAATGGCGGCCAACACGCTGTGGGTTGCAATCGCGCACACAGCCGAACCACCGCTCCCCACTGTACCCGGGACACCGATAACTTCCGAATCGTCGCACACAGCGCAGACTAGCCCCCTCGGTCTCGTACATACGACACATATGGTGAGTATAATCTCTCCAGGCATCCCTCGCCGCCGACGATCCGGAAGATCGTCCGTGCATGTGTGTCGCTCCCCCGTCCTGGACGAGCGCCCCCCAGACAGGCGGAGGACTGCGAGCGGTCCCCAGCACCCCGCACCGACTGCCGGCCGGCCATCTGCGACGGCCGGCCTTATCCGAGCCGGCGTGTCCGGCGAAATTGCGCATCGAGGGCTGGCCGGGCGCTCCAGCATCATCCTGCAAGCAAGGGGAGACCGATGTGTCGACAAAGGCTGAAACCCAGCACCCAGCACCCCGCGGACCCGCAGACGCCCGGTTCCGGAGTGGGAGGAGTGTCGTCGCGAGCCGGTAAAAGTGCAGCGCTGTGTGGGCGCCGCAAGTGCCCGGCGAAAGTGCTGCGCGTAGGACTTACGTAATTCTCCGATCCGCAAGCTGGCGTGGTCTGCCAAGCTGTGGCGGGTGTCTGGCGCACGGAACCGCGATCCGGGAGCATTCTCGTGCGAGGCAGCATCGGCGCTGGCTCCATTCGCTCTCCCAGGTCGCTGCCGGGAGGCAGCAGGAAGCTCAGCTGAAGCTGCATCCCGCAGACACGACAGGCCCCTCGGGTTGCGGCTTGCCCTGCATACACGCTGTTGCGGCTGTATATGTCCTCGTCCGCAATCGCGACGCCGATGCTGCTTCACCAGCGCAGCCCACGCCCGCGACTGGCGGAATTAGGTGTGGGAGCATCCGCGTGATTGCCCAGGCCTCCAGCCTGCCTGCTATCTGGGTTCCACCGTGTACGGCAATCTGTAGCCGCATGATGCGGGGGTCTCAAACGCGCAATCCGCACTATCGTCGGTCTCCGGTTCGGGCATAACCGATAACTCGCGGGTTTTGACTCGAAGAAGATAGCGAAGTAGATCCTTTCCGCGGCCATGGGCTGTGAGCGAATTCAAATCGATGTCCCTCTCTCCCCTTTGTCGTAACCGGTTCCGCAAATTGCCGGATCCCCCTCAGTCCCGCTCCCTCCAGATGGAAGGGAGAAACCTTGCCTTGACCCCATTCCGGGTTGCGTAGATTGTGATGAACACCACGAATGCAATCCGACCCGTCCGCGAGACCAGCTAATGCGCTTCTCCCGCCTATCCCCGAAATTGCAAACTCAGAGCGCATCCCCTAGTTACCCCCTCTGTCTCTGCTCGAATCTCTGCCTGCCCTTCCGCCAGCACTTCCCCGCCCGCTATGACTGAACCACGACTTTGACAGGAAAGGAGCCGCGATTCGCACCTTCTGTACGGTCTGGGGTAGGTCGGCACGCGTGCTCAGATCTGGTGGATGGCTGGTGCTCGAGCGGCGGCCGGAAAAGTCGTCAAAGGTCGTCACGAGACTTTAAACAGCAATGCTGCGAATTCCGACCTCTGCAGGGAAGTTTCCGGGCTGCCCACTTGCGGGATGGCTTGGAGCAGGTCAGCACGCGTGCTCGGGCTCAGACGATGTCTGGTGCTCGAACTGCTGTCGGTCGAAGCCTCGTCTTCCCGCCCATGATCACCAATTATCACTCAGCTCGCGGCATCAAGACAGATCGAGCGGAAAATGCGCACGAGATTAATGTCAACACACAATCAATAAAACATCATCATCAGCGCACGAGATTAATGTCGTTGCCGGCTTATGCTCGAACCACGACCTCTGGAGGGAAGTGGCAGCATCGCTTCCGTGCTGGAGGGTCCGGAACAGTCAGCACACTTGCTTATACCTGGTAGCTGGTGCGATGGTCGTGAAAGACTTCGTCAGAAGACTGTAATGGTAATGCTGCTCGAATCACGATCTCGATGAGGAAGGAACTGCTCGGGCCTGTGTTAGCAACGCTAGATTCGCTTGTACTGTCGGGCACACTGTAATCCTGGATTTGGTCGCCTTTTAAACCCGTATTTGCTATTGTGGCTTCTCAGCCAGAGTGCGCCATAATACTAGCAGTCGAGCAGTAGTAGGTAGGTACATAGTTATCGGTGACTTCAAAGATTATGCTACAACAGCGACTTCCCCCCCTCCGCTCGTCGATGGCAGGTCCGACTCCGGACGGACTGGCAGTAATCTGTTTGCGTATTCCGCTCTGTTCTTAGCAACATCGGCGGTTTTGAGGAATCCAACGATGGCCTCACTACCTAGAATCCTCCACCTTCCTAGCCGCGGGCCGCCTGTGGACTGCTTGAGGTCGGAGCGGACGGTGAGCGGGTATGGGCTGTAAACAATCGCCATGATCCGATAGGCTCACATCAGCAATCTATTGGCCTATCCAAACTGGTCTTTGGATATCTACGGACCAAGGAAACCAACGATCCAGAAAAACCAACTTATGAACGAGACAAATTCGCCGAAGAGTAAGTAAGGACGCCTGGAGAACCAGCTAAAGTACTATGTAATGCAACAGCACCCAAGCTAAAAAAAAAAACTAAAAAAAAAGGAGGAAATCAAAGTCCAGAACACCGCTGCCGAAGCACCCTGCACCGGCTTTACTCCATCTCAACGTACCTCTCCTTGGCCCTATCCTTCGTCCTCTTCACAAAGTCGTCATAGCGGCCGCCGCCCGCTTTAGCAACCTCCTCCACATCGCCGACCTTGGCGCCTATCATTCCTAGGCCTGCACCAGCAGTGTACTTCTCCGCAATGACGTGCTCGGTCCGGCCCTCGCCGGTGGCGCCGAGTCCCTTGCCCTGCGTCCAGCCCATCTTTCCCAGGAGCGCAGCGCCCTTGTTAATAGGCTCTGTCGTCGCATGCGTCTCGGGTGAGGAGCTCTTGGCACTCCTATTCCGGGAGTCGGAGGAGGGGGCGCTGGGGTCGGTAGAGGGGCCGAAGACCTGGCGGCGCTCCTTGGCACGGTCGCGGTATTCCGACGAAGCGGCCGTATTCTTAAGGAGCTTCTTGCGTGCAGATTCGCAAAGCGTTGGATTGTTGAGGTTCGTGGCGTGGAGCTCTGAGACGCGTTCGTGTTGGTGAAGTTTCTCTGCAGTCTTGAAAACTCGGGAGCAAAGAAGGCAGGCGAGTTTGTTCAGATCCGCAAAGGACTCCTGTAAGCCCTTGTCCTCCTCTCCGGCCTGGGCTGGTCCGGCGGAAGTGCTCTCGCTGCTGGTCGTGCCGCTGGCATTCTCAGGCTGGTTCCTGACCTTGTGACCACCGTGCAGCTCGGAGTGGCGGTTCTGCCAAAACTGTAGATGCGATGGTAGGGACGTCTTTTTGGCGGCTGGGTTTTCCGCAACGGAGGCAGCAGGTGCTGCTTCTGCTTTGCGCTTTTTAAGTTTTTTCTCGGCGGCCGCAGTGTCGTTGCTCTCTTCGCCCTGCGGACTCTCTCCCTCGGTATTGAGTACCAGTTCGCTCACGTATCCTTCTTCATCCCAGTAGGCCAACCTTATGCCGCCGTAAACAGGGATAAGCGGCAGGAAGGTGAAGCGCTCAGCTTCGTGCGGTGCATTGTATACCGGAACAAACACTCCGGGATGGATGTAGGAAATCTTGATCGGCTTGGAACTGATCGTGAACTTCTCCATGGATTCGTACAGTTTGAAGGCTTTCTGCGCCTCCTGTGGCGTGGAGAACTCGGCGAAGCCAAAGCGCCACGACTCATTCGTCCGACGATCCCGCACCAATAGCACCCGCTTGATGGAACCACTCGAGGCTCCGGTAGGAGAGGACGGTGCGGCCAACTTCATGACACCCTTCGCCAAAACCTCCTCGTTGACGTCAGCCTTGAGTTTGCGGAACAGGAGGAACTGCGAGGGCGGCGATGCAGCCATGTCTCTCTCGCCATCGTTGGTGAAGGACGTAGGAGTTGGGTGCGTCAGGGTTCCTGTGGGAGTGATCTCTACAGAGGAATGAGTTGCAAGTTGGGGGAAACTATGGACCTGAGGACAAACCAGCTCTTGGGGTCGAACAGCGGAAGCACTCCTGGCGCCGTGGATAATTAAGCAGGAGACACTGCAACCAGCGCGAATCGTCAGACCATTCGCGACAAGATGTACACGACGGGCGAAGGGCGTACCACTCGACACCGCCATTCCTCTCCTTCGTCCTGGCTCCTGCGCCCTTCCCGTTCCCTGGAGAAGGAGATACGGCAGACGCCGCTGCCAATCCGGAGGGTGGGGCCGAACATATCCACGAATGCCGCAGAATCAGAGGTCGTAACAAAGCGGACGAATGCGAATCTCCTCGAAATACCTATACGGGAAAGTCAGATTAAGAGCGAAACAGCAACAGCCGACAGCGGAAGTCATACCAGTCTTGCGGTCTCTGATCAGGGTGACCTTCTCAATGCCCGCCACTCGAAGAATGTCAACAAGTGCTCTTCTAATCTGTATAGATCCCAAATGACGCAACCCAGGCGGGACCACCCCGCCACGGGCCCTCGCGATCCTCTTTCAGCAAAAATGTCCTAGCAAATAAAACGAGGAATATATGCAAACATCTTGAATCGTGCATGCGAATAACAACACTGGGTAGGTAGGGGTAACAACGTCATCATCCTGCACATCTCCTCCGAGTCCTTCCAGGATCACATCCCGACACAGAAATCTGTGCGGGGGGGTCCGGCTACGGCTGCGGTCCTGTGGAGCGTCGCGGTCGTGGTAGCCGCGAGAGCTGGAACTCCAGCGCGCGGCACCAGGAGATCTCGACCGACTTCTGGGGCGTGAACGCTGTCTCGTATGGCGATGGTCCCTCTGGTAGTGGTGGTGGTCTGCCGCCGAACGAGTGGAGCGATCACGATCGTGAGGCTGATGATGTTCATACGAATACCGATCACGCTCTCGGTCACAATCCCGTTCCCGATTGTAGTTCCTGGAGTCGTCATCCCTATAGGCGTCATCGGCGTCGTACGCTGGAGACTTTCGGTTGCTGTGGTGCGCCATCTTTGTGCGAGCAAGGATGATGTCGCGGTTTGGCGGGAGTGGAGTGCTTGCACTGGTTGTAGCGTTGAAACAGCGAAAGGAAGTCGCGGGCGATTAGTAACTACCTTTACGCTAGTGCGCTGGGAAGGACCAACGGAATCGGATGAGATGCCTGCGGATGGCGGCAGAAGCAGCAAGATACGACAGATCCGGGACTTGGGTGACTTGTGATTACATAGCAGCCACACTTGAGAGGCTACCTTGCTCATCCATCACCCATCCATCACCCATCCGAAAACTTGAGGAAGAGAAAAATACTATCGAGAGCATGGAGAAAGAACCGTCCAGATCCTACACCGGCAGCACACAAAAGACCCGCTGCAGGGTACTGCTAGCTGGAGACTGGGCGTGCGCTGAGCAGTACATCTCACGTTGATCGGGAGGCGTCAGATTGCGTCCTACTGGAGGTGCAACAGGCAAGACGCAACAAGGAGCCGGGAACGCCTTTTCAAACAGCGTCAGGCATGGAAGCCTCAATGGAAAGAGCTATGGAAGGCGGAACTCCACCCGCCCCTGCCTGGCCTATCCCCACTCCGCAGACGCAGAGAGAGACTAGGTTAATGACAGACGGACAGGAAAGGTGGAGAGAAAGGGAAGAGAGAAGGAATGAAATCGCCCTCCACCCCCGCTATTCCCCTTCGTCCGCCGGCCCACGCCCTATCTACTCCCCTTCGTCCGCCGGCCCACGCCCTATCTACTCCCGCTCCTTCTCCTCCCACGTCTGTGCCTTTTACTGGCACCACCCACACTCTGTGGTGGCCCGCCGCCGCTGCGATTTGTGGCTGCGGCAACTGGGGTGTCAGTAAGGGTGATGTGCAGAAGATATGGTTGTCTATTCTAGGACTGACGCCACTGCTCTAGATATGTGTGAGGCACGTCACGTGCTCTGACTAAGCATACACGACAACATGGGTCGCTCGAGGCTGCTGAGTGATCGTCCGTGATCCTCCGGGGGGGTTTTTGTTTGTTTGTTTTTTGTCGTTGGAGCTTCCCTTCACGGTGGAATTATGGGTTCGAGCTCAGGGTCGCCTTCTGCAACACGCTCTGCGCGGCTTTCTCTGGGTTGCTGGCGACGACTCATTTCCGGCACCCCTTATCCACTGGCCATCTTATTGCCTCTCCGCCCAGCAAAACCTTCACAACTAGCAGTCAACTCTACGTGACTATGGCCTTATCTTCACTGCCCGATGTATGTATCTACTCATTCTAATAAGGCGAGCCAGAGTGATCAGAGCCAGAAGCGGGAAGGGGGGTAGGGGAGGGGGGTGAGGTAGGTAGAAACAGAAGGGGAGAAAACAAACAAATAGATGGAGAGGTTATATTAATAATAATAAAAAAGAGAGGACCCGTCAACGACAAGATTCGAACTTGCGCGCCCGAAGGCATCCGCTGAGCTTTCCCATTTAGGAATAGCAGGCGAACGTGTTAACCACTCCACCACGTTGACTTAATTATCAATACGGCGCAATACATGTTAATAAACTACCCACCTACAGAGCTAAGTAGTGCTCGGATCGATTCACGTGGAAATGCGGAAATCGCGGCTTGCCGCCGAGCAGCGGCAGTCATGTGAAGCCAGTTGGATTTGCAATAATAATAATAATTTTTTGGCCCCAATTTTTCTGGATGTGGAAATCTGGTTCTTGGAATTTACATGGCTGAAGGGTCGCACCCAACGGGCTGGTGCATCCCAGAGGATGCGCGCACCGTATGTACATACGTGCGCTATCTATCGTGCGGAGAAGTGCACTGGATTTTCTCTCCTGCAGACTGGTGGCGAAGTCAGCGTGGTGCGGGGACACTGGGTTAATTCACCCGTGGCGGAATATGCAAGTGGAAGTTTATTCGGCTTGCCTTGCGCCAGGACGTGCGGCAGATATCTAAGTACTCGGCGATGCCGGCGTTAGCGTCGCGAACAACACCCACCGCCCCACCACAAACTCTACTTCGGCCCGACACAGTAGAGAGAGTCAAGAAGAGAGGGGGAGCCGTGGGGATGGAGAGCCACCCCGCTGCCGACAGGTTGAATGCAGATCGCTAACGGTGGTGGGTATGATATTCACTGTGCGGCTCAACTGCACGCTGGCCAACAACGGCGGCAGCCGCCCTTCCGATTAATCGTATCCGTACCATCTACTCTGGGTATATAGCGTTATTTTCTGGTGCCACAACCAGCGTTCGATCTTGATCTTGTTTAAAACCAATTGTTCTACTCTACCTACTTGCAAAACGTGCAATCGCCGATAGCCCTGTACGAATACAGTAGTCTACATACGTGCTCGGATTTGAAGGTGCAGAAGCTCCCGATTTGCGCGTCCCCTGAGTACCTACCCGCAGAGAAGTGATAAAATACCGATGGAAACAAAGGCTTCCACGTACATATTCGAAGCAATCGCACGGCCGTTTTCCGGGGCTGGGCCAATAGACGGCTAGCGAAGCCGCCAGTTTTGTTCCAGAGAGCTTCCGCATCCGGCTGGCCCTGGTCCTTCTCCGTCTCGCTCTGGGTCTGTCCGCCGCTTGTTCGCCCGGCAACGCCCGCCACCGCCGCCAAAGGAAATGGCAGACCGCGTCTCTTGCAGATCATCTGCTTTGGATCTCGCTCGTCTCCCCCCTTCGAAAGGAGAGCCAGCCGGTCGCTTTTGAACTGGACAGACCCGCGCCCCAGAAAACCCCTCACGCGTTACGTCTGAAGAATCTCGCCCCCTCTCCCCGGCCCCACCCCGTCGCTTCCCAGCTGGCCGGTAACTGGAAATACAGTTTGGCAGAAGGAAAGCAAGAAAGTCGTCATCCATATTGTCCTCCCTCAACTCTGCTTTTCCCTGCCTCTTGATCCTGCCGCCCGCCCACGCCTTCATTCTGCCCACACCGGGGTTCGGCGGCACATTAGATAGGAGTCCCAGTTGATTTCATGCGCCTCCACCTCGGTATTCTGTTCTTCTGCAGCAAGATCTGCAGCTTCCTTTCACGACTCCGTTCTGTCTATAATACGATATCACCCCCCCAGCCAACAGCACAGATTTGGGAGTCGGGACCGAGCTGCTGGATCAAATCTACGACAGTTGGCCATGTCTGATTCCCGCGCCGTCTCCGGTTCCGTCCCCGCTGTTGCCCGTCTCGCTGCATCGTCGTCTTCCTTGCCTGTCACTTGTCACCAAGCAATCTCGCGACAGCCAACCCGATCTCCTGTCACGCCGGATTCACCTACTTACCCTGTGTTTCCTGCCATTGCGATGTCGAAAAACGCGACCCCGTCTCCACGACGAGAGCCAAGAGATATGGCCAACGTAGCAATGCAGATGCAGTCAATACCGGGCACCCCGCCGGAGGACGAGGAGGAGGAGGAGGAGGAGGAACCTCCCGCCCCACCACCACCGCTCCCATTACCACCAATTCCGACCGGCGTGCCAGCACGCACGGCATCCACAGCCGTGGTTGCCGCCGCCGCCGCAGCGGCCGCGACTGCCGCCAGTGCGACGAAAGCGACCTCCACACTTCCTCGCAAAGGCCATCACGCGCAGACACCAGAACAGGTTCTGCACGCCATTCGGGACCGTTCCCGCGAACACTACCAGCGTCTGCGCGAGCGGCCCTCGGTTCCGCTGCTGTCAACTGGTGGATACCAACAGCACTCGCATGCCCACCGTCCACATACCATGTCCATGAGGTCGCGCTCGGGATCGACCAGGTCGGCGCCCGCGGGTCCCTGCATCACCATCGTGAACGGGAAGGGACGCACCGTGCACCAGGTTGCTACCGCACCCGACGTGCCCACCGTTCCAACGCGCTACGGCAGGGTGCCGACGCCGGTCGGATGTTTGCCGGGAACCGGGGGGATGAGGGTTGAAGATTGGGCAATCTTTGGCGGGCCGTCCGCATCTCGTGGGGCCAGTCCACGGTGGGAACTGCCAGAGGGCCGTTCCAACGGCGACGATGGCAGCGGCGGCGGCGGAGGTGGTGGTAGCGGAGCGTATCGGCGGAGGAAAGGAGGGCCCAGCGGCGCTGGAGCTGGGGGTAATGGTGGCTCGATCCTAACCGAGATGCGCCAGAAGGTCAAGAACATGATCAAGGGCCTGCACGTCAACGTCTCCATCTCCTTCGGTGAAAAGGGGACCGCAGGCAACGGCGTCGAAGAACGTGAAATACCACGGCAAACACGGAGGGAGATGACACTGCGCATCAAGAACAGCAAGACGGGGAGCTGTGTTTACGAGATGTTTGTGCTCTTCCCCCCTTCCCCCCCCTTTTCCAACGTTTTGCGTGGAGGCCGGCCGGGCCGCGAGGGGGCGTCACGTTGACCTATCCCGCGCTGCACAGAATAAGGCACGAGGACTCCAAGGACGAGATCCTGACGCCGCTGGAAGACCTCAGAGCGCTCTTTCCGTATAGCAAGAAGCTGCAGCGCGATCTTGTCGAGTGGAATCGACACTACCAAAACCCTCCTCAGCACTGGGTCGTTAACTTCATTCCGAGGGCATACCTGAAGCGCGGCTACAAGCTAGGGGAGGAGCTTTGCGAGTACTTCATGCAACATCCCGACGGCTGCCAATACCGAGTCGAGTATGAACCCATCGGCCACGCATACTGCCACGTTGGAACCGTTATACCCAGGAACAGGAGGAAATCGAAGCGGGGCGGCGATATGTGGTGGGAGGGTGGGAAGGAGAAGCACATCGACTTTTCAGGTTTCAATGCTCGATGACATCAGGCTTAGCGGCGGTCTTTCCTCGTACGGAGAATCGTCGAAATGGCGAGGTATAGGAATTTGACACGGTCCACCATAGGACACGAGTGGGTACTTTGGGCTGGATGACCTCATGAGCGATGATTTGACGGCAACGGTTTCCCTTTAAACTTAATTCACCATTCCTTTTTATTTCTTTTTATTTCTCCTTACTCAGCTTCGTAGTAATCTTTTTCCATCAGAACATCTAGTTATTGGGAGCGCGTGGGGGTGCCCTGGACAAGCGGAGTTTTTCTATTCCCCCTTTCCGTTCATCCTTTCTTTTCATCCAAGCGGTGGCTTCAGGGCGAGGTTATTTTCTTACTATCGACATACATACCGCGCCCAGTCCGCGGCATCATCGGCAGGCTCATGTTTTTACTCTATAATGTACTCTAATTGTGATCTATCATGAACGTTCATTTCCCTCTAGATGCAATAGATAAGGTAGATAAGTACCTAGGTCGCACGCGATTAATAAGTAAATAGACCCGCCTTACTCGAGATTAATCCGTTCACCTGGATGACTCATGATCGAGTGACGGGTGAGCTGGCTTGTACGGTGACTCAGTAGCCACCAACTTCAGCACTCATGCATACATGATGTATGTACTAGTACACGCGCTAACTAGTTCCTGACTAAGCACCCAAAAGAAGACCCTCCAAATAACTGACTTCAACAACGCGTCTTCCCGCGGCCGCGATTTCGCCCTTCCTTCATAACACCCATCATCCACACAATACCATGGAGTCGCCCACCTTGCATTTCCCGGACACCGACGATGAACTGCAACTACTCTCCGACACGCTTGAGGTTGTGCCAAAGCCCAACGAGGTCAAGCCAGAGGGCCTCCGCCAGCTGCTTGACGACCGGATCGAAGACCTCCGGCAACTGCTAGAGACACCTGGCAAGAGCGATGTCAGCAGGAATAAACTAAAAGAAGGTTTGTGGACGAAGAAGCACAGCTTGGTCGCTGTATTGGGAGGCCGGGAGAAGGAGCGGAGGTCTAGGGAAATTGGCTGACGATCTTTGGCAGGGAAATTAAACATTGGAGGCTTGGACTTCCAGCTCAACGAGATGTTCCAGCAGGAGGCGACCCAGCTATCGGACGATTTCGACATCGACGAGATCGCAGCGGCGAAGCTGCTGCTTCGAGGTGACCAGAAACGCGAGGAACTCGATCGGTCGGCGCTGCTGAGCGCGAAATTCCTCTACCACACCCGGCGAAAGAACATCCTCCAATCGATCCGGCTAATACTCACCTATGTGGCTGATAACTCCATCGATAGTGATGACACGCGACAGTTGCTCACTACCGCGATGGAGAAGCTGCTGGAGAAGAGGAGCGGTTCAAGTTTCGCAAATAAATGTATTTCGGCGATGGTGGCGGTGAGACAGGCGGTCCAGCAGCTGCGGGATAAGGAGAAGCATGCTCATACTCTTGGAATGGCACCGGACCCTGGGGTCAAGGAGGATTTGGATCTTCAGCTGCGCTTCCTGCGCAACCAGCACGAGATGCTGTCCGTCATCATCTACCTCCTGACCAAGCTCGGACGGACAGGTGCGTCCGATCTTAGGAGGCTGTTGGATATCATGAGGACGCTCGACCGTTACGATATCTTTACCGTGCACCACATTCTTCCGCTATTCGCATCCATCACGCACATGTGTGCCACGGAGTCGCCTCTGAGCTTCGAAGAAACTATATCGCTACACAAAGAGATCGCTAAGAGCTATAATGAGACTCATTGGCAGTTACGGTATTGCCAAGCTGGAATGTACCTTTGGTGGCTGAGCGAATTCAACGGGCTGTGCAACGACCCTCCCCCCGGCCATGCCCCAAGCAGGGTGTCGTTGCAATACTACAGGGACATACATAATCCGGCGAGAATGGCTCTGAGGGATGGTGGATTGGAGCTCGTGATGGGCCTGGCGGCGGATATCGCTCAGGAACAATGCCTAAACTCGTCGAAAGAAGACTTGCACCGATTCCTGCAGACTCGGGTGCCACCATTGGAGGATGTAGCGATTCTGCTACCCGATTTCAAAGCTGCACTTACGAGCCAATTCGAGATGTTTATCGACAGCCTCATCGCAAACCTAGCGGACTTCTTGCAGACCATCAAGACTGCCGAAGAAGAGGATGATATCATGCGCCAGCGAACCTACGATTACGAGCTGGAGAGATTCTTCTTGATCGTACACTACACTTTCGATGGACGGCCGGAGATGGGCATGGCGTTTTGGGGCGATCCGGACGGTAACCTCTTCGGGTTCCTACGATGGGCCGCCAAAAACCAAACACCCTTCATGGTAGCGACATTCTGCTACATGTTGGCTTCGATCTCTTATGGTACTGAGTGTGCTACGGCGGCACATAAATTTCTGCTCGACGAAGCAAACATGAGAGCAATAAACCGGAACCGTCGTGGGGAATCGTTGAATTGGACCTTTATCTTCAAGCATGTGAGGGTATACCTGACAGAGCTCGGAAAGCGCCAGAAAGTACAGGTTCCAAACCCGGCGTACCGGATGCCGCCACCGCCGGTCGAGTCCACCGAGCCTGACCCGCATCTCAGTATGGAGCTGGACGGAATGCTGCGCCTAACAGGTCAAATCGTCGCGAACTGTGCAGAGGCTAGGCAGTGGCTGCGTGGCAGCACGCCGTACAACATCGTCCACAGCCTGTTCGAATTGCTCAATCTGCAAGCGTCCACACAGCTGTGGGACTCCATCTTCGCCACGATCACCGCACTCCTGACCGACAAGGATGAAGCGTTCCGAGACGAAGTGTGGAAAAGATTGGACGATTGGGCTCTGGGATCACCGACACTTCCTTCTGGGCTACAACTTAGTTCAAGCACTGCAGTCACCACTCCCTTCGCCCAAGGCGAATCCGAGAACCTCGATTTGATCATCCGGGCAGTTCATCCCGCCGAGGCCTTCACTCGTCTGCTTGCAAAGTTGGTGGAACCATACGGAAGTGCAGCCGAACTCAGGGATGCCGTTCCTTTCCCCGAGAATCTTGGTAGTAACAACCGGAGGTCGGGGATGGCGCCGTACGTCGACTTCATACTGCGGACTATATTCAACAACACCACCGTCCAGAACCTTCCTCGCGAAGCGGCGATCAACTACGATAAAGTGGAAACCATTCCGGAGAAACTAGTCCGAGTACAGTATCGAAGATTCAGACCGGCCCTTCAGCTTAGTTGTCTTCAGTTTATGTATGACTGTCTGGCGAGTTTCAACGATGATCTGCTTGACTTGGCCCACAAAAACTTGATGATCGACAGTGGCCTGCGCGCGTCCTCGCTTCTGACGTACACGAAACTACATCCCTTCGGACGCGTTATGGAGCACATCCTTACGGAGAAGTGCCTGAATGTCTTGTTTGAGATACTTCAGCTTGGAGTGGAGGATTTGTACGGAAGCGTCGAACCATCAAACGCGGTTGTCGATACCATTTGGTACACGATTAGAATCCTCGACTTGGCGATTCAAATGCAGCCGACATATCACCGCATCGTGCGACCGTTCGTCAAGCAGGATGAAGGGGCGAGGCGAGCAAATATCCTTGGCAATAGCTTCGAAAAGCTGGAAAAGGCAGTCCACTACCGACTGGATACCATAGTCAATTTGGGGTTGTATGTGGGTGCGAGCCAGCACCAGATCGTGCTGGACTCGATCAGACTACTGGAGAAGCTCACAATATCGCCCGAGTTCATGACTTCGCCGGAGGCCGCTTATGGGCGGCACACTCCCGTGAACAGGGCGCTTGGGGCTGTAGAGCAGAGTGTCGAGTCGAAAAGGATCCTATTCAACTTCATCCAGCAGTGGAATTTCCCGGATGAGGATCAGCCCGAGAACTGGGGTTTCCCATTGAAGATGTCGATTCTTCGGTTTCTAAATAACGCTCTGACAGCCCAGCCGAATACCTTCAGCTTAGCCCATCTAGCTCTAGGGTTCGGTCACGACAGGGGTGGTGCTATTGAGTTGAGTATGGAGCCCGGTGGTGTGGGATCGGGGGTATCTTTGCTGCACCAGATACTCTATGCGGCGATAGAGGCGAAAGAGTATGGCAACGAGGGTGGGACACTGACGTACATTCCGGCGTACTGCGAACTGAAACGTGCGTGCTTTTCCGTACTACAGCGGTTGTGGAATGCACCGTCAACCTCCGGCGACGTGCTGTACATCCTCAGGATGAACAAGTTCTTCCTCCAGGGCTTCTTGTCTGAAGTAGCCATCACTCCGGCTACCCTTTGGGGCGTCCATCCCAACAGTTTCGCGATCGAGCCTACCCAAGAGTTTTTCGAGCACGGCGCATGTGCTTTTGCCGACTTCCTGGAGCGGCGGACCGCGTTACTCAATTACACAACGCTCGAAATCCGACAGCTTTCACTGCAGGGTGCGTCCACGATGGTGCAACGGTACCTCTCAACACTACTGGGGACAACGCTGCTGGATAACCAGAAAGTATCCAATGTTCACATCCTGGACCTCCTGGACTTTTTGGAAATCACCTTCCCGGAACGAACTAAAGAACCTCGGGTGCGGTGGCTCCGCGATGTCAACCTGTCTATCTTCGAAGAGGACGATGCCTCTGGGGCTCTGGTATTCCATGTGAGCAAAGTCGTCGAATTTCTGCAAATCAAGAAGAACGAGAAGATGAGAGCTGCCGGGATCACGGTGGAATCCGGACAGCACCAGAAGGTGGACGGCGAGATAGAATCCATCCGAATTCACCTGGAATGCGAGAACCTGTTGCGGCGGTGCAGGAATATGCGGATTCGCTGCTTGAGAGCTTGGAGCATACTGGTGACCATGATGCTGGAGGATTGCGAGATGGGGCGTATGTCCAAAACGGGCTTTATCCTTCAAGCGCTACAGACCGTCCTGCCAAAACTGGAGATTTTTAGTGTTGACGACAGCGAGGCGGCCGAAGTGCTCAGCGAACTCGCATATTCTTTGATATCGCACCTTTCCTTCGACGCCGCTACATTCGGTGCGGGTAGAGGCAGCGATATTGCCAGCGATCGGCTATACCACCTTGCCCGGGTTTCCCTGCGGGCCATACAATCCCCTTCCGCCACAGCCAAGCTTCGGGAAGACTTCTACAATGTCGTGTTGCACTACCTGAATGGTATGGCTGCGGTTTCCCGACAGTTCCCTGGCTCGCGGCGGCACAACATACAGACCATCAAGGCGTCGGGAGACAAACTGCTGGAAGTCGTCTGTCAGGATGCGTACTCTGGCGAGGGGAAATGCAAGACTGCCTCACTGTTATTGCTCGAAGCTCTAACAGCGGTTGCGGCGGAAGAGGGATCATCTTTCATCCTCGAGACACTCGTGAGGAAGAACTTTTTGGTTGTGTTGGTTGATTCCCTCAAGACTATCACACAAGATATGGAATCGGCCAGGATAGAAGGTATGCAAATGTCCGCTTGTGTGTAGAGCGCAGGTGACTAACGCCTCCGACAGACATCAAAGGAGTCATGATGGGCTTTAAAACAACGATCGGCTTTCTCCTCCGGGTGTCACAGTCTCGTATCGGCGCTGCCCACGTTATCAACTCGGGCCTCTTCCAAGCCTTGCGCGAGTGCCGATTATTTTCGATAGACCCAGATCTCGGCCTTAATATCATGAGTCCAATGAACTTGCAAGGTTACTACGAATTACTGCAGGAGATTATGCGTGTGTTAGTGACGTGCATCCTGGCTCGCGGACCGCAGAACAGGCAGGCCATCGACAACACAAAGCTCTTCCTACTGGATAATCGCACTCTCACGTTCACCATCTTCAAGCGTTACGCCGGAATCGGTGGGAAGGGTCTCGAGGGTGTGGTGGACCTGAAGGGCGTCGTCGATATGTTTGTCCTGTTGTATTCACTGACGGATTTCATCGAAGTAAGTTCTGGTTCCCCCCCCCCCCTCTATCCTGACACTGTAGGAGGGAACTAACGAGTGGCTCGCGTTCAAATAGGATGGTAAAAAAGGTTACTAAACAGATGAAATGCATCGATGCGTGTCATACAGCTGGGTGGGGGGCGGACGTAGATGTTGATGTATGGGGGAAGCCTTTTTTTCCTTTCCTGCGTTTGTTTCCCTTTTACATTTGGTCACCGTCAATCTGTCTGTGTCCATTTGTGAGGCATATTTTTCATGTTCTTCGCTTTTCCTTCTTTCTTGTGTATTACAACGGTCATATATTAACTGCGATTCGGTGGGTTAAAACCCAGATTGATTAATCATACATTCGTCAGGTATCATTTTTGGAGTTTTCTTCGGGTTATCTAAGTTCTCTAGGGAGAAGTATGCTACATACTGCGTAGTGAAGGGAAGGGGGGGGGGGGGGGGGGTGTTAAAAAAAAAAATTAAAAAAAATAAAGGATAAGATGGAAAAA
>Ga0307508_10000474_pt1 | contig 48456 bp, 43 predicted proteins | sample 9_EM_MG_FD_203089 | JGI IMG/M metagenome (GOLD analysis project Ga0307508, IMG submission 203089) | Populus trichocarpa ectomycorrhiza microbial communities from riparian zone in the Pacific Northwest, United States - 9_EM | ecosystem: Host-associated > Plants > Roots > Unclassified | place... | reverse complement strand
GCGCGTCGACACCGACCTGGCCGTGTCGGGCCTGCTGATCGAGCAGTCGCCGGTGGGCCTCGCGGTCTTCGACACCGAACTGCGGTGGCTGCGCGCCAACCCGTCGCTGCAGAGGATGAACGGCATGCCCGAACCCCTGGTGCGCGGGCGCCGGATCAGCGAGCTGCTGCCCGGGCTCGACACCGAGGCCATCGAGACCGCCATGCGGCGCGTCCTGGCCACCGGGGAGCCGATCCTGGACCAGCAGACCATCGGCCGGACCCCCGCCGACCCCGACCAGGAACATGCCTGGTCGGAGTCGTACTACCGGCTGGAGGACGCCGGTGGCCGGGTCCTGGGCATCGCCGTCTCGGTCATCGACGTCTCCGCACGCCACCGAGCGGCGAGCGAGGTCGCCGAGGCGCGCGAGCGGCTGGCCGTCGTCGCCGACGCGGGCGTCCGCATCGGCACCACCCTCGACCTGCGGCAGACCGCCCAGGAACTCGCCGACGTGGCGGTGCCCCGGCTCGCCGACCTCGCCGCCGTCGACGTCCTCGACGCGGTGGTGCACCGCGAACCCGTGGCCCGGGTGCGCAGCGACGGCTCGGCCCGCTTCCGGGCGCTCGCCGTCGCCGCGGGCTACCCCACCGAGGCCGTCCACGCCGCCGATCCGGTCGGCGAGACCGCCCGCTACGGCCCGAATCGCATGATCGCCCAATGCGTGCGCGACGGTGCGCCGATCCTGCTGCCGCACACCTCCGAGCAGGACATACGCCGTATCGCGCGCGACGAGGCCGCCGCCGACGTGCTGCGGCGCGAGGGCGTCCACTCCTACATCGCGGCCCCGCTCATCGCCCGCGGCGGCGTGCTCGGCACCCTCAGCCTGCACCGCACGGTCAACCCCAGACCGTTCGACGAGGACGACCTGACCCTCGCCTGTGAGCTGGCCGTCCGCGCCGCCCTCGCCATCGACAACGCCCGGCTGTACGGGCGGGAACGCGACGCCGCCCTCACCCTCCAGCACAGCCTGCTGTCCCTGCCGCCGCGCGACCTCGACGGCCTGGAGACCGCCTCCCGCTATCTGCCCGCCGTCAGCGCCGTGGGCGGCGACTGGTTCGATGTGCTGCCCATGAAGGACGGCAGGGTCGGCCTGGTCGTCGGGGACGTCATGGGCAAGGGCATCCACGCCGCCGCGATCATGGGGCAGCTGCGCACCGCGACCCGTGCCTTCTCCAGGCTCGACCTGCCGCCCGTCGAGCTGCTGCGCCACCTCGACGAGATCACCCGGAGCCTGGGGGACTCCATCGCCACCTGCCTGTACGCGGTCTGCGACCCCCGCACCGGCTACTGCGAGCTGTCCACCGCGGGCCATCTGCCGCCGGTCCTGGTCCACCCGGGCGGCGCCGCCGAGCTGATCGACACCCCCAGCGGCGCACCGCTGGGCGTCGGCGGCGTGCCGTTCGCCGCGGTCGACTGCGAACTGGCCGAGGGCGCGGTGCTGGCCCTGTTCACCGACGGCCTGGTGGAGAAGCGGCACGAATCGCTGGACGTCGGACTGCACACCCTGGCCCAGCTGCTGCGCCGCCACCGCCACGGACCGCTGGACCGGATCTGCGACCAGGTGCTGGCGGCGCTGCACGGGGCGCCGGACGACGATGTGGCGCTGCTGCTGGCCCGGCTGCGCGGGCGCTCGTGACATGGGTACGGTGGTGGATAAGTCATAAATGACCGGAATTGAGATGGTCTTGTTCCCATGCACCGGCTCGCCCGCGCCACCACCGTCCTGATCACGCTGATCGCCGTCGGCCTCGGCTTCGGCGGCGCGGCCGGGGCGGGCGCGGCGCCGCAGCCGAAGGGCGGCCCCGAGCCGCAGGTCGCCGTCATCGGCACCGGCGGCACCATCGCGGGCGTGGCCAAGAGCCGGGTGTCCTTCCAGAACTACGAGTCCGGGCAGCTCCCGGTGTCCCGGCTGGTCGACGACCTCAGGCCCGAGGTGAACCGGCTCGCCGACGTCACCACACGGCAGTTCGGCAACAAGGACTCCAACGACTACTCCCTCCCCGAATACCGGAAGCTCACCGCCGCGGTCGACGACGCGCTGCGCACGAAGGACGCGGTCGTCGTCACCACCGGCACGGACACCATGGAGGAGTTCGCGTACTGGCTGGACCTCACCGTCCGCAGCGACAAGCCCGTGGTGGTCACCGGCGCCCTGCGCCCCTGGACGGTCATCAGCTCCGACGGCCCCGCCAACCTCTACAACGCGATCCGCCTCGCGGCGAGCGGCCGCACCACCTGCTTCGGCACCGTCGTTATGCTCAACGACCAGATCCAGGCCGCCCGCGAGGTCCGCAAGGCCGACGCGCTGCGGCTCAACGCCTTCACCAGCGGCAGCAACGGCGAACTGGGCGTCATCGACCAGAACCACATCCGCATCGACCGGGCCCCGGCGCGCGTCCGGCAATGCGGCAAGCCGGGCTGGAAGACCCCCTTCGACCTGGACCGCATCGCCCGGCGGCCACTGCCGAAGGTCGACATCGCCTACAGCTACCAGGGCGCCGGGCCCGAGGCCATCAAGGCGTTCGCCGACGCGGGCGCGGCCGGTGTCGTCACCGCGGGCACCGGCGCGGGCGGCCTCTCCCCGGCCATGACGGAGGCCCGCACGGACGCCGTGAAGAACGGCGTGCTCTTCGCCTCGGCCTCCCGCACCGGCTCGGGCGCGGTGTACGACCCGCACGTACGCGGTGTGATCGGCGCGCAGGATCTGACCCCGCAGAAGGCCCGGATACTGCTGACGCTGGCGCTGGCGAAGACCCACAACGAGGACCGCATCCAGCACTGGTTCACCACCCTGGGCCCGGAACGCCAGGCGTCCCCCCGCCACTAGCTACTCGCCGGCTACTCGCCGCGGAATGTGGCGCGGTACGCGGTGGGGGAGACGGCCAGGGCGTCGCGGAGGTGCATGCGCAGGGACGCCGCCGTGCCGAAGCCGGCCGCTGTCGCCACCTGGTCCACCGGCAGGTCCGTCTCCTCCAGGAGCTGGCACGCGCGTTCCACCCGGCGCTGGGTCAGCCACCGTACGGGCGTCATGCCGACCTCCTCCCGGAAGCGGCGCGAGAACGTCCGTACGCTCATCGACTCGCGCGCGGCCAGCTCCGCGAGGGTCAGGGGGTGGTCGAAGCGGGTCAGGGCCCAGGCCCGGGCCTGGCTCGTGGTGGAGCCGTGGGGCGCGGGGACGGGGCGGCGGATGAACTGGGCCTGGCCGCCGTCGCGGTGCGGCGCCACAACGGCGCCCCGCGCGACCTCGCCGGCCACCGCGGAGCCGTGGTCGAGCCGGATCAGGTGCAGCAGCAGGTCGATGCCGGAGGCGTCCCCGGCCGAGGTGAGGACGTCGCCCTCGTCCGCGTACAGGACATCGGGGTCCAGCTCGACCGCCGGGAACAGCGCCCGGAACTGGTCGGCGGCCTGCCAGTGCGTCGTCGCCCGGCGGCCGTCCAGCAGTCCGGCCGCGGCCAGGACGAAGGCTCCGGTGCAGATGGAGGCGATGCGGGTGCCGGGCCGCCGGATATGGGCGAAGGCGTCGGCGAGCGCGGGGCCGAGGCGGCCCTCGGTCTGGGGTTCGTCCTTCTCGTTGGCGGCCGGGACGATCACCGTGTCGGCCTCGGCCAGCGCCTGCGGGCCATGGGTGACGTTCACGCTGACGTCGGAGTCCGTACGCACCTCACCGGGCACCGGCGTACACGTCACGACCTCGTACAGCGGCTCGCCGGACGCCGAGACGGCCCGGCCGAACAGCCGGTGCGCCATGCCCAGCTCGAACGGCAGCATCCCGTGCCGCACGAACACGGCCACCCGGTGGCGGCCCGGGTGGGTGAAGACAGCCATGGCGCGATTCTCGCACCTCAGTGCTTGGCCCGGCTCGGCTGGACCCGCTTCGGCTCGCCCTTCATCTTGGGGTGCTCCGGCGGATAGGGAAGGTCGCCGAGACCGTGCTCGCGCTCGTCCCGGTCGGCCAGTTCCAGCGCGGCGTCCAGCCGGTACGCGTGCTCGTCCATGTCCGCGTGCACATCGCCCAGCTCCCGGTAGCGCACCGGCATGGTGGCCAGGTCGAAGTCGCGCGGTCGGGCGTCGGGCACCTCCTCCCAGCGCAGCGGCGCGGAGACCGGGGCGTGCGGCCGCGGGCGTACGGAATAGGCGCTGGCGATGGTGCGGTCCCGCGCGGTCTGGTTGTAGTCGACGAAGATCTTCTCGCCGCGCTCCTCCTTCCACCACGCCGTGGTGATCCGCTCCGGCGCCCGCCGCTCCAGCTCCCGCGCGACCGCGATCGCCGAGCGCCGTACCTGAGTGAAGGTCCACTCCGGCGCGATCGGCACGAAGACGTGCAGCCCCCGCCCGCCCGAGGTCTTGGGCCAGCCCCGCAGCCCCAGCTCGTCCAGCACCTCGCGCAGCTCGCCCGCCGCCCGTACCGCGTCCCGGTAGTCCGTGCCCGGCTGCGGGTCGAGGTCGATGCGCAGCTCATCGGGGTGTTCGGTGTCCGCGCGCCGCACCGGCCACGGGTGGAAGGTCAGACAGCCCAGGTTGGCGGCCCACACCACGGCCGCCGCCTCGGTGGGGCACAGCTCGTCCGCGTACCGCCCGCTGGGGAAGGAGATGCGGCCGGTCGGAATCCAGTCGGGGAGGTTCTTCGGCGCCCGCTTCTGGAAGAACGATTCCCCCTCCACCCCGTCCGGGTAGCGCTCCAGCGTCGTCGGCCGGTCCCGCAGCGCCCGCAGCACACCGTCGCCGACGGCGAGGTAGTAGCGGGCGAGGTCGAGCTTGGTGAAGCCCCGCTCCGGGAAGTACACCTTCCCGGGGCTGGACAGCCGCACCGCGCGCCCACCGACGTCAAGCTCCACCGTCTCTGCCATACACCAACGCTAGGTCCACTCCGCACTCCTCACCTCCCGGCAGGCGCCCGGACCGTAAGGGCCGCACAATCGAAGGCATCATGGACCTTCCGGTGATGCCCCCGGTGGCACCGATGCTGGCCAAGTCGGTGGCCACGATCCCGCCCGGTATGCGGTACGAGGCGAAGTGGGACGGCTTCCGGGCCATCGTGTTCCGCGACGGGGACGAGATCGAGATCGGCAGCCGCACCGGCAAGCCGCTCACCCGCTATTTCCCCGAACTCGTCGACGCCTTCCGCGCCAGTCTGCCGCCGCGCTGCGTCCTCGACGGCGAGATCGTCATCGCGCGCGGCGGGCGCCTGGACTTCGACGCCCTCCTGGAGCGCATCCACCCCGCCGACTCCCGGGTGCGGACGCTGGCCCGGACCACCCCGGCGGGCTTCGTCGCCTTCGACCTCCTCGCCCTCGGCGACACCTCGCTCATGGACGCACCCCTCGGCGAGCGCCGCGACGCCCTGACCGAGGCGCTGCGCGAGGCCGCCGACCCCGTCTTCACCGCCCCCTGGACCGACGACCTCGACGTCGCCCGGCAGTGGTTCGAGCGGTACGAGGGCGCCGGGCTCGACGGCATCGTCGCCAAACGCCCCGACCTCGGCTACCGGCCCGGTGAACGCGTCATGGTCAAGGTCAAGCACGAGCGGACCGCCGACTGCGTGGTGGCCGGGCTCCGGTTGCACAAGTCCGGGCCGGTCGTCGGCTCCCTGCTGCTCGGCCTGCACGACGCCACCGGCCGCCTCCAGCACGTCGGCGTCTGCGCCGCCTTCCCGATGCGCCGCCGCCAGGAGCTGATGACCGAACTGGAGCCGCTGCGCATGGAGTCGGCCGAGGGCCACCCGTGGGCCGACTGGGCGCGCGAGGAGGCGCACGCCGGGAGCCGGATGCCGGGCGCGCCCAGCCGCTGGACCGGCGCAAAGGACCTGTCCTGGCTGCCGCTGCGCCCGGAGCGGGTGTGCGAGGTGGCGTACGACCATATGCAGGGCGACCGCTTCCGGCACACCGCCCGGTTCCGGCGCTGGCGGCCCGACCGCGAGCCGGGGGAGTGCACCTACGCGCAGCTGGAGGAGCCCGTCTCGTACGACCTGCGCGAGGTGCTCGGCACCTGAGCCAGCCAGCGGGTATCTAGCGTGTGGCGCCGCGCTGCTCGGCCATCCGCGCGAACCAGTCCCGCGCCGCCTCCGCCGCCTGCTCCAGCGCCCCGGGCTCCTCGAAGAGATGGGTCGCCCCGGGCACGACGTGCACCTCGTGCGGCGCGGCCAGCATCGCGGCGGCCTGCTCGTTCAGCCGCAGCACCTCATGGTCGTCGCCGCCCACCACCAGCAGCACCGGCGCGCCCACCCGGTTCAGCACCCCGCCCGCCAGGTCGGGGCGGCCGCCCCGGGACACCACGGCCCGCACCCGCTCCGGCCGCTCCGCCGCGGCGGTCAGGGCGGCCGCCGCGCCCGTACTGGCGCCGAACAGGCCCACCGGCAGTCCGCCGGTGGCGGGGTGCCCGGCGAGCCAGTCGACCGCGGCCACCAGCCGCCGCCCCAGCAGCGGGATGTCGAAGCGGTGCTCCGCGGTGATCGCGTCCACCCGCTCCTCGGCGTCGGTGAGCAGGTCGAACAGCAGCGTCGCGAGCCCCGCCCGCTGCAGCACCCCGGCCACCGCGCGGTTGCGCGGGCTGTGCCGGGAACTGCCGCTGCCGTGGGCGAAGGCCACCACGGCGGAGGGCGGTTCGGGAAGCGCCAGATCGCCCACGAGCAGGGCGTCGTCCGCGGCGATACGGGCGGTCTCGGAGCGCATCGGCACCTCCTGCCGGGGAACGGGGAGCGCGGCGGCCACGTGGATTACGCGTGGGCCAGCAGCCCTTGGCGCAGCTCGCTGTAGAGCCGGGACAGCCGACGGGATATGTGCATCTGCGAGAAGCCGAGGATCTCGCCGATCTGGCTCTGTGAGAGCCCGGCGAAGAACCGCAGGTAGAGCACGTAGCGGTCCTGTTCGGAGAGGTCCGCGATGAGCACCCGCAGCGATTCCCGGTTGACGACCCGTTCGAGCGCGGCGTCGTCCGCGCCGACCGTCTCGGCGAGCAGCCGCTCCTCGGCGCCCTGCACCGCGGCGTTGAGGGACAGCGGGGTGCAGGAGGCGCTCGCCTCCAGCCCGGCGCGTACGTCCTCCTGCGGCATGCCGGTGCGGGTGCTGATCTCCCCGACGGTGGGGGTACGGCCGCCCAGCTCCTGTTCCAGCGCGTCGCGCGCCGAGCGGGTGCGGGAGCGGACCTCCTGGATGTTGCGCGGGATGTGCAGCGTCCACAGGTAGTCGCGGAAGTGCCGCTTCAGCTCGCCGGTGATGACGGGGATCGCGTACGAGGGGAAGGCGTGGCCGAGGTCCGGGTTGTAGCGGTCGACGGCCTTCACCAGGGCCAGCGAGGCGACCTGGGTGAGGTCTTCCATGTTCTCGCCCTTGTTGCGGAACCGCAGCGCCAGACGTTTGGCGACCGGCAGCCACTCGCAGATGATCGTCTCGCGGAGCGCGTCGCGCTCGGGCCCGGACGGCAGCCGGGACATGCGCAGAAACGCGCCAGCGGTGTCGGGGGTGTCGTCATGGCGCCGGCGGCGAGTCGCGGTTGCTGACATGGTCACTCGCCTCCGTGGTCCGATGTCACGGCCAGCCCGCGGCACAGCGGTGATGCGGGTGATGCGGTGAGGTCCCGCTCTCTTGAGGGCGATCGGTTTCACGGTCGGTTCTGCGGTCGCCACCAGGCTCGCATGCCCCCCAAGGTCGTGCAATTCGGCTAAATCGCCCTGCCTTTCCTGCACCTTTGGGAGGAATTGTGACACCGGGGGATTCGGCGCCGGAGCGGTGGGTATCCGCCCGGGATGGACGCCACCCTTCGCCTCGCCCAGCAGCCCGAGGCCGACGCCCTGCTCGCGCGCAGCCCCCTGGCCCTGCTGACCGGGATGCTGCTCGATCAGCAGGTGCCCATGGAATGGGCGTTCACCGGCCCGTACACCATCGCGCGGCGGCTGGGCGCCGACGACCTGGACGCCCAGGAGATCGCCGCGTACGACCCCGAGCGGTTCCCGGAGCTGCTGTCGGAGAAACCGGCCGTGCACCGCTACCCCGGATCGATGGCCAAGCGCATCCAGCAGCTGTGCCAGTACCTGGTCGAGCACTACGACGGTGACGCGGCCGCCCTGTGGCGCGACGTCCCCACCGGCGCCGAACTCCTCAAGCGGCTGAACGCCCTGCCCGGCTACGGCAAACAGAAGTCGCAGATCTTCCTGGCCCTGCTCGGCAAGCGGTTCGGGGTGCGGCCCGAGGGCTGGCGCGAGGCGGCGGGGTCGTACGGCGAGGAGGGCTCGTACCGCTCGGTGGCCGACATCACCGGGCCCGAGTCGCTGGACAAGGTGCGCTCGTACAAGCAGCAGATGAAGCGGCAGGCCAAGGCGGGCGGCGCCGGGAGCTGAGCCGGGTCAGGCCGTGCCCAGCGCGTCGCGCAGGGTGTCCACGGCCAGGGTGAGCGCGGCCCGTGCCGCATGGGTGTCGCGCAGCGCGTCGAGCATCAGGAAGTCATGGATGATGCCCTGCATCCGCAGCGCGGTCACCGGCACACCGGCGTCCCGGAGCTTGCTCGCGTACGCCTCGCCCTCGTCCCGCAGCACATCGGCCTCACCGGTGATGACCAGCGCGGGCGGCAGCCCCGTGAGCTGGCCGGGGTCCGCGCGCAGCGGGGAGGCGGTGATCTCGGCCCGCTGCGCGGGGTCGGTGGTGTACTGGTCCCAGAACCACTTCATGCCCTCGCGGGTCAGGTAGTAGCCGTCGGCGAACTGGTCGTACGAGCCGGTGTCGAAGTTCGCGTCGGTCACCGGGTAGAACAGCACCTGCTGGACGGGGGAGACGTCGCCGCGCTCCTTGGCCAGCAGCGTCAGCGCGGCGGTCATGTTGCCGCCCACCGAGTCCCCGGCCACCGCGAGTCGCCGCGGGTCGAGCCCGGCGCCCTCGCCGTGCGCCACGATCCACTGCCCGACCGCGTAACACTGCTCCAGGGCCACCGGGTAGCGGGCCTCGGGGGAGAGGTCGTACTCGGGGAACACCACGGCCGCGCCGACTCCGACCGCCAGCTCCCGGACCAGCCGGTCGTGCGTGTGCGCGTCGCCGAACACCCAGCCCGCGCCGTGCACGTAGAGAATCACCGGAAGGGTTCCGGAGACATTCGGCGGACGGACGATCCGCGCCTTCACCCCACCGGCCGGAATCCCGGTGACGCTGATCCACTCCTCGTCCACCTCGGGCTTGGGAACCTCCCCGGACTGCACCGCGTCGACCGTCCTGCGGCCTTCCGCGGGCGACATCTGGTACAGGTACGGCGGCTTCGCGGTGGCCTCGGCGAGCGCGGCGGCTGCGGGCTCCAGTACGGGGTGGGGCGGTGCGGTGCGCGGCATCTGAAGCTCCTCGACGGTCCGGGATTCGACCATCTCACCGCGCCCGCGCCCGCACCCTTCCGCTTACGCCAGCAGGGGGAGGAGTGGGTTTCGGCTCAGGTCAGCGGGCCCGGCGCCGGGGAGGGGTCGGGGACCGGATCGGGGCCCGGGGGCTGGGGAACCGGGTCCGGTGCCGGGCCCGGAGGCGGCCCCGGGGTGGGGGTCGGCGGCGGTCCGGGTACGGGCCCCGGCGTGGGCCCCGGCTTGGGACCGCCCGGCCCGGGCGACGGGGTCGGGTTCGGCGGCGCGGGGTCGGGCTGCGTCGCGTCGGCGGCGGACATGGAGTCGGTGTGCCGTGCCACGGTGTCCTCCAAAAGCTCATGAGACGGTGGTCACGTCAATATGCGGGTCGGGTGCCCGATCGCCCCCCGTCCACGCATGGCGTGTTATTCGGAATTTCCGGCGGCGCCGTCTGCGGCGTCCACGGCGTCTACGGTCATGACATCGACACCCGCGGCGCGCAGCGCCAGGATCTCCTCCCGGTCGGCGCGGCCGTCGGTCACCAGGGTCCAGCCCGGTGGCAGCCGTATCCAGGTGTGGAACGGGCGCCGGCCGATCTTGGCCGCGTGCGCCAGCACGTACACCTTCTCGGCGCGCCGGGCCATCAGCTCCTTCAGCCGGGTCTGGCGCAGATCTGCCTCGCAGATGCCGTGTTCGGCCGTCACCCCGTCGGCGCCCAGGAAGACCCGGTCGAACGTCATCCGCTCCAGCGCCGCCTCGGCGAGCGGGCCCAGGAAGCTCTGGCTCAGCGGCCGGAGCGTCCCGCCCAGGCACTCGACCCGCACGGACTCCACGTCGGCCAGCTCCTGGAGCGCGGTGAGCCCGGTCGTGGCCACCGTCAGCCCCTCGGCCGTGCGCAGCTCATGGGCGAGGGCGCCGACGGTCGAGCCCGCGTCCAGCAGCACCGTCTCGCCGGTACGGACGGCCGACGCCGCCCAGCGGGCGATGGCCCGCTTCGCGTCGAACGCCTCGCCGGTGCGCTGACGCAGCGACGCCTCCGGGTGGGCGACCAGGGCCATCGCCCCGCCGTACGTCCGCGCCAGCCGTCCGTCGGCGGTCAGCTGGGCGAGGTCGCGGCGGATGGTGGAGGCGGTGACCCCGAAGGTGCGGGACAGCTCCTCCACGCTGGCGAGGCCCGTGGTCGTCGCGAGGTGGACGATCTGGTCGCGCCGGGCCCGCGCTCCCTGTACCGGCAATGTCACTCGTCCTTCTCGATCTTCTCGTCCTTCTCGATCTACTCGGTCACATGGCTTCAGCGGGTGGGCGAGGGCGACATCTCGGCGGCCTGCCGCAGCGCCTCGATCATGCTACCGGCGTCGGCCTTGCCGGTACCGGCGATGTCGAACGCGGTGCCGTGGTCGACGGAGGTGCGGATGACGGGGAGGCCGACGGTGAGGTTGACCCCGGCCTCCAGACCCAGCACCTTCACCGGACCGTGCCCCTGGTCGTGGTACATGGCCACGATCAGGTCGTAGTCGCCGCGCCCGGCCAGGAAGAAGGCGGTGTCGGCGGGGAGCGGTCCGCGGGCGTCGATGCCGTCCTTACGCAGCACCTCCAGCGCGGGCACGATCTTCTCCTCCTCCTCGCCGTAGCCGAACAGCCCGTTCTCCCCGGCGTGCGGGTTGATGCCGCACACCCCGATCACCGGCTCCGGGGTCCCGGCCCGGACCATCGCGTCGTGGCCGCGGCGCACGGTCCGTTCGACCAGCCCCGGCTCGATCCTGTTGACGGCGTCGATGAGCCCGATGTGGGTGGTGACGTGAATGACCTTCACCGTCGGGGTGGCCAGCATCATCGACACCTCCTCGACGCCGGTGAGATGGGCCAGCAGCTCGGTGTGGCCGGGGAAGATGTGCCCGGCCGCGTGCAGGGCCCCCTTGTTGAGCGGCGCGGTGCAGATGCCCTGCACCTCACCGTCCATGGCGAGCCGGGCGGCCGTCCGTATGTACTGGTACGCGGCGTCCCCGGCGACCGCGGACAGCTCGCCCCAGGGCAGCTCGGCGGGGAGCAGCCCGAGGTCGATGATGTTGATCCGGCCCGGGGTGAACTCGGCCTCGGCGGGCGCGCCGACGGTGACGATCTCGCACGCGATGTCGCGCAGCCGGGCCGCCTGCCGCAGCCGCTCCGCGTCCCCGACGACCACCGGACGGCAGCGCCGCAGCGTCTCCGGGGCGAGCAGGGCGGGGACGATCACCTCGGGCCCGATGCCCGCGCCGTCGCCCATGGTGACCGCGATGAGCGGAAGCGGACCGGTGGGCTCCGGGTTCGTGGAGGGATTCTTGGGCGGCATGGACGGACCTTCCGTTCGGGTGTGGGGGCGCAGCGCCCGGACGATATGACGCAGGGAATCGGGATCGCCGAAGCTGCCCGGGCGGGTCACGACGGATCGCCCGTCGGGAGTGCGGAGGTGTACGGCGCCGTGGTGCACCTGCCCGACGGGGTCGAGCCGGGTGATCGCGAGCGCGTCCAGGACCTGCCGCGCGGTCTCGCCACCGGTCAGGACGAGGTCCCCCCGCCCATCGCCCGCCCCGAGCGCACCGGCGACAACCCGCGCCAGCGCCCGCACCAACCGCCGGGCGGGCGGGGGGCCGGGTGCCGCGCCGTCTCCGGCAGCGGCGGAGACCGCTTCCGGTGACGCGGTGCGGGGCCCGGTCGCGCGCTGGGCCGGTACCGGGGTCCGGGCCGTGCCACCGGGCCCTGGCGCGGCGGCCGTCGCGGGGTGAGCCGCACCGCGCGGACCGGCAGCCGGGGCGATGGTGACGACCGTGACCGGAGCGGTCGGCGGGGGCAGGGCGGCCAGGGGCGGATCGGCCAGCAGGCCGGTGAGGTCGAGCGGGATGTGTACGGCGCCGTCGTCGACCAGTCGGCGCACCTGCTCGACGGCGCCCGGCTCGGCCGTACCGACGACGACCAGCAGGGGCGGGTCGGCCGCCGCCACGGCTTCGGCCGGAGGCGCGGTTGCCACGCACGGCGCCGCGTCTGTCATCCCGGGGCGCGCGGCGGTGCGGCCGCGCGCTGCGGCTTCCGCGTGCGCGGCCGCCGCCACGGTCTCGGGGCGCGTCGCCGTGTCCGCCCGCGTGGCGCTGTCCGCCGTCGTGGGACCAGCGTCCGCCGTGGTGGGACCGGCGTCCAGCGTGGTGGGCCAGTCGGCCGTTGTCAGGTGGCGGCCCAGGGCCGTGGCCAGGCCGCCGGTGCCCACCAGGTGGGGGTGGGGGCCGCGGGTGAGGGCTGCCTCGACGATCGCGTCCAGGTCGGCGTCCGTCTCCGCGTCGCAGACCGCCACCCGGCCCGCCGCCACCGCGGCGCGCAGGGCGGACAGGAGGGCGGGGCGCGGGGCGCGCACGGTCGCGAGGGGGATCGGCTCGGTGGGGAGCCCGCCCAGCGCCTCGGCCACCGAGGACGGCGGGGACGTGGCCTCGGCGTGCCAGGCGTCGCCCTCGTGCAGCGGCACTCCGCCGACGTGGACCACGCCCGCGCGCACCACCCGCCCGGCGACCGGGAGGGCGGGGGCGACGATCACGCCCGTGCCGTCGGCGGCCAGCGCGGCGACCTCGGCGGCGACATTGCCCCGCAGCAGTGAGTCGATCTTCTTCAGGACCAGGGTGTCGCTCGTGGACGCGGACGCCGACGCGGAGGTGGAGGTGGAAGTGGAGGCGGACCGCAGCGCCGCGCGCACCGCGTCGGCCGCGGCTTCGGCGGGGAGGTGGCGCGAGTCGAGATCCAGGACGGTCACGGCATGCGGGTCCGTCGCGGCCGGTTCCTCGGGACGTGCCCCGGAAGGCCCAAGAAGGAGGACCTGACTGCGCGTTGTGCGCGATCTCAGTCCGGCGGCTGTCTCGGCGGCGCCGGACAGGTCGTCCGCGATGGCCAGCAGCCTCCGGAAGGGCGGTATCTCCACCGGTACCTCCTTTAATGGCCATGACAGGGGAAGCGGGCAGACGGCGGACACGCTGTCTCCGTGGTCTCGATGATGACACACGTTGCGCGAACCGCGCGAGAGGTATTGCGTAAAGCGCGCAGTCATGTCACGGTGACCGCCGCGACACCTAGAACCGCCGAGAGGTCAACGATGACCCGAATCCCTCACGCTACGGACGTCAGCCGCCGGTCCGTGCTCCGCCTCGGGGCGGGCGTCTCCGCAGGTCTCACCCTCGCCCCGCTCGCCGGGTGCGCGGGGCCCACCGGTGGCCCCGGCCCCGGTGCGATCAGCCTGGGGCTGAACCGTTCCCTGGTCAGCCTCGACAACAAGCTCAACCAATTCGACGCGGCCGTCACGGTCCAGCGCGCGGTCCGCCAGGGCCTGACCCGGATGGGCAAGGGGCTCCTGCCGGAGCTCGTGCTCGCCGACCGGTTCGAGATGACCGAGCCCACCCGCTGGACGGTGCGGCTGCGGGCCGGAGTGCGCTACTCCGACGGCAGCCCGGTCACCGTCAAGGACGTGGCGACCGCGCTGAAGATGTACTGGGGCGTCAACGGCTCGTTCATCGTGGGGCTCTTCCCCGAGCGGCCCGCCCTCGAACCGGTGGACGAGCGCACGTTCTACCTGCACACCAAGCGCCCCGTCCCCATCCTCGACCAGCTGATGGCCAACATCCTCATCAGCCCGGCCGCCAAGAACCGGCCCGAGGAGCTGTCCGGTGGCGTCGGCTCCGGACCGTACGTGGTCACCTCGGCGAACTCCGGCACCGGCGAGTACGCGCTCGCCGCCAACGACCGGTACTGGGGGCGGCACCCCGCCACCCCCCGGGTCCGGGTCCGCTTCGTCCCCGAGGAGTCCAGCCGCGTGGTCGCCCTGCGCAGCGGTGAGCTGGACGTCATCGACACCATCACCCCCGACTCGGCCGAGCAGCTGCGCGGACTGCCCGGGGTACGCCTCGACCGGACCACCGGCACCCGCGTCAACCAGCTGTTCTTCAACTTCCGCAAGCCGCGCGGCCATCCGCTCGCCGATCCGCGGGTGCGCGAGGCGCTGAGCTACGCCATCGACGGCAAGTCCCTCGTCGACGATGTGCTCACCGGCTCCGCCCAGCAGGCCGAGGGCGTGGTCCCGCTCGCCCTCAAGGGCGCGATACGCACCGGTGGTTACGTCCACGACCCCGGCAAGGCGCGCAAGCAGCTCGCCGCGCTCGGCCACCGTGACCTCAAGGTGAAAATCATCTGGGAGTCGGGGGAGTTCCCCGGCGACACCTCGGTGATGGAAGCCGTCCTGGAGATGCTGCGCGCGGCCGGAGTCCGCGCGACCCTCCAGCAGTTCGAACCCGGCGGCGACATCCAGCAGTGGCGGCAGGGCCGCCGCGGCGACTGGGACGTCCTCGGCAACGGCTTCTCCGTCCCCACCGGCCACGCCTCCACCAGCCTTCAGGGCATGTACGGCGGCACCCCGGAGAAGGAGAAGACCCGCGACACCTACCAGGGCTACGTCTTCCCGCAGATCGCCGACCGGCTGGCCGACGCCTCCGCCGAAACCGACGAGAAGACCCGGAACGCCAAGCTCGCCGCCGTCCAGAAGGAAATCTGGAACACCCGCCCCTGTCTGTGGGCCTTCGTCCCCGACGTGGTGCTGGCCCGCCGCTCCCGGGTCCGGGATGTAAGGCTTCTGCAGCTCAACTCCTACGACCTCGCCGCCGCGCGCCTGGAGGGCTGAGCCGTGCCGCGCTATCTGATACGCCGCCTGGGCCAGAGCGTCCTGACCATCTTCCTGACCCTCTCCACCGTCTTCGTCCTGGTGCGCATGGCACCCGGCGACCCGGCTGCCGCCCTGGCCGGACCCAACCCCAGCAGCGCGGATCTCGCCCGAATCCGTGAACAGTTCGGGCTGGATCAGAGCCTGCTCACCCAGTACGGCGTCTTCCTGCGCGATCTGTTCACCGGCGACCTCGGGACCAGCTACTCCTTCCACGCGCCCGCCTTCGACGTGGTGTTCGACCGGGTCCCCTACACCATCACCCTCGCGCTCTCCGCGATCCTGCTCACCACCGTGGTCGCCGTGCCGCTGGGGGTGTGGATGGCCCGCCGCGCCGACACCAAGCGCGAGCTGGGCGCCAATGTGCTGACGATCGCCGGACAGTCCATGCCGGACTTCTGGATCGGCGTCATGCTGCTGACCGTCTTCGCCGTGCTATGGCCGGTGATGCCCGCCTCCGGCTTCACCACCTGGAGCGGCCTGGTGCTGCCCGCCGTCACCGTGGCGTCCCTGCAGATGGCGCTCATCTCCCGGCTGGTGCGGCGCGAGATGGTCGCGGCGCTCAGTTCGCCGTACGTCATCACCGCCCGCTCCCGCGGTGTCTCCGAACGCGCTCTGACCTGGCGTTACGCCATGGGCAACTCGGCCATTCCGGTGCTCACCGCGCTCGGCACCCGGTTCGCCGCGATGCTCAACGGCGTCGTGGTGGTCGAGGTGGTCTTCGGCTGGCCCGGCGTCGGCTCGCTGGTCGTCCGCGCCCTGGAGACCCGCGACTACCCGCTGATCCAGGCGACCGTCCTGGTCACCGCCGCCCTGGCGGTCTTCGTCCAACTCCTCATCGACCTGGCCTACCCGCTGCTCGACCCGCGGGTACGCCTGGGAAAGGCGGCCTGAGAGATGAAAGGCGCCCTCGAACCCCCGGCCGCCACCCCCACCGGCTCCCCGGGCCCCGCCGGGTCTCCCGCTCGCGCCCAGGCCGCGTCCGGGCCCCGCCTCAGCCGGGTCACCGCCCGCGACCTGGCCCGCGCCACCGCCACCCGGCGCCGCCGCAGTGCGAGCCTCAAGCTGTGGGCGGGCGCGGTGTGCACCCTGCTGGTGGTGGTGCCCGTCGCCCTCGCGCAGGTGCTGCCCCTGTCCGGCGCGAACGACCAGGACCTCTCCCGGCGGCGGCTCCCCCCGCTGACCGACGGCCACCTCTTCGGCACCGACCAGCTCGGCCGCGACCTGCTCTCCCGGGTGCTGCACGGCGGCCAGGTGTCCCTGTCGATCGGTGTGCTCGCCGTCCTCGTCTCCGGCCTCATCGGCATCGTCGCGGGCGCGGCCGCCGGATACTTCGGCCGCTGGGTGGACGCGATCGTCTCCCGGCTGCTGGAGGCGCAGATGTCGCTGCCGCTGCTGATGATGCTGCTGCTCGTCGTCGCCCTGTTCGGCCCGTCCGTCACCGTCATCACCTGCGTGATCGCCATCGCCCAGTGGCCCGAAGTGGCCCGGCTGACCCGCTCGCTGGTGCTGGTGGAGCGCGAGAAACCGTACGTGGCCGCCGCCCGGGTGCTGGGGCTGCGCCAGGTTGCCATCCTGACCCGCCACATCATCCCCAACATCGTCCGCCAGGCGTCGCTGGTCGTCCTGCTGCTGCTCGCCCAGGCCGTCCTGCTGGAGAGCGCGCTCAGCTACCTCGGCGCCGGGCCCCAGCGGCCGTTCGCCACCTGGGGGCGCATCATCTCCGACGGCCAGGACTACATCACCACCTCCTGGTGGCTGGTGACCCTGCCCGGTCTCGTCATCGCGCTGCTGGTGGTCGGGGTCAACCTGCTGGGCGACGGGCTGCGCGACCGTACCCGCCGACGCACGACGGAGGGCTCCTGATGAGCGACGCGACGAGAAACGCGCCGCGTGACGCGACGAGCGGCGCGACGGGCAACGCGACGCGGGACCGGCAAGCCCCGCTGCTGGAGGTCGAGGACCTGCAGATCGAGCTGATCACCGACCGTGGCGTGGTCCGCGCGGTCGACGGCGTCGGCTTCACCCTCGCCGCGGGCGAGACCGTGACCCTCATCGGCGAGTCCGGCTCCGGCAAGTCCACCACCGCGATGGGCCTGCTGCGGCTGCTGCCCGAAGGGCTGGCCGTGCTCTCCGGCACCGCCCGCGTCCGGGGCGTCGACGTCGTCGCCGACCCCCGCGCGGCCCGCCGCATCCGCGGCCGCGGCGTCTCCCTCATCCCGCAGGACCCGATGACCGCGCTCAGCCCGGTGCACACCATCGGCCGCCAGCTCGGCGAGGCGCTGCGCATCCGCCACCCGGAGCTGTCCCGCGCCGACGCCCGCGCCAAGGGCATCGAACTGCTCGGCCGGGTACGGATTCCCCACCCCGAGACCCGGTGGGGCGCCTACCCCCACCAGTTCTCCGGCGGCATGCTGCAGCGCGTCCTCATCGCCATCGCGCTCGCCGCCGAACCCGAGCTGCTGATCGCCGACGAGCCGACCTCCGCCCTCGACGTCACCGTCCAGGCGGGCGTCCTCGACCTCCTGATGGAGCTTCAGGAACGCACCGGCATCGGCATCCTCATGATCACCCACGATCTGGGGGTGGCCCGGCTGGTCTCCGACCGCATCCATGTCATGCGCGACGGCCGCTTCGTGGAATCCGGCCCCGTCGAACAGATCGTGGAACACCCCGCCGAGGCGTACACCCGCGATCTGCTCGCCGCCGTCCCCACCCTGGGCCCCTGGGACGAAACCCCCGCCACCGCGTCCTCCGAGGAGGCGTCGCCATGACCACACCCCTGCTGGCCGTCGAGGACCTGGTGGTCGAATACCCGGTACCGGGCGGCGTGTTCCGCGCGGTCGACGGCGTCGGCTTCACCGTCGCACCCGGCGGGGCGCTCGCCATCGTCGGCGAGTCCGGCTGCGGCAAGTCCACCATCGCCCGCTCCCTCGTCCGGCTGCTGCGCCCCACCGAGGGCCGCATCCTGCTCGACGGCACCGACATCGCGACCCTGCCCGAGCGGCGGCTGCGGCCGCTGCGGCGCCGGGTGCAGATGGTCTTCCAGGACCCGTACGGCTCACTGGACCCGCATCTGACCGCCGAGGAGATCGTGGCCGAGCCGCTGCGGCTGGCCGGGACGCGGTCCGCCGCCGAGCGCGGCCGCCGGGCAGCCCAGCTGATCGACCAGGTGGGCCTGCCCACCAGCGCCCTTCAGCGGCGCCCCGCCGAGTTCTCCGGCGGTCAGCGCCAGCGGATCGGCATCGCCCGCGCCCTGGCCAGCGGGCCCGAGCTGCTGGTCTGCGACGAGGCCACGTCCGCGCTGGACGTGTCCGTACAGGCTCAGGTGCTCCAGCTGCTCCGCGAACTCCAGGCCGAACAGAACCTCGCCTACATCGTCATCTCCCACAACCTCGGAGTGGTCCGGGAGATCAGCTCCGAGGTGGTGGTGATGCGCGGCGGGCGGATCGTCGAATCGGGGCCGACCGCGGACGTGCTCGCCGCGCCCACCCAGCCGTACACCAGGACGCTGCGGCGCGCGGCGCTCGACCCGGCGACGATGCGGGGACGCAAGCCACGCGCCCTGGTGTCCGCGATCGCGACCGACCAGGGCCATGATCGTGGTCAGGACGACCATCACCGAACATCTGGAGCAACGCAGTGAACGCGCACGCGCAGACCCACACCACCTCCCAGGCGTCGCCCGGCGGGGTGACCGTGCCAGGGGCCCCGGTGCCGCTGTCCCGGCTGGTGCTGGGCACCATGACCTTCGGCGACACGGTGGACCGGGCGGGCGCCGAGGCGATGCTGGACACCGCGCTCGACGCCGGGGTGACGGGCGTGGACACCGCCAACGCGTACGCCGGGGGCGTCACCGAAACCATCCTCGCCGAGCTGCTGCCCGGCCGCCGCGACCGGATCGTCCTCGCCACCAAGGCCGGGATGCCGCACGCCGACGCCGGTGAGCACTCCCCGCTGTCCGCGCGCGGTATGCGCGCGGCCCTCGAAGGCAGCCTCCGCCGCCTCGGCACCGACCACGTCGACCTCTTCTACCTCCACCAGCCCGACCGCAGGGCCACGCTGGAGGAGACGCTGGGCACGGTCGCCGAGTTCGTCGCCGAGGGCAAGATCCGCGCCCTGGGCGTCTCCAACTTCGCCGCCTGGCAGATCGCCGAGCTGACCCACACCGCCGACCGGGTCGGCGCCCCGCGCCCGGTGGTGGCGCAGCAGCTGTACAACCTGCTGGCCCGGCGCGTCGAGGAGGAGTACCGGGAGTACGCGGCCACCAGTGGCCTGCGCACGATGGTCTACAACCCGCTCGGCGGCGGCCTGTTGACGGGCCGTCACACCTTCGAGGAGACCCCGGAGTCCGGCCGCTTCGGCGACTCCAAGCTCGCCGCGATGTACCGGCAGCGGTACTGGGACCCCCGGCTCTTCGAGGCCGTCCACGACCTGGGACGGATCGCGGACGAGGCGTCCATCCCGCTCACCGACCTGTCGCTGCGCTGGCTGCTGGGCCGCGACGGCGTGGACGCGCTGCTGCTGGGCGGCTCCCGGATCGAGCACCTGCGCGCCAACCTGGCCGCCGCCACCGCGGGACCGCTGCCGCAGGACGTGGTGGCGGCATGCGACGAGGTGGGCACCCGGCTGAGGGGCCCGATGCCCCCGTACAACAGGTAAGCCGCGCCCCTTCCCGATCCGGGGGCTCCGCCCCCGGACCCCGTATCACCGCACACCGTGAGGAGCCCGGCGACCATGACCGCCGACCATGACACCGCGATACCGCTGACGGACGGCCGGGTCCGGCCACGGCCGGGCGACCCGGCGCGGCAGGAGGCGTTCCTGCCCGCACCGGCCGTCCAGAACCACGCCGCCAACCTGACCGTGCTGCCCGGCGGCGACCTCGGCTGCGTGTGGTTCGGCGGCACCCAGGAGGGCGTGCCGGACATCTCTGTGTGGTTCTCCCGGCTGGCACCGGCCGCCGACACCTGGTCGGAGCCGGTCCGGCTCTCCGACGACCCGGCCCGCTCCGAGCAGAACCCGCTGCTGTTCCCCACCCCGGCCGGTGAGCTGTGGCTGCTCTACACCGCCCAGCAGGCGGGCAACCAGGACACCGCCGAGGTCCGGGTGCGGGTGTCGGACGACAACGGGGAGACCTGGGGCGCGCCGCGCACCCTCTTCCCGGCCACCGGCGGGGGCGGTGTGTTCATCCGTCAGCCGACCGCCGTACTGGGCGACGGGCGGTGGGTGCTGCCGGTGTTCCACTGCGTGGCCACGCCCGGCGTCAAGTGGGTGGGCGACCATGACACCAGCGCGGTGATGATCAGCGACGATGAGGGCCGCACCTGGCGGGAGTGGCCCGTACCGGGCTCCACGGGCTGTGTGCACATGAACGTCCACCCGCTCCCGGACGGCACCCTGCTGGCCCTGTTCCGCAGCCGCTGGGCCGACGCGGTGTACCGCTCGTACAGCGCGGACGGCGGGGAGAGCTGGAGCGAGCCGGAGCCCACCGAGCTGCCCAACAACAACTCCTCCGTCCAGTACGTCCCGCTCGCCGACGGGCGGCTGGCGCTGGTGTACAACCACAGCAGCCGCGCCGACGCGACGGCCCGCCGGGTCTCGCTCTACGACGAGATCGACGACGAGGGAGCGGCGGGCGACGCTCCGGCCGCCGCACCCGCGCGGTCCGGGGACGCCCCCGGGGCCTTCTGGGGCGCGCCCCGGGCGCCCATGACCCTCGCGCTCTCCGCCGACGGTGGCCGCACCTGGCCGGTACGGCGCGATCTCGATGTCGGCGACGGACACTGCCTGACCAACAACTCACGCGACCGGCTCAACCGGGAGCTGTCGTATCCCACCATCGGGCAGACCCCGGACGGCACGCTGCACATCGCGTACACGTACCACCGCCAGGCCATCAAGTACGTCCGCGTCGGCCCGGACTGGGCGGCCGATGCCTGAGCCCCGCCACCGGCACGCCGTGGTCACCGGCGCCAGCTCCGGTATCGGCGCCGCCATCGTCACCCGGCTGCTGGACGAGGGGTGGCGGGTCACCGGTATCAGCCGTACGGCCCCGCCCCACGGACACGAGCGGCTGCGCTGGCTCCCGGCCGACCTGGCCCGGCCGGAGGAGCTGCCGGAGGCGCTCACCCCGATGGCCGAGGACGGCCCGCTCGACGCCCTCGTGCACGCGGCGGGTGTCCAGCGCTCGGCCCGGCTGGGCCAATTGGACGCCGAGGACGGGTCCCTCATGTGGCGTATCCACGTGCAGGCGGCCACCGTCCTGGCGGACGCGCTGGTGGACCGGGTCCGGGACGGGGGCCGGGTGGTTCTGGTGGGCAGCCGGACGATGACCGGCGTACCGGGCAAGAGCCAGTACGCGGCCACCAAGGCGGCGCTGGCGGGCCTGGCCCGGTCGTGGGCGGCCGAACTGGCGCCGCGCGGGGTCACCGTGAACGTGGTGGCGCCGGGCCCGACGGACACCCCGATGCTGCGCGACCCGGGCCGCAGCCGCACCCCGCCCGTCGTTCCGCCGCTCGGCAGGCTCGTACGCCCCGAGGAGGTCGCCGGGCTGACGGCCTTCCTGCTGGGTCCGGAGGGCGGTTCGGTGACCGGCCAGACGCTGGTGATGTGCGGGGGCGCCTCGCTCTGACGCACCACCGGCCGGGAGGGAGTTTGGTCATGGCCCCGTCACGGAACCTCCTCTCGTTGTTCACCATTGGACGATCATGTGTCTGTCACGCTTTCGGGGTTCGAACAACGGTCGTAAGTCGATCGTGAATCGGGGAGAGGACACCACACATGACCCGTGTGACCCGCTGGAAATCCCTGGCCCTGCTGGCCGGTGTCGTGACGGTCGCCGTCACGGCGCAGACCCCGGCCACCGCCGTGCCCACCAGCACCGCGTATGACGACACGTACTACCAGGACGCGGTCGGCAAGACCGGGGAGCCGCTGAAGGACGCCCTGCACCAGATCATCAGCAAGGACGTCAGCAAGCTCTCGTACGACGAGGTCTGGGACGCCCTCAAGAAGACCGACGAGGACCCGGACAACTCCGCGAACGTCATCCTGCTCTACACCGGCCGGTCCCAGAGCAAGGACTCGAACGGCGGAAACCCCGACGACTGGAACCGTGAACACGTCTGGGCGAAGTCGCACGGCGACTTCGGCACCGCCACCGGACCCGGCACGGACATCCACCATCTGCGCCCGACGGATGTCTCGGTCAACAGCACCCGCGGCAACAAGGACTTCGACGAGGGCGGCTCGGAGGTGGAGGAGGCGCCGGGCAACCGCACCGACGACGACTCCTTCGAGCCCCGCGACCAGGTCAAGGGCGATGTGGCCCGGATGATCCTGTACATGTCGGTCCGCTATGAGGGTGGCGAGGGCTTCCCCGACCTGGAGCCCAACGACAAGGTCGACAACGGCAGCCAGCCCTACATGGGGCGGCTCTCCGTGCTCAAGAAGTGGAGCGACGAGGACCCGCCGGACGCCTTCGAGAAGAAGCGCAACCAGGTCATTTACGACGACTTCCAGCACAACCGGAACCCGTTTATCGACCACCCGGAGTGGGTCGGCGAGATCTGGAAGTAGCCCTCCGGCGCCTTACGCCCCCCGCGCCGCCGTCAGCAGCTCGGCGGTGCGGCCGGGGTGTCCGGGGCGGGGCTGCAGCGAGGGCAGCAGCAGGGTCCACAGATCGGCCAGATGGTCCTCGACGAGCCGCCGCCCGTCGAGGGCCTCGGACACCGTGTGCAGGCCGAAGAAGGCGCAGACGATGGACCGCGCGGCGGGCAGCGGATCGACATGGCCGGCCAGCTCGCCCTCGCCGTGGGCCCGTTCCAGCATGGCCCCGACGGCGTCGATCCAGCCGATGAACGGGGGCGGGAAGGGCGCCGCGATCAGGGAGCGCTCGGTCCACAGCCGGGCGCCCGCCCGCACCACGATGTCATCGCGGAAGGCGCGGGCCACCGCGAAGCTGAGCCGGACGAGCTGCTCCAGCGCGGGCACCTGGAGCCCGGTGTGCCGGCCGATCAGGGGCGGCCAGGTGGCGAAGTGTTCCTGCACCACGGCGAGGGCGAGCCGTTCCTTGCTGGTGTAGTGGAAATAAATCGCGCCACTGGTGTGACCCGAACGGGCGGTGATGTCGCTGATGCTCGTTCCGGCGTAGCCGCGTTCGTCGAAAAGGGATGCGGCCGCTTCCAGAAGAGACCGGCGAGTTTGTTCGGCCCGTTCTTGCACGTGTTCGTCGTCCTTCATCAGCCGGTCGGGTGTGACGGAGTGAACTTAGCGGACTTTCGGCCGCCGATGGTGATGAGGACAGACAGGTCAAACATTATTAGTATTTTATGGTGATCGTTCGTGAGGCTCGCGGCCTTTCGGAGCCGACCGGTCCCACCGGTCGGCCGCTCAGCTGGTCCCGCACCGTGGCACGCGAGGCCGTGCACCGGGTTTCGGTGGCCGAGGTGCTGCTCACCGACGTCCGTACGCTGGGTGACGGACGGTTCGAGGCGGCCGCCCAGTGGCCCCGCTCCCATCCGACGTTCCCACACGGCGGGGACGGCCTGCACCATCCGCTGATGATCGCGGAAACCCTGCGCGAACTGGGGATCTACATCCCGACCCGGTACTACGCCGTGCCCGCGGGCGCGCACTTCCTGATCCGCGACCTGTTCTTTCGGCTCGACCCGGAGGCCGAGCCCCGAGCCCCGCACGGGGCGACCGACATCACCTGCCGGATCGCCGTGACGGACGTCCGCACCGCACTGCCCTCCGGGCGGCTGGTGTCCGGGATGCGGCTCGACGTCGGCCTGTGGGCGGGTGGCCGGATCTTCGCGCGGGCCGGGGGCACCGCCCGCTTTCTCGACGGCACCGCGTACGCGGAGACCCGCTCCGCGCATTCGGGCCAGACCGCGCGGCGCCGACTGCGCGCCGCCGTACGGCCCTCACCAGGGCAATTGGGCGTCACCGCGGCCCGGGACGTGCTGGTGGTGCGGGATGGGGGAGTGGTGTACCTGGACCCCGCCGACCCCCGCCACCCGTTCTTCTTCGACCACTGGAGCGACCATGTGCCGGGGCTCGTGCTGCTGGAGAGCGCGCGGCAGGCCGCGGCGCTGGCCAGCGGGGGGCTGCTGCTCCGCCCCCTGGCCTGCCGGATGAAGGCGATCCGCTTCACCGAGTCCCATCCGCCCGCCGTGGTCGAGTGCGTCTCCCACGGCAGAACGTGCGTCTTCCGGCTGCGCCAGGCGGACATCTGCACGGCCGTCGGTGTGCTCCAGTACGGCTGACCGCACATCTGGACGACGAACGTAATGAACGACGAACGTAACGAACGACGAACGTAACGAACGACGAACGCATTGAGCTACGAACGCCCTGAGCGACGAACAAATCGCCGACGCTGAGTGACCTCTTGCTTACTCCGGGCCATCTCACTAACGTAGTGATCGTTATGTTTCGGGGCAGGCAATTCTTCGCCTGAACGACTTTCCACGTCACGCCCGGCATTCCGCGCACAGCGCGCCGCCCAGAAAATCACCGCGCTGTCCCCCGTGGTCACAGGCAAGCCCCTGCGTCGATTCCCCCATCTCTCCTGGAACGGCAGGCAGATGACAGCAGAAACGCTTCTCGCATGGACCCCCGCCGCCATCGTCTTCGACTGTGACGGCACGCTGATGGACTCCGAACGGCACTGGGAAAAGGCCCGCGAAGTGGTGCTCGCGAACTACGGGGCCGTCTGCGACGAGGACTTCGCGCGGCGCACCAAAGGGCTCCACTACACCGAATGCGGCCGCATGCTGGCCGAATTCGCCAAGCTTCCCGACCTCGCCGACGAGATGACGCGGCAGCTGCTGAGCGCGTTCCGCAGACTGGTGGCCGACGACCCGGTCACCATGCCGGGTGCGGCCGAACTCGTCCACAAGGCGGCGGCTTTCGCACCGCTCGCCGTGGCGAGCAACTGCCCGCGCGACGTGGTCGAGGACGGGCTCTCCAAGGCCGGGCTGCTGCGTTACTTCGACCATGTGATGGTCCCCGGCGGGGAAGTGCGGCCCAAGCCCCATCCCGATGTGTATCTGGCGGCCGCCCGCCTGTGCGGTGCGGCCCCCGGCGACGCGCTCGCGGTGGAGGACTCCCACTGCGGTTTCCTGTCCGCCTCCCGGGCCGGGCTGAGGGTGCTCGGCGTGGGACCGCGCAAACCGGTCGACGAGCGTCCGCCGGTGGATCTGTGGGTCTCCACGCTCGCCGATCCCGACCTGCTCAAATGGGCCGACTCCCGGGTGGCTTGAGGCCTGGAGAGACCTGAAGGGACCGTGGCACCGGTCAGTCCATCTTCATCCCGTCGTGGGACGTGGAACCGCCCTGGGACTTCGACCCACCGTGGTGCATCATCGAGCCCTGCTCGATGGCCCCGCCGAGCTTCGAACGCAGTGGCTTGAGGGACCCCGAGGACTGACCGGTGACCGACCAGCGGGCGCCGACCAGATACATGCCCCCGTAGTCCTTCGAAGTGTTCAGCCAGTCCTTCTGGCCCTTCTCGGTGGCGAAGGTGACCATGGTGTAGCGGTCGCCCTTGCTGGACTGGCAGTTGCCCTGGCGCAGTTCGTCCGCCTCGGTGACGATGGTCGCCTTGCAGCCGATGGCATCGGCGATCTGCGTCAGGGCCGCCGGCTTCCCGGGCTTCCCCAGCTCCTTGGCGGCGTGTGCCTTCTCCTTCTCCGACTTCTTCCCGTCGGCCTGGCTGCTCCCACCGCAGCCGCTCACCACTCCGCTCGCGAACAGCACTGCCGCGCAGAGCGCGGTGGCACGAAGTGCGCGTGACACATCAACCTCCCGTCGACATCCGGCGGGGAGGCCCGGAGCGCCTCGCTTCCGGGCCCCCGCCGGGGTGGACCATCATGCCGTCTCTACTGACCGGCCTTCTTGCCCTTGTCGGTGACCGCGAACCACGTGCCCTTCACACCCTGGCCGTTGGTGTCCCCGGGCTTCTTGTCACCGGCGAAGGTGTACAGCAGCCAGCAGTCGAAGGCGGCCTGCTTGCTGCCGTCGGGGCGCTCGAAGGAGGTGACCTTCGAGGCGTCCACCCCGGAGACCTTGGTGGTGTCGACAGCCTTGACCGGCTTCCAGGTGTTCAGGCACGCGGCGTCGACACAGGCCGTCTTCATCGGCCACGCGCTGTCCTTGTCGAACCGGTAGACGGTCATGCCCTTGCCGTCCACCATGATCTTGCCGAGGTCGGCGTTGTTGTTGACCATCAGCTCCAGGGCGGCGCTCCCGGCCTTCTTGCCGGCCGGCTTTCCGTCCGGGGCCAGCGCGTTCCAGGTGCCGCCCACGCCCTGGCCCTTGGTGTCGCCCGCCTTGGTGTCGCCCGCGTAGCGGTAGACCGGCCAGCCCTCCAGGGTCAGCTGCTCGGTGCCGTCCGCGCGCTTGACCTTGCCGAGCTTGGCGGCGTCGATACCGGTACCGGCGGTGGCGTCGTCGGCGGGCACCGGCGGCCACTTGGTGGCGCACGCGTCGTTGCAGTTGGACTTGGCCGGCTTGGGGGTGTCCTCGTCGAACCGGTAGAGGGTCATGCCCGCGCTGTCGGCGACGAACTTGCCGAGCTTGGCGTCGCTCTTGACCGCGAGCTGCTTCGCCGAACCCGTCTGGCTCCCGCCACTGCCCGCTGCCGCGCCGGTGTCGCTGCCGTATCCGCCGGTGGCGCCGGCCCCCGCGGCCGCCGCACCCGCACCCGCCGACGCCGTGGCACCCGCTGTCTGGCTGCTGCCGCCCACGGGCTGGACGTTCGCGCTGCCCGCGGAGGTGTCATTGCTGCCACACGCCGCCGTCAGCATGACCACTGCCACGGACATTCCCGCGAATGCGATCTGACGCCGCTTCTCCATGACCACTCCCTGCGAAATCCTTATCGGTGTCCGGCGGTGAAGGCGCCGACGTCATGTCCATACGGAGCCCGTGTCGACCGACGTTCAGCCGGTTAAAAATTTGTCACCAGACGCAAAAAACGCCGGATACGTGAGCGCACAGCAGTCGACGGCCGTTGAGCAACGGCCGTCGTGGCAGGGGGACTTCCCGCGCGGGCTACTCCTCGATGCGCAGCGCGAGCGCGGGACAGCGGCGCACCGCGCGCACCGCCTGGCCGCGCAGCTGGCGGGGCACGTCCATCCGGGCGGAGGACGGGTAGCCGTCGATGCCCAGCGTCAGCACGTCGGGCGGCAGGATGTCCGCGCACAGCCCATGGCCCTGGCACAGCGACCAGTCCACCAGGAGCTTCTCCGTCGGACCCCGCTGCTGCCGGTCCGCGCGCGGCGGCGCGGACGCCGGACCGGGCGGCAGGGCCAGCGGCTGGGACTCCTCGGGCAGCGGCAGCACACCCATCGTGGGCCGCCCGCAGCCCGAGCCGAGCGCATGGGCCTCGAACTCCTCGGGAAACGCGTCCAGCGCCGTGGTCACGAACCCGGCCGTACCGTCGGGATGGCTGCACGCGCCCCGTTTGCGCACCGAATTGATGTACGCGCGCACATTGTCGATGGACGACTGGCCGCCGCCCCGCTCCACCTGGCCGATGGCGTCCGCGAGTGCGGGCAGGCCGATGAAGCACGGACCGCACTGTCCGGCCGTCTCGGCGGCCAGCCAGCGGGCCACCCGCGCGGTCTCGCCGAGCGGGCAGGTGTCCTCGGGGATGGGCAGTACCGCGCCCGCGCCCAGCCGCGCGCCGTACTTCTTCATGGACTCGCGCGAGATCGTGGTGGCGTTGATGGCCTTCGGGTCCAGCCACTTGCCGTGGTAGCCGCCCACCAGCACACCCTGGCCGGGGGAGAGCCCGCACAGCTCCAGGACGTAGGTCAGCGGCACCCCGGTCGGCGTCTCCATCACATACTTGCCGCCGACCGTCAGCAGCGTCGTGCCCGGTTCGGTGGGCAGCCCCACCGAGCGGTACGGCAGGGCGCCCATCCGCGCCGCGACGGCGAGCTGGGCGTAGGTCTCGGTGTTGGACAGCAGAGTGGGCAGCCCGCCGAGACCGTTCTCGCTGGACCGGATCTTCCGGCCGTTGGGGATGGCCGGGGCGCCGCTGATGCCATTGATGACGGCGCCGCCCTCACCGGCCACGAACCGGTCGGGCGTGAGGGTCACCGACACCGGGACACCACTGGGGCCGCGCTCGGCCACGGCGGCGTTGAGCGACTCCTCGACATCCGGGCGGTGCACCGCGATGGCCACTTCCTCGGCGCCGATCGCCTCGGCGGCCAGCGTCGCGCCGTCGATCACCAGATGCGGGGTGTGCAGCAGCAGCGCGGTGTCCTTGAGGCAACTGGGCTCGCCCTCGCTGCCGTTGACCACCACGTTGCACCGGCCACCCGCGCGTCCGGCCGCTTCGACGACCGCACTGACCTTCTTGGCGAAGGGGAAACCGGCCCCGCCGCGCCCGCGGAGATCGATGTTCTCCGCGAGCGCGACGAGTTCGTCCGCCCTCAGGGCGGGCATGGTGCCGTGTACCGTCAGGTGGCCGACCCGGTCGAGCCGGTAGGCCTCGTCCAGCCCGGCGAGCAGCCGGGGCGGATCGACACAGGCCAGCCTGGGTTTTGTCTTGATCACCGGTCCCACCCACGGGAGGCACCGAGTGATGCGCCGTCCCGCCGGCCCGAGTCGGCCGAGCGCGGGCGCGGCACGGTGGGTGCGGCGCGCCGGGTGCGGCCTTCCTGAAGGCCCCGGGCGGGCGGATTCCTCACGGAGATGCCGTCCCCTCGATCGTCGTCCTGGCTGCGCCGGGCTGCGAGCCGCATCCACAGCGCGATGGCCACTCCGGCCAGAGCCGCGATGTAGCCGTAGGTCGCCCAGATCTTGGCCGCACGACCGGCCTTCAGACCATGGACCAGCGCGGCGCCCCAGGCGGGGTAGGCGCCCACATGGAGCGCCCGCCACCACCGGTACCGCCAGCGGGAGTTGCCCGCCGCGGCGAACGAGCTGCGAACCGCTCCGGTCACCGCCGCGATGACGAAGAGGTAACCGGCAATGGTTCCGAGCCCGATCAGGACCGGCTGCTTTGCGTCAGCGAACGGTAGCACGATCGAAGCTGCGTTCGTATGGCTCTCCGCGACCTTCACCCAGATGTGAATGCCGAGGAAGAGCAGGCCGGCGATCGCGGACGCCCGGTGGATGCCCTGGGCGATGAGCCGGTGGTTGGAGTGCAAGATCATCTGGTCGGTCGCGGCGAGTCCCCACAGCACCGCCGCGGTCAGACAGACCAGGGCGAGTACCCCGGCGCCGAAGTCGAGGAACGCGAAGGTCTGGCTGAAAGCACCGGCGTTGTACGTCACGATGAGGGACAGCACGAGGGTCGCGACGATAGCGTAGATGCGGATGTTCCGGGACCACCCGATACCGGGCTGGTCCCGCCGAGTCCGGCGAGCGGCTCGTCGTCCTCCAGGTGCTTGGCGTCCCCCGTGGCGCCCCTGTGAGGGAGAAGGCGTTTGGGACATGGACATGGAGCCTCCCGATCGCGCGTGTTCCGCGCGGATGACGAGATACGTCAAAGTCGTCTTGGGGGCAGCAGCTTCTCGGAACTACACGTGATCTCCATAAGATTTGTCGTAACGTGACAACTTCTCGTGTATGAACACTGCCCAGACCGTCTTCGGCTGATCCACTGTCATCCCGATGGCAAAGACCCGGCAAAGCACCGGGACCGGTAGGGGCGGGGGTCCTCTATGAGGTAGCGGAGGACCCTCGACTCCTCTTCCGGTCCGGACGAACCGGAGACGGAGGCAACCTCCACGGGTCCGACCGACCCCCCAACGGTCGGGCCTCCCCCCGGCAAGAACGAGGTAATGATGGGCGAACTGGTGAACCGCATCTGGTCCCGCCCCCGTGGCGAGTGGACCCGCGTGCTGCGCAATGAACTCCCGTCCCTGGCCGACGAGGTGGTTGAGAACCTCCGGCAGAGAATCCCGGGATTCGCCGACCTTCTGGAGGACACCGAGCGTGAAAAGGTCCGCGGGGAGGTCGAGCAGGCGATCCTGACGGCGCTCGGCTATCGGAAGCCGGGCGAGGAGGGTGCCGGGGCACTGGCGCTCTCCGAGGCTTCCCACGGCGAGGAACAACTCACCGACATCCCGCCCGAGCGGGCCCGGCGCGATCTGTTCGAGGCCCTGATCGGCGAAGTCCCGGTGTCCGAACGGACGCTGGCCGAGCTGTCCCGGGCGGCCCGCTGGCCGCTGCCGGAGACGGTCCAGGCCATCGCCCTGCCCACCCCGGGCGAGGCGCCGCCACTGGCCGCCGTGCTGGGCGACACCCTCATCGGCGCCGTCGGCGACGAGCTGTGCCTGCTGATCCCCGACCCGGACGCGGACTCCGACCCCGTCCCCGACCCGGGCGCGGAGCGGCTCCAGGACGGCGAGCGGGACCTGGACCGGGAAGCGCCGGTGGACGCCGGTGTCCGTGGCGCGCTGGAAGCCGCGCTGCGCGGCCGGACCGCCTCCGTCGGCCATGTGGTGCCTTTGAACGACGCGGCGTCTTCGGTCCGGTGGGCCCGGCGGCTGCTGACCATGGCCCCCGGCCGCGGCGGCCCCGACCCCCGGGTGCTCTTCGTCGACGACCATCTGTCGATGCTGCTGCTGCTCCAGGACGAGTCCCTCGTCCGGGCGCTGGCCTCGCGCTGGCTCAAGCCACTGGTCGGGCTGACCCCCCGGCAGAGCGAACGGTTGCAGATGACCCTGCTGGCCTGGCTGGAGGGCGGTGGCGCCCCCGAGGCGGCCAAGGCGCTGAAGGTGCATCCGCAGACCGTGCGGTACCGGCTGCGCCAGATAGAGAAGCTCTTCGGCCCGGGCCTGCGTGACCCGCGAATACGGTTCGAGCTGGAGATGGCGCTGCGCGGCCGCAGGCTGATGGCGCAGATGGACCGCATCCGGCGCCATGCGACCCGGGTGAACCGACGCCCCCGTACCGGCGCTGCCCCAGGCGTCCGTCCGCTGGGTATCGCCCGGGAAGCACGCGTCAACGGACTCTGACCACACCGGCACACAATGGACTGCCGGCCGCGGAATCGCGGCCGGCAGTCCGGTGCGTGCTCGGCGAGGTGACGGAGACATACGTCACGGCGGCGTCCGCCGGGTGCGAGGGAGTGAACGACTCATTTCCTCGCCCCGGCGGGCGCCGCCGTGGGATTCGCCGTGGAGTTCGCCGTGGGATTGCCACTGGGGTTCGCCGTGCGCATCGCGGCGTTGAGACCCCGTAACTCCTTGTACGCGTGGGCGCAGAAGGCACACTCGGTCAGATGGCGCGCGAGCGCGTGGCCACGCACCCCGCCACGCCGCACCGAGGCGCCGATCATGGCGCTGAAGTGGCGGCAGCGCTCGTTCGCCGCGGACTCCAGATGGGACTGCAGATACGACTCGCGCAGCCCCTCACGCGCCCGGAAGGCCAGCGAGGTGACCCCGCTGGGGGAGATGCCCAGTAACGCCGCCACGCGCTGCGGGGGTTCCTCCTCGACCAGGGTGTGCCACAGCACGGTCTGCCAGCGCTCCGGAAGTCTGCGGAAACTGCGGATGAGCAGCTGACGGTCCTCCCGCGCCACCAGATGCCACTGGGGGTCGGCGGTGAGCGCGTGCTGCCGCCAGGACTCGAAGTCCGCGGTCAGCAGGATCTGGCGCTCGCCCTCGCTCCATTCGAGCGCCGTATGACGCACGACGGTCAGCAGATACGGCCGCCACGGGCCCCGCGGGCCGCCGCCCGACCGGACGGCCTGGAACGTGCGGATGAACGCCTCGGAGGCCAGGTCCTCGGCGTCATGGAGCGCCCGGCAGCAGGTCCGGGCGTGCGAGAGCGTCGCCTGGTGGTGGCGGCGGTACAGGATGTCGCCCGAGGCCGGGCTGGTGGCGCCCGAGGCGTACTCCTCCCTGAGCCTGCCGGTCAGTTCCTGGTCGGAGGGCGCACCGGCGCCGGTGGCGGAGAGCCCCCGCACGCACGGACCGCCCGGCTCCCGGGGGGCGGGAAGGACCGGACGGTCTGGGGGGCCGGGGTGGCCGGGATGGTGCCCGGCGGCATCGTCGGCGGCCGCGTCACCCGCGCTCTGGTGGTGCGACGCAGCGCGGCGCGCGCCGGCCTTGCGGCCGGCGCGCGCCTGGTGTTCGCCACTCATCAGGTGCACTGCTGGCCGCTGTTGATGCAGTCCACGGCCTTGCTCATCAGGTCGTCCGGCATCACGTTGATGAAGTCATCGTGATCGGTGATGGGCTTGTGCAACTGCTCGGGGAAGCCGTCCACCGCGAACGGGGTGTCGCCCGGGTTCTCGTAGCTGATGGTGTTCTCCAGCTGCGGGATGGCCTTGAAGCCCTGGGGGCAGGAGCCGTCGTCGTTGGCGTTGGCCACGTGGTCACGGTGGTTGGCGCTGTCGGCGTTCTGACCGTCCCAGCAACCCTGGAAGTCGAAGACGCGCAGCAGGTCGCTGCCCTGGGGGCAGAGCGGGTACTTGTCCGTCAGCTGACGGTCCTCGAAGCCGCTGCAGCTCCAGGCGGCGTTGGCGTTGGCATCACCGTTGGTGAAGGCCTTGGCGTCACCGGTGATGATCCGGAGAAACTTCGGCATGGCCTCGACCTTGCTCTGGGCGTTGCCCTTGAACTCGATCTTGGAGGCCTTGGGGGTCAGGATCGTGCCGACGTTGCCTTCCTGGCCACCGCCGAGCTGGTCGGCGTCGGCCTCGTCCTTGCCGTCCTGGAGGCGGACGACCGGCCAGTAGTAGGTCGACTTGTCGCCGTTGGAGCAGGAGGTGCCGGCCTGCTCGAAGGTCTGGTTGTTGGCGAACGCGTCGTTGCCGTCGTTGCCCACGTAGTCGTGCATGTGGTGCGCGCCGTTGGACACACCGGGGGCGACGATGACGTTGTCGCTGTTGCGCAGACCCGCCTCGCCGACGCCGCACTCCGAGGTGAAGGTACCGGTTGAGCCGTCGCCGCCTGCCTGCGGCGCCTTGTCGACGTTCGGCTGCACCTGGGTGATGTCGACAAAGTCGTTCTGTGCGGGGCCGTTGCCCGCCTGGCCGCCGGCGTTGCCGGGCACGTCGTTGGCGCCCTCGCCGCCCTGCTGCTGGCCGCCCTGGTCGCCGCCCTGCTGCTGGTCGCCACCTTGCTGCTGGTCGCCACCCTGCTGGCCTTGCTGCTGACCACCCTGCTGGCCACCTTGCTGGCCTTGCTGCTGGCCGCCTTGCTGGCCCGCCTGCTGGGCGACCTGCTGCATCTTGCAATCGGTCATGCCCTGCAGCTGGTTCTGCCCGCCGCCCTGGCCCATCGCCTGGCCCATTTGGCTGAGCGTCTGCTGGCGCTGGTCGTTGAGCTTGCTCAGCACGGCGTCGCCGGAGGCCTGGCCCTTGTTCATCTGCTGGTAAGCGGTGGCCACCTGGTTGTCCAGCTCACCGAGGCCCTTGGCGACCTTCGACTGGGAACCCTTCGGCACATCGCTCAGCTTCTGGCTCACATCCGGGCAGCTGATCGTGCCCCCGGCTGATTTGGCTGATACGGCCCCATCTTGAGCGGAAGCGTTCTTGTCACCGCTCGCCGAGGCGTTGGCGGTGATGATCGCCGCTCCGCCGCCGCCCAGTGCCAGTGCGGCGACGATGGCGACCGTTTTGTTCTTGAACCGCCCGCGCTTGTGGGTCTGTTGCCTCATGAGATCACTTCACTTAGTCGTTAGAGGGCGTCGTAGTCGACAAGCCCGGTGTCCTCGAGGACCGTGATGTGGTCGAGAACGATGGTGTTGGCCCTGGTGGCCAGAGACCTGACCATGGAGTTCTTGCTCTGAGCCCGTACCTGCGCCACCAGATTGAACACCTTCCCGTGGGCACTGCGCAGGAATTGCGCGAACAAGCGCTCGAATTCTGCGCTGCTCGGTGCCTGGGACATCTCGTTCAGCCAGCCCTGCTGCTGGTCGTTGGGCTGGGTGGGCAGGCTGACGCCCAGGGCCTGGGCGACCTCGTTCGTACGGCGGTCGAGTTCGGTATGGCCGTCGATGAGGTGTTGGCCCGCGGTCTTGACGGCTTCCGTGGTACCGCGCTCCTTGCCCATGCGTCCAGAGGGGAGTTCCCAGAGCCCGGCGAGCTTGACCTTGCGTACGAAGTCACGGTCGGTCGGCGTGAGGGGTCCGTACTGCGTACTGACCGTACCCCCGCCGTCGTCCGCGACGCCGTTGGGCAGTACCGCGGCGCTGCTCGAGCTGAACAGACTCACGGGGATGAGGATTGCCGCCAGCGTCACGGCGAGCGCACCAATGATGAGCCCGCTGCCGACTGTACGGCTGGATGCCTTGGATCTGCTCAGGATTGCTGATCGCACAGCGCCCTCCTTGCTTCGGAGTGACACCGGACGCTAGTGCCTGGTGTGGCACGGTCGTGGAGACCTCATCACTAGTGAATAAAGTCGGGACAGAGATCTCTGCTTGTTGCTATTCTCCGCGCCCGCGCGTTGAGGCCCCGGGTCAGCGCCTGAATCGCACCTGAATCACCCTTAAGTCCGCCTGCAGTCCACGCCGTTCAAAGTTTTTTCCTCCGCGTTGAGCACGGCGCCGCGGCCGTACGTATGGCAGGGAGAACCCCTCGTCATCACCACGACCGGAAGGGCCCAAGCCGTGCGAGCGACCGCGATGAACCCGACATCGGTGACCAGTGTTTCGCGGACCGTCCCGGGAAACCGTCCCGCGCGGAAACCGCCGGTGCTGCCATCGGCTTGGAGCCGGACCCCGACGTGGCGGGAGCCCGTGCCCCACGAGCCCGCCGAGGAGGGGACGGGCGCCGCGGTGGTCCGGCTGCTCCCGGGCGGCCGGGGTCCGTCCCGGCACGGTGACGACGAGGCGGGCCCTGCCCCCGCTCCTCTCCCCTTTGTACGTCTCTCTTCCAGGCCCAAGTCTGTCCTCTATATGGGGGAGAGCCGTTATAGGGGAGAGGACCGGGTCGGAAGGCCACCCGGCGGACCCGAAGCCGCGTAGACCGGCGGCCCCCGCGACCGGGTTCGCTGACGGTCCGTCAGCGTCGGTTTCCTGACGTATGACACTATGCCGGAGCGCGGATTACTCATCTCTGACCTGCTGATACGGCCCACCCGTGGCGCAGGTAGCGTGTGCCCGGTCAGCCGGTCGTGCAGGGTGCAACAAGAGGTGGGACGTGGCCGCCATGCGAGAGACGTTGTCGAAGCGGGTGGCCCAGGCGCGCCAGGAGTTGCCCGGCCACTACGCCCATCTCTTCGACGGGCGCCCCGAGGTGGACATCTCCGCCACCGAACTCCGGCCCGAGCAGGCGGTCCAGCTGGCCACCGCGTACGGCTACCGCCACGATCGCACCCGGGGCTCCAAGTCGCTCCGCTACCGCGTCTTCGTACCGGACCAGGACGCCGGGGCGCTGCGGGAGGCGGTGCCGCCCGGCACCCCCTTCGAGGCGGCCGCCCGGCATCCGGCCTTCCACGGCCGCAGCGCCCGGGCCGCCCGGAACCACGCCGAGATGATCGAGCGGGAGCGCAGCCTGGTCAAGCTGGTCCCGGCCATGGTGGTGGTGTCGTTCGTCGCCGTCTGGCTGGTGGTGCAGCTGATACTGACCGGAAAGCCGGTGCTGCTGGTGCCGGTGGCCTTCTTCGTCTTCCTGGAGATCGCGCTGATCCTGATGCTGCGCGCCGGGCGCCGCAAGCAGCGTGTTCTGGAGGTGCAGGCCGAGTGGCTGATGCGCCGCTACCCCCCTGACGGCTTCCCCGACTGCTTCACGTCCGGCATGTGAGCCGGTGGGCGAGTCGGTGTGTGGGTCCGGCCTGTGCGTCCGGTGTGTGAGGACGCCCTCGTCGCCGCTGATCGAATGATCGCTACTATGGCGGTGTTCAGCGGATAACGAAAGCCGATCGCGCCGCCGCACAGTCCGGCCATACGCGTCCGGCGAGACGGGCGGTAGGACATGCGGGAGCCGGCGCGGAAGCGGCAGGCGCGAATCCGGGGCTTGGTCGAGTCACGGGGGTACGCGCGGATCACCGACCTCGCGGATGAGCTGGGGGTCTCCGTCGTCACCGTACGGCGGGACGTCGAGGAGCTGGCCCAGCGCGGTGAGGTGCGCCGCGGTCACGGGGTGGCCCGCTCGCTGCAGCCGATGGCCGAGGAGTCCACCGCCACCGGCGACACCGTCGGCATGGTGGTCCCGGAGCGCAACACCTATCTGACCGAGGCCGTGCAGGCGGCCCGGGAGGCCGCCGAGAAGGCGGGGCTGCGGCTCGCGCTGCACATCGCGGCCGACGAGGACGACGCCGAGCGCACCGCGGTGCGCTCCGCGCTGGAGGCGGGCGCGCGCGGGCTGCTGCTCTCGCCGCACTGGCGCACGGCGGCCGAGGCGGCGCGGGATCATTCCTGGCTGCGCGCCCTGGACGTCCCCGTGGTACTGCTGGAGCGCCGTCCCGAGCGCGGCAGCTCCCTCTACGGGCTGGACTGTGTGCGCTCGGACCACGCCTACGGAGTGCATCTGGCGCTGGGGCATCTGACCTCCCTCGGTCACCGGCGCGTCGTGCTGGCCGCGCGCGACGACAGCCCGACGGCCAGGGTGATCCGGACGGAGTTCGCCGGGCAGACGGCGGCCCTGGGGATCGGCGAGGGCTGTACGGCCATCCTCAGCTCGCGCACCGCGGGCCCCGACCCGCGCGCCGCCGATCCGCGGGCGGTCGACCTGGCGGAGACGCTGCGCCGGACCGGGGCCACCGCGGCGCTGATCCACAGCGACATGGACGCGCTGGTGCTGGTCCAGCGGCTGCGGGAGGCCGGGGTCGAGGTGCCGCGGGACTGCTCGGTGGTCGCGTACAACGACGTGGTGGCCGACATGGGCCAGATCGCGCTCACCGCCGTCGCCCCGCCCAAAGCGGAGGTCGGCCGGGCCGCCCTCGGGCTGCTGCTCCGGCAGCTCGACCGTGCCCGGGAGGGCCGGTGGCCAGGGGCCGCCCGCCATCTGGAGCTGCTGCCCGGCCTGGTGGTCCGGGACTCGACGGCCCCACTGACGTGAGGGCGATGCGCCTGATCGTTTGACCGCTTTAGTTTCTTCTGTTCGATGTATTGACGGTATTTCCGTCAAGCGATCAGGATTCCCCCTGACTCCACCGCTCCACCGCGAACAGGGGAGGGTCCATGCCTGGTCACAGACGCCCAGGACGCCCGGCTACCGGACGCCGGGCGACAGCCGGAACAACGGCACTGCTCACACTGCTCGCCCTCCTGCTGACCGGCTGCTCCGGTGGCGGAGCGAACACCGCCAAGGACGGCCCCGTCCACCTCACCTTCTGGTCCGCGCTGCGCGGCAGCCAGGAGGTGGTGGACGAGTTCAACCGCACCCACACCGACATCAAGGTCGACTTCGCCCAGGTCCCCTCGGGGGAGCAGGGCGGCTGGGCCAAGCTCAGCAACGCCGCCCGCGCGGGCAACGCCCCCGACGTGGCCACCGTCGAATACCCCCAGCTGCCCAGCTTCACGATCGACGGGGTGCCCCGGGACATCAGCAAGCTGCTGCCCGACTCGGTGCGCCGCAAGATCCTGCCGCAGGCGCTGGACCTCACCACCTTCGACGGGCGCACCTATGCCGTACCGGTGGACATCGAGCCGATGGTCTTCCTGTACCGCAAGGACATCTTCACCAAGAACCACATCCCGGTCCCCAAGACCTGGGCGGAGTTCGAGAGTTCGGCCCGCGAGCTGAAGAAGGCCGAGCCCCGGTCGCGGATCGCCAGCCTCTTCACCACCGGCGGCACCCTCTACCTGGCCGCGTACGCCTGGCAGGCCGGGGGCCAGTGGTACGACACCGACGACGACACCTGGCGCGTCTCCATGGACGACGCCCCCACCCGCAAGGTCGCCGCCTACTGGCAGCGCCTGATGGACGACGACCTGGTGCGCGCCGAACCCGGGTCCAGCCAGCAGTGGCGGGCCCATCTGCGCAGCGGTGAGACGGCCGGTTATCTGGCGGGCGCCTGGGCCGCGGGCTCCATGATGGCGTCCACCCCCACCGGCAAGGGCAAATGGGCCATCGCGCCGGTGCCGCAGTGGGACCCGGCCAAGCCGAAGGTGAGCACCCAGGGCGGCTCGACCTTCATGGTCACCAAGGACAGCGACCATCCCAAGGAGGCCATGGAGTTCATCTCCTGGATGGTCACCAGCCCCGACGCCCTGCGGGCCAAGCTCGCCAGCGGTGTCAGCAGCGCCTTCCCGTCGGTGCCCGGCCTGGTCCCGGTCGCCCGCAAGGAGATGGACACCAGCTACTACTCCGGCCAGGACATCTTCGGCCTCTTCGATCAACAGGCCAAGCAGATCACCCCCACCTGGAAGTGGGGGCCGCGGATGGTGTCGACGACCACCTCCGGTGACGACGGGCTCGCCAAGGCCGGGGCCGGCAGCGGCAGCGTCCTGGAGGCCCTGCGCGAGGCCCAGAGCAAGACGATGCCCGATCTGAAGAGCCTCGGTCTGTCGGTCACGACCCGCTGAACCCCGTCACCCGCTGAACCCCGTCACCCGCGCTGTGTCTCCCTGTGGCTTCTCCCTTTCACCGTGAGCCGAGGTATCCCGTGAGTACCGTCATCTCTTCAAAACCGGCGGCACCGCCACCGGCGGCCGCCGCCGAACCGCCCTCCAGAGCCGGCCGGCGTCAGCAGCGGATCGCCGCCGCCGTCCTGCTGACCCCCTTCACGGCACTGCTCGTCGCCGTGTTCCTGGTCCCCGTCGGCTACGCCATCTACCTCAGTTTCTTCGGCGAGGACCATGAAGGGCTCGGCTTCGGTGGCGGGCGTACGGTCTTCACCGGACTGCGCAGCTACCTCGCGGTGCTCCAGGACCCCAGCTTCCTCACCGGGTTCGGCACCATCGCCCTGTACTGCGTGATCTTCGTTCCGCTCGTGGTCCTCGGCGCGCTCGCGATCGCCCTGCTGCTCGACTCGGGCCTGGTCCGGCTGCGGCGTACCGCGCAGATGCTGCTCTACTTGCCGCACGCCGTGCCCGGAATCATCGCGGCCGTCCTGTGGCTGTACCTCTACACCCCCGGGCTCAGCCCGATCATCAAGGTCTTCGCCCAGGCCGACATCACCATCGACTTCCTCGGGCTGCACACCGTGCTCCCGTCGATCGTCAACATCGCCCTGTGGAGCGGACTCGGCTACAACATGATCATCTTCTACGCGGCGCTCCAGGCGCTGCCGCGCGAGGTGATCGAGGCCGCGACCATCGACGGCGCCGGTGGCATCCGCACCGCGCTCCAGGTCAAGGTGCCCATCATCCGGGGTTCCCTGGTGATGGTGTGCATGTTCTCCCTGATCGGCGCGCTGCAGCTGTTCACCGAGCCGATGCTGATGAACCAGGCCACCCCGATGGTCAACTCCCGCTTCACCCCCAACATGTACATCTACGACGCGGCCTTCCGCCGCAACAACTACGGACTCGCCTCCGCGGCCTCGGTCATCCTGCTCGTCGTCACCTGCGCCCTGTCGTACGCCGTGACGCGCTGGTCGGGCCGCCGGGAACGGAGCGCGCGATGACCACGACCACCCCGACCAGCACCCTCCGTACCCCCAGAGCCGGTGGCCGCTCCCGGCTGACCAGCCGCGGCGTGGCCAACGCGGTCGTCCTGATCGCGGCCCTCTACACCATGCTGCCCGCCCTGTGGCTGGTGCTGGCGTCCACCAAGAACGCCGACGCCCTCTTCGGCAGCGACATCCTCTCCTTCGGCAACTTCTCCTTCGCGAGCAACCTCTCCGACCTGTTCTCCATGGACGGCGGGCTCTACGGCGAGTGGTACGTCAACAGCCTGCTGTACGCGGTCGTCGGCGCCCTGACCGGCTCCCTGATCAGCGTCGCCGCGGGCTACGCGTTCGACAAGTACGAGTTCCGGCACAAGGAGAAGCTGTTCGCCCTGGTCCTCACGGGCGTCATGGTGCCGCCCACCGTCCTCGCCCTGCCGCTCTACCTGGTGGCCTCCGGCGTCGGCATGGTGAACACCTTCTGGGCGGTCTTCATCCCCGTCCTCTTCAACCCGTTCGGCGTGTATCTGGCCCGCCTGCTGAGCAGCGGCTACGTACCGAACGAGGTGCTGGAGGCGTCCCGGGTCGACGGCGCGGGCGAACTGCAGACGTATGTGCGCGTCAGCCTGCGCATGCTCGGCCCCGGGTTCGTGACCGTGTTCCTGTTCCAGCTCACGGCCATCTGGAACAACTTCTTCCTGCCCATGGTGATGCTGTCCGACCAGCACCTGTATCCGCTCAGCCTCGGCCTCTACACCTGGAACAGCTCCGCCACCGTATCGCCCGAGTACTACCCGCTGGTCGTCATCGGCTCGCTGCTCGCCGTCGTACCGCTGATCGTGGCGTTCGTGATGCTGCAGCGCTACTGGAAGTCCGGACTGACCGCAGGGAGCGTCAAGTGATCGCACCGCAGCAACCGCAGCCGCAGCAGCAACCGCAATCGCAGCAGCCGTCGTCCCGCCCTCGGCCGCGCGCCGCCCTGGCCATGGCGGAGCGCAGCGCCCGCCAGGTGCTCGGCTCCGGTGCGCTGGACCGGCTCACCGCACTCCTCGACCTCGAACCGGACCTCGTCCTCGACGACTTCACCACCCCTGCCGCGCGCCGCGCCCTCGCCGACACCGAACTCCTCGTCACCGGCTGGGGCTGCCCGCCGCTGGACCACCGGGCCCTGGACGCCGCGCCCAGGCTGCGCGCCGTCGTCCACACCGCCGGGACGGTACGCCACCACATCACCGACGCCTGCTGGGAGCGCGGCATCGCGGTCTCCTCGGCGGCCGCGGCCAATGCCGTACCCGTCGCCGAATACACCCTCGCCATGATCCTGCTCTCCAACAAGCGCGTTCTCGGCATGGCCCGCGACTACCGCGCCGAACGGGGCACCGTCGACTGGAGCGCACGCTATCCGGAGGCGGGCAACTACCGCAGAACGGTCGGCATCCTCAGCGCCTCGGAAATCGGCCGCCGGGTGATCGCACTGCTGGAGCCGTACGACCTCGACGTCCAGCTGTACGACCCGTATGTGACGGCGCCGGACGCCCGGGAGCTGGGCGTACGCCAGGTGGGGCTGCGGGAGCTGTTCGCCACCAGCGACATCGTCAGCGTCCACACCCCGCTGCTGCCCGCCACCCGTGGCCTGGTCGACCGGGAGCTGCTGGCCGCCATGCCGGACGGCGCCACCCTGATCAACACCGCGCGGGGGGCGGTGCTGGACCAGGCGGCGCTGACCGACGAGGTGGTGGCGGGGCGCCTCCACGCGGTCCTCGACGTCACCGTGCCGGAGGTCCTTCCGGCCGAGTCGCCGCTGTACACCTGCGACAACGTGCTCCTCACCCCGCATATCGCCGGGTCCAAGAGCGGTGAGCTGCGGCGCCTGGCCGACCTCGCGATCGGCGAGGTCGAAAACTACGTAGCGGGCCGGGACTTCGCGCATCCCGTACTCCACGAACAGCTGGACCGCTCCGCCTGACCGCCGCCCCGCCGCACGGCCGCCCCGGACAAGGAGACACACCCCCACATGTTCGTACTCGACCTCCCCGAAGACGACCGCTCCCTCAGCCCGCACACCGGATACACCCGCGCCCACTGGGAAGCCGCCGCCGACGGACTGCTGGGGGCCGCGCTCCGCTTCGCCACCCCCCACCACGCGCTGCTCGACCTGCCGGGGCCGCCGTCCCAGTCCGGTGTCCGCTCCGACGGGCTCGAAGGGTTCGCCCGCACCTTCCTGCTCGCCGCGTTCCGCACGGCGGGCGCCTACGGCAAGGACCCGCACGGCTTCCTGGCGCGCTACACCGAGGGCATCGACCGCGGTACCCGCACCCCCGGGCGCGACGACGCCGAATCCTGGCCGCTGATCGGACACCACGGGGTGCAGGGCCAGCCGATGGTGGAGTCCGCTTCCATCGCCCTCGGGCTGCGCCTGACCGCGCCGTGGACCTGGGAGGCGCTGACGCCGGGCGCCCGGGACCGCACCGAGGAGTGGCTGCGCGGCGCGCTGCGCCACGCGCCCGCGCCCAACAACTGGTACCTCTTCCAGCTCACCGTCGCCGGTTTCCTCGAATCCGTCGGACGGGGCGACGCCGAAACCGCCCGCGCCATCGACCGCGCGCTCGGCCTGCTCGACGGCTGGTACCAGGGGCAGGGCTGGTACTCCGACGGCGACGGACGCGCCTTCGACCACTACAACGGCTGGGCGCTGCACATGTATCCGCTGCTGCACGCCCATCTCGCCGAGGACCGCGCCGTCCTGGACCGGCTCGGCCCCCGGCTCGAAGAGTTCCTCGACGGCTTCGCCCTGCTCTTCGACGCGAACGGCGCCCCCATCCACCACGGGCGCTCCCTCACCTACCGCTTCGCCGCCGGGGCCGCCGTGGCGCTCGGCGCGCTCACCGGCCACACCCCGCTCGCGCCCGGCACCACCCGCCGCCTCCTCAGCGGCGCACTCCGCCACTTCCTCGACCGCGGCGCGCTCACCGCGGACGGCACCCTCGGCCTCGGCTGGTACGGGCCGCACCTGCCGACCGTGCAGCGCTACTCCGGACCCGCCTCGCCCTACTGGGCATCGAAGGGCTTCCTCGGCCTGCTGCTCCCGTCCGACCACCCCGTATGGACCGCCCCCGAGGACGCCGCCCCGGCCGAAGGGCCCGACCGGGCCCTCGCGCTGCCCGCCCCCGGGCTGCTCGTCCAGACCACCGCGAGCGACGGCCTGGTGCGGCTGCACAACCACGGCAGCTGCAAGGTGCGCCCCTGGGAGGCGGAACGGCCACCCGCCGAACCCCTCTACGGGCGGCTCGCCTACTCCACCCGCACCGGCCCCACCAGCGCCGACAACATCCCCGACAACCACATCGCGCTCCGGACGCGCGGTGTGCGCAGCGACCGGCTGCGCATCCAGCCGTTCGCCGCGGGCCCCGGGTGGCTGGCGTCCTCCCACACCCCGCTCTTCCCGGCGGGCGGTCCCGTCCTGCCCGCGGCGCGGCTGGACAGCCTGACCCTGGTGCGCGGCAGGCTTGAACTGCGGGTCCACCGCACCGTGAACATCCCTGCCGGGACCACGGTCCACCACACCGGCTGGGCCATCGCGCTGCCCCCGGGCACGGCCACCGAGACCGACGCGACCGACGGGGCCCCCGAGGTGTCCCTCGCCGGGGCGGAGGTCACCGGCCAGCTGCTGGGCCTGCACGGCTGGGACACCTCCCGTACGGTACGGGCGCCCCGGGGCACCGCGTACGGGCCCTGGGCCCTGGTCCCCGAACTGACCGGCACCGTCGGCGAGGACCCGGACTGCACCCTCTTCGCCGCGCTCGCCTCGCTCACCGGCGACCCCGCACCGGCGCCGCTCACCGGGCTCGCCGATGTCGAGGTCGGCGGACACACCGTCACCGTGCGCTGGCCGGACGGCACCCGTACCGTCGTGGCCTTCGGCGACGGGGCTCCCACGGTGCGGGAGGAGACCGCGTGAGCCGGCTGGGCATCTGCTCGGTCACCCTCCGCCACCTCGACCCGGCCGGGGTGATCTCCGCCGTGGCCGGTGCGGGCCTGGAGTGCGTCGAGTGGGGTGGCGACGTCCATGTGCCGCCGGGGGAGGAGGCCATGGCCCGGGAGGTGCGCGAGGCCACCGTGGACGCGGGGCTCGCCGTCGCCTCGTACGGCTCGTATTACCGCGCCGGGCACACCGACCCGGGGGAGTTCGACGCCGTGCTGCGCTCGGCCGTGGCCCTCGGGGCGCCCCGGGTGCGGATCTGGGCGGGCGCCACGGGCACCGACGCGACACCTCCCGAACAGCGCCGGGCGGTGGTCGAGGACACCCGGCGCGCCGCCGCGCTCGCGGCGGACGCGGGCGTGGAACTCGCCTACGAGTTCCACCGCGACACCCTCACCGACGGCGCCGCCCACACCCTCCGACTGCTCGACGAGGTCGACCGCGCCGAGGTGCGCACCTACTGGCAGCCGCCGGTCGACCTGCCCGACGCGGAGGCGCTGACCGGGCTCGATGTGCTCGGCGGCCGGGTGGCCGCCGTCCACGCCTTCTCGTGGTGGCCCGGCACCACCCGGCTGCCGCTGACCGCGCGCGCCCCGCTGTGGCGCCGCGCGTTCGAGCGGCTGAGCGCCGAGAGCGCCGCGCCCCTGGACGTGCTGCTGGAGTTCGTCCCCGGGGACGACGAGCGGCTGCTGCCGAGGGAGGCGGCGACGCTCCGGGCCCTCGCCGCCGTGTGAGCGGTCGTGACGCACGCGTCCTCGCGCCGGGTGCGGGCGGGGTCAGCCCGTGCCCGGCGAGGACGACGCGCCGGATGAGGAGGCCGCACCCGGCGAGGACGCCGACCCCGGTGCGGAGCCGAACGCGCCGCTCTCCTCGATGGTGCCGCCGAACTCGCCCCGGAGGGTCTTCATGTTCTTCGTCGGGGACGACGACAGCGCCCAGCGGTTGCCGACCAGATAGATCCCGCCGTACATCTGCGCGGTCTCCAGCCAGTCGCGCTGCGCCTTCATGCTGATGAAGTCGAGGAAGAGGAACTTCCCCTTGGAGTTGGTGCAGACCGCCTGCCGGTAGTCGTCCACCTTGGTGGTGAAGTCCGGTTCGCAGTCGACGGACTTCGCCAGCTGCTCCACCCGCGCGGGCTTGGCCGCAGGACTCGCGTCGCCGCCCGGCCGCGCCGTCGCGCCGCTGTCGCCCTTGCCGCCCGTCGCACCGCCTGTCCTGGCGTCCGCCGAACCGCTGCCGTCGCCGCAGCCGGCGGCCAGCAGCACGCTCGCCACCGCCAGCACCGGCGCGATGCGCCGGCCGGGGCGGCGCCGCGTTCTGACCGGGTGGGGTGAAGCTTCCATCGGGCTCCCTCTCGTTCTGGTTCGGCCGACGCGCGAGCGCACCGGTGCGTACCTCACGCCCGGAGGTACGGACGGGCGGAACCGGTTGTTCAGCGTGCCGCACAGCGACGTGCGGGAATGCACCGAGATGGTTTAGCGTTCAACCAGACATCGCATCCGCAGGGAGGAGAGCATCATGCCCGCCATCACCGTCGACAGCACCGTGCAACTGCCCCACGTCCCCGCCCCTGATCCGCAGACCGTCCCGCCGCGCCCGGTCCGCTCGGTGTCCGGCTCCCCGAAGGGCTTCGAGGGGGAGGGCTTCCCGGTGTACCGGGCCTTCGCCGGGGCCTCGCTGCGCGATCTCGACCCGTTCATCCACATGGACCAGATGGGCGAGGTGGAGTACGCGCCGGGCGAGCCCAAGGGCACGCCCTGGCATCCGCACCGCGGCTTCGAGACCGTCACCTACATCATCGACGGCCAGATGGAGCACCAGGACTCCAACGGCGGCGGAGGGCTGATCGCCGACGGTGCCACACAGTGGATGACCGCCGGTGGCGGCATCCTGCACATCGAGACGCCCCCGGAGCACCTGGTGGTCTCCGGCGGTCTGTTCCACGGCATCCAGCTGTGGGTGAACCTGCCCCGCGCCAACAAGTGGAACCCGCCGCAGTACCAGTCCATCGAGGGTTCGCAGGCCGCGCTGCTCTCCTCGTCGGACGGCGGAGCGCTGGTGCGCGTCATCGCCGGTGACGTGGCCGGACACCAGGGGCCGGGCGGCACCTTCACCCCGATCACCATGATCCACGCGACCCTCGGTCCGGGCGCCCGGCTCGACCTGCCCTGGCGCCCCGACTTCAACGCGCTCGTCTACTCCCTGTCCGGACGCGGCACGGTGGGCGCCGAACAGCGCCCGCTGGACGCGCACGAGCTGGCCGTCTTCGGTGAGGGCGGTTCGCTGAGCGTCGCCGCCACCGAGCGCCCGGACAGCCGCACCCCCAACCTCGACGTGCTGATCCTCGGCGGCCTCCCGATCCGCGAGCCCGTCGCGCACTACGGGCCGTTCGTGATGAACACCAAGGCCGAGATCGCCCAGGCGGTCGAGGACTTCCAGAGCGGCCGCCTCGGCGTGATCCCCGCCGGGAGGATTCCACACACCGGCGGTGAGGAGGGGAACTGAGCACGGTGCCCGGGGCGGGCCGGACACCGTACGTTATCTGTTAGCTGATACCTGTCAGCTGATACCTGTCGTCCGTCACCTGGCATCCGGCATCTGACATCCGGCATCTGATACCTGCCGGTTGTCAGTCGCCGGATGTCAGCGTCAGTCGTCAGCCGTGAACGGACAGCTGCGCGCCGCACACCGTCGCCTGTGCCCGGGTGGCCAGGGTGCGCCGGTCGTCGGTCCCGGGCGCGGGCCGCAGTGGACGGTGCGTACGCACCCGCACCGTGAGCCCGGTGGCACCGGCCACCCGGCGCAGTGAGCTGCCGAAGTCGTCCTCGCCGACAAAGGCGGCCACCGTGGTCGGCGCGCCGTGCTGGACGTAGTCCAGCGACACCGGCCGCACCGGGGCGCCCGCGTCCAGGGCCGCCTGGAAGGTGGCCCGCCGGAAGCTGCCGCCCGTTCCGGCGCACCAGGTGACGCCCTGCGGGAAGACCATCACCGACTGGCCGGACCGCAGCCGGTCCGCCATCTCTCCTATGCTGACGGGCAGTTGGCGCAGGGAGTCGCGGTCGATGAACATCGTGCCCGCCCGCTTCGCCAGCGGACCGACCACCGGCCAGCCGCCCACCTCGCGCTTGGCCAGCATGGCCACCGGTTCGACGGCCTGCAGTGCGATGATGTCGAGCCAGGAGATGTGGTTCGCCACCACCAGGGTGCCGGTGCCGCCCGGAGCGCTGAGCGAGCGGTCGCCCGCCACCTCCAGCCGGATGTCCAGCGCGTCCAGCATCGACGCGGCCGTCGAGCGCAGTGCCTCCGGGTCGGCGATGCGCTCGCCCCGGAGCAGCGCGCCCACCATCGCCCGGCTGAACGCCGCGTAACGGCGGGCCATCCGGGTGGCGGGCAGCCGCTCCGCGGCGTGCGACACACAGCGGGGGGAGCAGGGCGACCAAGCCGCCCACGCGTGTGCCGGAAGGTTCGCGTTGACGCTCACCGGCACGGTCACCGGGGCTCGCCGAGGAAGTAGCGGCGGTAGCGGTCGTTCATCCGCTCCGTGTCCAGGAGGACGAAGAAGTCGGCGTCGTTGAAGCTCCGGTCGTGCTGCGGGGAGCCGCACATCCAGGCGCCGACCCGCAGGTAGCCGCGGAGCAGCGGCGGCAGTTCGGAGTAGCTGGGCCGGGCGTCCAGCGTCTGCGTCGGAACCCACGGGTCGAGCGGGTGGACCCGCAGCTCGGGCGGGGCGGCGTGCTTGGTGGTGCCCAGCAGCCAGGCGTTCGCGGCGGCCTGCTCGCCGTCGCCGAGCGGGACCGAGGCGCAGCCCGCGAGGTAGCGGTGGCCGGACAGCAGGACGTAGCGGGCGAGACCGGCCCACATCAGGTTGATCACCGCGCCGGAGCGGTGATCGGGGTGCACACAGGCCCGGCCCGCCTCGACCATCGAGGAGCGCACCTCCTCGGGAAGCCCCCGCAGATCGAACTCGGTGTCCGAGTAGAGCCGCTCGCTGCGCCCGGGGGGCAGCAGCCGGTAGGTGCCGACGACGGTGCCCGTCGAGGTGTCGGTGACGATCAGGTGGTCCATGACGTCGTCGAACTCGTCCACGTCGCGGCCGGGGAAGGGGGAGTTCAGTACCCCTCCCCGTTCTTCGCCGAACACCTGGTAGCGCAGCCGCTGCGCGGCGTGGATCTGCTCCTCGGTATGTGCGATGGAGGTGACGTACGAGCTCGTGGGGGCCGCAGCCGGGGACGTCGTGAGCACGGACATTCCTGTTCTCCGTTCAGGGGACCGTCAGGAGCGGTGACGGCACCACTGTCGCTCCGGCTCCGAACGGCACAGTGTCCGCGTGGTGATTCGACGACTGCCAGCCGATGACGAAAACATGCCACAGGCCGATCGCGGAGGTGTTATGGGGTGCCCTGGGTTCCTTCGCGCCCATGCGGCCCGTGGTTTCCGGGGAGCGGGAAACCCAGCGCCCGGGCCGCGGCGGTCGGGGTGGGCTGCGACCAGTGGTCGGCGACGGCCTGGGCGGACGAGAGGGAGCGGGTTTCGGCCAGATCCACATAGAGCACACCGTCCAGGTGGTCCGTCTCGTGCTGGACGATCCGGGCGGGCCATCCGGTGAACTCCTCGTCCACCGCGCGCCCCGTCTCGTCCTGCCCGCGCAGCCGGACCCGCTCGGGCCGACTGACCACGGCCTGCCAGCCGGGGACGCTCAGGCACCCCTCGAAGAAGGCGGCCCGGGCGTCGCCGAGCGGTTCGTAGGACGGGTTCACCAGCACCCGGTACGGCTGTGGCACCCGGCCGCGCGCCTCGCGCACCTCGGCCGCCACCTCGGCCGGGTCCTCGATCACCGCGAGCCGCAGCGGCACACCGATCTGCGGTGCGGCCAGCCCCACCCCCGGTGCGTTGTGCATGGTCTCGCGCATCGCCCCCAGGAGCCGGTCCA